>Ga0209201_1000403_pt1 | contig 62680 bp, 31 predicted proteins | sample AD_UKC055_MetaG_FD_184411 | JGI IMG/M metagenome (GOLD analysis project Ga0209201, IMG submission 184411) | Active sludge microbial communities of municipal wastewater-treating anaerobic digesters from USA - AD_UKC055_MetaG (SPAdes) (version 2) | ecosystem: Engineered > Bioreactor > Anaerobic >...
GGCGCTGGACATAGGAGTCGGTGAGGGTGGCGATGCCGCTCAGGCGTTGCAAAAAGTTGAGCGCGGTGCGTTCGCCCTGCAGGATGCTGGAGGCTTTGCCTTCCAGGCGCATGATCTCGTTGCCGGGAACCACGCGGTCTCCGTCCTTGCGGTAGAGGGTGATCTTGAGGCTGCCGTCCACCTGCAGGAACACGGCTTTCGCCACATCCACCCCAGCCAGCACGCCTTCCGCTTTGGCGATCATGTAGGCGTTGCTGTTGAGGGGTTCCAGTTCCAGATATTGGGTGCTGATGTCGCCGCTGCCGATGTCTTCGGCCAGGGCAAGTTTTATGATCTTGTCCAGATCCATGCTATCCTCCGGGGTAAAAAAAAAGCATCTGCTGATTTGCAAATGCTTTTGTTCTATTCAGGGTATTATATTTATCACTTATCTTCTTGCTGTTTATACACATATAGTTTATTCCTTACCTTACTGAACCAATATCTGGGCGGCAGATATTTGTCAATTGGAAATTTGGGTTTGGCGGTTCGCGTTTGCTTTCATCCTTCCATGACCTTTCGGGCATAGCACCTATATATTATAGAGGGCGGCCTCATTTGCATCCCCCTCTCCGGCGTAGGTCTTCCGGCAGTCATCCTTAACCTGGTGAGGGATGACCTAAGGATGATGGCACCAAAGCCAGTAGCAGCAAGGGAGGGAGGTGTGAAGGATATTGCGGAATGTATTGGATATTTTTTGCGGTTGTCAAATAATTGATGCCGGTTGTTTTTGGTCTGGGTGCTTGTTTGGGACTTGAAAAGACAGGATCAAGGTTCAAGTGGTTCACGCAGATATACGGGATAGAGGCGCAGATGAGCGCGGATAATTGAAGGGCTGCCGAAATCTGTTCGGCAGAGGCAACGGAGTTGCCTGTTTGGAAGAGACCTGCGGTCTCTGTGGCAAACGGACTTTGCCACCCCCCCCCCATGGACGGCAATCCCAAACGGCGCTATGGCAAGCGCCGCTACTTTGTATTGGCGGTCGCTGAACCGCCATTTCCACCTTTCCACGGGTGTTTCTAAAAGACTGGATCCCGGGTCAAGCTATCCCACCCCACCGGATCGTTGCCGATCCGTCGAGGACCCCGTCTGCCCGGGATGACGCAGCATATAGACTGGTGGACTTGTTTCGGGGGAACCTTTCCACCATTTCACCTTTCCACCTTTCCACTACTTTTTATAAGATCGGATTTTGTTGACGAAATGCGGGGCTGCGGCAGCTTGGTCTCATGATGAATAAATACAGTATCTTACTCATTCTGCCCCTGCTGGCGTTGAGCGCGAGCGCTTTTGCCGCAGCGGTTGGTAACGTTTATCCCCTTCCCAAGGGATATCAGACTTGGGAAAGTTTGCAAAAAGAGATGCAGGCGCTTTCCAGCAAACATCCCGATCTGGTGACCCTGCGGGTGATCGGCTTCAGCGGCACGGAAAAGCTGCCCATCCACGCCCTCTGCATCGGCACGCCGGACGCCCGGCGCAAAGTCCTGATCATCGGGCAGCACCACGGAAGCGAGGTTTTGGGTGTAGAAACCGCCCTTGCCTGGGCACGAGAACTGGCGGTGAATTACAAGCACTCCGGCAAGATCAAGAAAATCCTGGCGGAGTTTGAGTTCACCATTATCCCCACCCTCAATCCGGAAGGCTACCGGGTGGTGACCAGCGGGCAATATCAGTTCAAACGGAAAAACAATCAGGAAACGGACGGCAGGAAAGGTTTGGACTGGCGGACGGACGGGGTGGATCTCAACCGCAACTATCCGGTGTTTTGGGAACAGGGCGCGGTTGTGCCGGGCTCGCACGAGAATTTCAAAGGCAGCACTCCGATGTCCGAAGCAGAGGTGAAGGCGAGCGTCTTACTGGCTCAGGAAAACAATTTTGAGCTGGCGATATTCTTCCACAGTTCCGCCACCGGAGCCTATTCCGAAAAGATATTTTTGCCCGCCATCGACAGCTCCGTCCCCAGCCAGAAAGAGCGTTACGACTCGCTGCTGCGCTTCGCCCAGGCCTATGCCAAAAGGACGCGCAAGGCCTTTGGCGGCGGACGCTATGAGGTTGCCACCGGCCCCAGCTCGAGGGAAGGCAACGCGCGCAACTACTTTTTCCATATCCACTACACGGGCGCGTTCCTGGTGGAGATCGGCGGCATCAACCCGGACGGAATCTCGGTGATCCATCCTCCGGACAAAATGCGCAAATCTATCACGGGAATGCACGTGAAGGCGCTGCGCAACCAGTTTTACCGCTTCAGCCGCGGCAAGCTGTAAAGAACGTTTAGCGGGGCAGCTTTTCCCAGATGCCCTGATGGTACTGCCAAACGCCGTCCTTGCGTAGCAGGGTCAGGCTGCGCACGGAATTGATCTGATCGGCCGCCACCAAGGCCTGCCAGGCGGGGCTGACCCGGTAATTGGCGGGCGCGGCGGCAGCTTCCTCATAGCCCAGCCAGAGGAATTCCACTCCCTCCGCGTTCAGCTTCTCCGCCAGGCGCAGGCTGTTTTCGCGGTCAAAGTTGCCGATCAGCAGGCAGTCACAATCTCCCGCTTCAGCCAGTAGGGGGAGCAATTCGGAGTCTTCCGGCAGTTCTTCCCATTTGCGGGGAAACTCGCGCAGCACCAGGTCAAGGCTAAGCTCACTTTCCACAGTGAGATGCTGCAACTGGTAAGCCGTCCTGGCGTCGGAGACGCGGTAGCCCGCCTGCAGATAGTATTCTCCCCGGGGCAGGTTTGCCGTGGCCGTTCCGCCTCCAGTGGCGGTGAATTTGTGGTTGAGCGGGTAGAGCAGCCCGTTCTGCCAGCGCGCCAGGGAAAGGTTTTTGGGGTCGATGTCCAGAGGAACGCCCTGTTCATCCAGAGTGCGCACCCGCAGGGTGAAGCTGGAGGCGGAATCCTTCTTCCCGCCGTCCTCAAACTCGCAGAGCCGGAGGTTGTAATAGCGCCACTGGTCGTTCACCAGCACATAGATCAGATCGGGAATGCGGGTGAATTCGGCGGGGATGCCGTTGGCGCGCGCCAGGCTGACAGCCAGGCTGCAGTATTGGTAGTTGCTCAGATACTTGCTGCGGGATGCCTCTTCCAGGGGCAGGAGGCCGCGCAGGGCTTTGGCGGGGTCGATCCGGTGCTTTTTCTTCAGCCAGCGCATGGCGTTGTGCAGCCGCTCCAGATCGTTGTTTCCCGCTTTGATAAAAGAGGCGGGATAGAGCCTGGGGCTGTCTGGCTTGCCAAAGGGGCGGGGCAGCTCTTCATAAAAAACTGAGGGCGAGAGCAGCGAAGACTGTTCTTCCGGATTCAACTGTCCGGCATCGAAGCGCTGAAAGTTCTGATAGAGCGCCGCGAACTGCGCCGCGTCTGCCTGCCAGAGGAACTTGGGGTCGCTCTCCAGCAGATGGTTCAAAAAGTCAGGGCCGGGCTCGGGCTGCATCTTCAGAAAGCTTTCCCAGGCGGCATGGTTGCCCCGGCAGGCGCTCAGCACCTTGCCCTGCAGAGTGTCCGCGCAGGCTGCTCCCCGCTCGGTAAACGAGCTATCCTGCCCGTCCCACAGAGCCTTGGCTTCCTTCACGCCCAGATCCCACTCAGGGGGAGCCTGTTTCCAGGTGAAGGGGTTGGAGGGATACTCCAAAAACATATCTTGAGGTGGCAGGGGGCCTTCGTTCAGAACCAGATTGACATCAAGCTCATTTTGCTCGGTGGAGGGGACAGGGACCAGCGCCTGACGCCCATCCAGGCTGGCGCAGAGATAGAAGCCTCCGCGACCGGTGCTGAGCGTGAAAGAACCGTCCTCCGCGGTGGCAAACTCCGCCAGCACGCGCAGGGAATACCAGTTGTAAACCATCACGCGCACCGGCACCTTGCCCAGGGGATTGCCCTGCGCGTCCAGGGTTCTGATCCTGATGGTGCGGGTGCGTTCCCCGGCATAGTTGCGCACCGAGTTGATAACGCAGTCGTAGCGGCCGCGGCTCAGCACCTCGTCCTGCTCTGAAGGCAGGGAACCGTCGGCAAGTATCAGCACCGTCTTGTCGATCATGCCGCTAAACCAGGTCTGATCGGGATAATAGGCGGCATCCATGTCTCCCGTGTAGTGCCAGGCGTTGTCCAGCCACACTTCCGCCCAGGCGTGGTTGTTGTCCATATGCGCCCACCAAGGGGTGCTGGCCGGGCGGGATGGCAGGCCAACTGTGCGGGCAGCCGCCACGAAGAGGATTTGCATTTCCTCGCAGCGTCCCACGATGCTCTTGCGGGTGATGTCCAGGGGCGTCTGGTCTCGCCCGGAGGTCTGTTGAAACTTGAGTTTGCTCACGCACCATTGGGAGACCTTGCGGTAGAGCTCGAGCTCATCGGCACAGTCGCGCATGATCTGGCGCAGGCCGTCATCCAGCAGCGCGGCACGGTAGGCCTCGATGCGTTCATCGGATACAGTTTGATCCGCCACATAGGAAAGAAAGAATTCCGGGCTGTGTTCGCAGCCCCGCTCGGCAAGCAGTTTGACTATCTGCCGGTAGTTGCTTTCCACATCCGCGGGAGCGGCGCATTGCAGGTTTGCGTCCGATTCATAGGCCAGCAGATAGGCCATCACCACATCCGGGTACCGGTTCAGCAGGCGGAGGTAGGCTTTGCCCTGTCCGTTCCACAGGCGTTTCAGGTTCTCTTTGGCAAGGCTGTGCAGTTCCTTGTACAGGGATGGATTGCCGGCTTTGGTGAAGGCGGCGGGAAGTCCGGCGGCGCTGAGGCTCAGGACGGCAAAGATCAAGGCGAAGAGCAGGAAGATTCGTTTGCAACAAGACATATCGCACCTATCCATAATATTATTGGGGAGTCGCGGGGCAGGTCAGTCAGCCAGTTTGAGCAGTTTCCCCTGACGCAGGGTGTCACCCGCTTTCAAGCGCCAGAAATAGATTCCGGGAGCGAGCCGGTTTCCGGAGTTGTCGCGCCCGTCCCAGTTGAGTTCGTGACTGCCGGCGTTCAGGTCGAGCCTTGCCAGGGAGCGCACCTTCTGTCCCCGCAGGTTGTAGATGTTCAAGTCCACCCTGGCTTTGGCAGGCAGTTCCAGGCGCAGACTGGTCTGGCTGCGGAAGGGGTTGGGATAGCCGCGGAGGGAGGTTTGCGCCGCGGGCATCAGTTGTTCATCTGCCAGAGTATTGCCGTACTCCAATATCCCAAAGCGATCCAGGATGAGGCCCAGCATGTCTTTCAGTTCCCACTCTCCGTTTTGCAGGGCTGCCAAAGCAAAGGAGGAAGCGATGGTGCTATGCTCCGGAACCGCGTGCAGGATTCCGATGCTGGCATCCGTGGAGGCGGCGCCGTGGGTGCTGAAGATGGTCTCTGCGGCGGGCAGGGCGGGCAGCAAGACCTGCGCGTTGGGGTTGGACTGGGGGTTGTAGTCCCAGATCCAGGCTTCGCCATCCTGATAGCATTTTACAGCTTCAATATTGGTGAACATATTCAGCGGGGCGTTGGCGCCGAACTTGCTCCAGAAAGGATCCTGGCTATTCCAGGCCACATCCCCTTCCAGATAGAGCTTGCCGCCGCCGTTCAGATAGCCGTGCAGCAGCGAGTAATCCAGGGAATCGGGGTGCGGGACATAGGCGGCGTCGCCCCAGCCGAAGAGGCAAAACACGGCTTCAAAGCGGTTGATATAGTCATAATCCGGGATCAGCTTGTCGGTATAGACCACGTTCAGCCCGCCGATCTGGTTCAGCGCATCCACCACTCTCAGGCCACCATGACGGGAGGGTTCATAGACCAGGATTTCGCCCAGGGGCTGGATCTGGCTGCCGCTGTGGCCGATGGCTGGATCGCCGTAGTGGAGGTAGGTGTAAACGTTTTGCAGTTCGGGATAGATGATTCCCCCGCCGTCCACCGGATCGCCAAAGAGGTAATATTGGGTGTGGAGGAGGTTGGCCCAGGCCAGTGAAGCTCCCGAGGACAGCCCGTTGCGGGCGAAGTTTTCCAGATAGTGCAGGTTATAGGAGCTTAGCCCTCCCCAGCCGGGATTGCGCCAGCCGATCTTGTACCAGCCGGTGCGGGTGGCCGCCATCGCCGCCACGGCCTTCCTTTGCAGCGCGTATTCCGCGATGCACTGCTGGCTGCTGTCGATCATGCCGTTGTAGCAGGAGGCCATGAAGATGACCGTGCCGTCGCTGTTGTTCAGGTTGTCAAAGCTCTGCCTGTCCACCATGCTCATCCACTCCATTTCCCAACTGTCCGGCAAGCCGTTGGAGTTGTCATCGTTCATCCACACCTTGCGGACAGAGTAACCGGAAGAGCCGTGCGCGCTCCAGTTCACCAGACCGTAGCTTTGGGTGTTGAGCAGGTTTCGCAATACGTAGTAGTCCAGAGGATGATCGCAGGGATGGGAGGGCAGCCAGCCGCTCCGTTCGTACAGGGTGGTATTCTGGAATCCTGCCAGGGCGGTGGCTTTGGCGTATTCCATAAAGTCCGCGCCATCCGTCTGCAGATAGATAGTTTCCGGTTCGCCGCCGTAGTTCAGGTAGGCAGCGGGCAGCAGGGCGCTGCGCTTCCAGGGGGCGTCGCTCTGCTCGTAGAGCACGGTGCGGTTGGCAACGTCATACACGTGGACGGGATTATTGGAGGAGATGCGTCCCACAAACAGTTCCGGGGTATAGTCGCAAAGGTAGTCATCCACGCCTTCAACCGGGGAATACTCGCCCAGGCGGTTGTCTCCGTCCGTGTCCACGATACTGCTGAGGTCACCATAATAGAAGTCGGAAGCCACTGTTTCGCCACCATCCGGCTCCGGCGTCAGATACATCACCGGCACGGTGTCGTGATCGCCCACCAGCAGCAGGTAGGTGAAGGGATGGCTGTTATATTGATTGCAAAGGTAGTTGCGCAGCTTGTCCGCCGCGTTGGCGCCCGGGGTGGAGGCGAGGATCGAGGAAATATCCGCGAAGGCGGTGACCAGGCCCTGGCTCTGGCGAAAGCTGACCAACGGGGACAGCACGTCATAGAGCGCGGGAGTGGTGACGATCAGGTAGTCGTAGTTTTTGCTTGCCGGGGGCTGATACCATTTGTCCAGATCGCGGGGATTGGCAAAGAAGTTAGCCTTCAGGTTCACGTTGGATTTGCCCAGTTCTGCCAGGACAGGCGGGATACGGTTGGGCGCGGAGGCGGATTCGCTCCAGTTCAGATCGAGTTCCAACCTGCTGTAACCCTGCCAGGAGCTTCCGTTCCAGATCGCGGGCAGCACGCGGAAGCGGGCGTAAGCCACGTCGCCCCAGCGTCCCTTGCCCAGATAGTGCACCTGTCCGGCCTGGGCATCGCGGACGGGGCTGTCCAGCAGGCGTTCTCCACCCAAAAAGGCTCCGTTGCGTTCCGGGGCGGGCAGGTCTGGGGTCTGCGTTCCGCTCCAGTTATAGCTGAAGCTCAGTTCCCCGGCCGCGGGTGGCAGGATCACATTTATAGTCTTATATGGAAGTTGCGGGTATCCCGGGGCGCTGATGCTGCCCCAACCCTGCAGTTCCATATCCCTGGAGGAGGCGGGCAGGCCGAGATCGACGCTCAGGGAAAGGTTTCCGCCCCACAGCAGCAGGGGCAGGGACAGCAGCAAGATGGTGCAAAGCTTATTCATCGGATTCCTCCGTGTGCCTGATCCTGAAGGGCATGCCGGCATCGTCCGCGGAATGGCGCCGGGATTTGAACCCCTGTTTGTTTTGGGATTTGCCGCGGTTTTTTAAGTTCCGTTTGTCCCCAAAGCTCTTTTTGCCCTGGCGGTCTTGGGAGCGTTCGCGCGCCGGGGTCTTGCGGAAACGCTTCTTCTTGTCCTTGCTCATCTTTTCCGTGGCATACTGGATGATCAGGCGCGGCGCGCTGTCCTTGTGTTCAAAGAGGAATTCTTCCACCTCGGTGGGAAACAGCCTCCAAAGTTCCCTCAGAAACCAGCCCACGCCCTGATGCACCACGCGTTCCGGATCGGACATCAGGGGGCGCATAAAGTCCAGCAGCTCTGCCGGAGGCAGTTTTCCCCGCTGCCAGAGCATGGTCACCGCGGACACCCGGCGGCTCCATTTACTGGGCGAACTCCGCCACTCCGCGAAATCCTCCATGTTGGCTATCTCCAGCTCCAAAAACACGGGGGTGATCTTGGTCGAGATCAGGTCTGCGTGGGCCCAGTTGGCAAGGGACTCCTCGGTGAAGCGCTTGACGCTCTCATATACCTCGCGGTCGAAGCGGGGACGGTGTTTCTTGAGCAGCATGATGGCGAGCGAGCCGAACTCATATTTTCCTGTGGCAAAAAAGTGCCTGCCCAGTTCCGCCAGTTCCTGCACGCTGGGCTCCCATTTTGACAGGACTTCGTCGCGCAGCAGTTTCATCTCTTCTTCGCTAATGCCAAAGGCGTCATAGCCTTCGGTGAAGTAATGGGCATATTTGTTGACCAGCGCGGGTTTTTCGTGGTCGAAGAAAAACTTTTCGCAGTGGCAAAAGATTTCCAACTGGCGTTCATTCATTTCCGTGACGGCGGTGAGTGCTATCATCTCTTGTTTCCTTGTAGGCATAACTTGCGGGGCATCTGAACCGCCCCGCGCAATCTATTGATCCTGGCCGTAGCCCTTTCCCTTGCCGGTTACCAGCACGTGCCAGCGGTTAAACATCTGCCGCAGGCGCCAGACCATCATCTTGCCGGGGTTGAGCTGTGCCAGCATCTTGTCCAGGAAAAGCTCCCAGTTCGTGGTCTCGTGGCTGCGGAAAAAACCGCAGTCGCGCATTACATCAAGCATATAGTGGCGGATTCTGTCAAGTTCATTTCCATCCACCGCCCTTAACTGCCGCGGTTTGGCTCCCTGCAGGGGGAGGCTGTGGATCTGCCACAGGGCGATGGTGACCGCCTGGGCGAGGTTGATGGAGGGGAAGGCAGGATTGGCGGGGATGTGGCAACGCAGGGGGCAGAGGTCGGCCTCTTCGTCGGTGAGGCCGAATGTTTCGCGGCCAAACACCAGACCAATCTCCAGTTTGGGGATTTTGGCGCAGTAATCCGCCATCTGGGGCGGGTTGAGATCCACCGGTTTATAGCGTCCCACGCGGCGGGAAAAGGCGATCAGCCTGTCCAGGTCGGCGCTGGCATCTTTGAGGCTGTCAAAGACCTGCGCCTCCTCCAGGATATGTTCGGAGTGCATGGCCAGGTAAAAATCGTTCTTTTTGGGCACGCTGCCCACGATGCGCAGGCTGGTGAAACCAAAGTTGTTCATGATGCGGGCGACGGCACCCACATTGCCCTCATAGATGGGTTCCACCAGGATTACGTGGATCATTGTTTACGCAGCAGTTGTCCCAGGCGGTTGCTCATCTGCGCCACGTTGGGGTCGGGATCGTTTTTCCATTCCTGGGTCACCCGCCTGGTGACGTTCATAAAGTCGAATCCCTTGTCGCGCTGGTTCTTTTGGCTGAAGATGCTGCCCAATTTGCGCAGGGTCTGCCAGATGGCATCCACCCGTTCTTCACTGGCCCCCACCAGCCAGCGCCGGATATTGGCATAGGTCTGCAGCGGGCGTTGCCGTCCCACCTGGGTGAGGATGTGGCCGATCTTTTTCTGCACTTCTTCGCTTTCGTCGTCCAACAGCCTGCCGATGAAGGTGAGGATGTATTGCGGGTTTTTATCCGAAATGTTTTCCATGCCGTGCATGGACATGGAGCGCTTGTTTTCGCTGGGAGACATCGCCCAATGGGGCATCTCTTCCTTCATGACCTCGGGATAGTTCTTCCACAGCTCGAAACAGATGGTCTCGCTTTCCCAGGGAACGGTCTCCACGGTCTTTTCCAGGGTCTTCACGATCACCCGCGGGTCGTCCTGCCTCTTGTAATAGAAGTAGAACAGCGCCGTGGCGCGGATACCGTAGATGAAATCATCCAGCATTTCGGCGCAAATCTCGTCCAAGGGCCCCTTGCCCTGGTAGGTGGCCAGCCTCTTGCCCATTTCTTCGCGCACGAAATAGTTCGCCGTGTTGGCCATTTCCTCTATTTCCTTGATGGCCTGTTCCCGTTTGCCCTTGTCCAGGCTTTTGAAGATTTTTTCCACCTGGGCATCCATTATTTTGTAGTCGTCCAGATTCAGACGTCCCATTTCTTTGATCATTAGCTATGCTCCAAATCTCGGTGTAAGATAAAAATTATTATTCACAACAGCAGCATACCGCGTAAATGCCTGTGTTCCGTATATAATATTGGATTTTGCCTCTTCTTTCGTTTGCTCGTGATTAACATGAACAGTGGATATCTCCGCAAGCTTTCTGTCAAGATATTTCTCTGACTGGGTTGCGTTGCGGGGGAGGATGGTGGGTGATACTGGATTCGAACCAGTGACCTCTACGATGTGAACGTAGCGCTCTAACCAGCTGAGCTAATCACCCAACAATCTGGGTGGTGGGTGATACTGGACTCGAACCAGTGACCTCTACGATGTCAACGTAGCGCTCTAACCAAGCTGAGCTAATCACCCAGGACAGGATGCAATAGCAAATTGCAGCCCTTTTTTGTCAACAAAAAACCTCGCTCTGCCCTCCAAGCCTTTACCGATGGCGATGTTGGCTATCGCAGTGGAAAGGTGGAAAGGTGGAATGGTGGAAAGGTTCCCCGAAACAAGCTCTAACCAGGCTATATACTGTGTCATCCCGGGCAAGCGCATGCTTGACCCGGGATCCAGTCTTTTGGAAACAGCCATCCGACTACGAAACAAAACACCCCCAGACTAAAAAGTGTGTCATCACGGCCTGTCGGGGTCCCCGCCGGATCGGTAACGATCCGGTGGGGTGATTGAGCCGTGATCCAGTCTTTTGAAAGATCCACTAAACCCCGAAACAAACCACATCAGACCATAAAACCGTGTCATCACGGGCTTGACCCGTGATCCAGTCTTTTTTAACATCCGTGCGAGGTTAAAACAAAGCCACCATTCCACCAAACAAACATTCCACCTTTCCACAAATTCTCCCCCCACATATATAGGTGCTACGACCCCTTTATCCCAGGCAGGAAGCGGATTCCAGGGCAAGTATATAAATATACTTGCCCGTAATTTCGCGGCTATGTGTCGGCCACTTCCCGTTTCCCTCGCGCAGGTGGCTCTCATTTGCATCCGGCGTTCAGACCCTGGTCTTCCTTAGGTCAACCTTATAATTTATAAGGATGACCTAAGGATGATTAGCTAACGCCTTGCGGGGTAAAATGATAGCGATATGGGGGCAGAAAGTGTATCTTGGAGTTTGCCCGTTGGTTTCCAGACTGGCTGGTCGTTTGGAGTTCAAGCCGGCAAGGAAAGCTGTATAGATTCCCCCAATCTCAAAGCCGGCTTGGACTCCAAACATTCCTTAAAAGACTGGATCCCGGCTCAAACCACCCCACCAAACCGCTACGCGCTTTGGCGGGGACCCCGGTAGGCCGGGATGACACAGTATATAGCCTGGTAGGGTCTGTTTCGGGGGAACCTTTCCACCATTCCACCTTTCCACCTTTCCACCTCACTTGAGCAGCACCAGCTTCCTGGTTTCCTTGTAGTTCCCGCATTGCAGGCTGTAAAGATAGACTCCCGCGGGAAGCCCTTGCCCGCTGAAAGATATCTGCTGCGAACCGGGGCTCAGTTTATGGCGGGCTACGACCTGTCCACGCAGGTTGAAGATGCTCAGTGTGCCGGAGGAGCGTTCCGGGATGTCAGCTTTGATCAGCGCACTGGCACCTCTATGCAGGGGATTGGGGTAGGCGTTATGCAGCCTGGCAACCGCTTGCAGAGCCAGGTCATCCTCCACGGGGGTTCCGCTTCCCAGTTTGGCAACAAAGACATCGTTTTGTCCACTTGCTGTCAGGGAATGACTGCCAAAAAAAGCAGTATCTTTAAAACACCCGGTCACGTAGGCGTTGCCCGCGCCATCCAGGGCAATGCCCCCTCCCTCATCATCGTCTGTTCCACCAGCTTTGACTGCCCAGAGCCAGTTGCCGGAGGCATCCAGCTTGGCGACAAAGACATCACTGCTTCCTCTTGCCGTCAGGGTCTGGTTCCCAAAAGTGGCGGTGCCTGTAAAAAAACCGCTCACATAGGCGTTATCCAAGCCATCCAAGACGATGCCATATGCATAGTCTTCGCTTGTCCCTCCAGCTTTTACAGCCAAGAGCCAGTTACCGGAGGGATCCAGCTTGGCGGCAAATACATCAATTCCTCCGCTTGACGCAAGAATATGGCTGCCGAAAGTGGCTGTGCCTAAGAATAGTCCGCTAACCCAAATGTTCCCAATTCCATCCACGGCGATGCTATATGCTAAGTTCATGTAAGTCCCTTCCACTTTAGTGGCCTGGAGCCAGTTTCCGGAGGAATCCAGCTTGGCAACAAAGGTATCCCCGACTCCGCTTGCCGTCAGTGTATGGCTGCCAAAAGTGGCTGTACCTGCAAATATCCCGGTTATCCAGGCGTTACCCACGGCATCCACTGCGATGCCAGTTCCCGCGGAATGGTCTGGCCCTCCCGCCTGGACAGCCCAGAGCCAGTTGCCGGAGGCATCCAGCTTGGCAACAAATACATCTCCCTGATCTTCTTCTCCAATTGCCGTTAGAGTATGGTTGCCGAAAGTGGCCGTACCAAAGAAATAACCGTTCACATAAGCATTACCCGCTCCATCCAGAGCGATACCATTTGCCGTGTTATGGTCCGTCCCTCCCGCTTTAACAGCCCAGAGCCAGTTACCGGAGGCATCCAGCTTGGCGACGAATATGTCTTCATCGAACTCCCCTCCGCCTGCCGTCAGGGTCTGGCTCCCGAAAGCGGCCGTACCTTCAAAATAACCGCCTATATAAACGTTATTTTCCCCATCCAGGGCGATGCATCTCGCCCACTCATCGCCTATCCCTCCCGCTTGGACAACCCAGAGCCAGTTGCCGGAGGGATCAAGCTTGGCGATGAATATATCTTCATCAAACTCCCCTCCGCTTGCAGTCAGGATATGGCTGCCAAAAGTGGCTGTATATCCAAATCTTCCGATCACATACTGGTTGCCCTGGCTGTCAATCGCTAAAGTCTGCCCGATATCCCATTCTGTTCCACCCGCGCTGACTGCCCACTGCCACTGTGGCGCCTGCGCTCCCAAAACCATCGCTCCGCAGAGCAGGATAAGACATAAAAATGAGTTTCGCAACGCTTTCATTTTTTTCCTCCCATGGACGGGTTTTTCAGTTGGAATTATACTGGATGGGTTTAAGTAGATTTGTCAAGAAAAATATCGCCAGGTTGAATCTTTATTTTTTGGAAGGCGTTTTTCAAAGACAGGATGCCTGTTTGGATTCTCAAAAGACTGGATCCCGGGTCAAGCATACGCTTGCCCGGGATGACACAGTATATAGCCTGGTGTGGTCTGTTCGGGGTTTCCACCTTTCCACCTCACTTGAGCAGTACCAGCTTCCTTGTTTCCCGGTAGTCCCCGCATTGCAGGCTGTAGAGATAGACCCCCGCGGGAAGCCCTTGCCCGCTGAAGGAAATCTGCTGCAAACCGGAGCTTAGCTTGTGGCGGGCTACGACCTGTCCACGCAGGTTAAAGATGCTCAGGGTGCCGGAGGAGCGTTCCGGGATGTCAGCTTTGATCAGCGCACTGGCACCTCTATGCAGGGGATTGGGGTAGGCGTTATGCAGCCTGGCAACCGCTTGCAGAGCCAGGTCATCCTCCACGGGGGTTCCGCTTCCCAACTTGGCGACAAAGATATCAGATTCTCCACTTGCAGTCAGGGTATGGATGCCGAAAGTAGCGGTTTCGTAAAAATATCCGGTCACCCAGGCGTTACCCGAGTCATCCACGGCGATGTCATATACATAATCAATGTCTGTTCCTCCCGCCTGGACAGCCCAAAGCCAGTTGCCAGAGGGGTCCAGCCTGGCAATAAAGATATCCTCCATTCCTTCTGAATTCAGGGTCTGGTTACCGAAAGTGGCTGTATCCATAAAATACCCGGTCACCCAGGCGTTACATGCTCCATCCAGGGCGATGCTATATCCACATTCATAGCTTGTCCCTCCCGCATTGACAGCCCAGAGCCATTTTCCGGAGGGGTCCAGCCTGGCGACAAAGACATCTGCGCCTCCGTTAAACATCAGGTAAATGCTGTCGAAATAGATTGTACCTCCAAAATACCCGGTCACCCAGGCATTACCAGCTTTATCCAGGGCAATACTATATGCAAATTCATAGTCTATTCCTCCCGCTTGGACAGCCCAGAGCCAGTTGCCAGAGGGATTCAGTTTGGCGACAAAGATATCAGTGCGTCCACTTGAAGTTAGGGTCTGGCAACCGAAAGTAGCGGTGTTGCTAAAATACCCGGTCAACCAGGCGTCACCAGCTTCATCCAAGACGATGCTATATCCTTCGTCCCACCCTGTTCCTCCAGCCTGGAAAGTCCATAGCCAGTTGCCAGAGGGGCCCAGCCTGGCGACGAAGATATCCTCCTCTCCGCTTGAAGTCAGGGTCTGGTTGCCGAAAGTGGCTGTGCCCGTAAAATACCCGGTCACCCAGGCGTTACCAGCGTTATCCACGGCTATGTCATGTCCCTTATCAAATTCTGTCCCACCTGCTTTTACTGCCCATAGCCAGTTGCCGGAGGGGTCCAGCCTGGCAACAAAGACATCAGTACGTCCGCTTGAAGTTAGGGTCTGGCTGCCGAAAGTGGCTGTGCCCGTAAAATACCCGGTCACCCAGGAGTTGCCCGCGTCATCCAAGATGATGCCACGTCCAATTTCATCTCTTGTTCCTCCCGCTTTTACCGCCCATAGCCAGTCGCCGGAGGGGTCCAGCTTGGCGACAAAGACATCAGTGCGTCCGCTTGCAGTCAGGGTATAGCTGCCAAAAGTGGCAGTGCCTTGAAAATGCCCTGTCACATACTGGTTGCCCTGGCTGTCGATTGCTATGGAATGGCCTTCATTCCAGCCCATCCCTCCCGCTTTGACTGCCCACTGCCACTGGGGCGCCTGCGCTCCCAAAAGCGCCGCTCCGCAGAGCAAGACAAGACACAGAATCAAGCATTTTGTCATTTTCATTTTTTCCTCCCTATGATGGGTTTCTAAAAGACTGGATCCTTGGTCAAGCACGCTTGCCCGGGATGAAGCGGTTTTAGGGTCTGGTGGGGATTGTTTCATGGCTTGGCTTGCACCATTTTACCTTTCCACCTCACTTGAGCAGCACAAGTTTCCTGGTTTCCCGATATTCCCCGCATTGCAGACTGTAGAAATAGACTCCCGCGGGAAGCCCCACCCCGCTAAAGGATATCTGCTGCAAACCTGAACCCAGCTTGTGGCGAGCTACGACCTGTCCACGCAGGTTGAAGATACTCAGGGTGCCGGTGGTGCGTTCCGGTATTTCTGCTTTTATCAGCGCACTTCCATCTCTGTTTAGAGGATTTGGATAGGCGTTATGCATTCTGGCAACCGCTTGCGGAGCCAGCTCATCCTCCACCGCTGTGCAGATTCCCAGCTTTGCGACATAGATATCAGTGCCTCCGCTTGCTATCAGGTGAATGTTGTCGAAAACGCCTACTTCCTCAAAAGAACCGGTCACGTAGGGATTTCCCGAGCCATCAACAGAGATGCCATTCCCGAAGTCAGCGTCTGTTCCTCCTGCTTTGACCGCCCAGAGCCAGTTCCCGGAGGGGTCCAGCCTGGCGACAAAGATATCAGTGTCCCAGTATGTTGTCAGAGTATGGCTACCAAAAGTGGCTGTGCCTTGAAAACGCCCTGTCACGTAAGCGTTACCCGTTCCATCCATGGCGATGCCATTTCCATGGTCTGTACCTGTCCCTCCTGCATTGACGGCCCAGAGCCAGTTGCCGGAAGGGTCCAGCCTGGCGACGAATATATTTGCATTCCAACCCGAACCGCCTGCTACCACGGAATGGCTGCCGAAAGAGGCTGCGCCCATAAAGAACCCGGTCACCCAAGCGTTTCCCTCGTCATCCACGGCGATGTCATAGCCAAAGTCATAGTTAGTCCCTCCCGCATTGACGGCCCAGAGCCAGTTGCCGGAAAAGCCCAGTTTGGCGACAAAGATATCGTTGTTTCCGTTTGTCGTCAGGGTACGGTTGCCGAAAGTGGTTGTATCTCTAAAAACCCCGGTCAACCATGTATTTCCCGCTTCATCCACAGCGATGCAATATGCCTCTTCAAAATCTGCGCCTCCCGCCTGGACAGCCTGGAGCCAGTTGCCGGAAGGGCTCAGTTTGACAACGAATATATCAGTGCCTCCGTTTGCCGTCAGGCTATGGCTGCCAAAAGTGGCGTTGCCAAAAAAATGCCCGGTCACGTAGGCATAACCCATGCCATCCAGGGCGATACTATTTCCCCAGTCAAAGTTTGTGCTTCCCGCTTGGACAACCCAGAGCCAGTTGCCATTTGTGTCCAGCTTGGCAACATAGATATCTGTATCCAATTCCCCTCCATATGTCGTCAGGGTATGGTTCCCGAAAGTGGCGGTGCCTGTATAATACCCGGTCACGTAGGCATTGCCTGTAACATCCACAGCAATACCTCTCCCCACGTCACGTCCTGCTCCCCCCGCTCTTACTGCCCAGAGCCAGTTGCCGGATGGATCAAGTTTGGCAACAAAGAGATCATCGTCTCCGCTTGCAGTCAGAGTGTGGGTGCCGAAAGTGGCAGTTTCTTCAAAACACCCGATGATATACTGGTTGCCCTGACTGTCGATTGCTATGGAGTAGCCCACATCACTATAATCCCCTCCCGCTTTGACTGCCCACTGCCACTGGGGCGTCTGCGCTCTCAAAACCATCGCTCCGCAGAGCAGGACAAGACACAGAATCAAGCATTTTGTAGCTTTCATTTTTCCTCCCATGACAGGTTTTTTCACTCAGCACTATACTGGGTGGGTTTTGGTAAACATATGATGCAAAATATGTGCCGATTGAATCTTTACTTTGCGGGGAGGAGTTTCAAAAGACTGGATCCCGGGTCAAGCACGCTTGCCGGGATGACACAGTATGTAGCCTGGTGGACTTGTTTCGGGGAAACCTTTCCACCATTTCACCTTTCCACCTTTCCACCTTCAAAGATCCTGTTATCCGCGTTCTATTTCACCACCCCACCACGCCATCACGTCACCACTATTCCTCCTTCCCACCTTCAAAGACCCTGTCGATCTGTGCCTTTGCGATAAGACCAAAAAAAAGCCGGAACCTAAGTTTTTAGTGTCCCGGCACAAGGTCTTTAGGGTTAATCAGAACAGGCCGCTGATGTCGCCATCGTCTTCCACGGAGATGGTTTCGGCGGAGGGGTGTCTGGGCAGGCCGGGCATGCGCATGATCTCTCCGGTGATGGGCACCAGGAAGCCCGCTCCGCTCGAGATGACTATCTTGCGGACGGTGACCAGGAAGTCCTTGGGGCGGCCGATGAGGTCGGGATTGTCGGAAAGCGACTTCTGGGTCTTGGCGATGCAGATGGGCAGCTTGTCGAAGCCGAATTTGGCGATCCTCTTCAAGTCCGCTTTGGCGTCCGCGGAGTAATCCACCTTCTCCGCTCCGTAGATCTCGTGGGCGATGGTGTGAATCTTGTCTTCCACCGGGCTGTCCCAATCGTAAAGCCCGTGGTAGTGGCAGATTTCCTTGTCCACCATATCCACCACCTGTTGGGCGAGGTCCAGCCCGCCTTTTCCGCCCCGGGTGTGGTATTCCACCACAGATGAATCGAATCCGCGGGCACAGGCGTAGTCTCGGATCAGCCTGATCTCCTCATCGGTGTCGGTGGCGAAGCGGTTGATGGCGACAATGGACTTCATGCCGAACTTGTCGATGTTTTCCAGATGTTTGCCCAGATTGGCCAGGCCGGCTTCCACCGCCGCGGGATTGGGGGTGGCGAGGTCTTTGAGCTTGACCCCTCCATGCACCTTGAGCGCGCGGACGGTTGCCACCAAGACCACGGCGTCGGTGCAGAGCCCGCCATATTTGCAGACGATATCGAAAAACTTTTCCGCGCCCAGGTCGAAGCCGAAGCCCGCCTCGGTGACAGTGTATTCCGACAGCCGCAGCGCGCTCTTGGTGGCAAGGATGCTGTTGGCGCCCTGGGCGATGTTGGCAAAGGGGCCGCCGTGCACGAAGGCGGCTGTGTTTTCGGTGGTCTGCACGATGTTTGGTTTGAGGGCGTCCTTGAGCAGGGCGGCGATGGCGCCCTCATAGCCCAGTTGCCTCACATAGACCGGCTCTCCGTCGAAGGTGAAGCCCACGGTGATATTGCCGATGCGCTCCTTGAGCTCGTCCATGTTGTTTGCCAGGCAGAGGATGGCCATGATCTCGCTGGCGGGGGTGATGTCGAAACCGTCTTCGCGGGGGAAGCCCTGCTTGCTGCCGCCGAGGCCGATGACGATCTTGCGCAGCATGCGGTCGTTCACGTCCAGCACCCGTTTCCAGGTCATGCGGCGGGGATCGATATTGAGCGAGTTGTCAAAGTAAACATGGTTGTCCACCAGGGCCGCGAGGGTGTTGTTGGCGGCGGTGACGGCATGGAAGTCGCCCGTGAAGTGGAGGTTGATATCCTCCATCGGCAACACCTGGCTCCAGCCTCCGCCGGCTGCTCCGCCCTTGATGCCAAACACTGGGCCCAATGAGGGTTCGCGGATGGCGACGATGCTCTTTTTACCGATCTGGTTGAGGGCTTGGGAGAGGCCGATGGCGACCGTGGTCTTGCCTTCCCCGGCGGGGGTGGGCGTGATGGCGGAGACCAGGATCAGCTTGCCTCTGGGGTTGTTCTGGATGCGCTCCAGTGCGGAATAGCTGAGCTTGGCTTTATACTCGCCGTAATGCTCCAGTTCCTGGGGGCTTAGCCCAATCTGGGCGGCGATCTCATCTATTGGTTTCAAGGTTACGCTGCGCGCGATCTCTTGATCTGTTTGCATAGGGATACTCCTTTTAAGGCTTGATATTGAATAATCTAAACGGATTTTACGATCTGGCACGGAGGAAATGCCGGGAGGGGCTTGATCTTATTCCTTTTCTGGCAGAAAATCAGGCCATTTCTCAAACTGAGTGGATAAATCAATTCTAAAACAAGGGCACAAAAAATAAGACTGGTGTCAGTCCGCCCTCGCGCGCGCGAGACGGCTAAGTCTCTGTCTTCCTGGGGTCATCCTTAACCCGGTGAGGGATGACCTAAGGATGATGGCACCAAACGCTGTAGCAGCAAGGGACGGAGCTATGAAGGATTGTGGAGATTATTCTAAGTATTTCATGAAAAAGTGAAAAGGTGGAATAGTGGAAACAAGTCCACCAGACCCCGAAACAGACCCTACCAGACTATATACCGTGTCATCACGGGCTTGACCCGTGATCCAGTCTTTTGAGGCAAGCCAGTCGTAATATTGCAAGCCAAACTGAATTAGCTTCGCGCAGAGCCGAAAAGCGGCAGGATATACAAAAGAGGAAAGCAAGCGCTTCCCTCTTGTAATAAGGTTTTTATGGAGTGGCTACCAGCGCAGGATCTTGGCGGTGCGGCTTTCTTTGCCGCTTCTGAGGCGCAGCAGATACACTCCGGAGCCGACCTGGCGGCCTTGTTCGTCATTTCCGTCCCAGTTGAGGGAATGTTCTCCCGGCTGCAACAGCGGATAGCGGAAGCATTTCACCACCTGCCCGCGGATGTTGCAGATCAGCAATTCCGCCGGCTGGGCGTCTTTGGTTGACCAGTTCACCTGCACGCTGGCGCGGAAGGGGTTGGGATGGCATCTGCCAAAGGCCAGCCCGACAGAGGGGGTGTCCGGTTCCTGGGGCAGGGAACTGAGCAGGTAAGACAGCTTTTGGGCATAGACGCCCGTCTGGAGATGCCCGACAGCGGGAATTCCCGTCCGCTCGTCGCTCCAGCAGACAATAGCCTCGTTGCCGAAGGCGCTGATCCTGGGATAGTCCGCGTCGCCCTGATGGGAGCCGAAGCTCGATTGGGAGGCGCCCACCGGTTCGCCATCGGGATCGATGAAGCGGTAATACAGGTCGCGGTCTTCGTTCTGATAGTTGCTTTGTTCGCTCCATACACCCAGCAGGATGCCGCTTTCCAGTCTTGCCAGGCTCACGTTGCCAAGCCCATGCGGGGTGGATGTATTGATCTGTATGCCAGGGTATTGATAGGCCAGATTCCCTCCGTTTAAAAACACCTTTTGCAGGCGTATGCTGCGCGCTCCCGATCCTTCAGTGTGGTCATAGATCAGGTTCAGGGCGTTGTCATCGATGGCGCAGCCGACGGTGAGGTGGTGCGGTTCGTGGATCAGGACACCCGCTTCGGTCCAGGGGAAACCCGCCTGGGGTGTGACCCGTTGGGCGAAGATGGGAGCGCTGGGATAGCCCGCGATCAGGCAGACCAGGTCTTCTTCCACCAAGCTTGAGAAGATCGGCCATACATTAGGAGAAGCTTCCGCTTCAAAGATTTTTGTGCCCTGAGGGTTCCACCCGGGCAGCAGGTCGCCATTGGCGTCCACCAGCAGGCAGTAGGTGGCAAAGCTGGTGCTGCCAGGCCTGCGCTGGAACCAGGCAAAGTAGCGTCCGGGGGTGTTGACCATCCTGACATTGGGGTTCGGAATACCTTGGAGCAGGAGTCTGCCAGATTCTCCCCACATCTTTTGGAGGTTGCTGATCCGCTGGCCATAAAGTCGTGACGTTCCCGTTCCATAATCGATCAGCCAGCCCAGATAGATGTCGCCCTCATGCTCACAGAACTTGGCATAGCCTGCGTAAGGAGTTCCGGGGCAGACCAGCAGTCCGTTGCCAGCCCATTGGGGATTGCCCGCCAGGTCAAAGACCTGCAGGTAGGTGTTGGTATCGGTGAAAAGCACGGCAAAGCGGTCACTGCCATAGTTGATCGCGCCCAGCAAACGAATGTTTGGCCCATAGCTGCCGATGGGAACGCCCCCGGAGGGCAGCAGCAGTTCTCCGTCAGTGCTGAGGATTTGAAAGTACAGCCAGTTTCCGCCTTGATGGCGGGAGTCGTTATAGATCAGCACATTGTGCCCGTTCACTGCCAGGCTGGCAATGGGAATGGCCGAACCAGCAAGCGCTTCGGACAGCGGATCGGCAGCCGGCTGCAGCGGATTGCCTCCGTAATCCCGCATCAAAAAGCGCAGGCTCTTGCCATCTGACCCCTTTTCCACCAGCAGATACATGGGATTGGTGTTCCAACCGAAGACCTGGGGCTTGCAGCCGGAATCCCAGTTTTCGCTGATCACCAGTCCATCCGCGGGCCAGACCAGTTCGCCGCTGTAATTGTCGATCGCCTGGCCGCGCAGGATCAGCGGTGTGTCCGGGCCGGAATTGGTGCTCCAGACGATCATTGCTTTCAGGGAGTCGTCAAAACGCCAGTCCAGATAGCTCACCTCGCCGGTTCCCGACCAGATTTGGGTTGGGTAATACTGGTGATGAGACCAGCGATAAGTATGAGTGCGCACCTGAGTTACGCCATCGATGGGTGTGCTGCTCAGTACCCTTGTATTAGACATAAACCAGTCTAACAGCTTATAGTGGGTTGAAAGCGGCATGGGCTGAGGATTGAGCACCAGGTCCCCGGGCTGCTCCGTGGCAGGATTCAGGTTGAATCTAAACACCTTGAAACGCAGCCGGGTATCCGTTTGGGCAATCATAACCACATCAAAGATATACTGATAATCCCTTAAGTGCAATTGGTGCAGGCCACATTCGCCCGGCTCCAGAGGGAAGCTTCTGTGGTAACGGATGGAGCCGTTCAATGGGGAGTAAGCTGCAAGATTGTAGTTGGTGCCAGCCTGGCTGGTGGTGTGGTAACTTACCACCAAACCTTCTGTGTCATCGAAGGATGCAAGGCAGTCATTAAGCGTCAATTGCTGTTCAGCCTGGATCAGGGGTTGGTTCAGGCTCCAGGTGTCGTTGCCGCTGCCATTCAATTTGTAGGCATAGGCGGCAGGGAGGTTGGGATCCGGCTGGACCACGATGTAGGCTCCCCCGGAGCTGTGAGCGCGGATCTTGTAATGGGTGAAGGTTACGCCAAACCTGAAGTAGCAATCGTTATTGACCAGGATTCCGCCATCAGTCCAGAGCAGGTTTCCCTGCAGGTCGATCTTGTTTGCCATCAGCCTCGCGTGGCCTGACCCCAATTCCTCCTGCCCTTCCAGCCAGCAGACCAGATAATTGTCATCGGAGCAGCGCACCATTTGCTCTCCGCCGATGCCCAGGCCGCAGCCCGCGATACGCAGGGGGGAATCCCACACCTCCTCGCCCAGCGCGCTGATCCGGTTTGCCATCAGGCAGTTTTCTCCATCCAGTATCTGCGTCCAGAGCGTGATCAGGCTGCCGTCATCTGCTTGCTGCGTGCAGCCAGTGTAGCTCAGTTCCTGCGCTTCCCGCACCACGACATCCTCAGTCCAGACAGGGTTGGCAAAAGCCAGGCTGGTGGCGAGCAGCAGTAGTAGCATAGCCGTGTGTTTCATGAAAAAGGCTCCTTTTCAAATAGATTGGAAAAGATAACAAGTCCCGCGGGCAGGCGCTGCCCTTACATAAAGACACAAAACAAACAGCTTACAGAATGATAGTATAAACAAGTCCGCCACATTTGCAACTTCTTTCTTTAAAAATTATAAGGCTCCCGATATACAGCGTGAGGCACCCATTGCGGGCTGAAATTGCCAGGGCAGCAATATTCCAAGGATTGGTCCGTATCCCTTGTCTTCCGCAGGTATTCACAGATCACAAACGCAGCCCGGACGCCTGTTTTCTTTGCCCTCAAAAAACTACTTGACTGAATCTGCCATTTCTCACACAAGAATTTTTCGACTATATTTAGATAAACCAAGATGGAATACAGATTATGAAAAAACTTACCGCCCTGATAGGCTTGACGCTGCTCTGCGGAATCAGCCTGGCGCTCACCCTCAATGTAAGCGTTGACCCCTCCGCCTGGGATGGCAGCCTGCGCGGCCAGCCCACGGCACCCCTGCTGGAGCCCGGCGTTCCCGCGCTCAACTATTACCCCGTGCGGGTGCTGATCCCCTTTGGGGAAAAGGTGCTCAACGTGAGCGTGCAAAGCTCCCCTTACCTGTTGCAGCGCGATGGCGTGTATCTGGACTATGCGCGCCAGCAGCAGCCCACATCGCAGCCCCGTCCGGACGCCACTCAACCCGATCCCGCGATCTGGCAGAGCGACACGCTGTTCCCGGCCGCCAATCACCGTTATCTGGGCACCCAGTTGCAGCGCGGCCTCCAATATGCCGTGCTGGACCTTTTCCCCTGGAAATACAATCCGGTTTCCCGCCAGATTCACGCGGCTTCCGAATTCAGCATTGAGATAGAAACCGGATGGGATGACGCCCTTGCCACCCAACAGGCAAATTTCTACGCCCCCGCCCTGGCTGCCCGCTCTGTGGAAGGATTTGCCCTCAATCCCCAAGCCCTGGCCAGCTATCGGCAGGCTTCCCGCTATCGAAACCACGCTCCCCAAAGCCGCCTGATCGACCTTTCCACTCCGCGCCAAATGGTCATCATCACCAATTCCACAGCCTCCTCCTGGCTGCAAAGCTATGCCAACTGGCGTGACGGCAACGACATCAGCACCGGCGTATTCCAGACCGCGGATATCTATGCCAGCTATCCCGGAACCGACAACGCCGCCAAGGTGCGCGCCTTCATCAGCGACGCCTATCAAGCCTGGGCAAGCACCCCCCAGCCTCTGCAATATGTGATCCTGGGCGGCGATGACGAGATCGTGCCCCTGCGCGGCTGCTACGGCCAGGTGGGCGACACGGTTGATCTCAGAATGCCTACCGACCTCTATTTCAGCAATCTGGATGGAGACTGGAACGCCAATGGAAACGACATCTGGGGCGAACCGCAGGACCAGGTGGACATGCTGCCGGAAGTGCATATCGGACGCTTTCCCGCCGAGACCCAACCCGAGTTTGAAAACATCATCCGCAAAATCCAATACTACACCGGAAATTCCACGTTCAGCAACAACACCGCCATCATGTTCGGAGAAAACCTGAACAACAACCCCCTCACCTGGGGCGGTGATTACAAGGACGAAGTGGCCACCAGCGTCCCGGAACTGTACCACCTGCGCACCATGTATCAGCGCGACGGCACCTACAGCGAGCAGGGCGTCTGGAACGCCATCAACGAGGGCGTCCACGTGATGAACCACATGGGACACGCCAACCAAACCTTCCTGATGGGACAGAGCAACGGCAGCATCCAGCAGCTCCAGAACACCGAATATGGCTTTCTTTACACCCAGGGCTGCTATCCCGCCGCTTTCGACCAGGCCACCAGCGGCGACGGCGAGAGCATCGCGGAACACATGCTCACAGCCTCGGGCGGCGTCTTTGCCTTCCTCGGAAACACCCGCTATGGCTGGTATTCCCCCGGCAACACCAATGGCGCCTCCCAGTTCTATGACCGCGACTACTTCATCGGTCTCTACCAAACGGCCAACACCCAGTTTGGCTCCGCGCTCAGCTATTCCCGCGAGCAGAACCTCAATGCCGCCATCAGCTATGACGTGATGCGCTGGTGCTACTATCAGATGGTGCTATTTGGCGATCCTTCCATCGAGGTCAAACTGCCTGATTCCACCCTCCCCCTGCTCAGCCTGGAGAGCTACACAATTGACGATGTGGAGGGCGATGGCGACGGCACCCTCAATCCCGGCGAGATCATCCGCATCCACCCCGTGATCGGCAACCATCAGAACTGGGCTGCGGCCCACAACGTGACCGCCACCCTCAGCGGCCTGCCCGCCGGAGCGCAGCTTTTGAGCGACCCGCTGGTGATACCACTGTTGGAGCCTGGCCAGACCAGCGATCCCGGCCTCTATCTCCGGGTGCAGCTTCCGTCCGGCACTGGTTATGGCAGCTATCAGATCACCCTGGAGCTGTATTCGCTGCATCCCGTCAGCAACTTGAGCACCGGAACCCGCAGATTCCAGCTCGGTTATGATATCACCCTCATCGATGGCGGCTTCCCCTGGGATTGCCCCGTGGGCAGCAAATCCGCCCCGATCGTCTTCGATTTCGATGGCGACGGCAGCCTCGACATACTTTACACCGATGTTTTCGGCAACAGCCATCTGCTGGATAATGAAGGACAGCAGACCGGCTCCATTCCCGCGCCCCTCCAGCAGGATGTGATGCGCAGCGCCGCCTATGGCCAGTTGATTGACGGCCAGGAACCGGCTCTGGTGCTCACCAGCCGCACCGGCAAAGTGCTGGCCCTGGCCGGCGATGAAGTGCTTTTCGATTACGACGGCGGCAGCCAGTTCCTCTTCACCCCCGTGATCGCCCAGATCGACGGACAGGGCGGGGCGGAAGTGGTGGCGCACTCCCTGGATGGCAGGGTCCACGTTCTGGATTCCTCCGGAAACCTGTTGCCGGGCTTCCCGCTTGACCTCGGCTCCGCCTTCCACAGCGAACTGGCTGTGGAGGATATAGACGGCGACGGCAGCAACGAGATCATCGCCGGCTGCTCTGACGGCAAGCTGCACGTGATCAAATCCGATGGCACACCCCTGGCGGGCTTTCCCCTCCAGGTCACCGGCCCCATCAACGGCGCGCCCACCGTCCTTGCCAACCGCAGGATCGCCTTCGGCACCTCCACCCACCTGCATCTGGCAACGCCCGCTGGCAGCCTGGTCTTCAGTAAGCCAATCTGCTCCTCCATGGGAGGCAGCCCCGCCCTGGCAGACATCAACGGCGATGGCGCGCTGGATATCGTGTTCGGCACCGCCAACGGCTCACTCCACGCAGTCAGCCAGAGCGGAATAGACCTTCCCGGCTTCCCGGTGCAGACCGGAGCCGTGCTGCAGACCCCGCCCATCATTGCTGACCTCGATGACGATCCCCGGCTGGAAATCCTCATTTCCAGCTATGTGAACTCGGTTTATGGCTTCAACCACGATGGCAGCGTTTTGGACGGATTTCCCTTCCAGACCAGCTTCAACGGCTGCACGCCCTCCACGCTCTGCGACCTGGACGGAGATGGCTGGCTCAAGCTGGTGAGCGGCTATTCCACCGGAGTGCTGGTACTGAACCTGCGCCGCGCGGAAAAAGACAACCGTCCCTGGACCGTTTACCGCGGCTCACTCACCCGCCAAGGCAGCTACGCCTCCACCGGAAACGTCTCCAATCCCGCGGAGGAAGCTCCCGTCTTGCGCACCGCCCTGCTGCAAAACTTTCCCAATCCCTTCAATCCCAGCACCAGCATCCGCTTCCAACTGGCTTCCGAAGGCTCCGCCCGGCTGGCGGTTTACAACCTCAAAGGCCAGTTGGTGCGCGTCCTGAGCGACGGCCCGCGTTCCCGCGGCTCACACACCGTCACCTGGGATGGCCTCGACGCCTCCGGCAACCCGGTCTCCAGCGGAGTCTATCTCTACCGCCTGCAGGCGGACGGAAAGGTGCAGTCGCGGCGCATGCTGCTGCTCAAATGACAGAGATTTGCATTGACATAAAACACACCGGAATAAAGTCTTGTAACCAGAAATAAAATATACATAGGGAGGCTAATATGCCAAAAGTACTGATCGCCACAGAGAAGCCCTTCGCCGCGGAAGCCGTGCAGAAGATCAAGGCTGAACTGGACAAGGCCGGCTATCCCCATAGCTGGCTGGAAAACTACACCGATGTGAAAGACTTCCATGCCGCCGTGGCAGATGCCGAAGCCCTCATCATCCGCAGCGACAAAGTGGATGCCGCCGTCCTCGACGCCGCCAAACAACTCAAGATCGTGGTGCGCGCCGGAGCAGGCTATGACAACATCGACCTCGCCGCCGCCACCGCCCACGGTGTGGTGGCCATGAATACCCCCGGCCAAAACTCCAACGCCGTCGCCGAGCTGGCGCTGGCCATGATGATCTACATGGCGCGCGGCAAGTTCAACGGCAAAAGCGGCTCCGAGCTGGCTGGCAAGAAACTGGTTCTCTATGGCTATGGCAATGTGCCCCGCTTTCTCGCCAAAATGGCCAAAGGCATTGGCATGGACGTCTATGCCTACGATCCCTACATCAGCGCGGACGTCATGGCCAAAGACGACGTCAAACACCTGGATAAGGTGGAAGACATCTTCAGCACCGGAGACTACATCTCCCTGCACATCCCCGCCACCGCCGAGACCAAGAAATCCATCAACTGGAACCTGCTCAGCCTGGTGAAACCCGACTGCATCCTGGTCAACACCGCCCGCAAAGAGGTGATTGACGAGGAAGCCCTGCTCAAAGCCTTTGAGGAAAAGAAGAAGTTCCGCTACGTGAGCGATGTGGAACCGGAATGCGGCGCCAAACTGATGGAACTCTATGCCGACCGCTACTATGCCACCCCCAAAAAGATGGGCGCCCAGACCGGGGAAGCCAACGTCAACGCCGGAGTGGCGGCTGCCAAACAGATCATCGCCTTCTTTGAAAAAGGCGACACAACCTTCAAAGTCAACTGATCAGACCCTGTCTGAGATTGCAACCCCCGGCACTGCCCGGGGGTTTTTCTTGTCCCGGCAATCCGCGCCCTGCGCGAACCGTCTATCTCCAGTGCGATCATTTGCGCCCCACCTCTGCTATGGATAACCTTTATACATTTAATGGGCGTTGATTGATCACCTCTTTGCCCTCATTTGCCAGGGTGGGCTAAGTCTATATTTTCCGTAGGTCATCCTTATAGTTTATAAGGATGACCTAAGGATGGTGGCACCAAATGCAGGAGCAGCAAGGGAGAGCGCTATGAAGGATTATGCGGAATATTGCTGGTGTTTTTGGTGAATGTAATACTATATTGTTTGCGTTTTATTTTTATCATAGTGAAAAGGTGGAAAGGTGTTTTTGAGGTGGAAAGGTGGAATGGTGGAATGGTGGAAAGGTTCTCTCGATACAAGTCCCAACCGACCCCCAAAAAGACCACCCCCCAGACTAAAAAACCGTGTCATCACGGGCTCCGACCCGTGATCCAGTCTTTTAAAAGAAACATCCACGAATTACACGAATTATCACGAATTAAAACAGAATACAAGGACAAGCGTCCGGCTTCAAAAAACCACACAAGACCCAAAAACCGCGTCATCCCGGCATGTCGGGGCCCTCGACGGATCGGTTACGATCCGTTGGGGTAGGATAGCTTGACCCGGGATCCAGTCTTTTAAAAGAAACATCCACGAATTACACGAATTATCACGAAATAAAACAGTATACAAGGACAAGCGTCCAGCTTCAAAAAACCACACAAGACCCAAAAACCGCGTCATCCCGGGCAGCGACCCGGGATCCAGTGTCCAGGGGTGGCAAAGTCCGTTTGCCACAGAGACCGGAGGTCTCTTCCAAACAGGCAACTCCGTTGCCTCTGCCGAACGGACTTCGGCAGCCCGAGGGGAATGGCAAAGTCCGTTTGCCCAAATACGAGGGGAACGCCTCTCTAACGCATTGCGGGAGATATGGGTTCAGTTTTTTCCTGCCTCATCTATGGTAAGATTATTGTTTGTAGTAAAGCTCTCAACTCCGGGCTTTTTTAGGTTGACAGATTTTCCTTGCTGAAATAGACGAAACAAACTGGGGTTGCGTTTTGAGTTATAGATGAAATCGTCTCTGGAACTTCATATAAACGCCAACAGGTTTTTCTTTATTTTGGAGATTAGGATAAATCTTATGAACAAGAATTCAGGCATTCGGGATAACCGTAAATATGGCACAGTGGGCGACTTCATTTCCCTAAACGTTACTCCCAACAGCAAGTTGGCCTTTGTTTCCGCCTATTTTACAATCTATGCCTATCAGCAGTTGAAGAACAGGCTGGACAAGATCGATCACCTGCGCTTTCTCTTTGGCGAGCCCAGATTCCTGGCTTCCATGGATCCCAACAAGACCGACAAGAAGCAGTTCGAGATAGAGGACAACAAGCTGGTGATCTCCCTGGCAAACAGGCTGGTGCAGAGTAAAACAGCCCGAGACTGCGCGGAATGGATCAGGGAGAAGGTGGAGATAAAATCCATGGTCAAGCCAAATTTCCTCCACGGCAAACTCTATCACATCACAAATGAAAACGGGGTTGAGAAAGCCCTGCTTGGCAGCTCGAACTTCACAGTTAATGGTCTCGGATACGGGAACAAACCCAATATCGAGCTCAATATCGAGGTTGCCGACGATCGCGACAGGGCAGATCTCCTGGCTTGGTTTGACGAACTGTGGAACGAGGATAAATCCTTGGTTGAGGATGTCAAAGACGAAGTTCTAAAATACCTGGCAAAACTCTATGTGCATAATTCCCCAGAGTTTATCTATTATAAAACCCTCTATCACCTCTTTGAGAAGTTCCTGGGAGAGCAAGCTGACAAGGGGCTGTTAACCGAAAAGACCGGCTTTTTCGACACTGAGATCTGGAACATGCTCTACAGCTTCCAAAAAGACGGTGTGAAAGGGGCGATCAACAAGTTGGAACGCCACAACGGCTGTATTATTGCCGATAGTGTCGGCCTGGGAAAAACCTTTGAAGCCCTGGCAATCATCCAATACTATGAGAGGCTGCAATACAGGGTTCTGGTACTCTGCCCCAAAAAGTTAAAAGATAATTGGACCGTTTACCAATCCATGGCCGCCAACAAACTCAGCCCCTTTACCAGAGACCGCTATTCCTACACGGTTATGTACCACACCGACCTGGGCAGAGCGCGGGGAACTTCGGATGCCAATTCCATCGACCTGGCGAATTTCAACTGGGGCGCCTGGGATCTGGTCGTGATAGATGAGTCGCACAATCTAAGGGGAAATCCGCGGGAAAAGATCGACGAAAACGACGAGTTGAGCTATAACCGGGCTGGATTTCTTTTGCACAAGGTAATCAAAGAGGGGGTGAAAACCAAGGTGCTGATGCTCTCCGCTACCCCGGTCAACACCAACCTGAAAGACCTGCGCAACCAGATACACTATATCACCGAAGGCAAAGACAACGCCTTCTGCGAAAGCCTGGGTATAGAAAGTGTCTCCTACACCATGAAACAAGCCCAGAGCCAGTTCACAAACTGGGTAAAGAGCAACAAAGCGGGACAACAGAAAAGCTCGCAACTCTTCAGCGCCCTGGACAGCTCGCTCTTCAAACTCCTTGATGAACTTACCATAGCCCGCAGCCGCAAGCATATTATCTCCTACTACAAGGATATTGATAAAAAGAGCTTTCCCAAGCGGCTAACGCCAATCTCGGTGAGCACGAATATCGACCTGGAAGGGGATTTTTGTTCCTACGACAAAGTGAATGAAGACATCCAGGCTTACAAGCTTTCCCTCTTCAAACCCTCAAGCTTCGTTCTGGAGGAGTTTAAGGAACTTTACGAACCAACAGAGAAAGTGAAGGAGTTTTCCCAAGCCCAACGCGAGGATTTTCTGGTAGAGATGATGAAGATAAACTTCCTCAAGCGCCTGGAAAGCAGCGTTCATTCCTATACCCTGACCCTCGGGCGTGCCTTGGAGAAGATCAACAGCCTGCAGGACAAGATCGCCAAATTTGAATCCGGCCAAACCCAAGATGGGGATATTTACTCCTTTGGCGATGAGGACGCGGTTTCACCGGAAGAACAGGATAACAGCGATGATTTCACAGTTGGCAAGAAACTGAAGTTTGAATTAAAACACCTCGATCTGGAGAAATGGAAGGAAGCCCTGAGCAAGGACAAAGACCAGTTGATCTCACTTTACAACACGGCGAGCCTGGTAACTCCGGACAAGGATGCCAAGCTTGAGGAACTGAAGCAGATCATTACCAACAAACTGAAACATCCGGTAAACAAGGACAACAAAAAGATATTGATCTTCACCGCCTTTGCCGACACAGCCGATTACCTCTATGAGCAGCTCAAGGATTTCATTCACAAAAAGCTTGGTCTGAATGTTGCCCTGGTTACCGGAAGTTCTCATAATAAAACAACCATCAAGCTGCCCAAAGGCTTCCAGAACGACTTCAACGCCATCCTCACCTGCTTTGCCCCCTTTGCCAAGCAGCGCCACAAGATGCCCATCCTGCCCCAGGATGAAGAGATTGACATCATCATCGCCACGGATTGCATCTCGGAAGGGCAAAACCTCCAGGATTGCGACTATGTGGTCAACTACGACATCCACTGGAATCCGGTGAGGATAATCCAGCGCTTTGGGCGTATCGATCGCATCAACAGCCCCAACGCCAAAATCCAGATGCTGAACTTCTGGCCTACCAAAGACCTGGATAAATACATCTCCCTCAAGTTGAGAGTGGAGGCGAGGATGGCTCTGGTGGATATTACCGCCACAGGCGAGGACAATCCCTTCGCCGAAGAGGAATTTAACGAACTGCTTTCCAACGAAATAAAGTTCCGCGCCAAGCAGTTGAAAAGGCTCAAGGAAGAGGTTATCGACATCGAAGACATGGAAGACGGCATCAGCCTGACCGATTTCACTCTGGATGATTTCCGGGTTGATCTGCTTAACTATATCAAAGCAAACGAAAAAGAGCTGCGCGAAGCCCCTCTTGGCCTGTACACCGTGGTGCCCTCTCCCGACCACGAACTTTGGGACCACTCGGTCAAAGTCAGCCAGGAACACAGGGAAATCATCCGGCCCGGCGTGATCTTCTGCCTCCGCCACAACGAATCTGGCAGGGAATACGAAAAGCTCAACCCTCTACATCCCTATTTTATGATCTACATCCGAACCGACGGCACCGTCCGTTTCCGTTTCTTTAATGCCAAGCAAATTCTGGATATGTACCGGATCCTGGCCAGCGGACGGCGAAGTCCCATCGAAAGCCTTTGCGACCAGTTCGACCAGGAAACCAAATCGGGCGAAGACATGAGAGCCTATAATGAGCTCATCCAGAAAGCCTTAAAAAGCATCAAAGCCTCCCTTGCAAAGAAAAAGCAGGATCAACTCCAAACCCATGGCGATGCTGTGCTCCCTCCCCTAAAACAACATGACCCCGTCGGTGAATTTGAACTGATTACCTGGCTGATAATCAAATAAGCACCAGAGAGAAGACCTATGAACGCAAAGACAGACTTGAAATCCTCAATCCAGGAGGCTTTGAATAACTTTCAAACCCGTCCTTTTGTGGATGCCGCCTACGATTTTTGGAAAGTCCTGGGCTATGAATCCCAGCGTAGATTCGAAGAAGTATCCTATACCTATTCAGAATTTACGGAAGCCTTTTCTTCCCGCCACCGTCTCAGGGAAGACAAAGCCCTGAAGAATCACTGGAAACAGATACATATCCTCTTTCAACTCACAGATGAGGAGATTCTGGATAGTTTATCCAAAAATCAACAGGAAGAGATTGAGGGCCTGGGTTTCAACACAATCCAGTCCAACAATATCAAGTCTTATCTCTTTGTGGCGATCGAACTCACTCAAGACCATTTCACCCGCACCAATATGGCCAATCTGACCAGGGAGATCAACCGCTGCTTTGCAATGCCTGTATTGCTCATGATAAAAACGGACAAGGCTGTCACCATCTCTGTCATCTACAGGCGCCGCAGCAAGAAAGACGAAGCAAAGGACGTTTTGGACAAGGTGACCCTGATCAAGGATATCAGCTTCAAAAGCCAGACCCACCGCGCCCATATCGAGATCCTTTTTGACCTGAGCCTGGCAGAACTCGACCGTAAGCACACACTGAGCAATTTCGATCAATTGCACAAGGCGTGGGAAATGACGCTCGACCTCAAGGAACTGAACAAAAGGTTCTACAAGGAGCTTTCAAACTGGTTTTTCTGGGCGGTCAAGCAAGTCAATTTCCCCGACCCTCACGAACCTGATATCGAAAACCGCAATACAATCGGCCTGATCAGGCTGCTGACCCGGATAATCTTTGTCTGGTTCATGAAGGAAAAAGGTCTGGTGCCGGAGCTTCTTTTCAATCAGGACAAGATCAGGGAGATCATCAGGTTTACGGACAAATCGGGCTCTTCCTATTACAAAGCCATCTTGCAGAATCTCTTTTTTGCCACACTCAATACTGAAATGACAAAAGACAAAGAGGAGTCCCGCCGTTTCCGCTCCGATATCACCGGACACTTGAACTCGCATTATGGAATCTTTACTGTGTTCAGATACAAGAACCTCTTTTTGGAGCCGGAAACAGCCATCAAAAAGCATTTTGACAGCATACCCTTTCTAAATGGAAGCCTCTTTGAGTGCCTTGATAACGAGTTTCAAGAAGGGAACAAAACCAGGAGGGAATATGTGGATGGCTTCAGCGACCGGCCGGATAACCCCCTGAAAGTGCCGGACAGCCTGTTTTGGCTGGACAAAGGCTTTGAGTATGACCTGAACTCTATCTACGGCACCAAAAACCAGCACTACAAGATCAGGGGCCTGCTGGATATCCTGCACAGCTACAAATTCACCATTGCGGAAAACACGCCCGTGGAGGAGGAAGTGGCACTGGACCCGGAATTGTTGGGCCGGGTCTTTGAAAACCTTCTGGCTGCCTACAACCCGGAAACCCGCAGCACGGCCCGCCATGAGACAGGTTCCTTCTACACACCCCGGGAAATAGTGGATTTCATGGTCAACGAAAGCATTGTAGCCCATCTCTGCAAAGCCCTTCCCGCGGAAAATGACGAGCAAAAAGAGGATAATGAAATCCGCCTGCGGCTCCTGCTGGAATACACGGACGAGGATTCCCTCTTCTCTTCAGAGGAAGGCGACCTGCTCATCGAAGCCATAGACAACACCCGGATCATCGATCCCGCCTGCGGCTCCGGTGCCTTTCCCATGGGCCTGCTCCTCAAGATGGTCCATATCCTCCACAAGCTCGACCCGGACAACCAAAAATGGAAAGCCCGGCAGATCGAAAACCTGAAGGCTTCAGCGTCTGATATGCAGAGAAAAATCCCAGACAGCAAAATCAGGGACGAAGCCAGCAAAAAGCTGCAGGAGAGCATTCGCGAACTGGAAAAGACCTTTGAGGATTACGACCTGGACTACAGCCGCAAGCTATTCCTGATCGAGCGCTGCATCTATGGCGTGGACATACAGCCCATTGCCATCCAAATCTCCCAGCTTCGCTTCTTTATCTCCCTCCTGGTGGATCAGACTCCCAAGCCCAGGAAGTTCAACCTGGGGATCGAGCCCCTGCCCAACCTTGAAACCAATCTGATTGCCGCCAACTCCCTGATTCCCATAAACCTTGGAACCCAGATGGAGTATTTCTTTGACTTGGAAATCGAACAGTTCAAAAACGATATCATGGAGATTCACAACCAATACTTCTCCGCCCATTCCCGGGTAAAGAAAAAGGCTTTGCGGGAGAAAGAGCAGGCACTCAGGTCAAGCTTTGCCGCTGCGCTGCAGAAACTGGATGTTCCGGTCAAAAATGCCGCTCTCATTGCCAACTGGAGTCCCTATCAAAACAATGCCTGCGCCCAGTTCTTCGATCCCGAGATCATTTTCGGCATCAAAAACTTCGATATCGTTATCGCCAATCCGCCCTACATCCGGCAGGAGGACATCAGCAACAAAAATGAGCTCAGGGAGGCTGGATATGAGGTATTCAACTCTACCTCAGACCTCTATACCTACTTTTATGAGCTTGCCCACAAACTCTTGTCAGAGCGGGGTGTCCTTTCCTTCATCACCTCCAATAAATGGCTGCGTGCCAAGTATGGCGCCAAACTGCGCTCTTTCCTTGGGACAAAAGCCACCCTGCTCTCCCTGATCGATTTCGGCGGCTTCCGGGTTTTCGAATCTGCCACTGTGGATACGAACATCATTGTCTGCCTCAAATCTCCACCGCCCAAGAACCACAAAGTCGATTTTGTCAATGTCGATAGCTCCTTTAGCGGCGAAGACCTCGGGAGATATTTTGCGGATGAGAAATCCAAGATCGCCCAAGCCTCCCTGAAAGAGGAAGGTTGGACCCTGGCTGGAGAATCTATCCTGGCTCTCAAGGAAAAGATCGAAGCGAGAAGCAAACCGCTCAAAGAATGGGATGTTAACATTTATTACGGGATTAAAACAGGCTGTAATGAAGCCTTCATCGTGGATACTCCCACCAAGGAGAGGCTCTGTCGGAAAGACCCTAAAAGCGCTGAGGTACTAAAGCCGGTTCTCCGAGGGAGGGATGTCCAAAAGTATCTTTACCAATGGGCGGAGTTGTGGTTGATTGCAATGTTGCCATCACTTAGTTTAGACATAGATGATTATCCTGCTATTAAACAGTATCTATTGACTTTTGGTAAAAGACTCTATCAAACAGGCGAAAAAGGATGTAGAAAAAAGACTGGAAACCAATGGTATGAAACACAGGATCAAATTGCATACTATAATGAGTTTAACAAAGGAAAAATCATATGGCCAGATATAGCACAAGAAGCCAGCTTTCAATATGATGACAAAGGATTCTATCTCAATAACACGGTCTATATGATAACAGGTGATGATCTGTTTTATCTGCTTGGTGTTCTAAATTCCAATGTCTTTGATTTCTACAATAGCCTTGTATCATCGGGTCTTTCCGATAAGGCAAAACGTGGTTTCAAAATCTTCATTGAGAATTTCCCTATACCAGAAACTCAGGATACAGTAAGTGAAAGAATCGGGAAATTGTCTCATCAGATAGTTGATATTATGAAAAGCCCAAGTATAGAGACTAACAAAGACCTGCAAAACAAAGTAAAGAAAGCACTGGATCAGATCAACCAGTTAGTTTATAAGGCATACGGCTTATCAGAAGATGAAATTGCTTTAATTGAAAGAGAGACGCAGAAATGAATTTCTCAAAACGCCATGGATATGAAAAGGAAACACCCCTGCAGTTTGAGTGCATGAGTAAAGAGCTAAAGACCGAGATTCATAACATGATCCGAAATATTGAAAATGAAATGAGTTGGCAAGTTGTAAACGGTAGTTTTCTATTGCGAGACACGTATGATTATCTTTGGTCTCATCATTTTTGTCTCGATAGTGACGACTTCAAGCGCCATTATGCCTACAGCGGAACCAAAGAAGTTAAAAAACTCTACGACCAGCTAAGCTGGAACAAAGTTTTTGACTATATTGAAGAATACTGTGAGTTAATCAGGGACATTTCAAAGAAACACTACAAAAAACTGTGCAAACTACTCAACCAAACGCTCGAGAAGCATAATTCTGCCTACCGCATTCTGGAAGGCAAAATCATACCGATCTCAAACGATCAAGAGCTGGATGAAATTTCGCAGGCAAGCCATACTCCCCACCAAGATATCAACAGCCACATGCAGAAAGCTATCGAAATATTCTCGGACCGCGAAAACAAAGACTATCCCAACGTCGTCAAGGAAGCCATAACTGCGGTGGAGGCTGCAGTTAATACCATCAATCAATCCCCGGGTAAGACCTTGGGTGACGCATTAAAAACACTCAGTGATCATTTAACCATTCACCCGGCTCTGATAGAGGCTTTCAGTAAAATTTATGGCTACACTTCAGACAAACGCTCTGGAATCCGCCACGCAATCTTTGAAGGCTCAGACTGCATACCGGATTTTGCGGATGCCAAGTTTATGCTGGTGTCTTGCAGTGCGTTTATTAACTACCTGCTTCTGAAAGCAGACAAATCAGTCTTACAGATCAAGGAATGATAGTCATACCAATTGGAATTGGTAATTGCATCCTGGGAGATCAGATGGTAAACAACAAATCCTCACAACAAAAGCCGCGGCGTCAAACTGAATACCGTGATTATCTCGTTACCTTTATCGACATCATGGGTTTCAAGGACCTTATAGAAAAAGAACATGAGGGAACTCCAAAGCCAATACTAAAAATCATTAGAACGTTCAAAAAAGTAAACGCTATTTGCAACTATAGGATGTGTGACGATAAACATAACAAGAGAGTCTTGGTAAACTTCTTTTCGGACAGCATTGTTCGAAGAATACCCTTGAACGGCCTTTCAGATTTCGAACTTATCAATGTTCTGGACTTTGAGATGTCCCAACTTACTTTGATACAAATGGCATTAATAGAAGAAGGCATCCTCATTCGTGGTTCCATGAGCATAGGTAAGCTGTTTTCGCAAAAAGAAATCTTCTTTGGACCTGCTTTTCACGAAGCTTACGAGTGTGAAAGTAAAATGGCGGTCTATCCAGTGATCATGCTATCGCATTCAGTTGAAAGATACCTTGCCCAAATGAAACATCTGTTGGGTGGGCAAGAAATCTTATCTTTTTACAAGAGTACCATCCCTTTCGATTGCCAACACCATGGCGGGACTTATCTTAACTATCTTTATTTTCTTGTAAACGGACAAATCAACGTAAAACAAAAACAGGTAGAAGAATTCATGATGGAACATAAGAAACTGATCGAATCATCGCTAAATAATCACGATCACGAATATAGGATTGCCTCAAAATATCGATGGCTGAAGAAGTATCATAATTATTACGTTCCTCTTATGCATCTGAAGAATAAAGAAGATTACTTGATAAAGTGAACGGAAGGCAACTTGATTAAGCTGCAGATGCTTGGGCAAATTGAGCAGTTTTTGGATCTCAATATTCCTCATTTGATCTCTCAGGATCGGTTTGAAAGACCCGATGCATACTCCTCCCTCAAAAGGTCTGTATATCAAACAATAGAGAAGCATGGGGTGTTATCATCAATTCAGATAGCAGATTTAATGCAACTTCCCATTCGTTCAGTTAGAAGATACTTGAAAACTTTAGTTCAGAATAACCTTGTATCCCGTGAGGGTAGGGGCCCAGCCACAGTTTACCGAACTACAAAGTAATCCGGCCAAAAAGCGGCCAAACTGGCCGGATAGGTTTTTCTAAGATTTATCCGGCCAAAAAGCGGCCAAACTGGCCGGAAATGGGAAGTATTGAATAAAAAGACTGGATCCCGGCTCACAGGCTGTGATGACGAGGCTTTGTGGTCTGGTGGGATTTGTTCCGGGGGCTGCCGAAGTCCGTTTGGCAGAGGCAACTGAGTTGCCTGCTTGGAGGAGACCTCCGGTCTCTGTGGCAAACGGACTTTGCCACCCCTCTGGGCATTGGATCCCGGGTCAAGCACGCTTGCCCGGGATGACACAGTATATAGCCTGATGAGCTTGTTTCGAGGGCTGCCGAAGTCTGTTCGGCAGAGGCAACGGAGTTGCCTGTTTGGGAGAGACCTCCGGTCTCTGTGGCAAACGGACTTTGCCACCCCTGGGTACTGGATCCCGGCTCTATACACCCCACCAAACCGCTACGCGCTTTGGCGAGGACCCCGGCAGGCCGTGATGACGCGGTTTTTGGGTCTTGTGTGGTTTTTTGAAGCTGGACGCTTGTCCTTGTATACTGTTTTAATTCGTGTTAATTTGTGTAATTTGTGGATGTTTCTTTTAAAAGACTGGATCCTGGGTCAAGCTATCCCACCCCAACGGATCGTAACCGATCCGTCGAGGACCCCGGCTTGCCCGGGATGACACTGTATATAGCTTGGTGGACTTGTTTCGGGGGAAGCTTTCCACCTGCAAAGATCCTGTCATCCGCGTTCTATCTCTTTTTTACAATCACCACGACACCACCTCACCACGAAGGTCTCCTTTCCACCTTTCCACCTCAAAGGAAGCCCCGATATTTGCATGAAGCCTTTCTAATCTCTGGGCACCAAAAATTTTACTTGCCTTGTTATCGCACTGTCAATTAGTGTGACCTCAAGGGTGTCACGGGCTGAGATCATTCCCGTGGCTGCCCCTGAATCCGATAAACCTGTAAGGAGGATTATATAATCCATGTGGACTATAATTAAGCGTTGGGGGCTGTTTTTGACGGTCAACATCCTGGTGTTGGCTGTCTTGGGTTTTATCATGCAGATCGTGGGCGTGAAAAGCTCGGACTGGATCGGGCTGCTGGTTTACTGCGCCATCTTCGGCTTTGCCGGAGCGATCATTTCTCTGCTTTCCAGCAAAGCGATGGCGAAGGCATCCTACAGGATCACCCCGCTCACCCGGGAAACAGCCCGCGGCAAAGAGCTTTACCTCTTTGATACGATAGAGAAAATGGCCGCCCACAAAGGCATCAGGATGCCGGAGTTTGGCATCTACCAGGCGGCGGACAACAACGCCTTTGCCACCGGCGCGTCCAAAAACAGATCCCTGATCGCCTTTTCCAGCGGGATCATGCAAAACCTGGATGAGGAGGAACTGGCTGCCGTGGCGGGGCACGAGATGACGCATATCACGGAAGGCGACATGGTCACCACCACCCTGCTGATGGGCACCATGAACACCTTTGTGCTCTTTCTGGCCAATATCATCGCCGCCCTCCTGAGCGGCAGAAGAGGCAGAAACGATGATGACGGGGCTTCGGCCGGGATGATGTATTCCGCCAGCCAGGCCGCCATCGCGATGATCATCCAGAACGTGCTGATGATCCTTGCCAACATCGTGCTGGCAGCCCACTCGCGCCACCGGGAATACAAGGCGGACGCCGGTTCTGCCGCCCTGACCACCCCCGGCCACATGATCACCGCCCTGGAAAAGATCAGCAAAGCTTACGTGCCTTCGCGCCGCAAAGACGCCTATGCCATTGCCAAGATCAACAACTTCAGCCCCCTCTCCCTGTTCGCGACGCATCCGCCGGTGGAGAAGAGGATTGAAGCCCTGCGTAAGATGATGGTGTGAACAAGAGATTCATCCTCCGGATAGAAAAGCTGGCTCTGGGCGGTTTTGGCCTGGGCTTTCACGAGGGCAAGGCGATCTTTGCCCAGCGGATGGCGGTCGGCGACCTGGCGGAAGTGGAGCTGATCAAGGAACGCAAGGACACCGCCTTTGCCAGGCCCCTGCGTTGGCTGGAGCGGGGCAAGGGAGTGCAGGAAGCGGACTGCGCTTCCTTTGACCTGGACGACCCCTGCGGCGGCTGCGATTGGCTGATGCTGGACTACCCGGCGCAGTTGGCTGCCAAGACCGAACTGGTGAGGGAATTGCTGCAGCCCCTGGCCCCGGATTTGAAGATCGGCGCCATGCCCGCTTCGCCAAACCCCATAAACTACCGCAACAAAGCCTTTCTGCCCGTGGGTTCCGGCGCCGATGGCCTCTATTATGGCATTTACGCGCGCTGGTCGCACAGGATCGTCCCCCATCAGCGTTGCGTCCTGCATCCCCAACTCTTTGACACCATCGCCCAGCGTTGCCTGGAAATCTGCCGGAAAGCGGGTGTGCAGGCCTACTCTGAAGCCAGCCACACCGGCACTTTGCGCCACATCGGCCTCCGCTGCAACAAGGATCAAAGCTCGGTGCTGCTGATCCTGGTGACAAGGGGAGCCAAGCTGCCTTTTTCCAACCTCTTTGTGAAGCAGATCACCGCGGAGTTCCCCTGCATCAGCGGCATCGTGCAAAACATCAACCGGGAACGGGGAAACGTGATCCTGGGCCCGGAAGACAAACTGCTGTATGGCAATCCCTGGCTCTTTGACGAACTGGCGGGCAAACGCTTCCGAATCCACTACCGCAGCTTTTGGCAGATCAACCGCGGCACCGCGGAACAGATCATCGCCCGCCTGCAGAAACTGATGGGCGGCGCGGGACTGGTCTTCGACGCCTACAGCGGAATCGGGGCGCTGGGGCTGAACCTGGCCGCGCAGGCAGAACGCGTGCTCTGCGTGGAGGAATGCCGGGAAGCGGCACTGGATGGGGAACTGAACTCCGAACTGAACGACCTGGCGAACGTGGACCATCTCTGCGCCAGAGTGGAGGACGCCCTGCCCGCGCTGCTTTCAGACCAGCAAAGCAGCCCCTGTAAAACGCCGGATGTGATCATTCTGGACCCTCCCCGTTCCGGAGTGAAGCCAGCCGCACTGCAAGCCATAATCGACACGGGTATCGAGCGGATATTCTATCTAAGCTGCGCGCCCATGACACTGCACAGGGACCTCAAAATCCTGCTTGGCAGCGGGCGTTACAAACTGGAAGGCATCCAACCCTTTGACATGTTTCCCCAAACCTGGCACATTGAGACACTGGCCTGGTTGAGCCGCGTATGAGGCAGCTTGGCGTCCTGTTGCTTTGTTTGTTCCTGCTGTCCTGCAATTTGGCCAGCAGTCCCGAAGACATGGACAAAATCCGCATCGAGGATATCCTGAAAGGCATTGCCCGCGATTTCTGCTGGAAAGACATTGAGGGCATCATGAAACGGGTGCATCCGGACTATTACCACAAAGGGATGTATGGCTTTCAACTGCGCGGGCTGTGGCAGGACCGTATGGCACGCTTCGACCTGCTGGACGTGGAAGTGCAGGATATTGACCTGGCTGGCTCCCGGGCAACCGTGAGCATGAAGCTGACCTTCACGGCCGCGGACAGCACTCTCAGCTATCTGGAACCAGACACCGGGGGCGACGCCTCCTATTTTTACCGGGAGGATGGCGTCTGGTTTCTCTGCGGCAATCAACAGAATATGAAATAGGTATGCGGGCTTGTGTCGGTGTCGGTGCCCGAACCGAGAACAAGAGACAGGGCTTCCAAGCCGCGTTAATCCATCATGCTATTCCGCTTGCATACAACTGGATCTCTTTTTCACCATTTCACCTATCCGCGGCCTGATCGTAGCACCTATATATTATAGAGGGGGATTGCCCTCATTTGCATCCCCCTCTCCGGAGTGGGTCTTCCTGGGGTCAACCTTATAATTTATAAGGATGACCTAAGGATGATGGCATAAAATCAAGTAGCAGCAAAGGAGGGCGCTATGAAGGATATTGCAGAATGTAGCGGTTTATTTATGCTGTTGTCAAGTAAAGGGCTGCCGAAGTCCGTTCGGCAGAGGCAACGGAGTTGCCTGCTTGGAAGAGACCTCCGGTCTCTGCGGCAAACGGACTTTGCTACCCCTGGACACTGGATCCGGGTCAAGCAAGCTTGCCCGGGATGACACAGTATATATCCTGGTGAACTTGTTTCGGTGCTGGATGAAAAGCCTTCTTATTTTACCATAGTAATCCGTAAATCAGTCTAATCCGTCAATCCGTATAGATTTGCATGCCAGGCATCATACGGATGAAACGGATTACACGGATTAACGGATAAATCGTTTTACCCAGTGTTAGATCTCATTGCTAACGACACCGTTTCACCGTTCCACTTTACTATGCCATTTCAAAAGACTGGATCACGGCTCGCAGGCCGTGATGACACGGTTTTTGAGTATGGTTTGGTTTGTTTCGGGGCTGGCGTGGTAGTCTCTAAAAGACTGGATCACGGCTCGCAGGCCGTGATGACGCAGTTTTATAGCTTGGTATGCTTTGTTTTGAGGTCTGGTAGACTTATTATGGGGGAACCTTTCCACCATTTCACCTTTCCACCTTTCCACCTCAAAACACCTTTCCACGGATATCACAAGAGAATGCCAGATTACAAATAGCGTAAAATAGTCTGGTGAAAGCAAATCGGTATCAGGCAAGGAAAAAAGGATTTGACAATATTGCGCAGTTGTAAGGTGATGCAATTTAATGTAAGTTACTAAATTGAAAAAGCATAGGAGTAAGCGTATGAAATTGTACATACGTGTTTTCGGACTGATGCTTGTCCTCGCTCTGGCTCTGGCCGGATGCAAGGTTTCAACAGGCAAGGATCAGAACGGGCAATCCCTGGATACGGTTCAGGGTCTCTTTGTGCGGGATATTCCCAATGATGGAGGCGATGGCCTTGTCATAGGCTGGAAGCCCCTGCCCCGCGAAAAGAGAATCCAGGAATACCGCATATACAGGGGACTCACCCCAGATTCCCTGTTCTATCTTGCATCCGTGGCGGTGAACGTGAAAACCGGCGTTGCCTCGGACAGCATGTATTACTACGACAGCGGCTCCAGCGATTTTGTGGACATCAACTCGCCTGGAAAGCTCAAGCACGAAAAGCAGAAGAAGGGCAGCATCCTGTATCGCAACATCCCCCGCGATATGAAGCTGGCAGCCAGGTTGAGCGAAGGCTTCAACCTTTACACGATGATGGAGTCCAAAGACTACTATCGCCGGACGAGGAAAGCTTTTTCCGCCGATCCTGAGGACAAAACCGTCTATTCCGGCGTGAAATTCAACCAGCAGACCATCTATGCTTCCCTGAAGACCTCCGATCCTGCCAGCGAAAAAGGCAGGATTTTGTATTACTACACCGTGGTTCCGGTAAATGAACGCAACCAGTATCTGGGCATAGCCGAACCCAAGTGCGGATTCCCCGTGGATGACGCGCCCGAGGCTTCTCCCAATCTCCATTGCACCGCTTTGCAAGACAGCATGACGCTGCGCTTTGAGTGGGAGTATCCGGTCAACAAATCCGACCTCGCCTTCTACCAGATCATGGCGGTGCCAGAGATGCCGGATTCGCTTTGGGAGAGGATCAAGGGCACGCCCCAGGCCATGGCAAACGCGCTGCCTGTTGCCCAGGGTCCAGTCGGCGGAGGCACGCTCAAAAACTACGCGGCGGTCAAACATGACGCTTTGCCGGCCGGTTTGAGTTGGGAACGGGCTTCCACCGGCCGTTACGCAATCCAGTTTTATGATTACAGCAACAACCCCTCCCCCTTGTCCCGCCAGGCCAGTGTAGTCCTTTCGGACAGCAGCAAGCTGCCCCAGGCAGCCCAGTTTGTGGTGGAAGACAAACCCAACGACAAGGGCGACAGGCTAACGGTTGTCTGGAACGAACCGATAGTCTTCATCACCAAGACCTCCACACTCAGGCGCGAGAACGGCAACAAAGGCCTGTTCGCGAAGCTCGGCCTGGCAGGAAAGGGTGGCACCAGGCTAAAGATCAATTACCAGCTTAACAAGACCGACGTGCAGAAGGTCAACAACATCTACTTTGAACTGCTGGTTCCCGGTTCGGACAAGCCCTTTGCCAGGGTGAACGAGTTTTATCAGGACAACATCATCAAGGTTACCCTGCCAAGCGGATATGATCTGAAAAAAGGCCTCAAGGTGCGCATCACGATGAACACCAGCCCTTACAAGATCAACCCCAAAAACGGGCGGATCACCTATCAGAAAGGCCGCCTGGTGCCCGACTATGTGCTGGAACAAAACCTTGTCTGGGACAACCAGATGATGGCGCTGATGCCTTCCAACGAACTCCTCAGGAATGGAGTGGATGTTTCCTCCGTGCAAAATACGGTGTTCCGCAAAACGTTCAGCGGCCAGCATTTTACCCTGGTGAAAAAGAATACTTCCTACGATAACAGCCTGGATGTCACCATTCCCTACGTGGCCAACGTGGGCAAGCCTGTGCTTGGCTTCAACTTTGTGAAGGGCGGCACGCTTTACACCTATATGGGCGGCGAGCGATACTCCCGCAAGCTGAAGGCTGGTGAAAAGGTTCAAGACCTGACTTTGGTGGAATCCCAGATCGACCTGAAATATGTAAAGCAGGACAATCCCAAGGATTCCCGCACCATCCGCACCAGCGTTTTCAAGGATGAAGCCGTGAAGGAACTGGATAAGATGCGGCAGGACATCAAGGACAACGAGGCCGAAATAGCCACCAAGCAAGCGGAAATGAAAGCCCTTCCCGGCGGCGCCGCCAATCCCCAGGCGCAGGCCCTGCAACAGCAGATTGATGCTCTGACCGCGAAAAACGAAGACCTGGCCAAGACCATCAAGATCTACGAGAATGACCCGGACTACAAGAAATCCCTCACTTTCCGCGGCAACCGCGGCAGAATGAACTTCGTGGCCTCCATCCGCGAACCGCTCAGCCGCCTGCAATCCTACATGATCGTCAAGACCAACGGCCGCGGCCTCTTCACCGAATCCTATCCCGAAAAAGATGCCAAAGGCGACTATATCTATAACCTGGCTGTATCCAACTGGTTCGACTGGAACAAACTGGTCACCCTCGTCACCTGCATCATCTTCGGCGTGGGGGTGGTGGTCTTCGTGCGCCTGGCCAAGCAGGGCAAGGATCTCTATATCCGTCCCATCGCGGGCTTGCAGGAGATCGACAATGCCATCGGCCGCGCCACTGAGATGGGACGCCCGATGCTGTATTGTATGGGTAACGGCGGCCTTTCCGATGTGGCCACCCTGGCTTCCCTGGGAATCCTGGGCCTGGTGGCCAGAAAAGCCGCGGAATACGACACCAAGCTGATCGTCCCCTGCTACGACTACATCGTCATGCCCATCGCCCAGGAGATAGTGAGGGAAGCCCACTACGCCGTGGGGCGTCCGGACAGCTACGATAAAAACAACATATTCTATCTCACCTCGGTGCAATTTGCCTATGTGGCTGGCGTGAACGGTATCATGATCCGCGAACGCATGGCCACCAACTTCTTCCTGGGCTATTTCGCCGCGGAAGCCCTGCTGATGACAGAGACCGGAAACACCGTGGGAGCCGTGCAGATCGCCGGCTCGGACGCCATCACGCAGATACCTTTCTTTATCACCACCTGCGACTACACCCTGATCGGAGAAGAGCTCTACGCCGCCTCGGCCTACCTCAACCGCGAGCCGATGCTGCTGGGGACTCTTAAAGCCCAGGACTATTTCAAGTTCCTGATTCTGGTCTTCGTGATTCTGGGCGGCATTTTAGCAAGCTTCCAGGTCACAGGTTTAATGCAACTATTCCCTATTAAATAGAAGAGGTCGTAAATGAAGAAGACAATACCATTAATGATAGTGATCCTGGGAGGAATCGTCTGGGTGCTGTGGGTCTTTGTGCCGCACAGGCTGCTGCAGGATGTATTCTACTACGATTTCTATGTGCCCTGGATTCGTGCCATGTCTCCCTTCGGGATGCTCTTGGGCGTGATCAGCCTTTGCATGATGCACACAGCCAAGATTCGCCGCAAAGCTCCCAAATGGCAATACAGTTTCTTCTTTTTCGCCGGTTTCATCGTCACGGCTTTGGCCGGATTCATCGGCGGAACCCAGAAGGGCGGCCTCTATATGTGGCTGTTCGAAAATATGCAGATGCCGATGAGCGCCACGATGTTCGCTCTGCTGGCTTTTTATATGGCTTCCGCCGCCTACAAGGCTTTCCGCGCCCGTTCCGCGGAAGCCACCGTGCTGCTGGTGGCGGCGATAGTGGTGATGCTGGCCCAGGTGCCTCTGGGCGTCAAGATCAGCAGATACCTGCCTGATATCTCCCAATGGATCCTGGACGTGCCGAACCTGGCATCCAAGCGCGGAATCCTGCTGGGAGTTGGTCTGGGCAGCGTGGCCACCACCCTCAAGATCCTGTTGGGAATTGAACGCTCGTATCTGGGCGGAGATTAAAGGCGGAGGTGAAAATGAATCTGTTTGAAAGACTGCAAAAGCTCGACCGCCGGTGGATCTACATCGTGGTCGCCCTGGCGATCGTCATTCCCCTGATGATCCCCTATAACTCCGACAACATCACCTCTCCCCCCACGGAGAACACCTATCAGTTGATAGATTCCTATGCCGGCCGGGAAGACCGCGCCGTCCTGCTCAGCTTCTGGCATGATGCTTCCACCATGCCGGAACTGTATCCGATGGAAGTGGCGATCATACGCCATTGCTTCGAGCGCAACGTGAAGCTCTTCCTGCTTTCCTTCACGCCAACCGGCGCTCCCATCATCGACTATGCTGTGAACTCCGTAAAAGAAGAATATCCGGACATCAAGTCTGGGGTGGACTACTGCAACTTTGGCTATATCCCCGCCGCCCTGATCATGCCAACCATCATTGGCATGGGCGACGACATCGCCACGGCGGTGCCTACCGACGCAGAAGGGCGCAAGGTGGAAAACCTGCCCATTATGAAAGGGATCAACAACTACAGCGAGATGAACCTGGTGGTGGAATTCTCCGGCTCCGTGGCGGGTGGCTACTGGCTCACCTATGCCAGGCCCAAATTCGGCACCAACATCGCCGTCGGCGTTACAGCCGTTATGGCGGCGGACGAATATCCCTACCTGCAAACCGGACAGTTCATCGGCATGCTGGCGGGCTTGAAAGGCGCTGCCGAATATGAGAAGCTGGTGGATGTCTTTGCCGCATACCGCGCTCCCGGCGACCCCATGGGCGTCACCTACGACGAGGAAGGCAACAAGATAGTCCCCGGCCGCTCCTTCAGCAGCGACGTCCTGGAGGACGAATCCATCCAGAAACTGCTCAAGATCACCACCCAGACCAAAGCTGTTTTCTCGCAGCCAGAGTTTGACAAGTTCCTGGCCAACTATCCTCCGGAAGTCCAGGCCTTGATGAGCAGCTACAAGTCCGAGGAGGACAACAACGTGGTCATCGACGTCACCAAGGTGAAAGAGGACGACCAGAAGAAGCTTGGCTACACAGCCTGGAACGACCTCAACCGCATGACCCACAACACCATCTATAAATTCAAGACGGCACGCATCGGCATGAACGCCCAGTCGGTGGCCCACATCATGATAATTCTCTTTATCATCATCGGAAACATCGGCTACTTCATCAGCCGGGCCAAAGCGCAAAAGAAGTAAGGGAGGATAAAATGTCTTTTGAACTATTTAGCAACCTGGTTGGAGCCTTCTTCACCCTCTGCATCTTCTCCTTCCTTTACAAGGACAATCCGTTCTATCAGATGTCCGAACAACTGCTGGTGGGGATATCCCTGGGCTACTCCGTGGTGCTCACCTACGAGCGTGCCTTCATCCCCTTCTTCGTCCAGCCCATCTTCCTCAAGCACCAATGGATACTGATCATACCCAGTATCATTGGTATTTTCTACCTGTTCCGCTTTTCCCGCAAATTCAGTTGGCTTTCGCGCTATCCAATCGCCTTTTCCATGATGGGCGTGGGCGCATCCGTTCCCCTGGCCATGCACAACAGCATTCTGGTGCAGATGCGCCAGGCCATGGTGCCAATCGAAAGCATCAACCTGCTGCTGATCTTCATCGGAACTATCGCCGTGTTGCTCTACTTCTTCTTCTCCAAGGCCCACACCGGCGCCTATGGGAAGTTTGTGGATATCGGCAAATGGTACATGATGGTTGGCTTTGGCGCGTCATTCGGACTAACCGTTATGGCGCGTATCTCACTGCTGATCGGACGTATCCAGTTCCTGGTCAACGACGTCATCAAAGCGATATTCAACTAATTTAACACAGATCATGAGGGGGGAAGCCCGGTCTTCCCCCCGGATTCTGTTCAGGCATCGGCGCCTCACCTGCAATGCCCCAAGGGATAAAGCAATGAAAAGATATTATTTGTTCTGCCTCTTAGTTCTGATGTCACTCCTGCTGGCCATGGGCGGCTGCGTCCGTGGCCGTTCCGCAAATGCCGGGGTGGAGGTCTTTGAAGCTCTCGACATGCCCCACGACGATGGCAGCGGAGTGCTCCTGAGATGGAAGCCTCTGGACAAAAGCCACCGGATCATCCAATACAACCTCTATCGCGGCCATTCGCCGGACAGCCTCTTCCTGCTGGGTAACATTGAAGTGGATCCCAAACAGGGTGTGATGGGCGAATACCTCTTCTTCTACGACAAGGATTACCTCCCCCTGGTCCAGTTTGAGACTGCTCCCGCCAAGTTAAAAAAGGAAAAACACCAGGCTCCGGACAGCCCCCTCTACCAGGCAGTTCCCAGGGACGCGAACGTCGTGAGCACCATGCTTCCCCATTACAGCGTGCTGGGCAATCTCACCGCCCGCGGTTTCTACAACGGCTCCCGCCGGGTGGAAAAGGACGGCGAAGAGGGCAAGGAAGTCTTTGCCGGCTACAAGCTTAACCAGTTTGAAAGCATCTATGCCAACCCCCTGCCCGGAAACACCTACTATTACAGCGTAGTGGCGGTGACCGAGACAGGCAGGCGCACTCCCGCCGCCCGGGTCTGCAGCGTTATCCCCGTTGACAACCGGCCGGATTCCAGCGCGGTGTTTGCCACCACCTACATCCAGGACACCAGGCAGTTCAAGTTTGAATGGAGCCCTCCCACGGGAACCAGCGATATCGGCCTCTGGCAGGGCTGGCTGATGCCCAAAAACCTGCTCCCGCTTTACCGGCAGGAACAGCAGAAGAACGCCTCCGCCCCGGACAGCGTGTTCTACGCCGCCTGGCAAAACGGCTCCATAAAGCTCTTTGAACATACTCCTCCCTATTGGAGCCAGACCTTTTACCATCAGGTGGACGCGGCCGCGGAAGGCATCAAGCTGCCTTCCAGCCTGCAGGACTACATTCCGGTGCTCAGCTTTTTGGACTACGGCGGTTTCCAGGCAGCCACCCTGGGCAAAAGCGCGCATGTCAGAAACTCCCCGGAACTGCCCATCGTGCCGGCTTTCCAGGTGATTGACAAGGTCAACGACAAGGGTGACAACCTCATCGTGTCCTTCGGCAAGCCCTTTGCCTTCATCACTCAGGCTTCCTATACCAGCTCCCGGAAAAACAAGCTGAGGGTGAACTACGATCTCTCCAAAAACGAGCATTACGAGATAGACAGGCTGCGCTTTACCTTCCAGGATACTGCCAAAAACACCCTGGGCACGGTCACGGAATACTATCTGGACAACGTGGTAAAGTTCAAGCTGCCCGCCGGCCTCGCCAAAAACCAGAGCTTCAAGGTGCGCATCGAGTTTCGCCTGCGGGGAGAGAAGGATTTCGATCCCCAGGTGGTCTGGCAGGATGTGGCTTACGACGCCAAGGCCATGCGCTTCAACGGCAGCGGGGTTACCCTCAACGGCCAGTTGCTCAACAAGTATTTCTTCGATGTCTTTGCCAAAAGCAAACTGGATTCGGATTACAGCCCCGTCATGCGCATCGGCGGCATTTCCCGCGCCTTTGACCACACCATCCCCTTTGAGGATACCGTCACCCCCGAGATCGTCGGCTTTGACCAGAAGACCGGCAGGCTGCTGCTTGAACCCAATTTCAAAGTGGCAATGGACCCCGTCAGCGGAGCGGTTTTGTGGGCTCCCCTTTACAAGCAGGATTTTGCCGCCTACCTGGCCAACCTGGAGAAAGAACTGGCCGCCCTCAAAGCCGGGCTGGCACCAGGAGACAGCCTCTCCGAAGCAGCCCAGGAATTGCGGGACAAACAGGCCGAGCTGGATTTCGCTCGCAACCATCCCGCCTACGCCCAGGCCAGGGACGCAAAGTCGGACAAAGCCTGGCGCAAGGTCTTCCGGACTGAAAAGGACAGAAACAGCCGCAGCTATGCCTATCAATTGCTGATGACCGATGGCAAGGGCTTCTGGAACATCGCCGAACCAGCCTCCGGCGAAGGTGGAGAGCTTTGGAACTATCCCGTGGGAAACTGGTTCGACAACACCAAATGGGCCACCCTGATCGCTTCGTTTGTGATGCTCGCGCTGGTGGTTTACACCGTCACCATATCCCGCCGCAAAGAATTGTATATCCGCCCCATCGCGGGATTGGCGGAGCTTGACAACGCCGTGGGCCGCGCCACCGAGATGGGACGCCCGGTCATGTTCGTTCCCGGCTGGGGCACCCTGGGCGACGTGTGCACCATCTCTGCCATGATGATCCTCAACCAGATCGCCAAAAAGACCGCCGAATACGACATCCGGCTCATCTCCCCCCATGTGGACTACTTTGTGGTTCCTTTGGCGCAGGAGATGGTCCAAACCGCCTACAGCGAGATGGGCAGGCCTGACGCCTACAACCAAAACGACATCTTCTTCGTTTCCGACACCCAGTTCGCGTTCTGCGCGGCGGTAAACGGCATCACCGTGCGCGAAAGGGTCGCCACCATCTTCTATATGGGCTACTTCTACGCCGAAGCCCTGCTCATGACCGAAACCGGAAACCAGTCCGGCGCCATCCAGATCGCCGCCACCGATGCCATCACCCAGATTCCCTTCTTTATCACCACCTGCGACTATACCCTCATCGGTGAAGAGTTCTACGCCGCTTCCGCCTACCTTTCCCGCGACCCGAGCCTGGTGAGCATGCTCAAGGCCCAGGACTATTTTAAGCTGATTATCGTTATCTGCGTGACAATTGGAGTGATCTTATCCACAGCCCACGTCAACGCATTCCTTAACTTCCTGCCCTTCGAGTGATCCTGCCCCTGCGGCGGGGTCGCTCCCGGTCGGGTTAAACACCCAATAAAAGGGAGATCGAACGATGCGAGTCCTGCTCGTTTCACCCCGCGCGCGCACCAGCGGCCTGGAAAGCCTGCGCAAGGGGCATCAGATTATCCAAGGCCTGGTCTATGTGGCTGCCGCGGCGAGGGATGCCGGGCACAAAGCCACGGTGGTGATTGCCGACCGCGAGACCCTGCCCCGCTATATCAGGCGCTATCAGCCTGACCTGGTGGGCGTTTCCTGCGTGACCGCCACCTATCCCGTCGCCCGCGAAATCCTCATCGATCTGGCACAAAACCATCCCGGCCTACCCACCATCATCGGCGGGCACCACGCCACCTTCATGTACCGCGAAGTTTTGGCGGAGACCGGCGTCAGCTATGTCTGCCGCGGCGAGGGCGAGGAGGTCTTTCCCGCCCTTCTGGCGGCTCTGGAAAAGGGCGAACGCTATCCAGACATACCCGGCATCGTCTTCCTCAAGGACGGCCATTACCACAACGATGGCCACATCGCTATTTTGGACGACCTCAGCCGCCTGCCCCGCATCTCCATGGATCTGGTGGCCCCGGAGTTCAGCTTCACGCCCAAGCTGGTTTCCAGCCGCGGCTGTCCCTTCCGCTGTTCCTTCTGCTCCATCTCTTCCTTTTATGGCGGCAAATACCGCCAGCGTCCCGTGGAGACCGTCATTTCCGAGCTGGAGGAGTTCGTTTCCTGGGGCTACAAGGATTTCTGGTTTCACGACGACAACCTCACCGCCGATATCAGATGGGTGAACGAATTTTGCCGCCAGCTTGAAGAGCGCCGCCTCAAGATTCGCTGGAACTGCATGAGCCGCGTGGACGTGATCTACAAGCATCCGGAGCTTTTTGCCAGGATGGCGGCTTGCGGCTGTTCGCTAATCACCATCGGCCTGGAAAGCGGCGTTCCCGAAGTGTTGGAAAAGATGCACAAGCAGATCGACAGCACCCAGGTGAAAAAGGCGGTGGACACGCTCAACCGGCTCAAAATCAGCCATGTCTGGTATATGATCCTGGGCAGCGGCGATGAATTTGACCATCCCCGCTATATCCGCCAGAACATCCGCTATTTCCGTTCCCTGCCCCTGGGCATCGTGGTGATCTCCCTGCTCACGCCCTTCCCCGGCACGGAGGTCTTTGACAGGCTGCAAAAGGAAGGCAGGCTGCTCCATTACGACTGGGAAAAGTATGACCTCACCCACTGCGTTTACCGGCCCCAAGGGATGAGCCCCAAGGATCTGGAACGCTTCCAGTCCAAAGCCTACCTCAGCATCTACCTGGGCAAGAAATGGCGGCTGATCCCCATGCTCTACAAGGATTTTCGCTCCGGGACACTAAAGTTCCGCTCGGTGAGCACAGGTTTCAAGGCCCTGCTCAGGACAGCCCTTTTCAAGACCAAGTTTTCGGACGCGATCATCAAGCGCCGCTGAAAGAATCGAACACCGGAGCCCAGAACCCGCGCTCTTCTGCACCTTTTATCCGTGTAAATCTGCGCGAACTGCTCGACCCGGGATCCAGTACCAGGGGTAGCAAAGTCCGTTTCCCACAGAGACCGGAGGTCTCTTCCCAACAGGCAACTCCGTTGCCTCTGCCGAACGGACTTCGGCAGCCCACGAAACAAAACACCCCCAGACTACAAGCCGTGTCATCCCAGCCTACCGGGGTCCCCGGCAAAGCGCGTAGCGGTTTGGTGGGGTGGCTGACCCGGGATCCAGTCTTTTAGAAACAGGCACCCAGTCAAAAAGTAACCGGCATCAATTCCTTGACAACCGCATAAATAAACTAGTACATTCCGCAATATCCTTCATACCGCCCTCCTTCGCTGCTACAGCGTTTGATGCCATCATCCTTAGGTCATCCTTATAAATTATAAGGTTGACCCCAGGAAGACCCCAGGCAAACCAGACTATGCAAATGAGGCCCCCATATATTTAGGTGCTACGCCAGACCAGCTTCTGCGGCAGACTGAGTTGAGTGCTTTTGAAGCTTGGGAATTGATTGTTTGGTATCCATGCCACTGCTTCTGTTTGTTTTTGTGTAGCTTGCCCGTCCTATACGGCGCTTCAGCGAGCGCCGCTACAGTGCAGGTGCTTGTCATACAGACAAATATCACCCTCTTGAGCTTGGGAAACACTAACTCGCACTGACAAATCAGGAGAAGGCAAAATGAGGCAGAATTTTGTATTGACAAGAAACGATGCACAATTAGTCTGTTTATCCGGTCGTTACTGGCTGAAGAATACTAAGTAATATGAAGTATAACAAGATAGATTACAGAACTACTGACCCATTTAAAGTTATGCAGTGGGTCGTGGATGAATTAATCCTTTGGGAGGAATGATGGAAATAAATAATTGGGGTCCTGGTAAACCACACCCGCTATCCAAGATTTCAACTGAGTTGATTTGGGAAGGAAAGTACGACGAGTATGGCAACAGAAGAGAGATAAAGCTACCTTCAACACCATACCCCCTGCAAAAGATAGAAACAATTGATGAACCGCATGATCGGATAAAAGCAGATCGAGTCGTGCAAGATGAGATTTTTGACGAGACTAAGTTTCATGAAGGGCATCACCACGACAACTTCCGTAATATGCTTATCTGGGGAGATAACAAGCTGATCATGCACTCTCTTTTAGAAAAGTATAGAGGACAGATTGATCTTGTTTACATTGATCCACCCTTTGATGTGGGGGCTGATTTCACGATGGAAGTACAATTAGGAGAAAAGAAGGACTCTGTTCTGAAAGAACAGTCTATAATGGAAGCTGTTGCATACAGAGATACTTGGGGAAGAGGGACGGACTCGTACTTGCATATGATGTACGAGAGGTTGTCTTTGTTAAGAGAACTGCTAAGTGATAAAGGTACAATCTATGTTCATTGCGATTGGAGAGTGAACAGTCTGTTAAGACTGGTACTAGATGAGGTTTTCGATTATCACAACTTCAGAAATGAAATAATATGGTGTTATACTTTTCCAGGTAGAGTCTCACAAGATTTTCAGAGAAGAAACGACACCATATTACGATACTCTAAGACGCAAGAAGTTTTATTCAACCACCTAGATATTAGGCTGCCATATAAAGCTCAGTTTACTTCTGTAAGAACACCACAGGGTAACAAGGATTATGATGAAGACGAACAAAGAGAACGCCATGATTTAGGTAAAATTCCAGAGTCATGGTGGGCTGATATATCCAATGTATCGGGATGGAGAAAGGAGCTAGTAGGATATCCAACACAGAAACCAGAGGCTTTATTAGAAAGGATAATAAAGGCATCATCAAGTATTGATTCAATTGTTGCCGATTTCTTTTGTGGTTCTGGTACGACTTTAGCAGTTGCAGAGAAGTTAGGCCGCAAATGGATTGGAGCTGATTTGGGAAGGTATAGCATCCACACAACAAGAAAAAGAATGCTACAAGTTCAAAGAGAACTCCACTCATCGGGTAAACCCTATCGGTCATTTGATGTTTACAATCTGGGAAGATACGAACGACAATGGTGGCAGCAGGATAGGTTGAAAGGAGCCGATACAGAACATAGAAACACAGTAATGAAGTTCTACAAAGCTAGTGAACTTGCCAATCCCCCAAGCTCCTTATTGCACGGTAAGAAAAACGGGGCGGTAGTCCATGTTGATAAAATCGATGGGATGTTCACAGAAGAGGAACTTGTAGGCGTTGTGCAAGCTGCCAGCATGGTTGGAGCAAAGGAACTGCATATCCTGGCATGGGAATTTGAAATGGAGCTTACCGTGCGGAAACAGGCAATTGAAACGCAGTATGGCATGCATATTAAGCTGGTTTACATACCGCGAGAAATCATGGAGATCAACCGTACCGAATGCCAATTCTTTGAAGCAGGATATCTAAAAGTGAAGATCTTGAAGAGTAAGGATGGAAAGATCGATGTCGAGCTTGAGAATTTCATCCCGTCCCTTGCTGAAGCCCCCGAAGCGGAGTTGGCAGCCCTGAGGGAACGGTCGGTAAAATCCCCCTTTGATTTCATTGATTTCTGGGCAGTAGATTTTAACTACTATAAAGGCAAGCCCTTTGAGCATCACTGGCAGGACTATAGGATCAAAAAGAAGAGAACACTCGCCACCAAAACAAACCTTGGCTGGGTGTACCGTGTTAAAGGCAATTATCAGATTTGTGTGAAGGTTATCGATGTGTTTGGAGTTGATACAACTATCGTTGTAAGTGTGGAGGCATGAAATGGCTACCATCATAAATGAAAGGAATATAGATGCTCTGCGGCCTTTATTCAAGCCGTGGGAGGAGCCTACGGGATATCGTACTCCAGGGGAAACGGAAAATAGTCCCGCGCGGGTTGAACCGGGCCGCAGACCAAGCCGCTGCCCTTTGGTGAGGGCGATTCGCTCTGAATTGGACATGTGGAGAAGGGGTGGCTATGCGGGAGTGAGTGAAACAAGCAGGTATTTGCTCAATTACTGGTTTAATACCGATCACATGATCAAAGATGCTGGAACTGGCGAGTCGTTTCCTTTTCGCTATCATTGGGCTCAACGGGAAGCTATAGAGTCTATTATCTACCTGTACGAGTTGCGAAACATACGCAACACCGCCTCGCTGCTCACTGAATTTGGCGGTGGCGTATTCGATGACATTGCTTTGGGGATTTTGCCTCAGGAAGACCAGTGGCTGCGATGCTGCTGCAAGATAGCCACGGGAGGCGGGAAAACCAAAGTCATGAGCCTGGCAATCGTCTGGAGCTATTTCAACAGCATCAGAGAGCAAGATTCAGGCCTGGTAAAACACTTTGTGGTTATCGCCCCTAATCTTACCGTGTATGAAAGGCTCAAAGACGATTTTGAAAACAGGAGGATATTTGATATCGATCCTCTCATCCCTGATGAATGGAGGGGGGATTTCCAATTAAAGACCATCCTCCAGGACGAACCAGGCGGTGAAGTATCCTCCGGAGCGATCTATCTAACGAACATCCACCGTTTGTATGAAACCAGGGATAACAAAGTTGAAGATGAAGGCTCGATTTGGGGGCCTGAAGTTAAGCGCAATAAAGCTCTTGATACTTCTGTGGCTTTGAGGGAGAGGATAGCTTCTCACAAGGGGATAATGATCCTGAATGACGAAGCCCATCACCTGCATGACCCTGAACTGGCCTGGAACAAAGCCATTGATTCATTACACGTAATGAATATTAACAAAGGGTTCAAGGGTGTTTGCCTTCAGCTTGATTTTACCGCCACTCCCAAGCATAATAATGGCGAATACTTCAGGCATATAATCTGTGACTTCCCTTTGGGAGAGGCGGTTGATGCAGGAATAGTTAAAGTGCCTGTATTGGGGGAATCAGATCGCTTGAACATCCAGGGCGATAAGAAGGCTCCATCGCACGTAAAATACAGGAATCATTTGCAAGTAGGTTATCAGAGATACGAGGAGTCATACAAGCAGTGGGAGAAAGTCCGTAAACCCATACTCTTTGTTATGACGGAAGACTCCGCTTCAGCAAATGATGTGGCAAGGTATCTGGATAGTGACCTCTTCCCGCTTCTCAAGGGGAGGGTGTTAAACATCCACACAAACCTCAAAGGTAAAATCAAGAGAACAACCAGGTTCGGCAAGGAAATCAAAGAGTTCGTCGAAAGCGAAAAGGACATGAAGCCAGATGATCTGAAAGCTCTCAGGGAAATGTCCCGAGACCTTGACAGCCCCAATAGCAAGTACAGGTGTATTGTGTCTGTAATGATGCTTCGGGAAGGCTGGGATATTAAGAATGTGTCCACTATTGTGCCTTTACGGGCTTATTCGGCGGCCTCAGGCATACTACCAGAGCAGACCTTGGGAAGAGGGCTTCGCCGGATGATCCCCTTTGGTGATGTTCCGGAAATGGTGACAGTTATTCACCATCCGGCGTTCCGCAAGCTCTATGAAGAAGAATTGCAGCTTGAGGGCTTTAATATTTTGGTCTTACCAGAAAGAGAGTCTCTCAAGCAAACAGTTACCATCTTTGTGGATGCGGAGCATAAAGACGTTGAGGAATTGGAGATTTCAATACCTTACATAAGCGATTCAATCGAAACGAGCTCAAAGCTTGAGAACCTGACTATTGATGAAGTTGCGGAAGAATTCAAGAAATACAAAAAACTCCCCATTGGAAAGGCAAAACCGACAGAACTTGAGTTTAAAGAGAGACATCTTTTTACAAAGGAAGTGATCGGGACATGGAAGCTTGACCTGGGTCTGTTAAGCTCGGCGTGGTCTGCGCCACATTACTTTTCATTGATGCTCGCCCGGGCCTGTAAGCTGACTGATTATCAATCTGTTCTTTTGCCATTAGTTCAAGAGTTTATCGCCAAACACCTCTTTGAAAGAGAAGTGGATTTGTTTTCTGGTGAGGTAAATCACCGAATGCAGGATGCGGATGTAAAAGAACACATTATTGCTGTGTTTACACCCCTGATTATGGGCAAAAAAACCATCATCAAGGGACGTAAGCGAAGCAGCACGGAAACTAAACTATCCGGATGGAAGCCTTACCAGGCGACAAGCACTGATAAACGCCCAGCAGTTACGGCAAGCCGGACTATGTTCAATTTGGTGTCTTGTGATAGCGATTTTGAGAAAGAATTCGCCTTCGAATGCGACAGGTTGGATGATGTGGTAGCTTTTGCAAAGAATGCAGGCCCTCAAAAGCTGACAATTGATTATCTGAAACCAGATAAACATAGAGCTTTGTATATACCCGATTTCTTCGTAAGAATAAATTCAGGTGAGGTATATCTATGTGAGCTAAAAGGCAGAGAAGATAATCTGGTTGCACTAAAAGCCAAGGCAGCAATAGAGTGGTGCAAATCAGCCTCGAAAGGGGATGTAAAGTGGAATTACATGTACATTCCCTGCCATCTGTTTCGACAAAGCACAGCAAATTCTCTTGAGGAGCTTGCCAGGGCTTGTGAGCCCTCCTTAAAAAACTTGATCAAAGAAGGAGACTCAGATCAGATCTATATAGATTTTGACACGGTAACAGAAGTAGATCTCGCCGATCCTTTGTTCGACAGAATCATGAAGATCAGTTCGATTGATCAAGTCCCTGAGGATATCCACGATAGTTTAAGACAATCTCTCCTGGTCCTTGACCATGCTGAAAAAACCCAAATGAGTGACTATGCTCACGCGTTTCAACCTTTACTGTCCTGCCTTGATGATTACTCAATGAGGCTATTGGTGAGTGGATTGCAAAGTAGAGTACCAGCGGATGTAGCCAGCAGGGATGCTTATTTTATGCCCGATTTATCCGCTGTCATTAGCAAGAAAAGAAATGTCCTGGAAAAGTATGGCAAATATCTCAGGGACAATCTGGTTTTTGCTCGTTCAATAATGCGGCTTGGAACACTGCTCTTCTGCTTGGAATATGCTCAAAAAGGCGGTTTCGGAGCCAGTGGAGTATGGAAAGATGTAGTGACGGCGTACTCAGGAACCAAGATGAAAGAGCTGTACGATTTGCTTTCGGATGTTAATGAATTTAGAAATAAGCGAGTAGCCCATGTGGAATACAAGCTGTCTGATGTAAATGAAGCTTGGGAGAATATGGGTAAGTGGGTGAAGTGCCTTAGTATGATGGATTCGACATTATAACACAATTCCAGGAGAGTTTATATGCACATATCGAAAATTGACATTGAAGGATATAAAACGTTTTCTGATAAGTTCAGTATTAATATATCAAAGGGATTATGTGTAATACTTGGAGAAAATGCCTGTGGGAAAAGTACGATTATTGATGCAATTCGTTTAATCCTACAAGAAGACGAGTATGGTCAGTCAGGTATTGTAGCATCTGATTTTCATAGACCTTTTTCACAGGATTCTGTAGCTTCAGAAAAAATACTTATACAATGTGAGTTCTCAGGGCTTAACTCATTACAACAAACGGCTTATTTACCATGGTTGCGAAGTAACGATGTTTCGTCTGCTCTTCTATCACTTCAAGTTGAGAACAAACTTAATAGGAGAGGGTATTACAAACGTGAAATCTGGTGTGGAGAATCTACGGCATCAGTGTTTGAGAAAGATCTACTAGACAGAATTAATTGTGTCTACTTACCTCCATTACGGGATGCAGAACAGCGTTTAAAAGCAATCAAGGGCTCGAGACTAGCTCGTCTATTCAGAAACCTCAACAAGCAAGATATAGATTCAGGTACAGTTCTACCGCTCGAGAAGAAAGTGAGAGAATTCAACCGGTCACTAGCTATTGATGAGAGTGCTGGCATAGTCGAAGTTAACGAACTCATTAAAACCCAACTTCGGAAAGCTCTTGGAACAATTTACGGGCAAGATACTACTATTCAGTTCTCAGAATCATCTTTCTTGAGAATTGTAGAACATCTACGAGTATTGTATTATCCTACAATTCCCATGAGTGATAAAAATGCAGTATCACAGTTCAGAGACTTGAGTGAGAACAGTTTAGGGTATAACAATCTGATATATCTTGCGACTATTCTGGCAGAATTTGAAGGTCTTAGCGATAGTTCAGATCAGGATCTGAAAGTTCTTCTTATTGAAGAACCTGAAGCACACTTGCACCCACAATTACAGCAACGTCTTATGTCTTATTTTGCCCATGTTACAGATAGTAATGATAGAATGCAGGTGATTGTTACTACACATTCCCCTACAATTGCATCTCATGTTAACCTTGATGTTATCAGTATAGTAAAGAGAGACAGTGTAGCTAAGAACCCATTATCCGTATCATTAAAGGACTGTATAACAGACACCAAGTCAAAACAATATCTCAGGAGATGGCTAGATATTACCAAGTCAACGCTATTTTTTTCGAAAGGAGTAATTCTTGTAGAAGGTATTTCAGAAGCTCTTATTATTCCAGAGTTAGCCAAAATATATTTGAATCAAAAAAAAACAGATAATACCAGAGACCTTTCTACGTATGGAATCACAATAGTAGTTGTGGGTGGAATATCTTTTAAGCATTTTTTTCAGCTGTTCTCCAATGTAACATTAGATGGTCAAAGTAAAACCAAAGCATGCTTGATGATTAGGTGTTCGGCATTATCTGATCGTGATCCTGACAGATATGAAAATACTGCAACAGATGAAAACTCCAGCGAGCTAAAAGGTGTAGCTAGGTACATTTCTAATCTGAGTAAATCCACACATTGTAGATTATTTGTTAACAGCAGAACATTCGAGTTTGATTTAGCCGTCGAAGGGAATAATCTACAGATAATGTCAGATGTTTTATATAGAATGTTTTCAAATGATTGTGCTCCAAGGAAGCTAATTGAAGACATGCAAAATAAAAAATGGGATAAAGAAACGAAAGAAGAAAGAGAAAATGCGGCGAAAACCCTTGTTTCAGTAATTAAAAATAGGGGAAAGGGGCAATTTGCTCTTCACCTATTCGATAGTGATAAATGTAACTCATTGTCTATTCCACCATATATCAAAGATGCTTTAAAATGGGTTTTGCCACCTGATGTCAATCATACAAGATAGCATTTTCGAGATTGCGCAAAGGTTGTGTGGTGATGTTGTCATCACACCCCTTGATAAGTGTTTCGAGAAAAACCATAATAGTCAACATATATGTAGCCATTCAAGCCAATGTCAGATTAAACTTCTTACTAACGAACAAATTGATTACATAGCAAGCGATATATTTCAAAGTTCATATTTAGAGGCTTGCCCTGGAAGCGGAAAAACACATGTTCTTGGATTTAAAGCAGCTTATGAGATCAGTAGATGGTCTAGAGATATTTCTGGCATAGCTTTTTTATCGTTTACACGAAATGCTGCAAAAGAAATCAGAGAAAGGGCAAGAATCTTTTGTTCCGCAAGCAAACTATCATACCCTCATTACATAGGAACTTTTGATAGTTGGTTACATGGGTATTTGTTTCAGCCTTTTATACATAAAATTATTAATTTCGATAAACAATGTATGCAGGTATTAGAAGATAATGAAATGTATAGTTTTTTATTCAATAAGAAATACCAGCTGAAAACTCATTATCATGCCAACTCAAGGAAATGCATCCCAATCTATGTTAACAATATTAGTTATGATTTGAAACGAGGAAAATATATTTGCAACGTTGGGAAGCAAAAACTGACAGTGAGTCAATTGTACAAGAGTATTCCGCAATCCTTTTTGATGAGTAAAACTTGGTTAACTGAAGACATGCTGACCAAAGACATCAATAGAGTGAAAAGAGTCTTTTGGCAGGATGGGTTTGTTACTTATAATGATGTAGAAAGACTGTCAGTATGTTTATTACACAATACAAACATAAGCACTATTTTAAGTGAAAGATTCCCTGTGATTTATATTGATGAATGCCAAGACCTTTCATACAGCCAACTACTTGTTCTTGATATACTCGAGACTGCTGGATCAAAAATCCACTTAATTGGAGATTTAAACCAATCAATATATGAGTTTCGGGATACTTGCCCTGAAGACATTAGAAGCCATATAGACAATAAGGGTTTGATTAGTAAGTATTTAAAGATAAATCATAGGAGTAATCCAGCAATAGTGAAATGTTGCAACCAGATTATTCATAATAAAGCTAGTATTACGGGGAATGTGTCGCAGAATGTGGAGAATCCATTAATCCTGATAAAATATAGTAGAAACAATATTAGAGAATGCCTTACAGATTTTCAGAAAATAATAGATAAGGAAGAAATCAGCGCTACAAATGCAATTGTTCTAGTGCGTTCCCATAGCTTATTAAGTGATTTATCAATATCGGAAGAATTACAGAGTTCAAAAGATGTTAGATCTTTTATCAATGCACTGATATTGTATAGCAACAGCAAGGATAACATGTCGACAGACACTTTAAAGACGATTTTACGTAACTGTGGTTCATTTGTCGGTCCATTGTTCTATAATTGTTGTTTGAACAGTAAGGAAAACTACTGTCCTGAAAGTGTTCAAAATTATGAATGGAGAATTATTCTTATTAGTTTGTTGGATAACTCATTGGAGAACGGATTACTTAACGATCCATCACTAACACTAAAAGTATGGTTAGCGAGTATACTTAAACCTTTTCTAAAAAGTAATACCTTCCTATTCCCCAGAAGGACTAATGGAGAAACTAAAATCGATAATCTTAAATCGCCCAAGCATCAAGGTTCTAAGATAATAAGTAGTTTTGGTGCAATACATCCTGTGAATTCTAGCGATATTCAACTCACTACGATACATCAAGTTAAAGGTAAAACTTATGATGCAGTAATGCTCATATCAGCAAAATATACACGTAGTGATGGGCATTACAGTTATTGGTTAAAAGATGATATTGATGAGTCTGTTCGACTCGCTTACGTTGCCTCTTCAAGACCTAGAAAAATTTTGGTGTGGGCAGTTCCAGACGATATAAAAGTTCATGATGAGCAGAAAATATTCTCTTTAGGGTTTACACCTGAAAGATAAAGAGATATAAATCAATCACAATTGTCATAAATGATAAGGCAAGAACGGGATCTGCGCTCTGGAGAAGCCTATTGTATTCATGTCATAATAGTACTCGATCTGATTATCCTGTTGGAATATGTTATAAGGTATGGCAATCTCTCTGTCTTACAAACACGCATCCCCCCGAAATTTTAGCAGCGATGTCTGGCAATAGCGTTCAGTAGTGTTGTTCAGGCATTGGGAACTCTGAAAATTGGCATAGGGGTAA
>Ga0209201_1000405_pt1 | contig 62668 bp, 54 predicted proteins | sample AD_UKC055_MetaG_FD_184411 | JGI IMG/M metagenome (GOLD analysis project Ga0209201, IMG submission 184411) | Active sludge microbial communities of municipal wastewater-treating anaerobic digesters from USA - AD_UKC055_MetaG (SPAdes) (version 2) | ecosystem: Engineered > Bioreactor > Anaerobic >...
TATCTCATGCTGCATGACCCTGGCCGGAAATCCTTCGAACCATTCATCATGCTGTTGGAATGACTCATCCATCCAGCTTACACGCACCCTGGAAGGTCGGACAACCTTCTCATGTATTCCCGGAAAGCTGAGACATCCCTCCTCAAACGTGGATGTTTCATCGCCTATCTCCTCAATGTAAGGGTTAATATAGGCTTTCAAATAGCCTTTGAATTCGGGCATATCATCAGATATGATATCCAGATCAACCACCATCAGACGTATTGGTAGTCCAACCTGAGGAGCAGCCAGGCCCACTCCATCGGCATTGCGCAAGGTCTCAAACATATCCCGGATCAACTGCCCGATATTTTCGTAATTCCCGTCAATCTCCTCGGTCTCTTTCCTGAGAACACTCTGTCCGTAGGTATATATTGGTAAAATCATAAATCGTGTTTCAATGAATCCATATAAGATTCCAGTAAAATACAGGCGCTGACCTCATCAACCAGTGCCTTGTTCCTTCTGGCCATCTTCCTGATACCTGCATCAAGAATGGCACGTTGGGCCATCACAGATGTAAAACGCTCGTCAAACATCACTACACTTTTGTCGGGAAACAGCTTTTTTAATTTTTCCGTAAAAGGACGGATCTGTTTCATGATGGCTGCCTCCTCACCATCCATATTCAATGGATAACCCACTACTATCACATCGACAGCCTCTTTGCTGAAGTAGTCGGATAGAAAAGAAAAAATCGTATGAGTGGGTACCGTAGTCAACCCTCCCGGAACAATTCTAAGAATATCCGTTACCGCTATCCCGGTCCTTTTGGTTCCGTAGTCTATAGCAAGTATTCTTCCCAAATCACTTGTTATAGAGGATCCAGGCGTTCTGGAAATCGCTGTTGTCGGGATATCTGGCTTTGAAGGCGTCACGTGCCTTCGCTGCCTCTTCCTTGGTGGCAAAGCTTGAACATACTACACGGTATGTCCTGCCGACCTCATTTATAACCACCACTGCCGGATAACCGTCATTGATGAGTCTTTGACGAAGCGCATCGGCATTAGCCTTAAGTGCAAAACTGCCGCAAACCACACAGTACGGCTTGATGGTCTCTTCGCCTGAAACCACCGTGACCTTCTCTTCACGTACCGCAACCGGGGCGGACTCTTCGGCAGCAGGTGTCTGGACCTCCAGAACGTGCGGCACAGGCTGTTCAACTACAGCCGTCTCCTTCTGTTCATCACCCTGGATGGCTTTTTCGTAAGCCTGTCTGTAAGCGCTTTCACTTGACTTACATGCTGAAACGGACAAAATTATTCCGGCAACCAGCATATATAACAGATTCTTTTTCATATTCATGATTATTTTCTCTTTATCTGCAATATAACAATTATATGGCAAAGTTACTTCAAAAATAGGCTGCGCCTGCCATTTTGTGCAAAATAATGTTAACTTATTCGTTTGAGAGGTATCTGTTTACTATTTTTTCGGGAATTATTCTCCAATTATCATAGTCAGGCACTACTACATTTTTACCCGTCTCCTGCCTGACGAAGAAATCGGTTATCAGATAGTATCTCAAATCTGCGCCGGATGCCGTGACCGTCCTCCCTCGAACATCATCTCTGGCGATACCGGGGACTTGATAAAGCGGCGAATAGGCATCGCCTGCCAGATGTGAGTTAAACGTTGTCCTATAGTATTTATCCGGCACAAAAGGGGTTCCGTCAGACATGGATATAACAGAAACCATCTCACCCGCGGGTTTTGTCACATCAATCACATATCTGATACCGGCGGCCGACATGAACATTTTCATTGTTTGGAGCCCAATCGAAGAACTGTTTCCTATCGGGCCTGCCGGTCTCAATAACTGTTCGGTGCCGTCGGTGACGGTATTGTAGAACTGTGAAGCCGAAAACTCAAGTATGCTCTCTATTTCGGAACCCTTCATCATGACAGATACCAGATTGTTTTCAAAAGGATAGAATCTGAAAGCATCCCGAATGGTAAAGTTGCCGGCCTCTATCCTCTCGGAAGAAATCGGAGTGGCAATGGAGACTTCGGCTGCCTGAAAACGCATCTGATGATAGTGAATATAATCCATGGCTGTGGTATTTCCCCACAATGCTCCACGACTGTCCAGCGCGACATCAAGCACACCTATCACCGAATCGGCATAATGGCAGACCGTTTCATATCTGGAGTTCAGGGAACGGGCAAAATCCGGATCAGGCTCATAGGCTGAAAGGTCGGCAAGTGAGCCGCTGACCGACAGTTCCTGCAGCTCTCTCTTCCTGAAACCGGCAGTCACCGTAATGACAGCTGCCTTCGAAGCATACGGACCGGGATTGATAACAAGCACCGAATCGCCATCAAGAGATGCGACTTTTCCTTCGTATGGGATATGGTCATGACCATATATAAGACAGTCAAAACCGGAAACTTCGGCAGCGAGACGCCTGACCGCATTTTCTTCCACTCCCAACTCATCAAACCGGCCATTATCATACCCGGAGTGCAGAAGCCCTATTACCACATCAGGGTCCTCATTTTCTCTTATTACCGGAAGCCAGTATTGAGCGCTTTCAACTATATCGGAGACAGTCACAGTTCCCACTATATCGGCCGGAACAGTATAGTTGACCGCCGGCGTTGTCATACCGACTACGGCTATCTTCACTCCATGTTTTTCAATTATCACATATGGAGGCAGGAAATCACCGTAGCTGTCATATTTCAGATTGGCACCCAGCAGAGGGAAATTACAACCGTTAAGGAAACGGTAATAGACCTCGGCCCCAACCTTTATATCATGGTTTCCAAATACGGCAGCATCACAGCCAAGCATATTATACACCGTAGCCGCCAGACTGGGTTCGTAAAATTCGGCCGTTATATCGTGATATATCTCGATGGAACCTGCAAGAATATCCCCCGCATCGAGATAGATCAGATGGCGGTATTCATCTCTCTCCCTCTTCAGAAAAGCAGATAACTTCGCCATTGAACCCTCTCTCTCACTGCCGTCAATGCAGTCGTTGGCATAAAAGCGGCCGTGAACGTCTGATGTGGCTACAACCCGTATCGTGACGGTTCCCCTGCGTCCGGAACAACCGGTCAATATGGCAACCGCAAAAAGCAGAAGTATTAAACCGTTAGTTTTTTTGCCCATTCTCTACCTGTAATTCTATAAAATGACTTTAGCGGCCAAATTATCAAAAGAATGACCACCAGTCAAAACTACATGTGTCCGAGAAGTGGAAAAATAGCTGAACCGTTCCTGTCGGCATCTTCATCAACGGAACCGTAACGATAGTGTAATTATCGGTTTCAGGTATCTCAACATAGGCCAAGATTGTGCTGAGAAATGATGTCGGGGTCTTTTTTGTCGATATTCTCAATACTCCTTTGCCTTTAATCCGGGCCGTAAAACCGTTGGCGCCATTCTTGAAATCCACGTTGGAGAGACCTATCCAACCGCCCGGTTTGTCAATTTCGGCAGTAGTCGTAACTCTCACTATATATTTTCCAACTGTGTATGAAGTTGAGACATCCTTACACCAAGCCATTGTTTCACCCTCATTCTTAACATAGGGATCAAAGGTTTTAATCTGTTCCACTCCGGCTTCGGTTATAGCCGATGCACTCAGATAGTTGAAGACGCTTCTGTTCTCATCGACCGACAGTTCGCTCATGCAGGTACTTCTCAGCTCGGCATTATCGGTTATTATGCTGCTCCACTCAGGACTTCTCCGCATGGCGGCCTTCAGTACACGTGTGTGGTAAAGCATATAATATCTGTCCTTGAACTTGACTACGGCATGATGGTTGTTACCGCCTCCGCCTGCCCAAGATGCACCGCCCGGATTATCGAAGAAGGCACCTACATAGGTGAACGGTCCCAGCGGATTGTCCGATTTCATGTAGGCTATCCTTGCCACTCCAGGATTGCTATTGGATGTCCAATTTGAACAATAACTGTAGAGATATTTGCCGCCCACCTTGTTTATTCCGGAATCCTCGAACAGATAAGGGGGCCTTATCTGGACGGGCGTACCTACAATCGATATCATATCCTCGCCAAGCTGAACACAGCGTGCAGTACCCGGGTCGGCAGCATCCTTTCCGTCAGTACCTCCTCCGAAGTAGAGATATGCGATACCATCGTCATCGATCAGAACAGCCGGGTCAAAGAGCCAGGGCACATCACCGCAGTTGGGCGTACCTTTGGAAATCAGAGCCCTTCCGATGGGATCTTTCCAGGGACCGTAAGGGGTATCCGATGTCACCACGCCAATACCTCCGCCATTGTCGGCAAAATAGAGAAAGAATCTGTCCTTGCCGTCAATATTCTTGTATGCGGCAGCGGGAGCCCAACTGTTGTTTGCCCATTTGGCTGCTCCGCTGCTTCCGGCAATATGCTGCGCTCCATGATCGGTCCAGTTGACAAGATCCTCGGACGATATTATGCTGATATTTCTTATATCACTGTAACCCCCGTCAATAAAATTACCGTTGGAATCAAACATGTGATCATCGGTCATATAGATATATAACCGGCCATTATACTCCATTCCATAAGGGTCGGCTCCGAACTTATGGCCCATCAAAGGATTGTGGTTGCCTAATTTTTTGTAACTGGTGTTATCTACTTTCGTCTGCAAAAAGAGTGATTTGAGTTCATCGTCCGACAGACGGTTTGTACTCATAATCTGAGGAGTGACTATTGTCATGCTGTCTATGACACCGGTTTTAAGAGTGTCATTTCCCTCTGCCATATTCCATAAAGTAATCGTGCCGTCACTCTTCTGAAAGGTGATACTGTCTAATGAGTTTACGGCATGTACGCTCGTCGGGTTGCCGTCTTTCCAAGTGACAAACGAAATGGAGTTCTGCTGGGCATAGACATATGGCATAAAAGCAGACAATAGCAGTACAATATTCAACTTTTTCATTGTCAACACTTTTTATAGATCAGATATTCAGATCCTTTTTGAATTTTTCAATCTTCTTCAAAGCTTCGGCCTTTACTTTGAGGTAATCTTTGCGGTCTGCCATAGGCAGTTTGGCCTCCATATAGAACTTTATCTTGGGTTCCGTTCCCGAAGGGCGAACCGATATCTTGTCGCCGGCTGCAGTGAAATACTGCAAGACATTCGACGGCTCGGGCATATCCAAAGTTGTAACTTTACCGGCTGAATCGGTCTGCTTGAGCAGCTTAAAATCCTTTATGAGAACCACCTTCTCTCCGGCCAGACTCTTTGGCGGATTGGCGCGGAAATGGCTCATCATAGCCTTGATCTCATCGGCTCCGCTCTTACCCGGCTTAGCCACGCTCACGGCGCACTCCTGCGAGAAACCGTACTTCTGATAGATATCCAGCAGCAGGTCAAACAGGGTCATGCCGTTCTCCTTAGCCCACGCGGCTATCTCGGCCATAAGCGCGCAGGCCGATACCGCATCCTTATCACGTACGAAATCCTGGGCCAGGAATCCGTAACTCTCCTCACCGCCGCCAATATACTTCTTACCCTTGGCACTCTCTTCGGCTATAACCTTGGCTATCCATTTAAATCCGGTATAGCAGTCAAACATCTCAATATTGTTCTTCTCGGCAATGCGGCTTATCACCTCGGTGGTAACTATCGTCTTCACTACAAATTCCCTGCCGGTCATCCTGCCCAGCTTGGTGTACTGCACTATGATGTAGTAGAGCAATATCATGGCAATCTGATTGCCGTTGAGCAGCACCAGTTCACCCTTTTCGTCACGGCAGGCTACGCCCAAACGGTCGGCATCGGGGTCCGATGCCATAACAATATCGGCGTTCAACTTGCGGGCCAGCTCCAGCGCCATAGAGAGAGCCTCGGGATTTTCCGGATTAGGCGATATCACGGTGGGGAAATTGCCATCGGGAATCATCTGTTCGGGCACACAGTTAATATTGGTGAACCCCCACTGTCTGAGAGCAGCCGGAATCAGCACGCGGCCACATCCGTGTAGCGGAGTATAGACTATGCAGAGATCATGGTTACGCTTAATCAAGTCGGGGTCTATCGAGACCTCCTCAATGGCATCCAGATAGAGCTTGTCAATCTCCTTGCCTATAATTTCGATCAGTTCGGGATTACCCTTGAACTTAACCTCCTGCACCTTTATTCCGGCAACCTCGTCTATTATACCGGTATCATGCGGAGCCAATATCTGTGCTCCGTCATCCCAGTATGCCTTATAGCCGTTATATTCACGGGGATTATGGCTGGCGGTAACGTTCACTCCACTTTGGCAGCCCAGATGGCGGATGGCAAACGATATCTCGGGAGTAGGTCTTAGGTCATCGAACAGATAGACCTTAATGCCATTGGCACTGAAGATATTGGCCACGGTCTCGGCAAACAGACGGCTGTTGTTGCGGCAGTCATATCCTACCACTACCGATATCTGTTTCAAATTCCTGAAGTTGCGATTCAGGTAGTTGGCCATACCCTGAGTAGCCATACCCACCGTATATATGTTCATACGATTGGAGCCTGCGCCCATAATACCGCGTAAACCGCCGGTACCGAATTCCAGATCTTTGTAAAACGCGTCTATCAGACCTGTCTTATCATCCTTAGAGAGCAATGCCTTAACCTCATTACGGGTATTCTCATCGAAAAAAACGTCCAACCACTCATTGGCCTTCGCCGTTACCTGTTCAAGCAATTTATCCATATACTCTTATTTTTAATTTGTTAATCGCATCTAATATAGCAAAGGTAGAATTATTTTCCCAATAACCGCCGCAAAGTGAAATAGAATTCAACCTGCCTGAAATATAATTTGAAAGTCCGGCACGGGATATAGCCGAACTTCATCTTCAATCCGGCCGGAAGCAGAGTCCTGTCTATATCCTCCCAGACCGCCCTGAATCGCTCCAGAGCCTTATCCTTATCAAGTATCTCACTGTGTCTTAGCCAGAAGCCGCATATTCCCGTCAGATTGATCCACCGCTCCCTTTCAAATATTGTCAAGACTCTGCGGGACTGACCGGCCTCCCTGAGCTGCCGCATCATGGAGGTGTTGGCTTCGAGCAGATCGATCCTTTCGGCAGAGATCCTGTTGGTCATACTCTCCCCGTGCCGACGGTATTCATAGACTCCCTCACACAATCTTACCACACCTGCATTCAGATAATGCAGCCGGGTGGTATTGTCATCGCTGAACAACCGGCAGGAGGTGTCGTACGGCCATCTCTTAAACAGTTCGGCGCGGGCAACGTACAATCCGTGTAGAGACCAGTCCAGACTCAGTTCAAAGGCCTCCTGACCACTCCAGACCCGCTTGTCCGAGCGCATCGGATAGGGAGTTACACCATCCTCATCGAACCATACAAGCCGGAAAAGCGCCACACCGGTCCCAGGATTGGCGTCAAGCATATTTACAGCCGATTCCAAAGCATCGGCCGAGAGACGGTCATCGGCGTCAAGCATGGTTATGTAATCACCCTCGGCAATATCGATCCCCTGGTTTCTTGCAATAGCCTGTCCCCGGTTAACCTTTTCGGTAATTACCCGAATGCGGCTGTCCCGTGCAGCATATTCATCCAGAATGTCGGGTGTGGAATCGGTTGAAGCGTCATCTATACATACTATCTGAATATCATGCAGAGTCTGCCCAAGCAAGGAATCGAGACTCTCCGCCAGGTATTTCTCCGCATTGTAAGCGGCAACCAGAACTGTTACTCTGCTCATCGGTTGAGTTTGCGTTTTATTCTGTCACTTACATTTCTGATAAATGCCGTATCCTTTTTAAGATAATACAAGGAATAGACTGTCGAAACGGCAAACAGCGCAATCCCCGCAATCCAACGCCACCACCCCTCCACATATGTAAACAGTATCCAGGAGGCCAAAATTATAGGCAGCTGTACAGAGAATACGGTCAATGCCCGTCTCTCAAGGCGAATTCCGTACCTGACACGGGTTATGGCGCCCACTATCAGCAAATCGGCAAAAGCCGATACGGTAAGTGCCAGACCGGTCATGGTGACCCCTCCCATATTGAAGAACAATATCACCGATGTCACGAAAATGAGATCATACAGCACCTCTTGCAACATAAAGGTTTTGGAATCGCCCTTAGCCAAAGAGATGTATGAGAGCGGATGGGTTATGGACTTGAAAGCCAGTCCGATAACTGCTATTCTTGCCATAGGGACGGCATCGGCAAATTTTGGTGTTAACAGAAGGCTTACGATCAGTGAGAGAAAAACTATGAAACCCACTATCATGGGCGATATCAGCAATACGGCCACCTCTGACTGCCGGTTTACAAGCTCACCGACCTTCAAACTGTCCCTGTTGACCGCCGACAGCCTTGGAAAATAGTCCGATTCCATTGCCGAGAATACAAACATTCCCAGATATGAAATAAGTAGATAACCGGCACTGTAGATACCGGTAATCTCGGCATTGCCCTGTTTCATCAGATAGTTGGCTATTATGGACAAGGCACCCGAACCGAAGAATGCTGCAATGGTAAAAAATATTCCCAACCGGATCATACTGAAACCCTTGGTCAGAGTCTTTCCGGAATAAGGTTTCACCCTATATGGAAAGGCCTTGAACGAGTACCTGCATGTAACGAGCATGGAGGCGAAGGAGACCAGAACCAGCGAGGGCACCAGACCCAGAAGCCTGAACCGCCAATAGAGCGGGATTGAGATACAGAGTGCCGCTATTACATTGATAAGCTGACTTTTGGCCAGCTGACGCAACATACCGGCACCCTTCAGGATTGCCGTCTCGCCGCCGTTGATGGCGCTGAATGCCACTACAGGTGAGAGCAGCAGAAATGAGAGTGTATAGCCACGGTCTCCTTTGAATGCCCAGTAGCTGAAAAGCTGCGAAAGAACAATACATAAGAACATACCTGCCACAGCCGTGATCAGAGCCCATGTACGGGTCACCAATATACTTTCGGCAAGAGGACCATAGGCCTTCTCTTCCCTGTGCTCGGAGACATTTTTTACCGCACTGAACGGTATTCCCAGGTCGGTGGTACTCTTTACCAGATTCAAAGTCCTGTTAAATGACTCGTTTATACCGAAGCCGGTCGGGCCGAGCAGCAGGGAGACAAGCTTGGTCCGCACAATGGTTATCAGGGCCGTAAGTCCCTGCACGCCGCCGAACAATCCGGTATATTTGATTATGTGGTCATAGGCATCGGACTGACCTTGTCCCTCCTGTTTTGGGTCTGTTTTATAGTGTGTCACTCTATATTAACTCTTAGACTGGCACAAAATTACACAAAACTGTAATAAAAATATCATTTTGCCGTTTTTGTAACAAACAGATGAGATGACAGAGTTATCGGTAATTATTCCGGTTTACAACAGCCGCTACACACTGAAAAGATGTGTGAAGAGCGTTTTGGCCCAGAATCTCTCCGGCATGGAGATCATTCTGGTCAATGACGGTTCGTCTGACGGCAGCTCCGAATTATGTGACGACATTGCATCGGACAACAGGCAGGTACGTGTCATCCACCGTATTAACAACGGCGGTCTAAGCGCCGCCAGGAACAGCGGCATCGAAGCCTCGAAGGGCAGATGGTTATCATTCGTTGACAGCGACGATGAGTTGGTCCCGGGTACTTTGGCGGGAAATATGGAATGGGCGGGATCACATCCCGCCACGGACCTTATAGAGTTTCCCGTTACGGTACATTACGGTTCTCCCGAATCTCTCACGGTTAATTTTGAACCTACAACAGTTAGCGGTGACCGGATTTTCCGGCACTGGATTGAGAATGAGGGATACCGCCATTGTTACGCCTGCAACAAGCTCTTCCGCCGTAGGCTGTTTGACAATATCAGATTCCCCGAAGGCGAAACCTTTGAAGATGCTGCCATACTCCCCGATATATTACACCTGTGCAGAGAGGTAAGATACTCGGACAGAGGGCGTTATCTCTACCACAAATCCGAAGGCAGCATCACCCGCACATACAGGTTCAAAAATCAGGAACCGCTCTTCAGGCACAACTTCAGACTGTTACGGGAAATATCGGATCCCGGCGTTGATGAGATCCACAAAGTACGTCTGTGGAATGTCTGCCTCAACCTCCTGATAGATCTCTGCCGCTGCCGGGATGCCGAACACACTTATCTGGAGTCCAATGCGAAACAGTTAAGTCTATACAGGCCGCGTTTCGGTGCACTTTTAAGTTCAGGACTTCCTCTCAAGCAGGTATTTAAATCGGTTTCAGCATCAATATTGGGTGCAAAGAGTTTTTGTAATTTTATGGCGCTTAAAAAATATCCGTCATGATATCGGTAATCATACCATACTACAATCCCGACCAAAACATAGCGACCGAAAAATTGCTCAAAAGAGCCATAAGGTCTGCCTGTGACAGTCTGGACGGTGTTGCCGCCTACGAGATTCTGATTGTCAATGACGGCTCGCCCGGAGATCCTGTTCTGGATGAATTTGAAGGAAAACCTCTCATCTACATTAGACGTGAGCACAATATGTTGGGAGCAGCCAGAAATACCGGCATAGATAATGCATCGGGTAATCTGCTGACATTTCTCGATGCCGACGATTTCTACTATCCGGGTGCTCTGGCTCTCTGCATCAGAAAGATGGAAGAGAGCGGAGCCGATCTGCTGGGATTCGGTATCAAACCCACCTCTTACGGCAGCGATATCTGCAATATAAAAAGCGGAACTCCCTCTTTTTCGGAGCCTATGACAGGCAACGAATATATGCGCCGATACAACCTGTTCGGAAGCGCCTGCCGCTACCTGATAAGCGCCTCACTTATAAAAGAACATGGACTTCGGTTTATGGAAAATTCCTATATCGAAGATGAGGAGTTTACCCCTAGGATGATGTTTTACAGTCGCAGATATATCCATACGGACTTTCCGGTCTATGCGTACTATATTCGCGACGGTTCCATAATAACCTCCGATTCGCCCGAAAAGAGTAAACAAAAATCCCGGGATACATTGAAGGCTCTCAGGCATCTTATCGCCTTCAGAGACAAACATCTCGCTGAACCTCATGACGGTTTGAACCGTAAAATAAGTTATCTGGCAATGGACCACCTGAGGCGTACCCTGCGGCGTGACGATTGGCGCGAAGCTGCAGCAAAACAGGTTGAAAATCTTTCGGCTCTGGGGGCTTTCCCGTTGCGCGACAACGGTTACTCATTAAAGTTCAAGCTGTTTTCAAGATTATCAACAAGCCGCGCAGGTCTGCTCCTGCTTCATATTGCCGAAAAAAGATACAAATGAAAATACTGCTTTTAGGTGAATACAGCAACGTACACAACACTCTGGCTCAAGGCCTGAGGAGTATCGGACAAGAGGTATGCGTTGCAAGCGACGGCGACGACTGGAAAGATTACCCGCGCGACATTGACCTCTACCGCAATCCCTCCCGCCGGCTCAACTTTGCGGGACGTCTCCTTAAAGCTCTGCCCAAAATGAGAGGGTATGACATTGTCCAGATTATCAATCCCATGTTCTTGGAACTGAAGGCAGAACATATATTTTCTATCTATAAATACCTTAGACGGCACAACGGAAAAATTGTTCTCGGGGCTTTCGGAATGGACCATTATTGGGTAAGCATAAATTCTAATATACGTCCGCTCCGATACAGCGATTTTAATTTCGGGGAGACCATCCGCACGGACCCCGAAGCCGAAATACACCGTAAGGAGTGGATAGGAACGACAAAAGAGAGATTAAACCGTATGATAGCCGGGGATTGCGACGGCATAGTGGCGGGACTCTACGAATATTGGGCTACATACCGCGAAATAACTGATGCAGGACGCAACGGAAAGCCTATTCGCGACAAGATGACTTTTATCCCCTTTCCCATCGTTTTGCCCGACAGGCCCAACCTCTCATTCAGTGGAGGACCGGTCAAACTATTTGTAGGTATCAGCAGGAATCGATCGGCCTACAAGGGAACCGACATAATGCTCCGGGCAGCCCGCGATGTACGGTCAGTTCATCCAAAAAAGGTTGAAATAGATATAGCCGAAGGGGTCTCTTTTGAACAGTACAATAAAATGATGGATGGAAGCGATGCCATCCTGGACCAGTTGTACAGCTATACCCCGTCAATGAATTCGCTTCTTGCGATGTCAAAAGGCATCATTAATATTGGCGGCGGTGAGCCTGAAAACTACTCCATACTCGGCGAAAACAACCTGAGACCAATAGTAAATGTAAAGCCGAATTACGACAGCGTATATTCCAAAATTGAAGAACTCATTACTTCACCTGAAGCAATACCCGAACTGAAACGTCAATCGGTGGAATATATAAGGCGGCATCATGACTATATCAAAGTAGCCTCGGAATATTTGGATTTTTACAACTCTATCTGACCTTTAAAACAGATCCTTGTAATCGGGAGCCTTGTGTTTACGGAATTTCCAACGCAGGTCGGACAGTACCCGTCTGGCAAACGAACCATAATCGTACAAATACCTGAGTGACGGTATCGACAAGAGCAAACAGGCCAGCGCGAACTGCCAGGGAAGAAAAGTAAAATATAGAACTATCCACAGAATAAACGAGATTGGAGAAAGTGCAAATCTGGCAGCAAATCTGGCAGAATTGTAGAATGCATCATCCTGTATCCTTGATAACAGAATCACTGTAGGAACCCAAATAAGAGCGCTTGCCAGAGCGCTAAACATATAATAGGGCAATCCCGCCAGCATAATAAAGAACTTTATCAGAATCTTTCCCCACCCCTTTTCATCGGATATTGAATAGACGGAGATACCGTTTTGAATACGCCATAAACGGAACCGTTCTATCTTATATAACAGCTCTCCCGTTTTTTTCGGTTCTTTTTCCCTAAGCCCGATAACTTCGTCAACCAGACTCTTGTTAACCGCCAGATTGCGCATTAGCCCTTTCAGCTTCTTGCCGGTAGAAGACTCGACCTTTTTCAGGGTTTTAAAAAATGTCTTCTTTTCGGCAGCCTTCAATTTGACATACTCCCATATAACGTCATAATCATCGTCGTCGGGAATGAACGTTATCAGTTCTGCCAGTTTCTCCGTCAGTAAAGCACGGAGTTTTTGCATCTGAACCGGCCGGGGTTCATCATCGTTGGCACGGATGAAAGCACTCACATCGATGGGTTTGCCGAATTTTACAAGCACGGTCGAACGGAATCTGAAATAATCCCCGTACTCAAGACCGATAGGCAGGATATATACCGGGCGGTTTTTATCGGAATTATCATATACCGAATAGGCTATATGGAAGATCCCTTTACTAAGTTTCAGCAGTGAATGTTTGGGTCTGTGAGTGGCCTCCGGATAGATTACCAGAGGAACATTGTCCAATAGGATATCGGTTGCCTGAGCTATAACCTCATCGTTTTTTTTGACTGAATTCAGACCGTCCCGGATGCGGTATATCGGGATTATTTTCAGAAATTCAAGCCATTTTAAGGCCGATTTCTTTTTGAAAATATCGGCACGCGCCATATATACTTTCTGACCCGGTGTCGCCGATAGTACCACCAGCGGATCCATAAGAGCATTAGTATGGTTTGATGCCCATATTGTACTGCCATCCGAAGGGATGTTTTCGATCCCCTCGACCTGATATTTTTTGTATGAACTCTTTACTGACCAGTCAACAAAAAACTTGACAAAGAAATATTTGAAACTGCCGCTCTGTATTTTCCTTTTCATCTTTTTACATTACGTTTTGACAGACCGACCGAATCGAAACTCGTAAAACGGAATATACCCGATACAAGTAACCCGGAAATGATATGCCATATCCCCCACCATGCCGTTACAAAGACCATTCCGCCTTTAATTATTTCAGGCGGAAATATATTGGTGTTGAAGAGAAGTATGAGTCCCAACCCCGAATTCTGTATTCCCACTCCAAGTGTAACTGCCCGACGGTCCTTGACGGGAACAGACCCTATTGTGGCTCCGACATAACCTATCAACAATCCGCAGAAGTTATGGACCAGAACCAAAACAAATACGATTCCTATATATTTGCCGAACAGGTTGAAATTCTGTGAAAGCATCATGACTACAATACCTATAAAAATGGCAATTGAAGCATATCGCATTATCTCTTTCAGCCGGTCTGTCACTTTAGGAGCGAACCTTACCGTAAGAAGTCCCAAAAGGATAGGAATTCCTATTATAATGATTACGGTATATGAAACCAGCAGAGGTGAGACCTGAAGAGTACGAAGCACACTTCCGGCGGCTGCATCAAAATATTTCACATACAAGCCGCCCCAGATAGCATAATTGATGGGAGTAAAAATAGGAGCGCCCATAGTAGTGATTGCGTTCATTATCACCGAAAGTTCAGTGTTGCCTTTTGAAAACGAGGTCATAAAGTTAGATACCGCCCCACCCGGACATGCCGCCACAAGTATCAACCCCATAGCAACCGTCGCCGACAGGATATTATGCAATACAGCACAAAGCAGGAAGGTAAAAAAAGGCAGAACCACCCACTGACATACAAGTCCTATAAAAAGTGAACGCGGACGATTGAGCACGCTCCGGAAGAAATGGGGTTTTAGACCCAGTGCTACACCATACATCACGAATACCATAAACAATCCCAACAAACGGGTTCCCGTCTGATTGAAACTGATAGTCTCCGTATCTAACTGTTGTAACAGATCTACGTACATTGATTGTCGATCTTCCTCGAATTCAGTCTGCAAACTTAACAAATATCATCCGAATGTCCAAAATCTGCAGCAACGATTGTATATTCGTGGTTGAAACTTATAGAATTCTGATTATGAACATAATTCTTATTGTAGTAGGCAAAACGGATGAAGAGTGGCTCAGCAAAGGCATAGAGGAGTACAAAACCCGTATAGGACGCTTCATACGCTTTGATATTCAGGTCATTCCCGACCTCAAAAAGACCCGCAACATAAACACCGAGGTCCAGAAAACGCTTGAAGGGGAGAGGATTTTAAAATTGCTCCGACCTTCCGATGAGGTAGTCCTGCTCGATGAAAAAGGAGCCGGCATGAGCTCATCCGATATGGCTTCATGGCTGGAAAAACGTCTTACACAATCTGCAAAGAGATTGGTGTTCATAATTGGAGGGCCTTACGGATTTTCCCCTGAGATATATGGACGTGCTTCGGAAAAACTGTCGCTGTCACGCATGACATTTTCACACCAAATGGTAAGACTGATCTTTACCGAACAACTCTACAGGGCATTCTCAATCATCAACAATCTGCCCTATCATCACGACTAGACCCATTCAACTGCGCTGTTTTTTCTGTCGTCACTCGGCAAAGTTCAACTAAACCCGTTTACAGCATCAATGATCGTACGGACCTCCTTTTCCGTTAAAACGGGATTTGTGGGAAGACTCAGTTCAGTGGCGTGAATCTTTTCCGTCACAGGCAGACTAAGGTTATTGAACATACTGTAACACTGCTGTTTATGAGGCGGAACAGGATAATGGATCAGAGTCTCCACTCCTTTGCAGTAGAGGTGTTCCTGCAATTCGTCTCTCCTTTTACAAAAAATCGGGAACTGATGCCATACGTTTGACTGCTCGGGAAGTATATCCGGGAAATTTATCAGAGGATTATCTATTCCCTCCATGTACATTGCGGCTACCCGTCTTCGAGCCTCATTATCCTCGTCCAGATAACGCAATTTTACCCTGAGTACGGCTGCCTGGATCTCATCCATACGGCTGTTGCGGCCACAGTACCGGAACAGATACTTTTCACTCGACCCATAGTTGGCCAAAGTGCGTATCACATCGGCCAGAATTCCGTCATCGGTCGTTACAGCTCCGGCATCGCCCAAAGCTCCCAGGTTCTTTCCGGGATAGAAGCTGTGACCTGCCGCATCGCCCAAAGAGCCTGTCCTGCGACCGTTCAGAGTCATGCATCCGTGCGCCTGCGCATTGTCTTCTATAAGTTTAAGACCATTTTTCATGCAAAAATCGGCCATCTCTCCCGACCACGATATACGCCCGTACAGATGGACAGTCATCAACGCCTTGGTTCGGGGCGTTATCAGTCTCTCCAACTGACGCTCGTCTATGACAAGCGTACTTAATCCCGGCTCAACCAAAACCGGCTTCAGTCCGTTGTCGGTAATGGCAAGTATGGATGCAACAAAGGTATTGGCAGGAACCAGCACCTCATCGCCGGGCTCCATTACGCCCAACTCAATATATGCCCTCAGTATCAGCCACAAGGCATCCAGCCCGGATGCACAAGTCACGCAGTTCCCGGTCTGCGTGAATTCCGAATAGTCATACTCAAAACCGCGCACTTCGGTTCCCGTCAGATACCTGCCGCTCTCAACGACACGCAGCACCGCCTTGCGGATCTCATCGGAATACCTCCCGTTCAGTTTATCAAGTGGCAGAAATTTTATCATACTTTAGAATAGCATTTCGTATGTATCATATACTATTGAACGGGCACCGAATCCCTCCTTTTGAAAAATAAGCCCCTCGTTAAGAAAAGCGCCTCCGTCTTCGGTCGAAACCCCGAAATCAAAATAGGTGCGGTCGGAATAGACATCATCGATAAGATTGCGCAAGAGCAGATCGAGTGCACCGTTCCTTTTTCCATACTCCGACGAGGCCAAATACTGCGTATGTACCACCTTACCGGTATCATAGATCAGGGCTCCGGCTTCGACCGACTCCTCTTTCAAGGCCACAAAGAGTTTGATGTTTTCAGGAAAGCGGCTATGCAGAAGCTGAAGCTCGGATACGGTATGAACCGGATTCTTGCCATGTTTCTCATTAAGGATACCGGCAAGTATGTTCCAGAAAGCCTCAAGATGCGAGGTCATATTCCCCTGCTCTATCCTAAGCCCCGATTTCGCAGCTTTCACACAACCCGATTTACGGGATTGCCGCATAGGCAGACGGTTAGAGCAGTCTATCACCGATGAAATTCCGCGCTCCTTAAGTACGGCGCCGCTGCGAAACAGGGCATAAAGATCCTCCTCGGCCGGTATGCTGCTATAAATGTAAGGAATTGGTTTATAGAGCCAACGGTGGGCTCCGAGTTCACGCTTCATCCAGTCAATGGCACAACTGAAGACCTCAAGTACATTGATTGCAACCATTGACGGAGAGACAATCAGTCCGCCGTATGTCAGTCCGCCATGTGACTGCACAGTCCCCTCCTCCTCCTTCCAGTTGGCCGGCAGCATGGCTATCAGGTTGCCTTTTTTGTAAAACATTAACGAACAATCGGTGAAACGGGCAGCATGATAATCCATATATCCCCTTTCCAAAAGGAATGTACCGTTTTTAGAGATTCGAACAAAACTATCCCACTCCGTTTGCCGTGAAAGATCATATCTTACAACCGAAAGCTGTTCGTTCAAATACTCACTGTAATCGTTGATGTAACCCGATGCGTCATACGGATGTGAGGCGAAAACCAGACAGATGGTCCCGGGCGCGAAGTCATGCAGATGGCACCAGACACCCTGCGGTATCAGGATCCCCTTTCCCGACGATTCCATTCTCACTTCGGCACTGTGCCTGCCGTCATCGACAGTTATTGTAAAACTGCCGTTCAAAGGGATCACAACCTCGGCCGTTTCACAATGAGAATGACCGCCACGGGTCTTACCTTCAGGCACATCGTAAATCCAAAATACACGTTCAATCTGGAAGGGTATATGACGGGCTCCTTCGGCAAACGAAAGTGCCCCGCGGTCATCAACCGCCAGGGGAAACTCAATGATCTTACAGCCGCGCGGCAGTTGTTTTTCCATCTCGTCCGATATGTTCACTATGATTATACTTTACAAAGATAACGCATTTTATATCTTTTTCTGATGCTGATTCCCAAAAATCCGATTTCCGCCGACAGAGAGATATTCAAAACCACACGATACGGTTGAATTGCGCCGCCTTATTGACCCGTCCGTCCTTCCACAACTGAACGTCGGAAAATATTGACAGGTTTTCAAATCATAGAACGCATTTGCCGGTTGAATCTACGGGCGATAAAAAAGAAATAAAAGTTTGCAGAACTCAAATCTGCATGTTATCTTTGTGCCCGCTTAAGAACGGTCTATTTAACCGGATGGCCGGGGATACGGTTCCCAGGGAAGTTTGGGTGAGTGGCTAAAACCAGCAGTTTGCTAAACTGCCGTACGGGCAACCGTACCGGGGGTTCGAATCCCCCAGCTTCCGCTTTCTTAATGCAAAACAGATAATATCTGAATGGCGCTTTCATCTAACGGTTAGGATACAAGATTCTCAATCTTGGCATACGGGTTCGATTCCCGTAAGCGCTACAAAAAAAGTCTCTGCATCTATGAAGTTGCAGAGACTTTCTCTATTTAAAAGTCATCGGTTACTTCTTGCACCTGGCGGCAAAAGCATGAGTGATTTCAACGGCACAGGCTACCGAGCAGCCTACCATCGGATTGTTACCCATGCCCAGGAAACCCATCATTTCAACGTGTGCGGGTACTGACGAAGAACCTGCAAACTGAGCATCGCTGTGCATACGGCCCATAGTATCGGTCATACCGTACGAGGCAGGACCTGCAGCCATATTGTCAGGATGAAGGGTACGGCCTGTACCGCCACCTGAAGCCACTGAGAAATAGGGCTTACCGGCCAAAACACGCTCCTTCTTATAGGTGCCTGCAACGGGATGCTGGAAACGTGTGGGGTTGGTTGAATTTCCGGTAATGGATACGTCAACACCCTCTTTCCACATGACAGCAACACCCTCACGTACATCGTCAACGCCATAACATTTCACTATGGCACGCGGACCGTCGCTGTAAGGGATAGTCTTTACCGTCTTAAGTTTGCCTGTATAGTAATCGAACTTGGTCTGCACATATGTAAAACCGTTTATACGACTGATAATCTGTGCGGCATCCTTACCCAGACCGTTCAATATTACACGTAAAGGCTGTTTTCTTACCCTGTCGGCATTTGCTGCAATCTTAATGGCTCCCTCAGCGGCAGCGAATGATTCGTGACCGGCCAGGAATGCAAAACACTTAGTCTTCTCGTTGAGCAGACGGGCAGCCAAGTTACCATGCCCCAGACCGACCTTGCGGTCTTCTGCAACCGAACCGGGTATGCAGAAACTCTGAAGACCTATGCCGATATTTTCGGCGGCCTTGACAGCGCTCTTGTCACCGGTTTTTTCACCCTCTTTGAGAGCAATGGCGCAACCGCATACATATGCCCATTTGGCATTCTCGAAACTGATAGGCTGAGTCTCTTCACAGATCTTATAAGGATCTATGCCATAACTGTCACAAATTTGATTTGCCTCTTCGATTGAGGAGATTCCATGCTCTTTGAGAGCAGCGAGGATCTTCTTCATGCGACGATCCTGCGATTCAAACTTTACTTCTCTAATCATTTTTGTATCTCCTTATTCTTTACGTGGATCAATATATTTAACGGCGCCGGCCTCCTTACTGAAACGTCCGTAAGTTGATGTAACCTTCTTAAGAGCCTCATTTGCATCGACCCCCTTCTTCACCTCTTCCATGAAAACGCCAAGATTAACAAACTCATAACCGCACACCTGATCATCCTTATCCAGGGCGATACGTTTGATGTAACCCTCGGCTGACTCAAGATAGCGTACCCCCTTGGCTTTGGTGCCGTACATAGTACCTATCTGACTGCGAAGACCCTTGCCCAGATCCTCCAGACCGGAACCTATAACCAGACCGCCCTCAGAAAAAGCGCTCTGTGAACGTCCATAAGCAATCTGCAGGAAGAGCTCGCGCATGGCGGTATTGATAGCATCGCATACCAGATCGGTATTCAAAGCCTCAAGCAGAGTCTTGCCCTGAAGTATCTCAGCTGCCATTGCGGCCGAGTGTGTCATGCCCGAACAGCCGAGGGTTTCAACGAGAGCCTCCTCAATGATACCTTTCTTGATATTCAATGTAAGCTTGCAGGCACCCTGTTGAGGTGCACACCAACCGATACCGTGAGTCAGACCTGAGATATCCTTTATCTCTTTGACCTGAATCCATTTTCCCTCCTCCGGAATGGGGGATGGACCGTGCTTGGGTCCCTTCTGGACCACGCACATGTGTTCAACTTCTTTTGAGTAGATCATAAATGAATTATTTTATTACGTGATTTTTCAAAATCAAATGCAAATTTACTCATTTTTTCCGGCTTTTTCTGAAAAAACGGCATAATAATATCGTTGACGATGTGACGTCTGTTCAAATCCATCGAAAATCCCGAAACGGTTTCAACTTATATTAATTCTGATTATATTTGCATCGGAGAGATTTGACTTTTACCTGAACGTCCTAAAAAAGTTACTGATATGAAAAAAATCATCATTCCGGTTGTTATTTCATTATGTGCATTGACGTTTACCGGATGTGACCCTATGGAACCCTCAACCTATTCAGAGAGGTTGTTCCGTATTGGAACAGTAAACGCAGACGAGACCAAAGTTTGGTTATCCATTGACAAAACAGGGCAGTTTGAAGAGACTGTTTATCTTAGCAATTTCAACCTCCCGTCGCATCTGGGCAAATTCAACGTCACCGACGGTGACCGCGTAATAGCCGTAATGGATTTTAAGGCAGTGGGTTATATGGACAATAATAGTGTTGAACTGCGTAGTCTTGAAAAGATTCCGGTCATCTCTATGGAGGATCAGAAACCGGCTGACTCGCTTAACTACTATTACCAATTTACGAAAATGATGCTGGGAAGTACCTCTTATCCGGCTATATGGAACACAGGACATATTGTAAACATATGTCCCATCTATTTTATTCCTCAAAACGCCCGTAAGCCCGAGTTCTATATGTATCCTGTCGGAGTCGCCTCCGACACACTGCTGGTTCGTATCTACTCATACATTCCCGATGCTGACGTAAGCCTGAACCCCGATTTTACCCAGACTATTTTATGCTGCGATATATCAACCCTGACTGCTCCTGTCGCAGACTCAGCAGAGCAGGCTCACCGCAACAGATTGCTCACTTCGCTCCGTACGCTCGAAACCGATCATATATATGTCAAGATGATCACCCCTGATTCACTGAGGGCGAAAAATAGCAAAAACCAAAACAATCCCGAATTCAAGTTACCTATTCCGGGATTGTCTCAGACCGTTCAAATACCATTTGATTTCTGACATTCCAAAAAGGAGATGACTGCGAAAAAAAGAGCATCCGTCAACATAAAGAATAAGAAAGCATCATTCGATTATGAATTGATTGAGACCTACACTGCCGGCATTGTCCTGACCGGAACCGAAATCAAATCGATACGCGAATCCAAAGCCAGCCTTGTTGACACGTGGTGTACATTTGTCAATGGTGAACTTTGGGTCAAGAATATGCATATTGCTCCGTATTTCTACGGCTCATACAACAATCACTCCGCCAAACGGGACCGAAAGCTGCTTCTGACCGGAAGAGAATTGAAAAAACTGGCCAATGACAGCAAAACACCCGGACTTACCATAGTCCCTACCCGCCTCTTTATCAATGAAAACGGATTGGCAAAACTGGTCATAGCGCTGGCAAGGGGTAAGCGTCAATATGACAAACGCGAATCTATAAAAGAGAGTGAAGACAAGCGTGAAATGGCCCGTGCACTCAAACGGTGATCAAAACATGGAAAACAGTTATTGACGCTTTACGCCAAGCATCACAGTATGTACGCTTTGCAGCCATCCCTGCTGATTCTGAATACGCTCCTCCGGCTTCATTGAAGGCAGACAAATCTCACTGGTTTTTCTTATTTCCTTAATCTCTTCCACGCTGGTATAGACTCCGCAGGCGCAGCAGTTCAGTATGGCGGAACCAAGTCCCGAAGCCTCTTCCAATCTGAGTCTCTTGACCGGAAATCCCAAAATATCAGCCTGAAACTGCATCAAAAAATCGTTGTTGGCCGATTCGCCGTCTATGGATAGTTCCCGGATTGGTGTATTCAGGTCACGTGTGGCAAGTTCAATAACATCGGCAACCTGATAGGCAATCGACTCCAAAGCTGCCCTTACAACATGAGCTTTAGTCGATGACATGGTAAGTCCCGTAATCATAGCCTTTGCATCATTGACCCACCATGGTGAACCCAAACCTGAAAAAGCCGGCACAAAATAGACTCCGCCGTTGTTGGGTACACTCTCTGCTATTTCATTTATATTTTCCTCTGAATCAACAAGCTGCAAATTATCCCTAAGCCAGTCCAACACCGCTCCCGATGAATGGACATGTCCTTCCAAAACATAGAAGGTGTGATCGAACATGGAGTAGCCCACCGAACAGACCATTCCGTTGGGAGCTTTGACAGGCTGCTCGCCCACATTGAACATAACGGACGAACCTGTCCCGTAAGTGGTCTTACCGGTACCGGACTCTAAACACAGCTGGCCCACCAGCGCGCCGTGCGAATTACCCAGCACACCGGCTATCGATACGGCCTCGGGAAGCAGACCGCCCAGATCCGTCTCACCGAAAGTGCTGTCCGAAGGTCGGGTTTCAGGCATAATACAGTCCGGAATGGTAAACATTTTCAGCATAACGCTGTCCCAATCCAGATCATTTATATTAAAAAGGAGTGTGCGGGAAGCGTTGGAATAATCCGTAGCATGTACCCTGCCGCCTGTCAGTTTCCATATAAGCCATGTATCTATAGTGCCGAACATCAGATCACCTCTCTCTGCCCTCTCCCTTACACTCTGCACATTGTCAAGCACCCATTTTACACCGCTGGCCGAAAAATAGGGATCGGGCATAAGTCCCGTACGCTCACGGATTGTAGCCTCATAACCCTTCTCTACCAGTTCCTGGCAGAATGGTGCGCCCCGGCGATCCTGCCAGAGTACAGCCTTATAAACCGGGATTCCGGTATTCTTGTCCCAAATAACGAAAGTCTCCCGCTGGTTGACAAGCGATACGGAGAAGGTCACGTCATCTCCCTTCGGCAAATCCAACTGACGGACTGCTTCCAATGTAGCCTCATAAATCTCATCGGCATCGGCCTCAGTCCAATCTGTTTTGGAATGAGTCACCTTAAAAGGAATGTCACTGTGATCTACCAAATCCAGATTTTCATTAAACAGAAGTACTTTCGATGATGAAGTCCTCTGATCAATTGTTATAATATATCTCATTTCTAATTTGTCTCCAGAAGTTTTTCCGGCTCTCTGAACATCTGGTCCAAAGCTTTGTATTCGTTGTACTTAGATTTTACGAGCCTAACATATCGAAGCGTCTCAGTAGCATCAAAAGGACCGAATTTGCATACGCTGTCCGAGTAGGCGCTTTCATGCTTGAGCGAATTGAGAACCGGAGTCAGGCTCTGCCAGTTATAACGGTTTATGCCATTTTTCCGGGCCAAACGCATAGCATCGAAAATATGATTTGGACCACCGTTATAACCTCCCAGAATGTAGTTAATACGCTCCTCTTCATTAATAAAATTAAAGGACCCGTTAAGTTCATTGAGGTATCTTACGGCAACCTGTACGTCGAGTTCCGGATTTTGTACAATTGTGTCAGGCAGCCCCATTTTATCAAGCATATAACGGTAAGTACGCGGCATAATCTGCATAAGTCCCATAGCGCCCCGGTGCGATACCGCTGACGTATCAAACTTTGATTCTACATATGCAATGGCTGCAAGCAGTTTCCAGTCAAACAGACTGTCGGAATTTTGTCTGAATATCTCGTCATAAGGAGAGATTTCAACATACTCAATGGAATTTAAGACTAATTCTTCCTGTTCTTTATGTTTCTCATCGGACCCTGCACAGGTCTTTACAAGGAACATTATCACAATTATTAGGGCTGTTGACAAAAGCACGAAAACCTTCTTCCTGCTCATATCCGGTCCGTTGTATTGTGTTTTTTCCATAAACCGGTAAAAAATTTTTCGGGCGCAAAGGTACACTTAATTTATATCATGACCAAATATTTTCATAAAATTATGTTAAAAACAGACATAACGGATTTTTTGTAAGCCAATAACAATGATAACGAAGGATGTGATTTTCTAAGGCAGATTCCTATGGTTTACAAAATAATACCTATATTTGCATCTGAAATGAAACAGTATAGAGCATATTTTCACCATCATCACACCTACAGGCTATAATCGGTAGGCTGTGACGATTGTATATTGCTATAATGCGTACTGAAGGCTTACCGATTTTGCGGCGAGCCTTTTTTATATTAAAGTGTATTACGAATAACCGATGTATTTACGGACCTTGATTATCCGGACATCAAAAACAGAATAAATAGACTATGTTGAGAATTGCAGTACAATCCAAGGGGCGTCTCTATGACGAGACGATGGAACTCCTTCAAGAATCAGGTATCAAACTTGGAGTATCCAAAAGATCGCTTCTGGTCCAGGCCGGTAACTTCCCCATTGAAATAATTTTTCTGCGTGATGATGACATACCTCAGTCCGTGGCCGACGGCGTGGCCGATGTAGGCATAGTGGGTGAAAACGAGTTTGTAGAGCGTCAGAAGAGAGCCAATATCATTAAACGTCTCGGATTCAGCCGTTGCCGCCTGTCGCTTGCCATACCTAAAGCTGCTGACTACCATGGATATGAATGGTTCAACGGAAAGAAGATAGCCACCTCATATCCCTCTATCCTGAACACTTTCCTTAAAGAGAAAGGGATCAATGCCACAACCCATATCATAACCGGTTCGGTGGAGATTGCTCCCGGCATAGGTCTTGCCGATGCCATATTCGATATAGTAAGTACCGGCTCAACGCTGATAAGTAATAATCTGCGTGAGGTTGAGGTGGTTATGCAATCCGAAGCGGTATTAATAGGCAACCCGGAACTTGATCTTGACAAAGAGAAGATAAAGGTTCTTGAAGAGCTGCTGTTTAGGTTTGATGCCGTCAAGGCTGCCCAAGGCAAAAAATACATTATGATGAACGTCCCCGACGATTGCCTTAACAATGTAATAGCCGAACTTCCCGGTATCAAAAGCCCTACCGTTATGCCGCTTGCACAGAAAGGATGGAGCTCGGTACACACCGTGCTTGACGAAAAACGTTTCTGGGAGATAATAGGCAAACTCAAATCGTCAGGTGCCGAGGGCATACTGGTGCTACCCATTGAAAAAATGATCCTATGAAAATAATCAGTTATCCTGACCGTTCAGAGTGGAAAGAGCTGCTGAGTCGCCCTGCAATGGAGGTGGAGGGCCTCTACGAACGTGTCCGGACTGTGCTCGACGATGTACGCCTGAGGGGCGACAGCGCCCTAAAGGAGTATGAGCAGCTGTTTGACAAGGTATCGCTTGACTCGTTTGCAGTGAGCCGTGCCGAGCTTGACGAAGCCGAGACGCTGGTTCCTGCAGAGCTGCGCAAGGCAATCGACTGCGCCGCCCTTAACATAAGCAAGTTCCACAGGGCACAGTTCCCTGCCTCACTGGAGGTGGAGACCACCCCCGGCGTGGTTTGCCGGCAGAAAGCGGTTCCCATAACCGGAGTCGGTCTATACATACCCGGCGGCACGGCGCCCCTATTCTCAACCGTGCTTATGCTGGCTGTTCCGGCCCGTATCGCAGGCTGTTCTGAGATCATACTCTGCACGCCTCCGGAGAGTGACGGGCGAATCAACCCGGCCATACTCTACGCCGCCCGGGTGGCAGGTGTGGACCGTCTCTTCAAGCTGGGAGGCTCGCAGGCAATTGCCGCTATGGCCTACGGCACCGAGAGTGTACCTAAGGTATCCAAGATATTCGGACCGGGTAACCCCTATGTAACCGCCGCCAAGCAGATAGTATCGCTGCGTGATGTAGCAATCGATATGCCCGCCGGCCCATCGGAGGTAGAGATCATAGCCGATGCCGATGCCAATCCCGCATTCGTGGCGGCCGACATTCTATCGCAGGCTGAGCACGGTCGCGACAGTCAGGCGTTGCTGCTCACCACATCGGAAGCGATGATCGGCAAAGTAGAGAAGGAGCTGAAGCGTCAAATTGCCCTGATACCCCGCAACGATATTGCAGAGGCTGCCCTTGAAAACAGCCGCATGATACTGCTTCGCAATGATGACGAGATAATGGAGATGACCAACGAATATGCGCCCGAACATCTTATCATACAGACCGCCAACTCTCAGGAACTGGCCCAACGGGTGGTAAACGCAGGCTCGGTCTTCATAGGTCCCTGGTCGCCTGAGAGTGCCGGCGATTACGCATCGGGCACAAACCATACTCTGCCCACAAGCGGCTATGCCAAAGCCTATTCAGGAGTGAACATAGACAGCTTTATGCGTAAAATAACCTTTCAGGAGCTCTCCCGTGAAGGATTGGCCAATTTGGGGCCGGTAATAGAGACAATGGCTGCCGGCGAAGGCCTGGATGCCCATAAGAATGCAGTTACAGTAAGACTTAAAGAGATAAACAGATGAAAGATTTGAAACAGCTGGTAAGGGAGAACATTTGGACACTTAAGCCCTACACATCGGCCCGCGACGAATATCAGGGACGGGATGCCCATGTCTTTCTCGATGCCAACGAAAACCCCTACAACAATCCTATAAACCGTTATCCGGATCCGTTGCAGCGTGACCTCAAGCAGAGCATTGCCGCCATAAAGGGCGTACCGGCAGCAAACATATTTCTGGGTAACGGCAGCGATGAGCCAATAGACCTGTTATATCGCATCTTTTGTAACTCGGGGATTGACAACGTCGTAGCCATTGAACCCACATACGGAATGTATGGAGTCTGTGCCGACATAAACAACGTGGAGTATCGTCGCGTACTGCTGGATGAGACTTTCCAGCCCGATGCCGAGAAGCTTCTGGCAGCCATTGACAACCATACCAAGCTGCTCTTCTTCTGTTCGCCCAACAACCCCAGCGGCAACAATATTGACCGCGAGGTAATAGAAAAAGTGCTTGACTCCTTTGACGGGATTGTTATAGTCGATGAGGCATACATAGATTTTGCAGGAGTACCCTCGTTTCTGGAACAACTCAGCCTAAGACCCAACCTGGTAGTGCTTCAAACCTTTTCCAAAGCATGGGGAATGGCAGGAATACGCCTTGGAATGGCATTCGCCTCACAGGAGATAATAACCATAATGAATAAGGTGAAATATCCTTACAATATAAACCTTCTCACCCAGCAGCGCGCCATGGATGAGCTAATGCATTATGAGCGTATTGAAGAGTGGGTAAAAGCCATACTCTCCGAGCGCGCCCGGGTTATGGAAGAGTTTGCAAAACTGGAGTGCACCGTAAAGATTTACAAATCCGATGCCAACTTCTTCCTGGTCCGCGTAAAAGATGCCCTTGCCACCTACAGCTATTTGGTTGACAAAGGCATAATAGTACGTAACCGCAGCAAAGTAGCTCTTTGCGGCAACTCCCTCCGCATTACCGTCGGTACTGTTGAGGAGAACAACGCTTTACTTGATGCATTAAAACAGAAAATATGAAAAAACGAGTCCTATTCATAGACCGCGACGGTACAATCGCAGTCGAACCGTCCGATGAGCAGATTGACAGTTTTGAGAAACTGGAATTCATGCCGGGAGTCTTCAAGAGCCTCTCATTCCTCAAAGACCACACCGATTTTGAGTTTGTTATGGCATCGAACCAGGATGGACTGGGAACCGCATCGTACCCGGAAAAAGATTTTTGGCCGACCCATAACCTTATCCTCAATACCCTGAAAGGTGAAGGGATCACATTTGCCGACATACTGATAGACCGCACATTCCCGGAAGAGAATGCTCCCACCCGTAAGCCCCGTATCGGAATGTTTGGAAAATATTTGACGCCCGAGTATGATCTGGCTGCAAGCTACGTCATAGGCGACCGTATTACCGATGTGGAGCTGGCTCTCAACCTGGGTTGCCGCGCCATACTGCTGCAGGATAATGCCGGCTCACTGCCCGACAATCTTAAACCCGTATGTGCATTCTGTAGCCGTGACTGGTGGAAAATTGCGGAATTCATATTTGCAGGCGAACGCTCTGCATCGGTTCGCCGCACCACAAAGGAGACCGACATATGGGTAGAGCTGAAACTGGACGGATCGGGCAAATGTGACATAGAGACCGGATTGGGGTTCTTCGACCATCTGCTGGAACAGATAGGCCGTCACGGCGGTATTGACCTCACCATCAAAGCCAAGGGAGATCTTAACGTGGACGAACACCACACCATCGAAGATACCGGAATAGCTCTGGGCGAGTGCATCCGCAAGGCTCTGGGCGACAAGCGCGGAATAGAGCGCTACGGCTATGCCCTGCCTATGGATGACTGCATGACACAGACAGTACTGGACTTTGGTGGACGCAGTTGGCTGGTCTGGGAGGCTGAGTTCCGCCGCGAGAAGGTCGGCGATATGCCCACCGAAATGTTCATGCACTTCTTTAAGTCGCTCAGCGACTCTGCCGCCATGAATCTCAACATTCAAGCCCAAGGTGACAACGAACACCACAAGATAGAGTGTATATTCAAATGTTTCGCCCGTGCCCTGAAATCAGCCGTGCGCCGCGACATCTGGAACTACACCCTGCCCTCGTCAAAAGGGGTGCTTTGAGACTCTACCGCCCCATGGAGAGTTTTGCGGAAATTACTACCTGAACATTTATAGCTAAATTTGCATAAACCGAATAAAATATGGAGCGTAGCATAGAATATTTACAGCTGCTGTCTAAGAGTTTCCCCTCTATCGCGGCTGCATCGACCGAAATCATCAACCTTGAGGCCATACTTAACCTGCCCAAGGGGACCGAACATTTCGTGACCGACATACATGGCGAATACGATGCCTTTGACTATGTGCTGCGTTCGGCATCGGGCGTTATCCAACAAAAAATTGAGGCTGTTTTCGGCAGTGACCTGAGCGATGAAGAAAAACGCAGCCTGAGTGCCCTGATAAGCTATCCCGAAGCCAAGATGCGTGCAGTCAAGAGCGAGGTTTCCGATATTGACGAGTGGTACAAGGTATCTCTCATGCAGCTTATAGCCGTACTCACCCGTGTCTCTTCGCGCTATACCCGATCCAAAGTGCGTAAAGCTCTTCCCAGAGACTACGCATATATAATCGAAGAACTTATGCATGAAACCAGGGGTGCATTTCTCTCCAAGCACAACTATGTCAAAGCCATTGTGGACACTATAGTCTCCACCGGCCGTGCCCGCTACTTTATAATAGCGATAGCCAATGTCACCCGCAGCCTGGTCATTGACCATCTTCACATTATAGGCGATATCTACGACCGCGGCCCGGGCGCCCACCGTATAATGGATATGCTCTGCAAGTATAAGGATTATAATATACAATGGGGTAACCACGATCTGGTATGGATGGGAGCCTCTGCCGGCAGCGCCGCCTGCGTGGCCAATGTACTGCGCAACAGTCTAAAGTACGCCGATATGGGTACGCTTGAAGACGGATATGGTATAAGCCTACTGCCCCTTGCCACATTTGCAATGGAGACCTATGCCGATGACCCCTGTACCCTGTTCGACCCTGTCAAGTCCGATGACACTCCCGCCGACATTCCGCCCGTTCGCCTTATGTCACAAATGCACAAAGCTATCACCATAATCCAGTTCAAGCTGGAAGCAGCCGTGACAGCCCGCCATCCCGAATTCGGTATGGACAGCCGCAACCTGCTACACAAGATGGACCTGAAACGCGGCACTATCATAGTTGATGACCGTGAGTACCGTCTGCTTGACACCAATTTCCCCACCATTGACCCCGATGACCCTTACCGCCTCACTCCGGCCGAGCAGAACGTAATAGACCGTCTGGTACACAGCTTCACAAGCAGCCAGACTCTGGCGCGACATATGGAGTGCTTTTATACTAACGGATCGCTCTATCTGGTCCACAACAACAATCTGCTCTACCACGGCAGTGTACCGCTCAACGAAGACGGCACACTGGCTGCCATGAATATAGAGGGTGTTGAATACAAGGGACGTGCCCTGTTTGACACCATTGACAAATATGTCCGTACCGCTCACTACGCCTCTTCCGACGACCCCATCAAGGAGTATGGCCGCGACCTGATATGGTATCTCTGGTGCGGACCCGTTTCGCCTCCATTCGACAAAAAACGCATGGCCACATTAGAACGCTATTTCATAGCCGAAAAAGAGACCCACGCAGAGCCTAAAGGCAACTATTATCATCTCAAGAACCGGCGTGAGATATGCGAAATGATACTCAGGGAGTTCGGTATAACCGATTTGGAAAACGCCCACATAATCAACGGCCATATACCCGTCAAGGCTGCCAGCGGCGAAAGCCCCATAAAAGCCGGAGGCCGGCTTCTGGTCATTGACGGCGGATTCTCCAAGGTCTATCACAGACAGACCGGAATAGCCGGTTACACACTCATATACAATTCACACGGAATGCGCCTTGTCCGTCACCGTCCCTTCGAGTCCATACAGGATTCAATAGCCCATGGAATGGACGTGGTGGACGCCACCCAGGTAGTCAAACACAGCGACCGGCAGATTCTGGTCCGTGATACCGACAAAGGCAAACGCATTATGAGCCGTGTGGAGGACCTGAAAGCTCTTCTGCAGGCCTACCGCACCGGCTTGATCCGCAGTTGAAACAGAGGAGTCAATCTATAGCCCATACAGGAAACTTATTCCGTAACCGATACGGAAGATCTATCCCGCGGCTGAAACAGGATTTCAGGGAATATTGCGCAGAATGGCTATCAGATGGTCAAATACCATTGGAACGGTAGCCAATTCGAGACGCTCCGACGGAGAATGGACGCCTCTGAGCGTGGGACCTATGGAGATCATGTCCAAATCGGGATATGAGGTGAGGAACAGTCCGCATTCCAGACCGGCATGGATAGCCTTAACCTTAGGGTCACGACCAAAAAGCTCACGATAGGTACGCACTGAAATGTCAAGCAGCACCGATTTGGGATTGGGAGCCCAGCCGGGATAACCCTCATTAGACTCCACCTTAGCTCCTGCCAGACGGAAACAGGCTGCAACGGTCTGCTGCACGGCATACTTTGCCGATTCAACTGAACTGCGCTGACTGGTCACTACTGTAACCCTGCCCTGCTCCGTGCGGACACGCGCCAAATTGGAACTTGTCTCCACCAGACCCGGCACATCCATACTCATAGCATAAACGCCGTTAAAGACTGCAAACAACGAACGTATTATATTACGGGCCACATCTGTCTCTATACACTCCTGCAGCATATCGGTTGACTCCATAAAGAACTTGGCCTCCTTCTCGGTCACATGATACTCATTCTGCACCTCAGCGGCAAACAGATTAAAATCGATACGGATCTTCTCACGGTCAGATGAGGGTATCGCAATCACCGCTGTGGCATCACGCGGAATGGCATTATGAAGATTCCCTCCCTGAATACTGCATAGGCGCAAATCATACTTGTCAAGAGCCGAATTAAGGAAACGTGCCAAAATCTTGTTGGCATTGGCATAACCCTTATCTATATCATCGCCCGAATGTCCGCCATGAAATCTGTCCACCCCAACCCGTAGGCACATATAGCCCGCGGGAACGGTCTCCGGCTTGAAATCAAACTCTATCGATGTGTTTATCCCGCCTGCACAGCCTATAAAAATCTCACCCTCATCCTCGGAGTCAAGGTTGATAAGCATCTTTCCGTTCATCATGCCCGGTTTAAGCTGTGTAGCGCCTATCAGTCCTGTCTCCTCCGATACGGTAAAGAGACACTCCAGGGGACCGTGCTCTATCTCACTGCTGTCCAACAGAGCCAGAGCTAAAGCTATGCCTATTCCGTCATCGGCCCCCAGAGTGGTGCCGCGTGCCTTAAGCCATCCGTCCTCCACGTATGTACTGATGGGCTGTGTCATAAAATCGTGATCCAGAGTCGCCTCCTTCTCGCACACCATATCCTGATGAGCCTGCAGTATCACCGTCTGCCGATTCTCATATCCGGGCGTTGCAGGCTTAAAGATCACCACATTGCCAACATCGTCCTTAAGATATTTAAGTCCGCGTGCAGATGCAAAATTCATCAAATATTCACCCATCTTCTCTTCATGTCCCGACGGACGGGGTATCTGACATATCTCCAGGAATATATCCATCACTCTTTTCGAGCCGTCAATCTTGTTCATATTCTATTATTAAAAAATCCATTAGACTTCAAAAATAGTAAAAAACCCCCGAAATCTCAACAAAGTTGATTAACTTCGCGCTCTGTTATGTGGAACACAATATTAACAGTTATTCTTATACTTCTGGCGGCCGTCGCACTGCTGTCCGTCGGAATATGGGCAAAAAAAGGGGGAAAGTTCCCCAATACCCATGTAGGACAGAATCCTGCAATGAGGAAACGAGGTATAGGATGCGTAGAAGAGCAGGATGCACAGGCCCGGCTGGCCAACCCCATGGCTGTCGATGAGAAAAGCAAAAACAACAAATAAAATAGACAAAAATGAAAAAAATTATCCTCGCCGTAATTTCCGCAATCATGGTAACGGGATTCAACAGTTGCAAGCAATCAGCAAATACACAAGGTACACAAAGCACTCAAATAGAACGATCGTCGGTAGCAGTTTCAGGACTTAAAATTGCTTACATCGATGTAGATTCGTTGCTTGCCAACTACGAATTTTCCAAGGACCTCTCCGAGCAAATGACACAAAAGGAGGAGAACTACCGTCTGCTGCTTGCCGAAGAGATGAATAAATTCCAAAAAGAGGTGGAAGACTTCAATAAGAAACTCCAGAACAATGTTTTTTCCTCGCCTGAGCGCGCCCAGTCCGAGCAGACCCGCCTTGCCAAGAAACAACAGTCACTGCAAGAGAAGAGCGATAAGTACAGCAATGATTTATATCTTGAGAATAATCAAAATGCTCAAAAACTTAGCGAAACCATTGATAATTTCATTAGGGAGTATAACAAATCACGTGGTTATAATCTTATTATCAATAAGGCTGCTCTGATGTTCGCTGATGACAGTATGGATATAACAGCCGAAATTCTGGATGGACTAAACGCCGCATATACTTCAGAATCAACCAATTGACAATAATACATTCTCCTTTTCCCGACCTTTGATACACTTTTTGAGCCGAAAATCAATAATAGGTTTCTCGCTGAACTAAATCTAATAGTCTAGCCGATTGACAGACTTTAACATTTAATGATTTCCTATATCTTAAGAATAAAGAACAGATAAAATAATAAAACTATGAAACGCGTAACATTTATCATCGGCATGGCTGCTATAGCTCTGCTGTTTTGCACAACAAACGGAAATGCACAGTCAAGAATAGTCAGAAGGGCTACTCCGCCGACAAGAGGAAACAACCGTGTTGTGATTATCGAAAGGGATAGACACATTGACGTAAGAGATCTTGAGACAGCACCCAGGATAATAGGCCATGAGACTGTAAGGGCTTTCGAGGTCGAGGACTATGACGTTAACCGAATCAGTATGGCCGAAATGATTTTCCGTACGGGAGGAGCCGTGACAGCTGCACAGGCAACAGCGATTGCACAGGCGTTTGACTATGACAGCAACCGCCTTAAATTCCTGAAGATGGCCTACCTCAACTGTGTTGACCGCCACAACTACTATTTTACCCTTAAGACCTTTGATTACAGCAGCAACCTCAACAGTCTCGCGGATTATGTCTATAAGATGGAGAGTGAAAATCCCGAGTACCGCATCTACTTCAGAGCCTCAAATGAGTATATGAAGGAAATTTTGGGTGTCTTCAGAGAGGCAGCCTATGATTCCTCCCGCATTAAAATAGGCCGGATGATCCTTTACGGCGGTGAATTTACGGCAAAACAGATTGCTGAAATCGCCAAGACTTTCGACTATGACAGCAACCGTCTTAAATTTCTTCTCAGTGCCTACAACCACTGCATTGACGGCCACAACTACCTGATTGCTGCCAACACTCTGGAATACAGCAGTAACCGAAGGAAACTTATGGATAATATCGCACGTTGATCTTGAACATGCTTAAAATTAAACGTAACAACTTTACGTAAGAAAAGAGTTTATAAACTATACGAAATCAGGCGGCCCCAAAGGTCGCCTGATTCATTTATTCCGATTTGTCTGACAAAGGTTTACAGACCCGCAAACAGTCTGTACAAACAAAAGCCTAAACGGATCGTGTTTGTCGGAACCTGACTCTTATCTTACTCTTTGAAGAAGTCTTCCAATGCAGCTTCAACCTCACCTCCACGCAAATTACGGCCGATTATTGTACCGTCCGAATCAATCAGGAAGGTTGACGGAATAGCTGTCACAGAATACCTGTAAGATGCCGATGTCTCCCTGATATTATTGTCCAAAAGCTGAGGCCAGGTAAGATTATCATCCTTAATTGCCTTGATCCACTCATCGCGGTCTTCGTCAACCGAGACGCTCACAATCTCAAAACCCTTTGACTTAAACCTCTCGTATGCAGCCTTCATATTGGGAATCTCATTGCGGCAAGGAGTGCACCAGCTTGCCCAGAAGTCAAGCAAAACAACCTTATTTGAACCTATATAATCTGACAGCTTCGCATTCTGCGAAGTCTCAAACCTCTTGTTGAGTATTGGCAGCTCAAAATCTATAAAAGGCTGACCTACAGCAGTCATAGCTTGAACCTGCATCATGTTTTTGAGCTGACCGAAATTATCAGTCGCACCGAATGAAGGCTCAAACATATCCAGAAATCCCAAAACCTCGCCGGGCTCAAAGATTGTGTACGAATCCAAAAGCTGTTGGAAACCGAACATATTTCCACTGTTTTGCACAATACTCTTTAACACAATATCCCTGTAATTATCCTGAAGAATACTCATTTCATCGGCAAAACTAGAATAATCCTCGCCCGCCGCAGCTGTCATTCGCATTTTATCTTCTATCTCATTGGCCTTATCGTTCAAAACCTCAATATCTTTATAAAATGTCTGGAAAGCATCGTTGTTTACCGTTCCGCCTATAGTCTGAATACCGTCAACAATGTCATACTCAAGGCTGATAGAACCGTCTTCAAGAAAGAATGTACAGGCATGTATCTGCTCGTCAAGTTCAAATGTGATAAGCGCCAAATAACAGGTGTCAACGGTACCATTCATATTAAATTTACCGTTTGAAACCACAGCAGAATCCAGTTTGACCAGATCATTCTGCTCAATAACATTCAAAACAACAACTGTTCCGTTGTCAACACCCGGAAAATTTCCTTTAATTTTGTAGGAGTTCCCGCTGCCGCAGGCTGTCATGGCAACAGCAGACAGGACAATGGCAAGAAATTTCTTCATTTTCTCTATTATTTATTTAATTACATATTGCGAACTGATAGACTCATTACTGTTTACGCGCCTTATGGTCTCGGCAAACATATGAGCAATTGAAATCTGTTTGAGTTTCTTGCACGGGATAGAGTTTCGATATGGTATGCTATTGGTAAAAACAATCTCCTCAAGACGTGAATTGTCAACTCTGACCGGAGCGTCTCCCGACAAAACACAGTGGGAGGCAATGGCTCTAACCGATACTGCTCCTGCCTCCATCATAGCATCACAGGCCTTACAGATAGTGTTTGCCGTGTCCACGATATCGTCGATGATAACTACATTCTTGCCCTGTACGTCACCTATTATCTTTATCTCGTCCACCTGATTGGCTTGGGTGCGAACCTTATGACAGAGCACCAAAGGTACATTCAGATATTTTGCGTATGCGCTGGCACGTTTACTGCCGCCCACATCGGGAGCTACAATAACCAGTTCTTCCAGATTAAGAGCCTGGATATAAGGCATGAAGACCAGCGATGCATAGAGATGGTCAACCGGCACATCAAAAAAGCCCTGTATCTGGTCGGCATGAAGGTCCATTGTAATCACCCGGTTAACGCCTGCTTTACTAAGCATATCGGCAACCAGCTTGGCGCCAATCGAGATGCGCGGCTTATCCTTCCGGTCCTGTCTTGCCCATCCGAAGTAAGGAATTACGGCATTTACCGATTTAGCCGATGCACGTTTTGCCGCATCAATCATAAGCAGCAGTTCCATCAGATTATCCGATGGCGGAAATGTTGACTGTACAAGGAACACGTCGGCTCCACGGATAGACTCCTCATATGAAACGGCGAATTCACCGTCAGCAAAATGGGTGACGTTCATATTACCCAGAGGGCAGTTCAAATAGTCACATATCTCCTTGGCAAGATACATAGTATCACTGCCGCAGAAGACCATGAAAGAATTACTTGAATCCATAAGGAAAGATGACAATTTTTTTCTGATAAATATTTTAACCGCAAATTTACAAATAAATAGAGTGCAAGCAATCAGAAAACCGGCTTTAATTTCCGGAATCTGTTTTATTGAGGTTTTCGGGACCTTTTACGGAAGGAATATTTTTTCTGCAGGAGACCTTTTCGGGGTTGCCGGCAATATACTCTTTCCAGTTTTTGGGACCTTTTACAACTCTGTTCGGACGTCCCATCTGCAAAAAATGACAATAGGCTGCTCCAAGCGCATCGGTAGCATCAAAAAATTTCGGCATCTCAGTGGTATCAATATTAAGCAAACGCTGAAGCATTCCTGCCACCTGCTCCTTGCTGGCAGCTCCGTTGCCGGTTATTGCCAGCTTTATCTTCAAAGGGGCATATTCGGTAATTGGCACGCTGTGGTTTATCGCAGCGGCTATAGCTACACCCTGCGCCCGTCCCAGCTTCAGCATTGACTGCACATTCTTTCCGAAGAACGGAGCCTCAATTGCCATCTCATCGGGCAGGTACTCGTCAATTATACCGTTTACGCGTTTGAAAATATGTCCCAGTTTCAGATAGATATCATCCGTTGTACGCATATCGATGACGCCCATACTTACAATTGACGCCTTTGTTCCAACAACCTTTATCACTCCGTAACCCATAACGTTGGTACCCGGGTCTATGCCTAAAATTACCCTCTCAGCTGCTTGCTTCATCGTCCAAGTCAAAAAATATCACCACGAAGATAACTAAATATTCAATCCTTATTGTTACCTTTGCAGCGATTTTGAAAAAAACGGGGCATTAGCTCATCTGGCTAGAGCGTTTGACTGGCAGTCAAAAGGTGACGAGTTCGAGTCTCGTATGCTCCACTTAAAAAGGCTTGCAGGTATATGCAAGCCTTTTTCAATGAAGCATTGACATCCTTTTGAATCATTTTCGGAACATAATAAAACTGCAAAATTGGTTCTTCTTATTTTGAAAGTCCTTCCTGAGTCAGAGGAATGAACCGGATTGTCCCATCAGAATTGAAATGCAGATATTCGGCGCATACCCGGCGGCGGCAGTCACCTCCGGGAGCTCCGTTCAGGTTGTAGGAGCCGTCGTGGTAGATGTAGTACCATTTGCCCTTGAATTTGATTACGGACGGATGAATGGTAAAACCGTGGTTGGCCGATGTACTTATAAATCCGCGGTATGTCCATGGGCCTTCAATGTTTTCTGCAGTAGAATATGCCATCTGCTCGGGCTGCACACCCGGAGCATCTGCTGCATAAACCATATAATAGAGCTTTTTGCGCTTGAAGAGCCATGGGCCCTCGCTGAAGTTGCGCATAGGCACCTTCTTCACCTCACTGTCAAGCTCGATCATGTTGGGCTTAAGCTTGGCCATGTAGCAGTCACCGTTGCCCCAGGCTATCCATGGCGTACCGTCGTCATCTATCATTACAGTGGGGTCAATGTCGGCATTCGGACGGTGCGAATCAGGTGTCATATCGTCGGTAATGAGCGGAGTGCCGTCCTTACGGGCGGGAACAAAAGGACCTGTGGGAGAATCGCTCACTGCAACATCTATGGCATGTTCCCGCTTGGTCTTCCAGTCCAGAGTCACATAAAAGTAGTACTTGCCCCCCTTCTCGACCACCTGTCCCGCCCATGCACCGTTTGATGTGGCGTACGGGAATGCATCTGACCTGAGCACCGGACCGACTGCCGTCCAGTTTTTCATGTCCGATGAGTAATAACACAGCCAGTGGGGCATGTTGAACCAGCCGCCGGGAGCGGCACAATCCTCACCAACATAGGCATAGACCTTGTCACCGACGACCATGAAAGCCGGATCGGCCGTGAACCTGTCTGTGAAAAGGGGATTCTGTCCCGGGACACGCGGCAGAGGCGAACCGCTGATTTCAAGTCCGCGTATTGCACCCCTTCTGACCTGCAGAGCATTGGGCGCATTGCTCGGGAAACCGTGTCCGATGACCCAGAGCGATGCGTTGTGGCGCAGGGCTTTGCCCGGGTATTTAAGCGTTGCACTTAATCCGTCAACGGTCAGCTCAACAGTTGACATCTCCTTCTTTGTGTCATATTGAGCATATGCCGTCACCCTATACCACTTGCCGGCTTGGACTTCAGGACCGGCACAAAGGCGGTGGGCCTCCTCGTTCCGGTCAATGACCTCGACAAAGAACTGCCTCTGCATATTGTCATATCCAAGTGAAATGTCACCGTGCAGCGAATTTTTGCCGATAAGATGGCTGGCTTTGCCCTCCTTGCAGACAAAGACCTGCTCGGTACCCAATGTGCCGCACATGAGTTCGGCGCTTACTGTCCACTCCTTCTGCATGTCGGCATACGGCAGCGGATGATTGTAGTTTAGTTTGTAATCACTCTCATTGAGCTGCAGTTCAGTCTCCTCGATATTCCAGTCGCTGAGAGTATAGACAGTATTTTGGGCATATAAGTTCATGCACAACAGACCGACGATAAACAATGTAAATTTCTTCATACCTGTGAATAATGATTTTCTTCCTGTCAAAGGTACACAAATTTTGCTACCTTTGTCAATATTGAAAATTACTGCCAATATGAACTTCAAGTCTCTTCTTTCCCTGACCTTTTGCCTCATGGCAACCGTCGTTGTTTCTGCACAAAAGGCATCCCCGCAGCCGTCATGGCTCAGTGATGCGGTCGTGTACCAGATCTATCCCTCCTCATATCAGGATTCCGATGGGAACGGCATAGGTGACATTCCCGGCATAACATCACGCTTGGAATACATCAAATCAGTAGGTGTAAGCTGTATATGGCTCAACCCCATTTTCGTATCGGGCTGGACCGACGGCGGATATGACGTTATTGACTTTTACAAGACCGACCCGCGTTTCGGCACGAATGACGATGTTGTGAAACTTATTGAAAAGGCCCACTCATTAGATATCAAGGTGATCCTTGACCTCGTCGCCGGCCACTCGTCAATTGATTGTGCATGGTTCAAGCAGGCTGCGGAAGCATCCAACCTGCAATACAGCGACTATTATATCTGGCCCACTTTCATGCCTGAAGGCCGCCAGACATTCGGCAGCATTACATCAAAATTCGTAAAGAGCGACTACCCGCGCGGTCCTTATTATATCAAGAACTTCTTTGACACCCAGCCCGCGCTGAATTTCGGCTTTGCCAATCCTGACCCGGAACATCCTTGGGAACAGGCAGTTGACGCTCCGGGTCCGATGGCCATGCGCCGCGAACTCAAAAATATAATGGCCTTCTGGATGGACAAGGGCATTGACGGATTCCGCGTGGATATGGCTGCCAGCCTTGTCAAGAACGACAACGACAGATCCGCCACCATCAAACTATGGAAAGAGGACCTGGCCAAGTGGTTCCGCGAGAACTACCCTGAAAATCTCCTGATTGCAGAATGGTTCAACCCGTCACAGTCCATTGAAGCCGGATTCCATCTGGATTTCTTCTGCCACGACGGCAAATACAACTACTCCACCCTCTTTTTCAACACCGGTCGGCGCGGCGGCAACGGCGTCTGCTACTTTGACCTCGAGGGCAAGGGCGAAATCAAAACCTGGCTGGAGCTGTATCAGTACCAGTACAACGCCGTCAAGAACAAAGGCTATGTAAGCATGCCCTCAGGCAACCATGACTTCACCCGTCTGGCTGCAGGCCCGCGCAGCACTGAAGACCAGTTGAAAGTGGCCATGACATTCTTCTTCACAATGCCCGGCGTGCCGTTCCTCTTCTACGGCGACGAAATAGGACTAATGCAGAACTTCAACGCTCCTCCCAAGGAGGGTTCAGGCGGACGTTCCGGTTCACGTATCCCCATGCTCTGGGATGATTCAGCCAATGCCGGTTTCTCGACAGCTCCTGAAGACCGGCTGTACCTGCCCCTGACCCCCGACAGCAACCGCCGGACCGTCAAGAGCCAGGAGTCCGATGCATCCTCGCTGCTGAACTACATACGCTCAATAATAGAGTTCCGCCGGGCCAACCCCGTTCTGGGCGCCGACGCCGACTGGAAGCCGGTCAGTAACCCCAACATCCCCTATCCTATGGTTTACGAGCGCTCAAACGGCAGTGAGACATGGGTTATCGCCATCAACCCATCATCAAAAAGAGTCACCGGCGAAATCCCCTCATACGGCATTGAGCCCACCGCCCTGTTCGGCCGCTACGACGCCAAGGCATGCAGCTACACAGTCGGCAAACTGACCGACAAACTCACAGTCGCTCCGGTTTCGGCAGTCATTTACAAAGTCCGATAATCAAATTCGTTGATAGTGGAAGTTGATAATTAATGAGACCCATTGATTTGTACTCGTTTTGCCTGTGAGTCATTCTGCATTCCCGGAGCCGGGAGCACACTATTAAATTTAGTTTTGACTTATTGGACCCGACCCTAACATCTCGCCTTCATCGGTGTACCAGACGGCGAACTGTCCCGGAGTTATGCCGCGCTGCGGTTCATCAAACAGTATAAAGAGTCCGTTTGAACGCTTGATAAGCCATGCCTGCTGCAACGGCTGACGGTAACGGATCCTTACATGGTAACGTCTTATATCACCTTCCGGCATGGCGAGGTCAGGCCTTATCCAGTGCTCCTCACTTTGCTCTATTTTCAGACAGCTCATAGACAAACCCTTATGGGTATGTCCTTCACCCACATATACAATGTTGGTTAAGGGATCGGTTGCGATTACAAAGAGAGAACCGTCATGGCCCCCTATGTTCAGCCCTTGCCTCTGCCCGATGGTAAAGAACTGCGCACCCTCATGTTCACCAATTATTTTACCCCAAGGGTTCGCTCTCCACCGGGTCTTCTTTGTACGGTGACGGCCCGAACGATAAGTCTCGGCAATGAATCGGATTGAATCGTATTTCAGAGGTGTTGCCAGCTTTGCAAGCCCGCTGTCATCAAGCAGAGCCAGCTTTTCGGGACTATAGCTGTTCGAAACAAGGCTCTCCGTAGATTTATCCTCGCTTATATAACCCGTCACCATCCTGGCCTCTGCGCCGTCTGCGGTGAGCGACGACAAGGTATCGCACATAAAGTGGTAATGGCTGTTTTCCGTGTAGAAGGCATCGAAAACCTCGACAACATCACCCTTGACACTCTTTATCTTCTGCTTCAGAAATTCAGACATATCGACCTTACCGACAAAGCATATCCCCTGTGAGTCCTTCTTGGCAGCCGATGGCAGGCCGGCTTCGACAGCAAGCTCCCTCACCTGAGACTTAAGCAGATGCCCTATAGGGAAGAGAGCGCGCGAGAGCTGGTCCTGACTGAGCTGACAGAGAAAATAGCTCTGGTCCTTGCCGGGATCACTCCCCTCAAGTATGCGATAGACAGTCTTTCCGGCTGCATCGGTAAACTGCTCCTTACGGCAGTAATGACCCGTAGCGACCATATCGGCCCCAAGTCTGACAGCCTCGTCCATAAAGGCGTCGAACTTGATTTCGCGATTGCACAAGACATCGGGATTGGGGGTACGGCCGGCCTCATATTCGCTGAACATATAATCTGCCACACGTCTGCGGTACTCATCGCTCAGATCGACAAAATGGAACGGAATACCTATCTTTTTTGCCACCATCTCAGCCACCATACGGTCCTCTTCCCATTCGCAATCTCCGTGCAGAGTACCTTCGGTGTCATGCCAGTTCTGCATGAACATGGCAAAAACATCGTAACCCTGCCGCTTTAGCAGAAGGGCTGCAACACTGGAATCGACACCGCCTGAAAGGCCAACACAAATTTTCATACAGCAAAACGAATTTCAAACATTTTCAAAAGGGAGATGTTTCAAAAAATCCCAACAAAAAATCTTATTTCATATTTCCGAAAAAGATTTCTTTTTAGAAGAATACAAAGATATGGCTTTTTTTGTCTGAAAAATAACTAAATTTCAGCGCTTGATTGAAACAGCTAAATTACAGCAGATAATAAAATCAGACAAATTGCAACAGATGATAATAAAAACGAAATTACAGCAGATGCTCAAAATAGCGGTAATAGGTCCGGAATCTACGGGTAAAACCGGACTCTGCCGTGCTCTTGCACTGCATTATGACTGTGTCTGGGAACCGGAGCTGGCACGCGGATATATTGAAAATCTGAGCAGAGAGTACACCCGTGCCGATGTGGAAGAGATAGCACGCTTGCAGATAGAGCAGGAAAAAAAGTATGAAACAGCCGGTGCGGGAATGGTGTTTTTCGATACTGACCTTATCATTACCAAAGTGTGGTTTCAGCATAAATACCACGCTGTGCCTTCATTTGTAGAAGAGAGGCTCTGCTCACGTTATTTTGACTTCTATCTTATTGCTATGCCCGATATACCCTGGGAATACGACCCCGTGCGTGAAAACGGCGATAAACGGGAGTTTTTTCTAGATTGGTATGAAAGAGAGGTCCGGGCGTTGGGAACGCCTTATGAGAAAGTGCAGGGCATAGGAGATAAGAGATTGCAAAATGCAGTAAAAGCGGTAGATGAATTCCTAATGAGGAAATATAAGTATTTCGGGTAATTTTGAAATCAAGTAAAATGGAAGATTAATCAACCTAAAGCTCTTTCCGGCACTGGTTTTAACATCATCGATGCTGTATTTACCCGACCAGATTCTCACTGCAACATTGTGATTGGTCTCATTCATAAATTGATGAATTGATTTTAGGTGAGCATTGTGTCCGCTTTTCACTTCTATCGGGATAATCAAACCATCTTGAATCCATACGAAATCAACTTCTGCTGTACTGCCACGTTTATTTCGACGCCAATAATTTCGTTTGAAACCCACATCGTTGGAGAGTGCTTTCAACTCCTGAGCGACAATTTGTTCGGCAGCGGCACCACGCCATGTATCCATCAGGTCTTTGTGCAACAGATACTCCCGTTGAATTCCGGCAGCATAATTCACTAAACCCGCATCAAGCCAAAAAAGTTTAGGTGTTTTTTTAAGATCGGATATCGCAGGCATTATCGTGTTAGTTGTAGGATAGACTAACTCCAACAACATGGCTTTGCTGAGTATGCGAAATGCCTCGCCGGTTTCACGTGCCTTGTATGGCGATGCGGCAAATCCGCCAAAAGTAATGGTTTGTCCCGAAAAAGCCCATCCCTCTTCCAAAATATAACGGATAACAGCCGCTTGTGTATTGGTTTCGGCATATTTTTCCACATCGTTTTTGTAGGCGTTCAGCAATTCATTGTAGGTTTGGCTAAGCGATACAATATCACGATTGGCTGCATAGCGGGCAAGCACTTCGGGCATTCCGCCAATAAGGGCATAAAGCTCAAAATGCTCAATGAGTGGTTTATGAAATAAATTTACATTTTCCCTCTCGTTAATTGCCTGCAAAAGTCCATTTTCATTGATGGCACCCAAGTATTCTGTGAAAGAACAAGGATGAAGAGCCATATATTCCACTCGTCCCACGGGTAATGATATATGCCTGTCTAACATCGTTTCCAAAAGCGACCCCGCAGCAATTACGTAAATTTCGGGAGTTTCCTCATAAAAATATCGCAGTAATGAAACAGTATGCGGCGAGTTTTGAATTTCATCGATAAACAGCAACGTACGCCCTTCTTTTTGTTTCTTATTGGCATAAAGAAAGAGCAATGGGAGCAGTTTTTTTACTTCATCCGTACTCTCCATCAGGTCTCTAGCGACAGATTTTTCAAGGTTGATGGAAATAAAATTATCGAAGTTTTCCGCAAACTGATTAATCACGGTTGTTTTTCCTACCTGTCTTGCTCCACGCAAAATCAGCGGTTTTCGATAAGGATTTTCTGCCCATTTATGCAGTTGGGTTTCTATATCTCGCTTAAACATTAAATGATAATTTGAATTTCAAGTGCAAATATAAGCAAAATGTTTCATTGCAGGGGTATAATTTCGTTATTTTTGTTTCATTGCAGGGGTATAATTGACTGTTTTCTGTTTCATTGCAGGGGTAATGCCGGTTAATTTTTGTTTTGTTTAAATTGCTAAAGCAGTTAGCAGTTGGTAGGAATCATTCGCGCGACAGCATACGGTCAATACCCACCATAAGGCCGTCCAGTTCGGCAATGCCGCGCAGACGTCCGTTGAGCGGATAACCTATATTGTAGCAGTCACAATCAAGGTCATTGAGAATCCTTATGCCGTGGTCGGGGCGGACCGGAATGCGTATATCTTTTCTGCCGGCGGCAATCCGGCGACGCTGTTCACGCATCAGGGCCTCCACTATGGCAGGCATATCCAGACTGCCGTAGAGATGGCCCGACTCATAGAAACTCTTGTAACCGGTGTAACGGGTATTCCTCAGATGGGCAAAATGGATGCGCTCTCCAAACCGTGCGGCCATATAGGGCAGGTCGTTGTCATGTCTGCCCGACAGTGAGCCCGTACAGAAGGTAATTCCGTTCCTCAACGAAGGATTGGCCTTTTCCAGCCACTCCATATCATCGGCACAACCCATTATGCGGGGCATTCCCAAAATCGGATAGGGAGGATCGTCCGGATGTATGCAGAGGTTCACATCATACTCCTCACAAACAGGTATAAGACTGTCAATGAAGTACTTCAAATGACTCCTGTATCTCTCTCTGTCTATCTTCTTATAGCAGGAAATGTATTCCAGAAACAGCTTCTCGGGATCGCTCACCGAGCCGTCAATGACACCGTTTATAAAGCCCTGAGTCACTACAATGATGTTGTAACTCAATGTGCGGGCCTCATCGGGAGTCATGGCGGCAAATGCCTTCCCGGCCTGCTCCAGATCTTCGGCGCTATAGTCGGCGGCGGCTCCGGGACGTTTTAGAATGAAGACATCGAATGCAACGAATGTGGGATAGTCAAAGCAGAGTCCTATGCCTCCGCCAACGTGCGGATAATCAAGGATCGTACGGCACCAGTCCAGAACCGGCATAAAGTTATAGCAGACGGTGTCAATGCCGCACTCACCCAGATTGCGTATTGTCCGGCGATAGTTCTCTATGTGTCGGTCGCGCATCGGTCCGGCGGTCTTTATCTGTTCCGATACGGGCACGCTCTCAACCACGCTCCAGCGCATTCCCCTGGACTCAATCTCATTCTTAACTGCAAGGATCTCCTCCTTGGGCCAGACCTCGCCTGTGGGAATGTGATGCAAAGCTGTCACCACCCCTTCAATATCCATCTGAACCAGATGATCCAGAGTCACAGCATCGGACTTACCGAACCAGCGCCATGCCTTTTCAAGCTTCATCCCTCAAACAAACCGGATTTGTATAATTTTGTTCAAAACTCTCAAATGTACGGAATCAAACGCCGCTGAATGAGCTGAACCCGCCGTCAACAGGCATCACAATACCGGTAATAAACGATGCCGCGTCCGAACAGAGGAATTGGACTGCTCCGTTAAGCTCGGTAATGTCACCGAAACGGCGCATGGGAGTATGAGCAATTATCTTCTTGCTGCGCTCCGTATAGGTGCCGTCGGGGTTGATAAGCATTGCTCTGTTCTGCTTTCCTATAAAGAAGCCGGGAGCAATTGCGTTCACCCGGATCTTCTCATTGAACTTTATGGCCATCTCCTGAGCCATCCAACGGGTAAAACCGTCAACGCCGCATTTGGCTACCGTATAACCCATGACACGTGTCAGAGCAGTCACTGCAGCCATTGAGGATACGGTGATTATGCTGCCGCAGCCTTTTTTTGCCATCGATTCGCCGAAAACAAGCGACGGATAGACCGTTCCGTTCATATTGATACCGGTGACCTTCTCAAAATCCTCAATCTTCATGTCGAAGACCGATTTGTCATCGGGAATAGTGGCTCCCGGCACGTTACCGCCGGCACAGTTGACCAAAATGTCAACTCCGCCCCACTCCTTGTCAATATGATCACGTGTAGCTTTGAGCTTGTCAATATCAAGCACATCCGAAACGACCGGCATAACCTTGCCGCCGCCAATAGCAGACAACTCCTCGGCCATTGCCTCGATATTCTCCCTGGTGCGTCCCAGTAGTGCCACATTGACACCCTGCTCTACAAAATGACGTGCAATATTGCTGCCTAAAGTACCGGCACCGCCTGTAACCACGGCATTTTTGCCCGAAATATCAAAAATATTATTCATAACTGTTTATATTTGGTTTTTGTAAGATTCCTATCGTTTTCTGAACTCCTTAACAAAAGCGACCGACTCCCTGACCTTCTCTTCAATGAACTTGAAATCACGTTTCTCTATCACATCCTTGGGTGTGAGTTGGGAGCCCAGTCCCACACAGGCTACACCTGCCTTAAACCAGGTCTCGAGATTTTCCCTGTCGGGCGACACGCCGCCCGAAGGCATGATCTCTGTCCATGGACAAGGGGCCTTTATTGCCTTTACAAACGAGGGTCCTCCCACCTCGGCAGCCGGAAAGATCTTTACTATCTCACAGCCCAGCTCCTCTGCGAAGTTTATCTCGCTTAGAGTTCCGCAACCCGGGATCCATGCCACTTTGCGGCGGTTGCAGACCTTAGCCATATCGGGGTTCAGACTCGGTGAGACAATAAATCCGGCTCCTAACTGGATATAGAGCGCCGCCGTACCGGTATCGCATACGGAACCCACACCCATAATCATTTCAGGACACTCTATGGCGCACCATTTGTTAACCGCATCGAACACCTGATGTGCACAGTCTCCGCGGTTTGTGAACTCAAAAACACGGGCGCCGCCGTTATAACAGGCCTTCACAACATTCTTTACTATCTCTGCATTGGCATTATAGTAAAGCGGAACTATACCGGTCTCCATAAAAGTGCGGAGGACATCCAATCTTTTGAATCTGCTCATATCGTTTCGTTTGGGTCAAAATTACATAATTTTCAAACTAATATCAACGCACCACCAATTCGGATGCACACCGCATCAAACGCCCGGAGGCGTCAACGCATCACGCGTCCGGATGTATCACCGCCCATCAGCTTCTCCACCTCCTGAACCGTCACCCTGTTATAATCACCGTAAACAGTATGCTTCAGGCAAGATGCCGCCACAGCAAAGTCAAGCGCTTTTTGGTCATCGCCATATACGAGCAGGCCGTATATCAGACCGCCCATAAACGAATCGCCGCCGCCCACGCGGTCAACTATATGAGTAATGCGGTATTCCTTTGATTTGTACAGTTTTTTTCCATCGTAAAGTACTCCCGACCAAGTGTTGTCATTAGCGTTTATCGAACCGCGCAGAGTGGTTATCACTTTACGGCAGCGGGGAAAACGCTCCATAATCTGCTTTGAGACCTGCAGGTATGCATCGGCATGGACCTTGCCTGCAGCGACATCAACACCGTCGGGGGTAATACCCAGAGCCATCGAAGCATCCTCTTCATTGCCAAGCACAATCTCTGCATAAGAGACCAGCTCAGGCATCACCTCGCCGGCCTTCTTACCCCATTTCCAGAGGTTCTTGCGGTAGTTCAGATCACATGAAACAGGTATTCCTTTTTTTTCACAGACTTTCAGCGCCTCCAGGCAGACTTTGGCCGCCCCCTCAGATATGGCCGGAGTAATTCCCGTCCAGTGGAACCAGCCGGCTTCGGCAAGCAGATTTTCCCAATCTATCATACCCGGCCAGATCTGTGCAATTGAAGAGCCGGCACGATCATATATAACCTTACTGCTGCGACTGACAGCTCCGGTTTCAAGAAAATAGATTCCCAGACGGTCACCTCCAAAGAGCACGTCCGACACATCCACACCGAATCCCCGCAGTTCACGAAGACAAGCCTTGGCTATATCATTATCAGGCACCCGTGTCACAAACGATACGGGTAAACCGTAATTGGCCAATGAGACAGCGACATTAGCCTCACCGCCGCCGAAAGTGGCGCTCAACATGTTTCCCTGTCCAAAACGCTCATAACCCGGTGCAGCCAGCCTCAGCATTACCTCTCCAAAAGTTACAATCTTCTTCATTATTTTCCTTTCTTCTTGTTCAGTTTTTCCGTTATATGTGATTTTACCGTATTTGTAACTGTTATTCAATGTTTTTTTCTATTTATAAGTGCGAATTTAACCAAAACTAACTCAATTTCCAATGATGTGCCATTATAATTTATTGCCTCTCTCTTGTCTGAAAAAAATATGAACAATTACCTTCGCAAAAAATTGCGTTTACTAATAGAGTTTAAGTCATACTATAAAAACAGAGAGGTGGCCGGCTATTCCGGCCATCTCTCTGTTTAAAAAATCTCGAAATGTCAGGTTTCTATCAATCCACCCACTTGACGTAACAGAAATCCTGACGGTGAGGCAGATCGATGTTCTTCGGATAGATCCTGTAAGCAACCTTAAAGACGCCCGGGAAATCGTTCTTGATCTTTCCACGGAATGTGAAGAGGTTCTCTTCGCGTTTGACAAGCTCAAGCTGGAAGGTTTTTTGAAGCTTCTCGGTTCCGTCCTTTTTCATGGAAACCAAAACCATCTCTATGCCTAAAACATCGTCCAACCCCTTTTGGTCAATCACATACTCCACAGAATATGACTTGCCGCTTTCAAACGTATCCTGCAGCTCCGGAATCTCTTTCTTGACACTGACCACTTCGATGGAATCCCACCGTTCAGCCACTGTCTTCTTCCATGCCGCAATCTCCTTGGCCTTGGCAAAGTCATCGGCCTGAAGCTCTTTTGAACGAACAGCCATCTTATTATAGAACTTGCTGAAATAGTCGTCCAACTGGCGCTTCATGGTGTAATGCGGAGCAATTTGTGCTATCGAATTCTTCATCGTCTGCACCCAGCCTTCCGAAATACCCTCTTCGTTCTTATCGTAGTATAACGGCAGAATCTCGTTCTCCAACAGACTGTAAATGGTAGCCGCATCAAGCTGATCCTGATAACTCTGATTGGTATAGGTACGCCTGTCGGTCAATGCCCAGCCGGCGCCCTCACGATAGCCCTCGTACCACCATCCGTCCAGCACGGAGAGATTTACCACACCGTTCATCAAAGCCTTCTCGCCCGATGTACCCGATGCCTCAAGCGGACGTGTGGGAGTGTTCAGCCAAATATCAACGCCCGACAGCAGACGGTGCGCCATATGCATATCGTAGTTCTCAAGGAAAAATATTTTGCCGACAAACTCGGGACGGCGACTGATGTCAACTATCTGCTTTATCAGCCCCTGTCCGGCACCGTCGTACGGATGTGCCTTACCGGTAAATATAAACTGCACCGGATACTTCGGATTGTTCACTATCTTGGCCATACGGTCCAGGTCAGTAAAGAGCAGATGAGCACGCTTGTATGTAGCAAAACGGCGGCCGAAACCTATTGTCAGGGTATTTGGATTGATCTTCTCCATGAGCGATACAACGAGTGAAGGATCACCCTGATTCTTAAGCCATGCCTCACGGAACGAATCGCGTATAAAATCTATTAACTTAATCTTGAGGACATGGTGAAGATCCCATACAACCTTGTCAGGTACTTTATAGATATCTTCCCAAATCTTCTCATTGGACTGGTCATCCAGGAAGTGTTTGTCAAAATATTTTTCGTAAAGTCCTTTCCACTCTTTCGATGTCCAGGTGGGCATATGAACGCCATTGGTCACGTAACCCACATGGCTCTCCTCGGGAAAGTAACCCTTCCAAATTCCGGAGAACATCTTCTTGGAGACCTCGCCATGCATCCAACTGACACCATTGACCTCCTGGCAGGTGTTGCATGCAAATGTTGACATACAAAAACGCTCACTCTTATCTCCGGGATTGGTACGGCCCATATCCATCAATTCATCCCAACTGATACCCAGCTGTTGGGCGTATCCGCTCATATATTTGCCGAACAGTCCCTCGTCAAAATAGTCATGACCTGCGGGAACCGGCGTATGTACGGTATAGAGCGACGATGCGCGAACCACCTCCATAGCCTCACTGAAGGTAAGACCCTGTTTTACATACCGGGTCAGACGATACAGATTGCAGAGTGCGGCATGTCCCTCGTTGCAATGGTATATATCCTTTTTAATGCCCAGAGCCTCAAGAGTCAGCATACCGCCTATACCCAACAGTATCTCCTGCTTAAGACGGTTCTCCCAGTCACCCCCGTAAAGCTGTGAAGTGATGGTACGGTCAAATACACTGTTCATGTCAATATCGGTATCCATCAAATAGAGTGGAATACGTCCCACATTAACCCTCCAAATAGCGGCATAGACCGTATAATTCATATAAGGGACAGCAACCGTCAAAGGTTGGCCGTTCTTGTCAAATACCCTCTCCAAAGGAAGGGTATTGAAATCCAGCGGCTCATAGTTGGCAATCTGCTGTCCATCCATAGAGAGTGATTGGGTGAAGTAACCGTGACGATATAGAAATCCTACCCCGACCATATCGACATTGCTGTCACTCGCCTCCTTTAAATAATCGCCGGCCAATACGCCCAGACCGCCTGAATAGATCTTCAGCACATGTGTAAGACCGTACTCCATACAAAAATAGGCTACCGAAGGACGTTTTGCATCGGGTTTGACATCAATATAGTTGCGAAAATCGGAATAGACATCATTCATCTCCCTTAGGAATGTCTCGTCTTTCGATAACACCTCCAATTTATCATATCCAAAACGTTGAAACATCATAATGGGATTATGGTTTACTTCAGACCATATGTCGGGATCCATCTCTCTGAACAGAGCCTTACAGTCTTCGTTCCATACCCACCAAATGTTGTGTGCCAATTCATCAAGTTTCTGCAAAGCCTGTGGAACGCTTGACTTCACATAAATCTCACGCCAGTTAGGCTGGTTTGAATTGCTAGTTTTAATTTTCATTTTATTCAATTAAAAATTAAGTTTCCAAAACAATATTCACTCACAAATCCTCCCTTCAATATCCTCATTTACCGAACAATCCTGAGTCCGATGTCCCTCCACATAAGTCGGGACTCTATCTCAAAAGATTGCTGCATCTATCATATTATAAGACTTCAACTATCATCCCGGTCAGTTATTTCTCTAATGCAATGCTGTAAGCCTTAAGGTAATATTCTATAAAATTTTTCCACAGAGCCTTACGGGCAAGCGCACCGGCACTCTCGCGGACCTTCATTTTTGTCTCTTCATCCATAGCTACCCACTCTTCCACCGTCAACGCGATATCCTGTGCAGCCTGGAAATAATTGCTGTCATCACGATGTATCACATGCACGCCGTTAAGCAGGTTACTGTCTGCATCTTTTACCACACTGTTGACCCATATCCCGAATCCCGCCAAATCGGACGTAATGGTAGGCACCTTGAACGCAGCGCTCTCAAGCGGCGTATAGCCCCACGGCTCGTAGTAAGAGGGATATATAGCCAGATCCTGCCCTATAAGCAGCTCATAGTATGTCATATCGAATATGCCGTCGTTACCGTCCAAATAGCACGGAACAAAGACAATCTTGATATTGTCGCGACTCTTATTGCGAAATCCCATAGCCGACAGTGTTGACAAAATTTTATCCTGAGACATATTGTGCAGCCAGTGCGTGGTCACAGGGACCGGCATAGGCTTAACGCTGTGTGAATGGAGCTTCAGCCTGTCATACAGGTCTTTTCGGGGTTCAAGTACCCAGCCCGGCACTTGGATAAGCGCAAGGATCTGCCTGTCGGACGTTTTTCCCCTATCCCGCAGGCATCTCATAGACTCCAGGAACAGGTCAATTCCCTTGTTGCGGAATTCATACCGGCCTCCGATACCTATGATGACCGTATCATCCTTCATGTTTGAACTCGTCAACTTGCCGGCAACAGAGAGAATACGCTTGCGGGCTGCCTTACGGGCTGCATCAAACTCTTCAGGTCCGGGCACAAAGCTATCTTCGAAACCGTTTACCGTAATCACATCGGGAGTGCGTTCCAAAAGCTGAGTACATTCACGTGCGGTAATGTCACTGACCGTTGTAAAACAGTCAACCCTGTGTGCGGTCTGTTTCTCGATAGAGTGCTTTGACTGAATATTGAGCTCGACAGCCATCTGGTCGCCGTTATATCCATCAAAAAATTCGTATAGATTTTTGTTATTGCCGCATATGGAGCGGCCTACCGATGTGGCGTGAGTCGTAAATACCGTTGATACGCGGGGCTCAAAATGTTTTATGAACAAGGCACCCATTCCCGTCATCCACTCATGAGCATGGTAAATGACCTTATCTTTGGTGTTGACATTGTAATTGAGAAAGCTTCTCACCACCATAGCCGCCGCATATGAAAACATTGAAGCCTCGTCATAATCACCGTAAGCGTGGAGTGAATCAACTCTGAAAAGTTCCCATGCGCGTGAATAGATCCAATCTTTCATGGCAAAGAACGGCATGAAGTCAACCAGAAACACTATCGGTTTTCCCGGTATCAGCCAATGTCCTATTCTAACAGAGAGTCCATCTATCTCCCATGCCCGATTCTGCCAGTCGGCATAAAGCAAAGCATCCTCTTCAAACAGCGGGTTCTCTTTTCCCTTCCACAAATCGGGGCCTATATATACTAAAGTAGCATCGCTCGTCTCTTTCAAGGTCTTTGCCTGTGTAGAAAGGACCGTATATATTCCGCCAACCTTATTACAAACCTCCCAACTAACAGAAAAAATAAAATCCGCTCTCCTCTTGGTGGAACCCATATTTAAATAAAAAACATTTAGAGTGCAAATTTAGTCAATTTTACTGCTCAAAGCTACACAATTAACACTCTTTTTATCAACAATCCACACTAATCACAAAAGCATGGCAGCAAAACTGTCATGCTTTGTAAGATAAGTTAAAATGTGGTAATTCGGATCAGATGGCGGTGCTTATCAAATAGACGGCAGCCAGAGATACGATGGCATAGAGTTCGGGGAATACTGCCAGAATCAGGGTCTTGGCGAATACATCGTGACCCTGGGCAATACCGTGAATGCCGTTTGCACAGACCTCACCCTGACGGATGGCAGAAAAAAGACCTACCAGACCAAGGGCAAGACCACCGCCAAATACCGCTGCTGCCTGAAATGCGGTAATATCGGGAGTCAGGACTCCTGCCATATTTGCAAAAATGAAGTAACCTGCAAAACCATACAGTCCCTGTGTACCGGGCAGTGCGGTCAGCACAATAAAGTTACCAAACTTGTCAACCTTCTTCAACGCACCTATTGCCGCATTTCCGGTGATTGTCACACCGTATGCACTGCCAATACCCGAAAGGCCGACCATAAGGGCTACGCCCACATAAGCTAAAACCAAACTCGACATAATAAATCAATATTTAATTGTTAATACTTTTAAAAATCAGTCGGTGAACTCAGTCTTGCGGCTAAAAGGCCGGTACTCGGTACCGCCGCCGGTAAAACCCGCATTCTTGAAGAATTCAACGAAAGTCAATCGCATGGGGTGTACAATGGCACCCAGAATATTCATAAAAATGTTCAGTGCATGGCCTATCACAAAAATCAACGCCATCACAATAAATCCGGCAACCGGATTGTCGGGCCTCATTCCTATGGCCATCTGATTGAAGACGTTTGCCAAAATTCCTCCAGACAGTCCCAAAGCGAACAGACGCACGTATGAAAGCACATCACCCAGCAGGCCGGTAGCCATATTGTAGGTATCCCACAGACCCAGTCCAATGTTCAGGAAAATATTCTCGCCCGGACTGTTCAACAGGAAAATAGGGATAAGTGACAGAATAAGCAGAGTCATTACAACCGGGTTTTTGAAATCTATCCCGGCCAAAGCCGACACTCCCACGGTAATAAGCAACACAAGCCAGCCTATAGTACTCAAAGCCGATTTGAACCCGCATTGAATGGTAAGGTTGACCGCCTTGAGACCCATTCCGAACAGAATCTGCACCACACCTATTGCCAACGACAATGTAAACATTACAGAGTTATCGGTTTGAAACAGATTTTTCATTGACTGTATAAACGGAATATCTATATCATACAGGGGAAAGCCAAAGAAGGATCCTGACAGCAGACCGCAAAGCATCGTGCTTGCGCCAAACAGCACCACCAATCCCTTTGTAAAATCAGGATTGATAAGCTGAAACAGCTTTGTCATTACAGGCAGAGCAACTATCATAAGCAGGCCGTAGCCCATGTCACCCAGACAGAGTCCGAAGAACAACATGAAGAACGGCGCAAAAAAGAGTGTCAGATCCAACTCATGATAGGTAGGCAGCATGTAGAGCTTTGTCAAAGGCTCAAACAGACGGGCAAAGCGGTTGTTTTTTAAAAGAATAGGAATATCGTCGTCCGGCTGAGGATCATAAACCTCATAAAAGACGCCGCGAAGATCCAGCGCCGAAGCCGTCTCTTTAACGGCTTTTTCGGGAATCCAACCCTCCAGCAGCAGCAGATGGTCATCGGCCAGATGTTCGCCTGTAAGACGCACCTGACTGAAGTCAACCTTGTTGTCAAGAGCCAGAATTGTCTCTTTCAGTGCAGGAACACCCCGCACGGCAAGCTCGGAAAGCTTACCCGGGATTGCTGCCTGACGCTCCGCAATATCTGCGATCTCCCGCTCCACCGCGCTGAGCGATGTCTGCGGCAACCTGCATATTTCAGCATCTATATCAATCTCTTCGTTCACATATGTTACGGTGACAAAATTGACCTTTTGCCTGTCTCTGAGTATCTCTACAACACCGTATTTTGAGACCCACTCCTCGTTGAAATCCCTGACCGGACAGGTGTAAAAATTTATTGCATACCCCGCATCGACCAACCGTTTGAGAGATGCCGGATCAAAATCGCCCCAGGGCAGCAGTTGGGCGCGGTCACGCGACAACACCTGTAAACGTTGCTCAAGAGCGGCCTTCTCATCCATCAAAACATCATATTCTTCCAGAACGGAATAGGCATCGGCCGGCTCTAACGAAAAAGATTCGTTTGAACTTCCTTTTGTCAGAGGAGACAACTCACGCAGCAGAGAGCGGAGACGTCCCAGCATATTGATATCGTTATGCAACTCAGCATCCTGAATGGCGCCCTGCTGCTTCTTGATCACATGCACCACGCCAAGCGAACGCAACTGTTCCAGAAACGGTTCATACTCCTTGTTGTGTACAAGGAAGATGAGTTTCTTCATTTTTGTAATCATAGCCCGGCCTCCCTCTTTTTTTCCAATTCCCGCTGTTCAAGCAGCGATTTCAAAATTTTTTGGCTGGACTTGGAGAGATTCTCCTCATCCTCCATGAAGCGCTTTATCTTACGTATGGCATCCTCATAACCCGGGATCTGCACCTTTTCAAAAAGATTCACCTTCTGGGTGGTCTTTTTGCGGGCCTTCTCCAACAGGGCCAGTTTAGCCGTTGTAAACTCGGTCAGAATTGCGGTTTCGGCCAGTCCCTGCATAATGTTTATGCCATCGTAGTACCATTTAGGCTGGCTGAACAGGCTGAAGGGAGTAACCTCAAAGTCCACTTCGTCAAGTACCGGAATGCGTGTTCCTGCAATTTTCCTGACACTGATATGGACATCGGCCACCCTGATAAGCGAAGGATTGAACTCGTTCCATAGTGCGAACATCGAATCGTACCTGGAGATCTCATTCTCCAACTGCTCCTCAAGCCTTTTCAGATCGTCTTTACATCTCTTTACCTCAAGACGCAACGCGCTCTCCTTGTTCTTCAGAACAGGCAAGTTACGCATACGCACTTTCAACTGCTTTTCAAGATGTTGAAGCGATGTCTTGTTATATTGGAATTTGATGTTCATAAGCTAATTCTGATAAAATTTTAGACTTTTCGGACAAAATCAAACCTCCTTTGGCCAATATTGTTCAACAATCGAAGCCTTAATGTTAACCTCATCGGGCTTGAAATATTTGGCGAACAGATCCCAGGTCACATCGAGCATCTCGGTGGTATCGAGGTTGACGTCAATAGCCAGCAATTTGTCGGAATAGTCGCGCGCAAATGAGAGCGTACGCTCATCATAGTCGGTAAGGTCAAATCCGTTCTCCAACTTTGTCTTGGCATTTGAAGCATCGGCATAGAGACGCACGGCAGCGTTCATCACCTGCGGATGATCGGCGCGGGTCTTTTTGCCGTTAACAAGTTGTTTAAGCCTGGAGAGCGAACGGAACGGGTCCACAATCACCTTACCTATATCACTGTCACGGCGCAGGAACAACTGACCCTCGGTAATGTAACCGGTATTATCGGGTACGGCATGGGTAATATCGTCGCCTGAGAGTGTGGTTACAGCGATTATGGTAATCGAACCGCCTTCGGGGAACTGTACGGCCTTTTCGTAAATCTTGGCCAGATCCGAATAGAGCGAACCCGGCATGGAGTCCTTGGACGGGATCTGATCCATACGGTTGGAGACAATTGCCAGAGCATCGGCATAGGATGTCATGTCGCTGAGCAGCACCAACACCTTTTCATTCTTCTCGACAGCGAAATATTCGGCTGCGGTAAGTGCCATATCGGGTACAAGCAGACGCTCTACGGCAGGGTCTTCGGTGGTGTTCATGAAACAGATTATACGGTCCATGGCACCGGCGTTTGAAAAGACGTTCTTAAAATAGAGATAGTCGTCATAGGTCATACCCATGCCGCCCAAAATGATCTTATCGGTCTTGGCACGCATGGCCACGGTGGCCATAACCTGATTGAAAGGCTGGTCGGGGTCGGCAAAGAAAGGGATCTTCTGCCCTGAGACCAGCGTATTGTTAAGGTCGATACCGGATATACCGGTAGCTATCAACTCCGAGGGCTGCTTGCGGCGGACCGGATTTACCGACGGACCGCCTATCTCGACCTCCTTACCTTCAACCGGGGGGCCTCCGTCAATCGGGTCACCGTATGCGTTGAAGAAACGGCCGGCCAACTCCTCGCCCACCTTTAGCGTAGGAGCCTTACCAAGGAAGACAACCTCGGCGTTTGTAGGAATACCGTTAGTACCCTGAAACACCTGCAGTGTGATTTCGTCACCTGCAATCTTTACCACCTGGGCAAGACGGCCGTCAATCAAGGCAAGCTCGTCATAGCCCACATCCTGCGCCTTCAAAGTGCAGGTAGCCTTCGTAATCTGATTTATCTTGGTGTATATCTTCTGAAATGCCTTTGTCGTCATATCAATATAAGGTTATGCGTTTGTACGTTCTGCAATAAGCTCCTTAAGCTGCTTTTCATATTCAAAATACTTATCGGATTCAAATACCTGATAGTTCATCTGCTTGCACAGGTTGATAACCCTCTTGAAGTAGTCAATTACATCGAGGAAATTGTCAAACCTGAAATCAAGACGACAGATGTCAATAACGCGGTTCACGATAGACTCCTGACGCTCCATGGGAGTGACGGCATCAATCTGGTCAAAAGCATCCTGCTGCAGCAGTATGAAGTCAATCAACTCGGACTTCCAAAAGGTGATATGGTAATCGACCGGTACGCCGTCGTCACCCAAAATGTTGATCTGTTCCGCTATCTCCTTACCTCTGAGCAGAAGAGTCTTAAGCTCGTTCACCTTGGGGATCCACTGGTCGTTTATACGCTCCGAAATATATTTTTCGAATTCGGGATAGTCCAGATATTTGGAATAGGAGTCAATCGGATTGATGGCCGGATAGCGCTTTCTGTCGGCCCGTTCCTGTTCAAGTGAATAGAAGCAGCGGGCCACCTTCTTGGTATTCTCAACAACGGGGTCCTTCAGGTTACCGCCGGCAGGCGACACCGTACCTATAAAGGTAATGGAGCCCTGCTCTCCGTTATAGAGACTCACGTAACCCGAACGGCTGTAGAAGTTAGCAATAATCGATGAAATATCCATGGGGAAGGCATCCGGGCCGGGAAGCTCCTCCATTCGGTTGGACATCTCACGCAGAGCCTGAGCCCAGCGGCTTGTCGAGTCGGCCATAAGCAGTACCCTAAGTCCCATCGAGCGGTAGTACTCGGCAATAGTCATAGCTGTATAGACCGATGCTTCACGTGCGGCTACCGGCATGTTTGAGGTGTTGGCAACAATAATGGTACGCTCTATAAGTTTACGCCCTGTATGGGGGTCATCCAGATTGGGAAATTCGGTAAAAATTTCCACCACTTCGTTGGCACGCTCACCGCAGGCGGCTATAATAACTATGTCAGCCTCGGCCTGCTTCGATATGGAGTGTTGCAGTACCGTCTTGCCGGTACCGAACGGCCCGGGAATAAATCCCGTACCACCCTCGACAATCGGATTCAGAGTATCTATTAAGCGCACCCCGGTTTCAAGCAGCTTAAAGGGGCGCAGCTTCTCGACGTAGTTAGTCATAGCCACTTTTACGGGCCACTTTTGAATCATATTCACATCGATTTTATCGCCTTTGGCATTCTCCAGCACCGCAATTGTATCTATTATGCGATACTCGCCCTCAGGCACTATCGACTTGACGGTATATTCACCTTCCAGCGTGAAAGGCGCCATGATTTTGAGCGGTTGAAAATTCTCCTCAACCTTACCCAACCATGCCGAAGCACAAACTTTGTCGCCCACCTTAACTATGGGTTCGAACCTCCACAGGCGGTCATTATCCAATGGATAGGTGTATTCACCGCGTTTTAGGAACACACCCTTCATCTTGTCCAAGTCATTCTGCAAGCCGTCAAAATTTTTTGACAACATACCGGGACCCAGGGTCACCTCGAGCATATGACCGGAAAAATCAGCCGGCGCACCTATCTTCAGTCCGCGGGTGCTCTCGAAGACCTGTACATACACATCTTCGCCTGCCACCTTAATAACCTCGGACATCAGTCTGTCGCCGCCTGTCTCAATGTAGCAGATCTCATTCTGCGCAACCGGTCCGTCAACCTTTAGTGTGACCATATTGGCAATGACTCCGCTTACTTTTCCTTTTGTAGCCATCTATTCTGTTTTAATTTGTTTCATTTCATGCAACCGTAATTCCATTCAAAAGCGGGTAAAAACACCCCTACCTGCCCGGCCTGTCGAAAACATCCCGGAATTCAACGGGTGCTTCTATTTGGTCTTTAAGTCCGCCTATCAACCGGCGGAAAAGACGCTGACCGCTGTCACGGTCCAGCAAGGCCCATCTTTCTATTATACCGAGTCTGACCATATATGAAAAGAGTATCTCTACCGTAAAATAGTGGAAGAAAGTCTTCTCATCAAGCCAGTTCCATTTCAGCATGTCTATGCTGTGTTCTCTCTGCGTCAGGTCCTCTACCTCCTGAATACGGGCCATTTCGTCAAAAAAATTTACCTCCTGAGAGAGGCCCCAGTCACGCGCTCCCGATGTACGCAGCGCCTCGGCCACGTCGCCTGTCCCGACAATCAGACTCCTGATGTCAAGACCGTATTTGCGGGCTGTAAAGGCCGACTGGATATTGTTCAGGTCTAAATTGAACCTGTACCAGTCACTTACGAAACCGTTTTTTGAACGCATTGCATATTCGTAGAACATGGACAAAATACGGTCCACGGCAAATCCAGCCTGCATCTGCCATTCATCACTTAAATACTCCTTTATAAACAGAGGGAGGAAAGGATGCTCCGTCTCCACACGGTCATCGGCCTTGACAGCCGCCACCATCTCCTCCATTTGCGCAAGCGTATATAACCCCATACGGGCATCGGAAGAGAGTTCGCCGTCACGCAGCAGCGACAGTATGTTGTGACAATCCGTCTCCAGCAGGAGCAGGTCCATAATCCGGCGGTCTTTTTTCGATATGTAACTCCACACCTGCTCGCGAAAAGCGTCAAGCGTGTAAGGAGCCTTAACATCATCGAACGATATGTCGGCCAAACCGGTTATAAGATAGTAGTATTTGCCCATTACCGGAGTTTAGAAGAGTATTTCTACCAGTTGTGGGCGAAGCATTGATTTAAACCACTCCTCAAACTCCTGCTCACCGAAATTCACCTTATACGATCCGTCGGCCGGCGATATTGAGAAAGCGGCCTCCTGTCCGTTTACCTGCCGTATCTCAACACCGCTGTCAAGCAGAGCCTTAGATTTTGCAAGGAAGTACTTGCGCAACTTTTCGGCATCGGCAGTTGAGATGACAATATTCTCTCTCTTAGCCCATTCGGCAGCCAAAGAGAGAATAAAGGCATTGAAATCATTTTGGTTTGCGGTAAAGCCCTTGACCGAATCGGATATAACCTTATCACTTATCACAGTGGTGATTTCGGACTTAAGGGCACTGATTGCCTGTGATGCATAGAGTTTGAGTTCCTTGCGGACATTTTCAGCATTTGCGGCACTCTCTTTTCCGGCATTTGTAAGAATATCGTCGGCGTTCTTACGTGCTTCGGCCAGAATCGTCCGGGCCTTTTCGTTGGCTTCGGCCAGAATACGGTCGGCCTCCTCCTGCCCTTTTACCACACCCTCATTGTAAATGATGTCCGTCAATTCTTGAATCCTTGTATTCATATAGAGTCGTTTGAATAGTTTTAAACCTCGCTTTTAAATTACGGAGAATAATAAAAATTAAACATGCACGGCATGCACGGAACAAATGTAGCCAAAAAAATAAAAACCAAACCCGATAGAGGAAAAAAACCGAATGTAAGATAGTAAACTTTAACTTGTATTTATATCTTGCATCATTACAGCATGTTTGAAAAAACAACAATTATCCGTCTGTAATCATTCTCCTGACACCGGCTTAATGTTGGGGAAAACACTCTCGTTCATCCCGTCTATTTTATCTGTGTCACAACTGTCGAGCGGTACATACATATATTAGTATAAAATATAATTAGGTATAAACACGGAATCGGCACATCCCAAACCTACCTGTTATCCTATTACTGTATATCATCCTTTTTACCTGCATGCCGACGCTGTTTGCTGTCGCATTATTCTTTCGTCGTTCGTCCCAATTGTTAATAAAGCATAAAAAAGAGGGAGAGATCTCCCCCTCTCTCTTCTTTACTTCAAATACTCTTCTGTCAGGGCTACCATGTAGGTTGCGCCGCGGCTAAGCAAATCCTGATTGAAAACATACTTGGGGTGATGCACCATAAAGGTGTCGCCGTTACCTATCATGCAATAAGTTCCCGCTTTCTCTCTCAGCATAAAGGCGAAATCCTCGCTGCCCATGTAGGGATGCATATTTTCCACCACATTCTCTTCACCGAAAACAGCTTTTGCAACTTTTACCGCCCATCTGGTGTTTTCGGGTGTGTTTACCAGTACCGTTCCCGCTACGCCTTCGCGGATTTCGTAAGCGCAGTTAAAGGCTTCGGCCTGTGCCTTGGTAATTGTGCGGATCTTGTCGAGTACCATCGTACGAAGGTCAGACTCCATATTGCGGATACTCAACCTCAATATGGCTTTCTGCGGAACGGCATTACCCGCCACACCCGACTGGAATGCTCCCACGTTGACCACCGAGTTTTTCCAGGGTGACACATTACGGCTCACGATAGTCTGCAGCGCCATTACCAGCGATGCCCCACAAACCAATGGGTCTATGCTCAGCTCCGGCATTGAACCGTGCGAACCCTTACCCGTCAGCTCAATCTCCCAGTTATCCACGGCAGCCATCGTTTCACCCTCGCGGAAGTGGAACTTCCCGAGCGCCAGACCCGGCATATTGTGAATTCCGTACACCGCATCGACCGGGAAACGTTCGAACAGCCCGTCGGCAACCATTGCCGGCGCTCCCTCCATCGTCTCCTCTCCCGGCTGGAAAATCAGGCGGACCGTCCCGTTAAAGTTTTTTGTCCCGGCCAAATATTTTCCCGCACCAAGCAACATCGTGGCATGCGCATCGTGTCCGCAAAGATGTGACCAGCCCTCTACTTTGCTTTTGTAGGGCAGATCGTTATCTTCCAGAATGGGCAGCGCATCGAAATCGGCACGAATACCGATGGCTCTCTTTCCGTTGCCCACAGTCAAAGAGGCCACTACACCTGTTCCGCCAACACCTTCCACTACGTCGTATCCCCACGACTTCAGTTTGTCGGCAATAAATTTCGGGTTGAAGTTTTGCAACTCCGGCCAATAATTTTTCGTTCATAATGTTTCATTTTTTAGACCATCAAAGTTAATTCAATTCTTTTTTAATCATCATAGCTTAAGTTTAAAAATTTCGAATGTATTAAAACAAGATGCCCGATTTGAGAAAAAGCCGGGAAAACAGTCAATTTTGGCCTATTGGTTATAATTGTTACAGAATAGAGTTAAAAACGTTAAATCTTCAGATAATCATGAAAAAATATGCGAAAAATATAAACACAAAAAGAAAAAAATAATTATCTTTGCACGGAATTTGAAAAGTCGCGCGCGCGAGCGTGATTAGATGTATTAAGAACATTTGCACATTGACATTCTGACACAAAACGTAAGATTTTAATAACCACAGGTTTTTACAATTTTACATTGAGTAGCAAGTATATTCCTTTTTTTATATCTGCATTAAGTTTTTTTTTCTTTTTGCAGT
>Ga0209201_1000411_pt1 | contig 61946 bp, 41 predicted proteins | sample AD_UKC055_MetaG_FD_184411 | JGI IMG/M metagenome (GOLD analysis project Ga0209201, IMG submission 184411) | Active sludge microbial communities of municipal wastewater-treating anaerobic digesters from USA - AD_UKC055_MetaG (SPAdes) (version 2) | ecosystem: Engineered > Bioreactor > Anaerobic >...
CGACTTCCGATTCCGTTCCTTCTTGCTCATCCTCAAATGTCCTGACATTACGCCCTCCTGATGGAAGGCTGAATCAGAGGACATTTCTAATGGGGACGCAAGAGGACATTATCACTGTGGTTTGACACGGGTTGCGTTCCGAGAGGGTCACATTGCGAAGACCAGAATGTTCTGGCAAGGCGCCGATTCTCAGGGTCCGTGCTGCAGGGGGCCTTGGGGTTCTTCGGGATGCCGCCCGAGGAGAGGCCGCGCTATGGGCTCGAGCATGGTGCTCAAGGCGCGCAAACCTGACGTCGCTTCCTGCGAATAAGCGCACAAAGCGCCCAAACCGTCATCAGGCACAGGACCGGACAGGACACCCACAGTCCCATGCGCAGCGAGGCCGGTTGGAAACGAAATTCGATGCGTGATACCCCCGGGTCCACGAGCACGCCCCGGAAGTTGTGGTAGACGGGAAAAACGGGAGTCTCTCCCCCATCCGAGTACGCTCTCCATCCGGGATAGTAGGCATCGGTCAATACCAGGACGGAGCGTGCGGGCGCATCGACGCGAACGGCGACCTTGGCAGGCGTCCATTGTTCGATGATAGCCGTGCCAGGGGCGGCCGGGCGGGTGTCCAAGCCAAAGGGCGGGACCGGGGCGTCGGTGATCGCGGCGGCGGCCGGGTTGAACGATTCCTCGTGCATTCGCAGGAAGAGCGCGTCGGGGTCTACAACCGTTTCGAGGGACTGCACGAGAAACGCGCGGGGCATGGCCCGCGAACTGCGGTAGATATCGATGCCGTCGGCCGTGCCGGTTCGTTCGAGACTGGACAGATCGGCGGGGTCCAGTTCCGCGCCTTCGGGAAACAGATAATACTGCAACGAACAGAGGGGCTCGGCCTTTCGCCAGTCGTCGGGATACGTCTTCTCGAGAAACTCCACAATGCGTTTTGGATAGAGGACGTCGTATCCGTGCAGTTGTTCGATGCGGTAATGCTGCATAAGGCCGGAATCGATTCCGGCTGTCAAGACGCTGATGCGCACGGGGTGTCCCTTGGCCTGGAGTTCAGTCGTGAGTTTAGTTTCGGGGTAGAGTTGCGTTGCCGGGATGGTGGGCAGGAGGTCGCGCGACGCGAACACCAGGTCAACGGCCAGGACGAGTGCCAGGAGCCCGGCGACTGCCCGGACGGGGACGCGGAAACACGCTGCCGCCGCAATAGCCATTCCAAGCGCCGCAAAGCATGCCGCAAACAGGATTTGACGCAATACGTAGTCGCTCAGACCTTGCATGGCCAGTACGCGTTTATGGAACAGAAACAGGCCGGCGGCCAGCAAGAAGGGCACGGCAAGCACGGCAAGGGGGACGGCGAGCTCGCGCAGGCGGCGTTTGGCATCGAGCCAGTGCTGGACGCCAAAGGCGCCGAGGAGGGGCAGGCCGAACAACGGGAAGGTTGCATACCAGTACTTCCATACGGGGAGCGCGTTCAACGCGGAGACGGGTTGCGAACGCAACGCGAAGAAGATACCGGCCAGACTGGGGACGGCCAACGCCAATGCTTGCGCGCGCATGCGGGCGGAGAGCTTGCCCCGGGCGAACAAGAGTGCGAGCGCCGTCCATGTCACCGCTCCGATGTACAGAAACGCGGTAGTATTCGAGTTGTCCGCCTCATCCAGCCAGAAGGTCTCGTGCGCGGAGATGCCGAAAAAGCGCGGAATAAGAAGGCAGACAAGGGTCTGCAGGGGAATTCCCGAGAACCTGGAGATCGTGTGTTGAAATGAGTCCAGCGAGATGTTGCTGTTGCGCACGTACTCGAGGAACGGCAGGATTTGGGGGGCACAGACAAGCAGGGCGAGCGCCCAGGCGCCGCCCGCGAGCATAACGGTTTTTCGAAAGGTGGTTGCCGGATGTTTTTCCAGGGTCACACGCAGGAAGAAATAGGCCCCGACGCCAAGACAGCCCATGAAAGCGGTTTCAGGATGACCGGTCAGCAACATGAGGATTGCGCCGACGGTCAGTGTGGTGAATCCGGCCCGGGCCCTTCCGAGGGCGAGGTACTCGGCCCCGAGGACAACCACCGGCATCAATGCCAAGACCTCGGGCAGCGGCCAATAGAACCAGTTCAGGCAGATGCCGCTCATCATCCACGCGAGCGAGAAAAAACGCGACGGTCCCGCGCTCAAGCCGATACCCCTTCCGCAGAGGTACGCCGTAACGCCGCAAAGCCAGAGACGCAACAGGAGGAAAACCGTGTCGGCGGTGAAGGGGTCGAGAAACCAGTGGGGGATGCGCAACGGAAAAAGAACAGCGCTCTGGTAGTTTGCAAGCAGGGGGACGCCGGTCGATTCGAGGGGGTTCCACAGGGGCCACTGGGCGTTTTCGTGGGCCATTTGTTCGGCGGCGTGGAGTTTGACGAAGAAGGACAGGTATTCATAGGGGTTTCTGTTCTTTGCGGGCGTCAGGTCAGCGGGACGGTAGTATTTCCAGGGCGCGTGCTCGTAAAGGAGCGCGCCCGGGATGGTCCGTTCGCCTCGAAGAAAAGTCGCCGGAAACAGGCAGGCGACCATGACAAGCAACAGCAGCGCGTGTGCCAGCAGCTCTTGCCATGTCATGTGATGCGTATCGTGATTCACGTTTCCGGTCCTTCTTCACTCCGGAGCCCGTCCGGCGCGTGGCCGGACGCTACTCAGCAGCGCCCCAACAGCCATCAACAGGCCGAATATCAATGCCAACGAGGAGATCGTCAATCCCACATAGAAAACTCCGGGTTCCATGCGGAACGTGACGGTGTGCCCGCCTTGCGGCACGATGACGCCCCGGAATACGTGGTAGACGGGCAGGAGTTCGGTCCGCTGCCCATCCACATACGAGTGCCAGCCGGGATAATACGCTTCCGAGACCACTAGAAGACAGCGCTCGAGCGCATCTACTTTGACGACGAGTTCGTTTCGCGAACGGCGGGTGACGTTGGCAGTCCCCAGCTCGGTGGCCGGCGTGTCAGGCAACGGGGATTGAGGCCGCACTTCGGTAAGCGCGACGGCTCCGGGGTCGTAGCCAAGGGACCGCATGCGCTCGAACAGGGCGTCTACGTCTTCAATAACTTCGAGCCGGGGCACGAGGAACGCCCGGGGATATGCGCGGGTGTTTTGCATCACATGAATGCCGTTGAGGGTGGTGACGTGCCGAAAGTACGGGTCAGCTGCCGCGAGATCGTACGATTCTTCTCGAAACAGGTAGTAGTTGACCGAGCACAAGGGTTCGATGGTCTCCCATGCTTCGGGGTGGCATTCCTCCATAAAGCGCATCATGCGGCCCGGGTAAATGCCGTCGCAGGTCCAAAGCTGTTCGAGGTCGTACATTTGGAGAAGACCGGGTTTAATACCTGCTGACGCCATGCTGAAACGCGCGGGTTTCGGCAGACCGGAAAGATAATCTGTAAGGGGTGTCTCGAAATAGAAACAGCTGCGCGGGGCTGTAGGGAGCATATCGCGAGCTGCAAGGCCGAGGTCCCCAGCCAGCAGGGCCGCAAACAGCACAATCACAGCGCGCTTTCGCAGGACCACCCACGCCATGGTGGCCACGACCGCTGCAACCAGGAAAAACGCGGCATAGAGCAACTGGTGGTGGACATATCCTTGAAGCTCCGGCTGCATGGCAAGGACGCGGCGGTTGAAAAGGTATAGCGCCGCCGGTATCAGCATGATTGCAGGAATTACAGCCAGCGGCCGCCAGATGTCCGCAATCCTGCGCCGCTCCCCAAACCAGTGTTGCAGTCCTAATGCGCCCAGAAGCGGAAGCCCGAACATGGCGAATACACAGTACCAGAGCTGCCAGACAAACCGGAAGCCGGGCAGGTTGTGCAGCGGCTCGAGCCATCCGATTTGGAAGACCAGTAAGAGCGACAATGCACAGGGTATGGCAAGACACACCACTTGAGTTCTGCGCTTGCGCGGCCATACGCCCCGGGCCGTGAGGAGGGCGATGCAAGCCCATACGACAATGCCCGGATAGATAAGTGTGACGTAGTTCGAGTTCTCGACCGGCGTCATCCAGAAATTGTCATCAGCTGTCAGACCGAAAAAACGCGGCACGAATAAGAGCGCAAGGCCACTGATCGGGATGGCTTTTTCAGCCGCGGTAGCGCGGCTCAATTGTTCAATGACGGCACTGCTGTGTTCGACATATTGAAGGAAAGGCAGAATCTGTACGGCGCACACGGCAAGAACGATGCACCACGCAGCGCCTGCGGCGGCCACGGGTTTCCAGAATGCCTGACCGTGCGGGCGTTGCCAAGCGAGACGCAGAACAAAGTACAGGCCTACGCCCACACTGCCTGTGAGAGCGGTTTCAGGATGTCCCGCAAGCATCATTGGAACCGCGCCTGCCAGCAATATGAAGAAGCCCTTCCGATACCGCGCGTCGAGGATGTATTCGGCGCCTAGAAAAACCAGGGGCAAGAATGCGATTACGCCTGGCTCGGGCCAATACTGCCACGTGACGTTGTACCCGCTCATCATCATGCCGATCGAGAAGAAGGCGGCTGGTGCGCGGTCCAAGCGTATTCCGCGGCCGCAAAGATAGGCGTTGAACCCGCAGAGCCACAGCCGTGCCAGGTAGTAGATGGTCGTCGCGAGATACATTTCGAAGACGACATGCAACAGCCGCAGCGGAAAGAATATGGCGCTCTGGTAATTGGCCAGAAGTGGCATGCCCGTGAACTGCAGGTGGTTCCAGAACGGCCACTCGCCGTCCCCAAACGCCTCGCGGGTAAGCTTGAACCAGAGATTGAACAGCGATAGAGCCTCCGAAGGCAACCAGTTCCTGGAAGGTACAAAGTCAGCCGGCGCGTATTCTTGCCAGGGCGCCATATCGAGCAATACGCGGCCCGGCAGGATGATTTCCCCCTTCACAAATGTTGCGGGAAACAGCACAGCCAGCAGGAGGACCAGGAGTATCCCGTGAAAAACGAGTTCGTGCCAGGTAATCAGTTGTGTTTTGACTGTCACGGCGCTCTTCTGCCATCTTTGCAGGGTAACAAGCAACGGTAACAGCGGGATTATACACATGTTTGCGTCTTTGCGGCGCTATTGCGCCAGAAAAGCCAAAACAGGAGCACAGACATGGCGTTTGACGACCAGCGCTACGAGCAACTGGACTATCGGCGGTGCGGAACCAGCGGGCTGTTTTTGCCCCCGATATCGCTGGGGATGTGGCACAACTTCGGCACACGGGCGGACCACGACACGTGCCGCGAGATGATGCGCACGGCGTTCGATTCAGGCGTGACCCACTTCGATCTCGCCAACAACTACGGTCCCGAACCCGGTAGCGCCGAGGAGCGTGTGGGACGCATATTGCGCGAAGATTTTGCCGGGTACCGCGACGAGCTGATCATCTCGACCAAGGCGGGCTACAGGATGTGGCCGGGGCCGTACGGCGAATGGGGCAGCAAGAAATACCTGGCGGCTAGTCTTGATCAATCGTTGAAGCGCATGGGACTCGAGTATGTCGACATCTTCTATTCGCACCGTCCCGACCCCGGCACGCCGCTCGAGGAAACCCTGGGTGCGCTCGATCTCATCGTGAAACAGGGTAAGGCCTTGTATGCGGGCGTGAGCAATTACCGGGGCGCGTTCTTCGTGCAGGCGGCCGAAACGGTGAAACGTCATGACTGGACGCCCATCACCATTCACCAGCCCTGCTACAACATGATGCACCGCTGGATCGAAGCCGGCTTGCTCGAATACACCGCTCAGTATGGTGCGGGCGTGATCGTGTTTTCGCCGCTTGCGCAGGGGCTGCTCACGAACAAGTACCTGGACCCGTCGAATCCCATTCCCAGGGCCTCGCGGGCGGCTGATCCGGATGGGTTCCTGAAGAAAGAGGCTGTGACAGAAGATGTTGTGTCGCGGGTGCGGAAACTGGCGAATCTGGCCCAATCCCGGGGACAGACCGTGGCGCAACTTGCGATTGCGTGGGTGCTGCGCGACCCGCGCGTCACCAGCGCGCTCATCGGCGCGCGTACGCCCGAGCAGGTGAAAGATTGCCTGGGCGCGCTCGATAACTTGGCGTTTACCAGAGACGAATTAGCGATTATCGACGCACTCTTCCCCGCGTATTGATAGCTTGTGCGGATAGCCGCCTGAGCTGCCAGAGTGCTCCAAGGAACGCAAACGACAGGGTTGCGGTCGAAATCGCCATGCCCAGACGAAAGCTCCACGGGGTGAATCGGAACTGGATGGTATGGCGGCCTTCCGAGACGCGCACGGCGCGGAACAGGCCATAAGCAGGGAACACGTCTGTGCGGGCGCCGTCGACCGAGGCGCGCCAGCCGGGATAGTACGCATCAGTCAACACCAGGATGCAGTCCTGCCCGGCCTGGGCTTCGATCACGACCTCGTTATTGCTTCGTTTGAGCACTTCGGCGTGTCCGGCGGCCGCATTTTCACTGGCAGGCAGGGGGGCCGGAAGGGGGCTTTCGAGCAGGCAGGTTTTTCGCGGGTCGAACGACGGGTCCATCATCTTATCGAACATGACGTCCAGGTTCTCGGCCGTTTCCGCATGCGCTACCAGAAAAGCGCGCGGAAACGCCCTCAGGTTCTCATAGACTTCAAGCCCGTCCGCTTTCAGCACCAACCTGAAGCGGTCGGGGTCATCATACGGCATTCGGGGGGGCTGTTCGGGGTCGTGCAGATAGAAACGGACACTGCAGACGGGCTCCATGGGCGCGGCGGCTTCGGCGGTGGGAAGGCCCAAGCGCCCGAGGAACTCGATGTTCCGCTGCGGATAGATGCCGTCGTAACCCCAGAGCTGCTCGATGCCGCATTGCGGAAACAATCCCGGATTAATCCCCGCCGTGACGACGCCCACGCGCGGAGCGGGGGCTTGCCCCTTGAGGAAGCGGGTAGTCTCCGTCTCAGGGAATACCCAGGAGCGCGGCGCGGTGGGATGGTAATCTCTAGCGGCGTAAATGAGGTCCCCCGCCAATACCACCGTCAAAAGGAATACAAAAAGTCTGGGCGGCAATAGCCGCACCGAGGCGATGAACAATCCCGCGCAAACGCCGATGAGGACGACGAAGGTCACAATTTCCCGCTGCACATAGGCGGCGATGCCAAAACTCTGCATGAGGGGGGCGTAGAAGGATTTTGTTGCGAAAACCACGGCGACGGGGACGGCGAGAAGCAAGGCAGCGACCCCTGCATGCCGCCATTTGCGCGGCCTCCTGTTCCATTGTTCCAGGCCGATGGCAGCGAGAAGCGGCAGTGCAAACGCCGGAAATACGACGTACCAGCAGCGCCACATGGCGTTCAAGGTCGAGAATTCCTGGATCGGATGCATGAATGTGAGATCCAGCGACATCAGGAATGCCAAGACCGCCGGGACCATCAAGGATACGGTCATGGGACGAAAAGACCGTCTTCCCCGAGCAAACAGGGCCGTGATGCCGCACCAGACCGCGATACCGGGATAGACGAGCGAAACAAACGTGCTGTTGATGAAACGCGGCTCGAGCTCCGACCAGAAATTCCCGTCTACCGTCGAGCCGAAGAAACGCGGCACCCATAATGCAATCAGCCCTGCGAACGGGAAAAAGCGTTTGTCGAAGTCGCTCTTATCGCGTGAGCCGGCTGTGTTTGAGTTGGCTACATACTCGAGGAATGGCACGATGACGACGACTGCGATGAGAATCGCAATGGCCCAGGCCCCTAAGGCCAGCAGCACCGCCCGCCCCACCGGTTGCCTGTTACCCGCCATCCAGATGACCCGCAGCAGAAAATAGACGCCGAGCCCCAGTCCGAAGGCAAAAGCGGTCTCGGGGTGGCCGGTCAACAACGTAAGAGTCGCTGAAACCGTCAGGAGCGCGAATCCGCGGCGTGAGCGGTCCCGCAACAGCCATTCGGCTCCGAGAAACAGCAGAGGCGCCCATGCGGCGTTGTCCGGCACCGGCCAGTACGCCCACAGGAGATTGAAACTGCTCAACATCCACGCCAGCGAGAAGAACCGTGACGTTCCGGGGTGAAGCCCGATCCCGCGTCCACAGATGTAGGCGTTCATGCCGCACAGCCAGAGCCGCAGCAAGACCGTCAGTGAGGTGGCGGCATATATCCCGAGAAAGGCGTGGAGCAGACGGGCGGGATAAAACGGGTTGGACTGGTAGTTGGCCAACTGGGGCATTCCCATCATCTCGTAGTTGTTCCAGAGGGGCCACTCCCCCGCCTTCAACGCTTCCTGGGTGACAAAGTAGGTCTTGGTGAAGAACACGAAGACTTCGTTGGTGAGCCAGTTTTTCGGGGCGACGGCTTCGGGCGGCATGTTTTGGGACCACGGCGGGACGGTCGTCAACCAGCCTCCGGGCAGCGCGAGTTCTCCGCGAAACGCCACGCCCGGAAACAGGATTGCCAGAAGCGCCAGCAGCACGAGGGCGTGCATGAGAAGCTCGCGCCATCCGAGGGCCGGCGGCGTTCTGTCTAGTCTGTCATGCATCGTTTCTCCCGTTTTCGCAACGACACGATGGCGAAAGGCAGACTTATCAGCATGGCGGCGGTGGAGATTGCCAGGCCGCCAAAGAACGATGCCGGCCGGTATTCGAATCGCACCTCATGCGTACCGGCGGGCAGAACGACCCCGCGAAATGCATAATTCGCGGGGAATACCGCGGCGGGCCTGCCGTCGATAGATGCTTTCCATCCCGGGTAGTAGGCATCTGCCAGCACAAGGATGCCGGGGGTTTCCGTTTGGGTTCTGACGTGAACATGGGTAGACCCGCGCTGCGTGATTTCAGCGTTGCCGGGAGATGCGCTGAAGGCGTATTCGCCGGCGGCGGGAGGCCAGCCCGCGGGCTGCTGCTGCAGCAAGACCCGGCGTCCGGGGGCGAAGTCCGGGCTTCGCATTATGGCGAACAGGTCATCTTCGTCAGGCACAGCCTCCGATTCATGGACGATAAACGCGCGGGGAAGCGCCATGTTGTTCTTATAGACCGCGATACCGTCGAACTCCGCGAGCCGGGTAAACCGTCCGGGCTCATCGAGCGGGAAAAGCGGGTCGTAGTCGGCGCGGTGAAGATAGTGTGACAGGGCGCACGCGGGCTCCGCGCTCACCCAGAAATCCGGATCGAGCCGGGCGCAGAACGTGCGGATACGCCGGGGAAACATGGCGTCGTATCCCCACCATTGCTCGAGTCCGTAAGGCTGGAACAGGCCCGTGCGTACGCGGGTGGAAAGCGTGTGCAGACGGCTTGGTGACGGCAGCCCCTCCAGGTACCGGGTCAACTGCGTTTCGGTGTTGAGCCAGCGCGCCGGGGCCGACGGCAGCATGTCCCGTGCCGCGAAAACCAGGTCGCCCAGCAACACGGCGAGAATCAATGCGGCAGAAATCCGCGCGCGGCGACTAAGGGGATGCAGCGCGAGGGCGCCCAGACCCAGCGCCACAAACAGGGCTGCCGCCGCCATCTGTGTTGAGACAAAACCCGCTTGGCCCTGCATTTCGAGCACGCGCTGATTAAAGCGGAAGAGGCCATAGACAGCGAGGCCAACCACGACAGCCAAAGCCGCGGGCCATAGGAGTGCGCGCAGCTTCCAGCGTTCCCGCAACCAGCAATCGATGCCGAGCGCGCCAAGGTAAGGCAGAGCAAACATCGAGAAACTGATGTGCCAGCATCGCCACATCGCGTTGAATCCGGGAAGCCGATGGATGACCTCGAGGAATCCCCAGTCGTACGCCATCAAGAAATTAAGACCCACGACCATAATCATGGCAAATACGCGATGGCGCTGGGAAGACCAGCGTGCTCGCGTAGCCGGCAGAAGCCCTATCCCAAGCCAGCAAACGATCCCGATATACGTTCCGGTTGCCAGCGTCGAGTTGTATTTCCCCCAGAAACCGCCATGCGTTGGGTCGCCGAAACCAAAGAAACGAGGCGCCCACAGCGTGGCGAGATGCGACAGCGGAAATGCGTGGGGATCCGGGGTCTCGCTGCCGCGGAGCATCGAAAGCGGCACGTATTCGATGAAAGGCAGAAGTTGCGGCGCGGCGACGCACAGTGCCAGCAGCCATGCGCCGCCCGCTGCCAGGAGCGGCTTCCAGGCGAGGTTCCAGGACGGCCGCGCGAAAGCAAGCCGCAGAAGGAAGTAGGCGCCCGCGCTGAATCCCATGCTGAAGGCGCTTTCGGGATGGCCCCCCAGCAGCATAAGAGCCGCCCCCCCCGCCGTTGCGAAGAAGCCTTTCCGGTACGAAGCCTCGAGGAGCAGTTCCAGTCCCAGGAGCAGCAAGGGGAGCCATGCAATGACGTCTCCATCCACCCAGTAGAACCATGTGATGTTGTAGCCGCCGGCCATGAAGGCTGCCGCCGCCACCGTGGCCGAGACTGGAAGCAGTCCTGTGCGGCGCGCAAAATAGTAAGCCGTCATGCCGCAGAACCATAGCTTTGACAGCATGAGCAGGGTGGTGGCCAGGTTTACGTTGAAGACCGCCAGCAGGAGCTTGGGCGGATACAACATGGCGCTCTGGTAATTCGCCAGCAACGGCATGCCAGCGAATTGGAGGTGGTTCCACAGGGGCCATTCGCCGTTCCTGATGGCATCCGCCGCGATGTGGTACCACACGCGGAAAAAGACCAGGTTCTCCTGCGCAAGCCAGTTCGTGACGGGACGGAAGTCTTCGGGGACGTATCGGTCCCAGGGCGGACTATCGAAAAGAAGGCCGCCGGGGACGGGTGTTTCGCCGTGCAGAAACACGCGCGGGAAGAACACCGCGAGAATCGCCAGCATGGCCAGGCCGGCAATGCCCAATTCCCGCCATTCGGCCCGCCCCTTCATCGCGCGGGCTCCTTCGCTGACTTCGTGCGGATGAGACGGACCGCCGCGACGGCGGACGCCAGTAGCGCGATGACGGATACGGCCAGACCCAGCTTGAAACTCGTGGGAAAGTACCTGAACTCCACGGCATGGTCCCCGGCAGGCATGAGGACGCCCCGGAAAGCATGATTGACGGGAAACACGCGGGCCTGTTGGCCGTCAATTGCCGCTTCCCACCCCGGATAGTAGGCATCCGCCAGCACGAGGACGCAGCTCGCCTTCGAGGATGCTTGCAGGCGTACGCGGGTGGCGGTGTGTTCAAGAATTTCAACGGGGCCAAGGTCCGCGAGTTCAGCCGAGGGTGCTGGTCCCGGCAGTGGTTCCTCGACCACGGCCGTGTAACGGGGATTGAATCCGGCGCTCGACAATACGCTGAACCGCGCTTCGGTGTCGGGCACATCGAGGGCGCGGGCAGCGAGAAACGCCCTGGGCATAGCGCAGGTGTTTTCATAGACGTCGATTCCGTCCAGCGTAGCCATAGGGTTCAGGCATGCGGGGTCGTCTTTGGGCGGAGACGGCTGTGCGCCGGCAACGTAGAGGTAGTGCGTGATGGCGCATGCCGGCTCGGCGGCGTGTCCCGGAGCGTCTCCCAAAGCAGCTCGAAACTCCGAGATCCGCTTGGGATACATCCCCTCGTACCCCATCCAGGTTTCGATGCCGTACAGGGGGAAAAGCCCCAACGTTATGCCCGCAGTCTGGACGGACACCCGGGAAGGCTTCTCGAGCTTCTGAAGCCAATTGGTCAGGGCTGTGTCAAACAAGATTCGCTCTGACGGCGCGGTATGGTGGTAACCGTGGGCGGCATGCACCAGGTCCACGGCGAGAAGCACGGTTAATGCGGCGCAAAGAACACGCGGCCGGTTCCAGACGCTGCGGAGTCCAAGGAGAACCAGGGTTCCCGCAAAAAGGGCCAATGTGACCATCATGCGGCGCGCAACAAACGCGCTGAGCCCTTGCATTGATAGGACGTTATGCTCGAAAGCGAAATAGCCGCCAACGATAGCGGCGATGAGAAGTCCAATTGCGAGCGGCGCCGCCAGTAAGCGAAAGGGCGGCCGCCGCTGCCGCCAGTTCTCGAGTCCGAGCGCCGCGGTCAACGGCAAAGCGAACATCGGGAACGCCGCATAGTACATGGCCACGACAGAATTGAGCACCGGAAGACGGTTCAGGAAGTCGAAAACGGGGTGCCTCCAGGCCAGGAGCAGGAGTACAATCGCGGAACCCAGCAAGGCAAGCGCTGCCGGCATTCGCGACCGCCTGCTCTCGTTGTCCTTCCAAAACGCCAGAGGAAGGCAGGCCCAGACCGTTGCGCCAGCGTACAACATGCCTAGATAGGTTTGATTCAGCGAACCGTGCCAATAGTTGGCATCGGTGTCGGAACCAAAGAAGCGCGACACCCACAGGGCTGCCACGGCGGAGGGGGCGTACTGAAATGTCTCGACACCGCCCTGCATTCGTGTCTCCGCGGTAACTGTGTTTCGAAGGTATTCGAGAAACGGAAGTATTTGAGCGGAACAGATGAGCAGGATAGACACCCAGGTCGCCAGTGCGAGGGCGATCGGGGTCCACAAAGCGCGCCCGGTTCGGCGTTCAAAGGCAAGGCGCAGTAAGAAGTAAATCCCAAGTCCCAGTGCAAACACGAAAGCGATTTCGGGTTGCCCGGCAAGCATGAACAGCGAACCGCCCATTACAAATGCCGCGAATCCTTTCCGATAACGGCCTTGCAGCAGCCATTCGATGCCGAGGAAGACGATGGGCAGCCATGCGGCAACGTTGGTGGGTGTCCAGTAACACCAGACAATCGAGAACCCTCCCGCCATCCACGCGACCGAAAGAAACCGGGCTGTTCCCCGTGACATCCCGATTCCCCGCCCGAGAAGATAGGCATTGAATCCGCATAACCAGACATTGAGCAGAACGTAGACGGTCGTGGCGAGCGGCAGGGGCAGGAAGGCATGAAAAAGCCGCAGCGGATAAAACACCGTGCTCTGGTAATTGGCCAGAAGGGGCATGCCCGCGTTTTCGAGAGGATTCCAAAGCGGCCACTCGCCGTCCTCGAGCGACCATTGGGCGAGAGCGTAGGACTTGTGCAACGTGCAAAAGGCCTCGATCTCCGCGTAGTTCGCCCCCCGCCCCGTTGTCGGCCCGGCGTAGGAGCGCCACGGCGCAAGGCTGTACAACAGATCTCCCGGCAGGGCCATTTCGCCCCGCAGAAATACACCAGGAAAGAAGATGGCGAGAATGAGCAGCAATACCGCCGCGTGAAGCGCCAACTCGACAAGCGTCAGGCGCTCGTCCGGCTCGTTTATGGCTTTACCGTCCTTATCACGCATCGGCTGCGCTCCGTAACGTTGCCCGCCAAAGGAGCGTAACACCGAGAACCGCCGCCAGCAAGAGCGAAACGACGGATACCCAGAGGCCTACGCGAAAAGAAGCGGGCTCGTAAGCAAAGACGACGGTGTGCGCCCCTTTCGGTACGATGACGCCTCGGAATGCCGAGTTCACGGGAAAAATCTCCGCACGTTGCTCGTCGAGCCACGCTTTCCAGCCGGGGTAGTAGGCTTCGACCGCGACAAGTACCGCGGGCGTTTCGGCAGTGACGGCTATCTCCATGCGTGTCGAGGTGCGGGCGGTGACCGTAGCGGTTCCGGGATTTCCCATGGTTGGCTCGGGCAGATTGGGTGGCGCGGGAGCTTCGAGCAGCGCCATGGTATGGGGGTCGAAGGCGCCGGTCCGCGCAAACGCAAACATGTCGCCGACCGAGTCAAACACCTTGAGGTTATTAACGAGATACGCCCGCGGCATCGCCGTCTTGTTGCGATACACCTCGATCCCGTCGAATTCGGTGAGAAGTTCGTAGTTGCCGGGGCGTTCGCGGAGGGGGAAGAGCGGATTCTCCAACTCAGCGAGATGGAGGTAATGCGAGATCGCGCAGGCGGGCTCAAAGGTGTCCCAGAGTTGTTTGCCGAAGGTTACTTGCAGCCGCTTGACCCGAAGGGGATACAGTCCATCGTATCCGAGCCATTGTTCGATGCCGTAGACAGGGATCAGGCCGGTCTGCATGGCCGAAGTGGCCGAGCAGACGCGGTTGGGCTTCTGGATGGTCCGGAGGTAGTCCGTCAGGGGGGTCGGTGGAAACATCCAGGATTTCGGCACCGTGACATGCTGGCCATGCACAGCTGCCAGGAGGTCGCATGCGAGCAGTGCCGCAATACCCCAGCCGAGAATCCTCCGTTTGTCAGCGATGCAGTTAGCCGCGAGCAGGGCCAAGGCGGCTGCCGTGAAGACAACTGCGATGAACAACTGCCGCCGAACGTAGGGTGCGCTGCCTTCCATGATCAGCACGCGCGATTCGAACCGGTAGAATCCGTACACAAGCACACCCGCCAGCAGCGCCAGGAAGACCGCAGGCAACAGCTCCTTCAGCGAACGTTTCCGGGCGTACCACTGCTCGATGCCCAGCGCGCCCAACAGAGGCAGCGCGAAAACCGTGAAGCCGATGTGCCAGATGTACCACATTGAACTGAACACGGGCAGTTTCTGAATGGGTGCGACAAGCAAGCTGTTGAAGGCAAGCAGGGCTGCGAAAACCGCGGGGATGGCAACGCAGAGGGGCCGGACATAGTCGCGTTCGCCGTTCTTGCCGCGCACAAGTACCAGTGCGGCCCCCAGCCACGCGGCGATGCCCGGATAGATCAGGGTCGCGTAATTCGAGTGGTCGAGCAGCCGAAAATTCCCGTGGGGGGTGAATCCGTGGTACCGCGGTACCCAGAAGCAGAGGATAGCTCTTGGCGAAAGCGTGGTTACGGTCGATTCGCCTTCGGGCCGCGCCAGGAACGTGTAGCTTTGTGTGAGATACTCGAGGAACGGCAGCCATTGCACGCAGGTTATGAGCAATGCCACGCCCCACGCAAGGGCGGCGGCCGCGAGAGGCTCGGCCAGCCTGTGCCGCCAGTTGTGACGCAGAATCAGCCGTAACACAAAATAGATGCCTGCGCCGTAGCTCATGGTGAATGCCGTTTCGGGATGACCGGCGAGAAGAATCAGGACCGCCCCCGTAACCATGCAGGCAAAACCCTTCCGGATACGTCCCGCGACAAGCCATTCCGCGCCGAGGAACAGCACCGGAAGCCATGCCGAAACGTCCGGTTCCGGCCAATAGGACCAGAGAAGGTTGTAGCTGCCGAGCATCCAGCCAACGGACAAGAACCGCGCTGCGGGCACTCCCAGGCCGATTCCGCGTCCGCATAGGTAGGCTGTGGCGCCGCAGAGCCACAAGCGCAACACAAAAAACAGCGTGATGGCCGTGTAATTGTCGAACAGCACGTGGAGAAGGCGCGGCGGGTAGAACACGGCCGTCTGGTAGTTGGCCAGCAGGGGCATCCCGGTGTTTTGAAGGTGGTTCCAGAGAGGCCACTCGCCCGCTTCTAATGCGTCCTGGACCTCCTTGTACCAGAGGGTGTGTTGGCAGATGGAATCGAACAGAACCGGGTTCTTGTGGCCCTCGAAAGTCTCCGGGGCATGAAACTTCCAGGGGGCGGCAATGAACAGGATGTCGCCCGGCAGCGTGATCTCCCGCCGCAGGAACGTCCCGGGGTATACGGGCACGAGCAGCGCCACAAGCAGCGCCGTTTGAATAATCAGTTCACGCAAGGTCACGCGATTGGCATTCATCCGGCTCGCGCTCCCCGATTTCGCCGCCGGGTCCCTTGAATGACCCGGAACGCGCTGTACGCCCCGGCGAGCAGTGCGCCCGTCGAGGTGAGCAGGCCGATGCGCAGGCTGAGCGGGAAATAGGAATACTCGACCGTATGCCGCCCGGACGGCACAAGCAAGCCCCTGAAGGCGTAGTATGCCGGGAAGATTTCCGCCGGTTCTCCATCGATTCTGGCATTCCAGCCGGGGTAATAGGCGTCTGAAAGCACGAGAACGCAAGGATTCATGGCCTCCACCTCGACAACCACGCGTGTAGGTTGCCGCAAGGTAACGTTCGCCGTGCCGAGTACGCCGTCCTTGGGGGGCGTCAAAACAACAGGCGGGCCTTTTTCGGTGACGACCGCGTTCGAGGGGTTGAATTCGGGATCGCGCATGGTCTCGAACAGCGCGTCAATGTCCGGAATCACTTCCAGTTGCGGGACGAGGTAAGCCCGGCCGAAGGCACGCGTGTTTTCGTAGATTTCCATGCCGTCGACGGTGTCCACATATCGGAGATACGGGCGCTCGTCAAGTTTCAGCACGGGCTCCAACTGGGGGTAGTTGAGGTAGTACCCGATTGAGCAGACCGGCTCCATGGCGTTCCAGATACCGGTACCCATTTCGAGCTGAAACCGACGGATACGTTCGGGATACAGGCCGTCATAGCCGAGCCACTCCTCGATGCCGTAGTTGGCCACTGTGCCGGGCGGGATATACCCTTCCGCGACCCCGAAACGGCGGGGAGGCTCGATAGATTGTAAACGTTTAAGGAGTGCGGTCTCCGGAAACACCTGTTCCCGGGGCAGACTGGGGCGCAGGCCGCGCGTGGCCAGGGCGTAGTCGCCCGCGGCGAACAGCGTGAGGCAAATGAGCAACACGCGCGGACGCCGCACGAAGCAAGAGATGCCGCACAGAACGAGGCCGGCCGATGCGAGCCCGGCAGCGAGCCAGGATTCCCGGACCACGTACCCCCACATGTCTTTCATGACCAATACCTGTTTGTCGAACCGGAGCAGCACGGCAATAACGAGCGCGCCGGCGATCAAGGGCGGCAGGGCCCAGGCTGTCTCACGCAGGCGGCGCGGCCGCGAGAACCAGCGCTCGAATCCGAGCGTTGCCAACAGGGGAAAAGCAAACATCGCGAAACAGGCGTGGTACCATTCGCGCAGGGTATTCATGAGCGGCAGGCGGTGAACAAACTGCAAGGTGGGAAAATAGAAACTCAGAAGCAGGCCGAACGCTGCGGGAATCGCCAACGCGATGGCCATGTTCCGCCGTTCGCGGTCCTTCTCGCCGCGGTTAGAGCGCGTGAACATGAACATGGTCCCGAGCCACACCGCCATACCCGGGTACAGCATGCTGATGAGGTTGGAATTGCTGTTGGCGCCCGCCAGGAAATTGTCCTCGGCCCAGGTGCCGAAGAAGCGCGGCGCCCAGAACGCCGCTACCATTCCCGGCATGTAGATTTCGCCTCCCTCGGCCTCGTTACGGGCGAATTCGCTGGTGCTGTGTACAAGGTACTCGAAGAACGGTACAAGCTGCGACGCGCACACCAGAAACACGAGCAGCCAGGCCAAAACACATACACCTATGGGGATAATCAGGCGCAGGCCCATGCGTCGTTGTTGAAACAGGCGAACCACAAAGTACCCCCCGAGACCGAGGCAGAACGTAAACGCTGTTTCGGGGTGGCCGGCCAGCAGCAGCAACGTCCCCGAGAACGCCACCGTGAAGAAGCCCCGCCTGTACTGCTCGCGGAGAACGAACTCGAGCCCGGCAAACAGTGGCGGCACCCAGATCGCGACGTCGGTTAGCGGCCAGTGGCACCAGAGCAGGTTGTAGCTCCCGAGCATCCAGGCTACCGAGAAGAAGCGGGCGAGCGCAGTGCTGAACGCGAGCAGGCGGGCACACACGTACCCCACCATCCCGCACAGGAAGAGTTTGAGGATGACATACACCGTCAAAGCCCAGTCAATCTGCAACACCAGCTGGAGGAGATGAACGGGGTAGAATACCGAGCTTTGGAAATTCGCAAGCAATGGGATACCAGTCAACTGGAGATGGTTCCACAGGGGCCATTCCCCGTTCCGGACCTCCTGTTGGCACAACAGGAAATTGGGGCGGGTGAAGAAGATGTGGTCAAACACCAGCTTGTTTTGCGGGAAATCCCACCCCTGGGGGGCATATTTGTCCCAGTGCGGGAGCGCAAAAAGGATATCAGCGGAAGAAATGACCCTGCCCAGGAAAAACGTGCCCGGAAACAGAACGGCCAGCATCGCCAGTAAGAGCGCGCTCTGCAGGAGGGACTCGCGCAGTGTCGGCCTGTTGTTTGAAGACTTCATTCGATACCGTATACAGCCTTGCTGCCGGAAAAACCACAGGATGTGCCGGACCCGAGACCGGCACGCGTCGAGTGCTAATTATTGTGAATACCGGCGATATCTTCAACCTCATGCAGCAACTCATGGAGCGCAAAAGGCTTGACGAGGCAGGCGCGGGCGCCCCGTTTAAGGGCGGACTCAACCGTGCGCGGGTGGTTGTCGGCAGTCACCACGATGACGGGGATGCCGGGACGAATATTCTGAATCTCCGTAAGCATGTTGGGTCCAGGCACATCTTTCAGTTCAAAATCCAGCAGGACCACGTCAAACAGGGCTGCTGCCACGGCCTGCATGGCGCGTACCGCATCCTGAGCGGCAATCACGGAGAAACCCCGGTTGCGCAAGGTCTCTTTGAGCACCTCACGCGTGGTTTCATTCTCGTCGATCAGGAGCAGCGAAGGCATGGGCGGGGCCTCGGGGTCTTCGAAGGGTGTTTCCCGAGCGCGCTTCACTTCCGGAGCGGGTTTGGGCGGTTCAGGCGCGGGGGAAGGCGGCTTCTGCCTTTGGGGCGCTGCGTCTTCCTGGCCGGACGGTGTTTCACGGCGAGCCGTGCTTTCCTTGCGGTCCGATATCATCACGGGCGCTGGTGCGGCCGGCGCCCCGGCGCCTTCCCTTTCTACGGGCAGCGTAATCTCGAAGGCAGCTCCCGCGCCAACCACAGGCGCCAGACGCAGCTCTCCGCCATGCTTGCGCACAATAGCCCGGCACACCGCCAAGCCCAGGCCCGTTCCCGGCACGTCCTCTCTCAAGCTGACAAAGGGCTCGAAGATCGCCTCCGCGTATTTTTTCGGAATGCCCGGTCCGGTATTCTCGACCCGGATATATATGCTTTTTCTATCTTGGCCTGCTGCCGTCTCAATCCTCAGTTGCCCGCCGGTCTGCGACATGGCCATCTCGGCATTCACGATGAGATTCAGAATGGCGTGCTCGAGTTGGTGCTTATCGGCGTTCACCCTGGGCAAACCGTCCTCGTAATCTTCGACGACAGTGATTCCCTTGGCGGCCAGGCGGTCGGAGAGGGTCGACATCACTTTGTGGAGAATGTAGTTGACAACCGTCGGGGCAGCCGTGGGCGTGCCGGGCCGTGCAAAGGCCATCAGGTCGCTCACGAGCTTACCCAGCGCGCGGTCTTGTTCGAGGATGGCTTCCGCGGCCCGATTCTCTTCCGGCGTATGAGTACGCCGAAGCAACAGGTGGGCCTGATTCGCGATGACGTTGAGGGGCCGCTGGAGAGCATGTGAAACGCCTACGGCGAACTCCGTCATGCCGTCAGCTTGAGCGCCGGGTCCGGAGGAAGCGGTGCGCGCGATTGCCTCGGCGAGTTCCTCACTCAACTCCCGGAGTTCGTCGTATGCGTGATGCCGTGCAATCACAGCTCCGCAGGCCCCCGCGAAAGCCATCAGTTTGAACTTATCCCACGAATAGTCCTCGAGCTTCTCAACGGGTGTCTCGAACATGACTTGGCCGTGGGTGACCCCGTCGGCCACCAGGGGAAGCATGAGAATCCCGTCTTTCAACTCGGGTTCAAACCTCTCCGCGCCTCGCCATCCGTTTTCCCCCATGCCGATGCCCAATTGGTCGAGGGCTTCGAGGGCGAGGATTTCCACCTCGTCCAACTCCTCCTCGGTGGTGGGGGACATAGGAATGCGGAAGCTCTGCGGAGGCGAATCTGGCAGGTCCCACGTCATTCCAGTCAGGTAGCGGTTTCTCTCGTCGAAGGCGCAACACATGCCGGGAGCCGCTTCCAGACACTCTCGGACCGCGGCGGCAATGAGCCCGAGTACTTCGTTAAACGTCTGCGACGGCCGAAGGCTGGTATTGAGCCGGCTGAGCGTCTGCAGCCATTTGATTTCTTTCTTGAGGGACGCGTTCTCCGCGTTCGCGTCCGTTTGCGTGAACGTGAAACTGGCTGCGGCTTTTGAGCGTTCTTCCACGGGCGCCGGCCCGCCGCCCGTGTCCGATTCCAAGATTGCAAGGCGCTGTTCCACGGCAACGCATGTTTGTTGGTGGAGGGATTCGATGCTTGCGTAATCCAATCCCAGACGCACGGCACGAGCGCGGACCTCTTTATGAAATACCACGGTAGGTTCCGGAACACCGCCGAGAATCCAATGGCTCATGGCATTAGCGAACCCCACCACGGACACCAAAGAGATGAGGCCGCGGTTTCCAAGAAGGGTGCCTGGCGGAAGGTGATGAAACCATATGGCCTGGCTTACCTGCCTGGGGAGGGCCCATCGTTCCGCAAGCCATTTCCCTGCCAATGCATGGTCCGCGTCGAACTCGTTCTTCTCGCGGGGCTCCATGTTGGCGGCGTCGCTGCTCTCAAGAAACGCGCAATAGTCCTCGGGCATAACCGTGACCATGGCAAGCCGGCCGATGTCGTGAAGCAGGCCTGCAACATACGCTTCGTCCGCCGGGACGATGCCGGTGTACGACGCGGTCTTTGCGGCGCACGTTGCGCATGTCAACGCATGACGGAGATGGTGCTCGATATGCGACTGATAGGGCTGGAGCGGCAGGCTGGCTGAGGTTGCGCCGAGAACTGCCCGGCGAAGCCCTTCGATGCCTGCCTTCCGTACCGCGTCCCGAAGGAGAACCGTCTCGGATGCGGCCGCGGACGCCGGCGTGTTAGCCATGCGCAATACGCAGCACGCGAGGGCAGGGTCCATCCCCGCAAGGGCTCCGGCGGTTTCGATATCAGGTCGAGAGCTGAAAAGAACTGACAAGGCCCGGCCCGCGGCCTTCATCGTGGTTGGCAGATGATCGATACCGGCAATCATCTGTTTGAGTTCCGGCTTGCTCACGCAACGAGTACCCCCGCGCAAAGCATAGCACGAACGGGTTGCGGAGGCGAATCTCATGATCGGCCGCACGGAAGACAAGCATGGGGAAAGATGGCGCGCCGTCTCCCGTACCCAAGCTCAAGGGGAATAACCCCCGTGAACTATTCCCCGGTCATCTGCGGGGTCCGCATACGGCGAACAACGAGACCGGCAAGCCCCAGCAAGAAGCCAATGCACAGGCAGAATATGCCCCCCAGGTATATCCCTACCGCCAATTGCCCGACGCGCATGCTCCAGCCTGCCGCAACGCAGCAAATGCCGATGACGCCGAGAGTGATGCCGGTAACCATATAATCAACGCGGCCATGACTGGAAGGGGCCGGTACGGGCAAGGCATCGCTCCCGGCGCCGCCGGGTTCGGTGAGTAGGCCGGGGTGGCGGTCCAACTCCTTTAGAACCGCTATCCGAACTTGGTAATCGACCCATGAATGCAGCAAATAGCGCAACGCGCCGGTGAGAAGCAAAGCCACCAGGCCAACAGGAATCACGATAGTGAGGAGGTCTGCCATTCTCTGTCCTTTCTCAACCATTTGGACGGGCTCAGCAACGGCCCGGTTTCACAGTCTTTCATAAGCTCTTGAAAAGTCGTTCACTTAGTTATCAGGTGACCTCGCCAAGTTAAGGAAACTGTGGAGCTGGGTCGCCAAACGCCCGTTCGGCTGACAGCAGAAGGATACCGAAACCCGTGACATATCCCGATCGCCTGTCATGGCAAGTGCCTGATATAACGTGAGATTCGCTCCCTCGCGGGAAAAACCTCGGGAATATTCGGTTAGCACCTGAATTGATTGGACTTGGCATTCTCTAGCAGTGAGAAGGACGGCGCGAGGCGAAACCGTACGGTCAGGCACGGCGTCTAAACGGATGTGATGAAAACGTACATCAAAAGTATCCTCTTGGCGGGCATTATCGCGGCGGTTATCGTGTTTTTCACGGTTCATGCCGTGGCCCCGACCCTTCCCCGGGTGGTGGGCCGGCCGGCCATCAAAGAAACGCGCAGTTTTTCGTGGCCGGGCTCACAGCGCTTCGAACTGGTCAATCGTGACGGCGAGGTGCGGGTATGGCCCCATTCAGCCAAAGAGGCCGCCGTGACCGCCACAGTCCGAATCTATGCTGTCGAGAGGGACGGCGGGGCGGTTGCCCGGACATATGCCGATTCCCTATTCGCCGTGACAGCCGAGAAAGACCGGATCAGGATTGTCAGCGAACCGGGCGAAAGGCCTGACCTGATCGATATGCGCGTGGATTACGATGTGTATGTGCCGTTTGGTACGGACCTTGACGTGGTCAGCGCGAATGGCAATGTCCTCGTTGCGGTCGGATGCGGCCAGGTAGACGTGCAGGGCCGCAACGCCGACATCTACATCAAGAAACCGGGCGGCATGGTGACGGCCAAGACCACCAACGGGCGCATCAACGTCATGGACGCGCCGGAAGGCGCGCTTCTGGAGACGGTAAACGGGAATATCTACGCCTACATGCAGGGCGGTGCGATCAGCGCTGATACAACCAATGGCGCAATCGTTGCGCATGTGCCTGACGAGAACGTGAATCGCGCTGAATTGAACAGCATGAACGGGGGGATTACATTGGTAATGGATGAACGGTGTTCCGCGATTGTAGACGCCCGAACCATGCACGGCGGAATACGTTCGGACTTTGCGATTGATACGTCCTCGGGAGTGCAGCGCCGGCACCACCTTCGCGGAGAGATTGGTTCGGGACGCGCCCTGCTCAACATGCAGACGCTTAATGGCAATATCTGGCTTGCGAGGGGACGGTGATGGCGATAGCGACAGCCACAGCAGGATATTTGCGGGGCATGGAATCCATCCGCGCGAGAGAACTGTCTGACGAAGCGCTCGTTGAACGCACGCAAGCGGGCGAGGTCGAGGCGTTTTCAGAACTCGCCCGGCGCCACGAACAGACGGTCTACAATCTTGCCCTTCGGTTCATGCGAAACCATTCGCTCGCCGAAGATATGGCTCAAGAAGCCTTCCTGAACGCGTTCCGGAAAATTCGCAAGTTTCGCGGAGACGCACGGTTTTCAACATGGCTTTACCGGATCGTCTGCAATACCTGTCTGAGCGAGCTGCAGAAGAGAAAGCGGCGCGGCGAGCTGTCGGCAACCATGGAGGTCGGGCTTCCGGAAACGCCGGACAGGGCCGCGATTCATGCCGACGAAGCCGAACTCATCCGCCGGTGCGTGGCCCAGCTGCCCAAACGGTACGCCCAGGCAATCACCCTCTATTATTTGAAAGACTGCTCGTACGACGAGGCTGCCGAGATCATGGAAGTTCCCCAAGGCACCTTGAAAACATGGATGCACCGTGCGCGCAGGCATCTGCGGGATATCGTGGGGAAGGAACTGAGGGAAGACCATGAGACTTGAGGATGATGCCCGGGATTCGCTTGACCAGCGAATCGATGCCGCGTTGCGGTCAGAAGCGTCCGTCTGTGTTCCGGACGGCTTTCATGCCCGCCTGAAGCGCCATCTTTGCATCGCGCGCATGCTGGAGCGTGAGCGCCGCGCGTTTCGTGTTCGGATGGTTCGTGTCGCCGGAATGACCGCTTTGGTTGTGGCAGTAGCCATTCTTGTCGGCAGTTATCTGGATGTTTCGCACGATTTTCTTTGGGATGCCCCGGGTTTTTGGGGACGCCTTGACTATCTGGCTGCGGCTGCGAACCGGATATGGTTGATGTCGGAAAGCCCCGCCCTATCGCTTTCTCTGACGGCCGTAGTGGCCACCCTGTCCATCTCGGGGGCGTTCGTAGGGTTTTTCCGGGAGCCCCGGCGTCCCTAATCTTCCCCCTCGCCGCCGGAAACTACATAAGTTACTTTTGGAAAAAGACTTATGAATAGCCCTGGAGTTTCGGGCCAAGGCTTTCCAAAGGGCAAGACTTCTGCTATAATCTCGCTCCGCTATATGGAGAACAGTCCCGAAACGTTTCAAATCAACGAGGTTTTCAGAAAATGCCGGTTAAGTACGAATGTCCAAAATGTGGCCGGCGCTTCACGGAATGGGGCGCCGAAAAGGTCGGATTCAAATGCCCCAAAGACCAATGGTGTACGAAAGAGCATCCTGATGATGTGGAGCTTGTGCGTGTCGGGTCTTCGGACGAAGGACTTTCGCGCCGGCCCACTTTGAAGCGGACGCCCCGGAAGATTGCGCAACCCAAGCAACCGGTCATAGAATTTGATGAAGACGAGGCGCTGGTTCCGGACGTGGAAGAACTCGAAGCGGAAGAGGAATTCGAAGAAGAGGAAGAAGAAGAACTCGTAATAGAAACCGAGGACGAGGAGACGGTAGCGGCACCGGAAGAAGAAGCTGGCGCCATTGAAGAATTGCCCGATGAAGAGGAAGCGGAAGCGGAAGAGAATGTCGCCGATCTCGGGGACAGTGAAATTTCGGATGAGGAGGAGATGGTCTAGAACCCGAGAGTAGTTTTCCCTGGAACAAAACAAGCGCCCCGGCGGCCCTTCCTCTTATGAGATATTGGGGCGCCGGGGTGATTCATTGTGTGGCGTAAACGGACGTGTGCGCTTACTGTTGCCCTTGCCGGGGACTCTCGCCGGCTGCTTCGCCGCTCGCGTCTTTCTGTTCCTTGCGCATCTTTTCCGCCGCCTCTTTCGTGGTTACTAGCATGCGGTCGGGTTTGTAAACGATATCCAACCGTCGCATTTCGGGTTGTTTGAGCAAGTAGTCGTGGAAGAACTGGACCAGGTTGACCGTGGCGCCATCCTTGACGGTCACGTCGACTTTCAAATCTTCCGTCTTAGCCATTTGCCGGAGAGGCGTGTCGGCCACAATCTGGACATGTGTGGCCAGGCTAAGGGCTTTGAGGACCTCGAAGAGGCTTTTGCCCGACAACCCCGGCACCTGTTGCGTGATGTCTTTTCGCAGTTTCCCCACGAGTTGCGCAGGGACCTTTACGCCCGGCAGGACCTCGATATTGCCGTCTGCATCCCGTGTCATGCCTTCAGGAAGCGTTGACTCCGCCGTAGAGGGTGGCGCAGCCGGTTCGCCGCTGCTTGTATCCTGTATATTGAGCCCGAGGGGATCGTAGTCGTCCCATTCAATGTCGGAAACGACCGTTCGGGGAAGCGCCATGGGTGCCGCGCCCTTTACAATCTCTATCTCGTAATCGGTAGGCGTGCGGCGCAGCACCTGGACGTTCTCGATCCGGCGTCCATCCTTGAGGATTACCGTATCGCCCGCGTGCTGTTCAACTGGCTCGCTGTACATTCTGAAGTCGTCTTCTTTGGTGGCAGCGGCCTTGTTGCTTTCGCTTTCTTCGGCAGAGCTGGTGTCGCCGCCGGCATCCGTCGTGATAACGGGTTGGTCGCCGCCGCTTTCCCGGTCCGTGTCCGCTGCCTGCGCCATTCCGGCAGCTGCGGCAAGCATCATCACAGAAGCGAGCAAAAGAACATATCGCATGGTCAGGGACCCCTTTCTGCAAAAAGCAACCCGCGATTTCATCGTTCGACATATTCATTCGTCTCTGCTGCCATTCTAGGTAGGGGGGGGCTGTAAGTCAAGAACAGGAATCCGCCGAAACCGTCTCACACGGAGCCGCGGAGAACGCACGGGAACAAGAAGGATACCGGCAGGGCGATGCAGGCCTCATAGCTCTTTTCCAGTTGTTTTCCGAGGCTGTGCAGCTCCCATTCCGCATATCTTCGATTGCGCGGGGGACGAAGAATGAGCGCGGACCTGCCCGTTCGCGGTGATCTTATGTGCGGGTAACAAAACCCGCCCCCCGTTGCCGGACCGCTCTTTGGTGTGCGACCGGTGCCCTTGATAGTGTCGAACGGGCAATTGTGTGATCAGGGTGTCAGGAAGATGTAGTACATGGTGCCAAATGTTATAATCGCCTCCTGGGAATGCAAGGGAGGAGAATTTCATGGCTCGTATTCTGGTTGCCGATGACGATTCCGCCTCATACGAAGTCCTCTCCGTCACACTCGTAGCCGAGGGTCACGAGGTCTTCTATGCCGCCAATGGCCAGGAAGCGCTGGAAATCGCTGTAAAGGTCCAGCCGGACCTCGTCTTCCTGGACGTCATGATGCCCGTTTTTGACGGATATGAAACCTGCGAGCAAATGCGCAACAATCCCGACATCCCGGGCAATCTCCCCATCATCTTCCTCACGTCTACGGATGAGAATCAGCGCAAGATGAAAGAGGTTGGAGCTTCGGACTATCTCACCAAGCGTCACATGGTCGCGGACCTCCAAGACATGCTTATAAAGCATCTCGGGCCTAAGGCGTTTGCGGATTGAGGCATTTCGGGGTGGGGACTGGCTGATTCCCAACATGCCGCTGCGAGAACGTGGCGCAACGCTCGCGGTGAAGCAGCTTACTTGTTCGTGCCGGCCTTTGTCGCGGCACGGCCGATGGCGATTCTCAATTCCTGCAACATGCTTCGAACGTCATCAAGTCTGCTGGGACTGAGGGAATCGGTATAGTCCTCCCACCGGCAGAGCATCATGGTTTCGGGCCCAAGGAGAGCTGTGTCCACGCCGATATTCATCGCGGCGCGAATGTACTCGAAATCCTCAAGGCCGTCACGCAGGCGGTGCAGGCGAATCGACGGCGTCACTGTCTGTTTCCCGGGATAAACGAGGAATTGCTCGCCGGTGCCCGCGGCGGGCCAGGTTCGCGGGGTCTCCGTTTTTGGTTGCCCCCACCCCTTAGGCCATTGGTTGAGCGGCTGGCCGAAAAAGCCGTCCAGCTCGTGTCCCCAACATAGCCACGGAGCAAGACGTGCCTCGACCGGATGCGCATCAACGTGAAACGACGGAAACGGAGCCGTGGTCTGCTCGAACCACACCTGCGCACCTGCCGAAAGGTACTCGATACTCGTCGGATCAGGCGCCCGGCCCAGTTCCACTTCAGTGACGCTGACCGGCAGGTTGTTCGCGGTTTGGGTGAACGAAATCCGTATTCCGATGAAGCGCCTTTCCCTGTCGAAAGCGCCCTCTGACCAGCTCTGCTCGAACCGTCTGGAGGAACCATGATGTTTCCACGTGACCCGCGCAGGAACCCAAAGGCTTCCGTCCGGGGACACTTCGATTAGCGGGTCCACGGCTTCATGACCGGCGCGCCAGCCGATACGGACTGTTTTTGTGGCCGTTGGCTCGCGCAAGCGCAGTTCAAGCCATTCTGGGGCAGTTTTGGTGGGTATATTGGCCGACGTCCATGCCGTATAAAGACTTGCATCGCATGCGTCCATTGCGGTCGATGCATACGGCATGTCTTGCGTGGGGATACGGGCACTCGAGGATGCCTTGACGGTTTCTAGAGGGTAAGGCAGCTCCGCCCACAGGGCCATCCCGTTTCTAAGTCTTTGTATTGCAATGGGATCGAAAAACCGAAGCGGGATCACCCAGATTCGGGCAAGTTCCTGGATCTCCGGATGTGGGACGCATTCCAGAAGGCGTGGAATTGTCGGCGCATTCTCTGCAAATGCGGCGTAGCGTGCCTCGAGTTCCGGCCAATGCGAGCGCGGGAGAGGGGGCATCGGCTCGGCATAGACGCGCCGGGCCCATGCCTGACCAGCTACCGTTTCCGCAATGGCTTGAAGGGTGGCGGCGGACTCAGCGCCCGTAGTCCGGTTCGCCAAGGTCTCCCCCATTCCCAGGCAGACGGCGGACATACGGGCGGCATCTGCAACATACAGAAGATGTTGGAGATAAAGCTCTTTCCCCTCTGGCGAATCCGGATACGGAAGGGCGCTGTTGTAGGCGATACGCCAAGGGTTCAGAGCATTGTAAAGAGGTTCCCATTCCTCGAGAGTATCGCCCGAGATACCGCAAAATGAGCGGATGGCGCCCGGAGCGAGGTGCATCGCCGCAGTGACGCTCGGGGTGGCCGGGATTTCAAAGTCGAATACTTCCACCGTTACGCCAATATAGCGCTTGGCCCGGCCGCCCAGATGGACGGCGACCCGTCCTTCATAAAGTCCTCCCGGGCACTCGGGCGGCACGTAGTAGGTCACCCACAGCGCCCCCGTTGTTTCTTGTTCGAGTGCGAAGGGCTCGAAGGCCGACAGCGGGTCCGGACGCGCGGTCTGTTCCCCATAAGCGCGCGAGGACCGGGACGTTACGGAGAGGTAATCCACTCGCCGAATCTCGGGAGGCCCGATTGTCTTCGACAGGGCTTCAGGGGCGGCGTCGAGATTGTCGATGGCGCGTCGCGACGAACGTACGCAGATCTGGAACGACTCGTACTCGCCTTTTGCGGCATAGAGCCGGGCATGGGGTTCCGCTCCCGGCGGCGGCATGCTGTCGGGATAGACGTTTTCGAGACTCGACGCCGTCCAGATGCGGGTGGCGGAAACCATGGCGCACAGGAGGCCTATGGGGAGACTGTACACTTGCACCGACCTCTTGCAGGAGCGGGCCCTCGTCCTGGATACAGACGTTTTACTCGCCGCGGAGGTTGACGTATGCCCGCACGCTGCCTAGCATGTTGCCTGGAATTGAGGGGTATTTTCCAGGAAGGACCAAAGACCATGGGCAAGGTTAGAGTTGGGTTTGCAGGCGTCGGGTTTATGGGGCAGGTGGCGCATCTGCGCAATTATGTGCGGAATCCCGAATGCGAGGTGGTTGCGCTCGCGGAACCCCGACCGGAACTGGCGCGGCGGGTGGCTGCCAAATACGGCATCGAGAAGGTGTACCGGAACCACCACGAACTGGCCGAAGACCCGGACGTGGAAGCCGTGGTCGCCAGCCAGCCCCATCTCATGAACGGCTATATCGCCCTGCCGCTGCTGAAAGCGGGCAAGCATGTTTTCGTCGAGAAACCCGTGGCAGGGAGCGTCGCCGAGGCCGAGGACATGGTCGCGGCAGCCGCTGGCCCGGGCGTAATGCTCATGGCCGGATTCATGAAACGCTACGATCGGGGCGTGAACCTGGCCAAAGAACGCCTGGACGCGGCCTACGCGAGCCGCCTGTTCGGCGCAACACAGTTGGTGAACGCGTGGTGCATGGGCGGCGACTGGTTGCGCAACGTCGAGCGGCCGATCATGACGGGCGAGCTGGTGCCTCCGCAGCCGGGATTCGCGCCCCGCAACCCGGACTGGATGTCTCCCCCGCAGCAGGCCACGTTCAACACCTATATGAACATATTCGCCCACAACCTCAACCTCGTGCGATACCTCTTCCCAGGCAAGCTCACGGTGCGGAGCGCGCTCTTGCGCGAAGGGATGCTGAATCAGAGCACGCAGCTCGAAAGCGGCGGGGTGCTGGTGAATCTTTACGGCGTGAGCGTACAGTCCGAGTGGTGGCTCGAAAAGACGGAGGTGTTCTTCGAACGCGGGTGGGTGCGGGTCGACACCCCCTCCCCCATGTCTGAGCAGGACGCCGCGCGCGTCGAGGTTTACAACGGCCAGACCCGCACGACCGAAATCCTCAACGGCGAACCCTGTTGGGCGTTTCGCGCGCAGGCTGAGCATTTCATCGACTGTATCAAGAACAGGAAAGCGCCTTGCTCGAACGGCGAGGATTGTCTTGAAGACATGCGCCTCATGGAAGACGTCTTCAGAAAGGCCCAATGGGTGTAGCGGTCACGTCCGCGCGCCGGTTCACGGAGCGCGAGCACCATGCTGACGGCATCTCGAAGAATGCCCGGCTGTGCTGCGGCCTCTGGGTCATTGTGACTTGGCGGTACGCTGGTCCCAGCGTTTTTTGAGGTCGGGGTCGAGTGGTTCGCGGTTGAAGCCGTAGGCCTTCTCGAATTGGACCATGAGGGCCTCCACCTCTTCCGCGGACATATCCGGATTCTTCATGATCCGCGCGGCTGTGGCCATGTTGACCGCCCAATAATCCTCGGGCAGCCAGCTCCGGTAGAAGATACACACGGGGTCGAGGGAAAGGATTCGTTTTGCGACCGGTAGAAACTCCCATGGATTCAGCACGTCTTTCGCGTCGAACCCGAGAATCGCCCCGCTCTTGACGTAGAAACCTATATTGGCGCGGTCTTTTCGCAGGCGTTCGCAAATCTCAGGCGGCGGGGCGGGCCAATCGGCCCAGACGACCGTGAGGCGCTGGTCCACGCGGCGGTTGAGTTCGATGATGCGCTCGTTGTCCGTGTACGGGGCCTGACCGAAACGCGGCATAAGGTATTCGCAGTTGAGCCAGAGACCGGGGTACTTTTCGAGCAGGGCGTCCGCAGCGAACGTGAGGTGGAACAGAGGCCACTCGATGGGTTTGTTGTCGTAGGGCTTTTCGTCCGCGCTGTTGAATCGCTTCTGGCACTCGGCACAGTGGCACGTGACATAGTCCACGTCGGCGGTCTCGAAATTGAAGCCGTCCACGCCGGTTTCAGCGGTGCGCAGAAGCATGCGTTCAAGTTCGGCCAGGGCCGTATCCTGGGACGGACAAAACACGCTTTTCAGGCTGTCCTTTCCTCTATCCGTGGTTTGCCAAGCCTCGGGAATGGTGATGCGGTGTCCGGGCTCCATTTGGACGATATGCTGGCCCTCGTGATAGCCGTTCAGTCCGAATCCGTGAATGACTTTCACTCCGCGTTCGTGCGCATAGGCAACCACGTCGCGGCAGACCTGGTTATCCTCTTTCCATCCGTCCAATCCCCAGATGACGACCCCATCGACTTTCTGGCCTGCGGCAAAATCGATGAACCGGGGCCACGCGTCGCCGATATTGCGAAACCAGAGCCAGTAATAGTGCCCGTTTCGCGGGATCTCGCCCGCGCTTGACGGCACGCACGCATAAGCCGCCAACAAAGCCGTCACAATAAGTAATGTCGTTTTCTTCATACTCCATTCACATCGTGGGCTTCGTCGAGCATGGCCAGATAATTCTCGAAGGGCACATAGCTCGGGATCGAGTTGCCCGAGCCGATGGCGTAGCGGCCGCGCGCCCCGCAGGTCTCGATGAGGAAGCGCGTGTGAGCGCGGACCTCGGCCGGTGTGCCCGCCGCAAGCCGGTTGATGTCGACACCGCCCAACACGGCTATCTTACTGCCATAACATTCCTGGAACGCTTCGGCGGGCATGATCGCGTCCTCGAACGAATGTTTGCCGTCAATGCCCACGTCGTCAATAAGAGCGTCGATAATGGTGGCAAGATTGCCGCAGGAGTGCAGAAAATAAGGCGATCCGGCGTCATGGGTGCGCCGCGCCAGGCGTTTATGCCAGGGCAAGGCGTAGCGTTTCATGTCGTCCGGAGCGATGAGCGTTCCGGTGCGGAATCCCATATCGTCGCCTTGCAGGATGGCGCAGAGGTTTTCGAGCCCGAAAAGGCGTTCGTAGTACTCTTCGAGCAACGTTCCCACCTTGTCGAAGACCGCGGCGACGAGGTCCGGCTGTTCGTACGAGGCGATGCAAAGCCCTTCGATGGACATGATCTGCGAGACGTGCTCGAAAACTCCGGCTGCGTGGCAGGTCACGAACCCCATCCCGTCGGGCAGGTTTGCGCACACGTATTCGAGGGGAAAGAAGTCCACATTTTCGGGAGACGGCCAATCGTAGCGCTCGAAATCTTCCCACGAGGCGATGGCGCCCTCGTGCTGGTTGTTCCAGGCGCGCTGATGGTCGGATACAGACACGACGTCGTCGTGAAGGATACGCCTCTCAGCGAAGGGCAGGCCGATTTCCAGGCGGACGATGTCGTAGCCCATTCGGTGCCAGAACGCGATGAAGTTGTCGAGATAGGCCTTCATGGAAGCGCGGTCGGAGGGTTCTCCAACCCATTCCCGGCCGAGCAGATTGGTCACGACAGGTTTGAGGACAGTGGTGTCCACGATGTACTCGATGAGCGGGGGCGGTCCCTGACGCCTCCCCATCAGAATATCGACGAATCGCTGGGCATCAGGCCGCGGATTTCGAAGTGGCAGGTGTTTCAGCGTGTGCGTGCTCATTTCGGCAGTTTCACTCGAGGGGCCGCACCGCCCAATTAATAAACTCGGCCGTGCCGTTCAGAGTCTGAAAGCCGATGCCGCCGATTCGCGTGTTGTTGGTATCCGACACGTAATAATCGTCGGTTTTGAGCAGGACGTTCCCGGCCGGATCAGAGACCCGGACACTCACGCGGTCGGTCACGACAATGCCTTCGACGAGATACGACGTCCCGCCCGTCCATACGAAGTCGGGCTTTTCATAAAGGACGCGTCCCGATAGGGTGCGTAGCAGAAGGCCTTTTTCGAGACGTATCTCGAAGCCCTCCTTCATGTCCGGCGAGACCTGAAAGAGGAGGCTGACCGCCTGTGCGTCTTGTTGCGGCGTGATCGTGGCGCTGTAAACGCCCTTCGCGCCGGTCACGGCTTTGTTGACGGCGGCTGCGAGGCCCTCTCGTGCGTTTTGGAGGATAGCCTCGTTGTGCCATGTCCACACGCCGCCGCTGACAACCCATTCGGAACCGAGCATCGAGGCTGCGGGGCCTTCGACGGTGGCGGCCGCCTCGCTCACACGGGTCGCGTCGGAAAAGTCCCAGAACCGGCCCTTGCCGATGTATGTCATGAGGCCTAAATTGCCCGTAAGCCCCTTTTCCTTTTCCAACAGGTCTAATTGGGGGCTTTCGACGACGAGTGTGCCATCGGCTTTCATGAGTTTGCCGGAGACTTTGCCGTCCTTGACCGTGCCTTCGAGGATGTACTCGGTATCGTAATGCCATTGTTCCTGGGGTCCGCACCACAACTGGCCGTCCGGAATGCGGTACAGCATCAGCGAACCAGCGCCATGGTTGCCCCCGAGCCAGATACTGAAACCAGTTTGAATTTGCGGATCGGTCCGGAGAATGAGGCCGCCGCCCCCCGCGCCTTTCTCGAGCAGGATACGGCACCGCCATGTGCCTTCGCTGCCGCCCAGGTTGGCGTTGACAACTGACGAACGGAACACGTCCGCCCCTTGACGGAGGATTTTCTTCTCGGGGGTCATCCACTTCCACTCGCCAGGGCCGATGATGGTCCACTCGGTGTCATCGCTGGTGACCAGACGGAGTTTGCTGGGCGAGTCGGCGACGATGGGCGACAGCGGCGATACCGCTGGTTCCCAACGGTAGAACCGCGCGATCCCGTGAGCATAGAGACCGCACGCCCGCATGGTGTCCGGAGCGCAGCCCGGCGCATCAATCCAGTCGCTTTGCGCTTCCAGTGTCGCTCCGTCCCAACGGAACACTTCCACGCGCACGCGCCCCGATTCGGCAACGCCCTCCAGCACGTACGGCGTATAGTAGGTCCAGGGCGCGTATTTGTCTTCCCAGAGAAGCGTGCCTGAGGCGTCGTGAAGCTGTACGCCCCCGAGGCCAGGATTGCCTCCGAGCGTTAGACGGTATCCGCTGGCGAGGTCCGGCGTTGCAGCGAACCAAATCCCCGCGGAATCGACTGTCGGGGCCGGCTCGACGAAGCAGCGCCAGACGATTGCGGCGGTTCCCGGGATAGTCTGCACGGCCGATGCGGCGACCCCGGGACTTCCCTGCCACATCACCGCGGGGGTGCCGGGCAAGACCTGCCACGCGCCCTCCCCCGCTGTTTGCCACGCGTCCGCCGGTGTGTCCGCGCCCGCCAAGGCCGCGGAAGCAATCCAAGTCAACGCAGTTGCCGCGAAATGCATCGGAATTCCTCCTGCATCGTTGTTACGCAAGGTCGAAACTGGGGATTTCGAGTTGTTCGCCGTCTTTGAACGACGATTGTTGGGCGACAATTCCGGGAACGGTCAGCGCCAGCGCCTCGTAAAGGTCGACTTCGGGCTCGCGGTCCTCGACGAGGGCCATAACGAACTCGTTGGTGAGGAACGGGTGCGAGCTGCCATGGCCGCTGTCGTAGCGCATCTTCTCGGGCAGCATGTGCCAGTAATCGGGCAAGGTGTTTATCGACCGGTCAGGCAACTGGAGCACGAAGGGCTGGCCGCCGGAGCCCGGCATATACATCGCGGCGTTGGTGCCAAGCCATTGTGCGCGTTCGCCGTGGGCGTGAATGTCCCAACAGACGTTGCACCGGAAAGGATGGCCCTCATCCGTCAAGAACATGGCCATGGCGTTGACATAGGGGTTGTTGTAGGCATTGTCCTGAAACCCGGGGTCGTCCGGCTTCTTTGTCCCGATACACGAGACCTTGACCAGGCGCTCGTGGGTGACGCTGACGAGGAAGGAGGTGCTGTGAGTAGGGTAGGACATGGGCGGGAGCCCCCAGCGCCAGGTCCGCTTGCCGTCGCGCATCGAGAGGTCGTTGTTCGCCCACCCTATGCCCGGGTGATAGTACTCGGCTTCGCAATAGACCAGTTCGCCGAAGAGGCCGTCCTGGTGCAGTCGCCGCGCGGTGATGGTTTCCCAGCGGTAATGGCTGGTTTCCGCCATCATGTACTTGAGTCCGGTTCGCTCCTTCACCTCCTTCATGCGGGCGGCTTCCTCGAGGGTGCAGCAGGCCGGAACCGCGCTAATCACGTGTTTGCCGTGTTCCATGCAGTCGATGACGTGCCGTGCGTGGTTGGGGGCCTCGGTGAAGACCGCCACGGCGTCGATGGCCGGATCGAGAATGAGTTCTTCTAGCGATTCGTAGGCCTTCTCGCAGGCGTACTTGCTCTGCAGGCGTTCACGGCGCTCCGGGATGAGATCGCTGACGGCCTCGACGATGCAATTCGGGTGTTCATGCCAGTGAAAGGAGACGCCGAACCCCCCTCCCACGACCCCGATTCGGATCTTCTTCTCGGAGGTCTGCTGCCAGGCCGGTCCCGACGCGAGGACGTCAGAAGACGCGCCTGCCAGGACGATGCCGGAGGCCCCGGCCGCAGTCGTCCGCATGAACCCGCGCCGTGAAAGTCTTGAGGTTTCTGGTGATTCGTGCTTCTTCATTCGGATTTCTCCTGATGGTTCGTGTTTTCACGCGGGGGCGAGTCCAGGCGGGTCAAAGCTCGGGATGGCCAACTGTTCGCCGTCTTTGAAACAGGATTCGTGAGCCACAATTCCCGGGACCGTGAACGCGAGCGCTTCGTAGAGGTTGACGAAGGGTTCGCGGTCCTCGACCAATGCCATAACGAACTCGTTGGTAATGAACGGATGCGAGCTTCCGTGGCCCGTGTCGTACCGCATGGCCTCGGGCACCATGTGCCAGTAGTCCGGCAGGCCGTTATAGGCGCGGTCGGGCAATTGGAGCACGAACGGCTGTCCGCCTGACCCCGGCATATACATGGCGCCCTTGGTGCCGAACCACTGGGCGCGCTCGCCATGGGCCTTAATGTCCCAGGCCACGTTGCAGCGGAAAGGATGGCCTTGGCCGGTAAGAAACATGGCCATGCCGTTCGTGAAGGGGTTGTTGTAGGCGTTGTCGCGGAGGGCGGCGTCTTTCTCGGTGTCGCCCCAGCCGATGCACGATACTTTCACCAGCCGCTCGCCCGTGACGCCCACCAGAAAAGCGGTGCTGTGGGTCGGATAGAGCATCGGCGGATACGCGTAGCGCCACGTACGCTGACCGTTGTAGAACCAGAGGGCATCGCGGCTGGCCTTGTCCATCGGGTGGTAATACTCGCCCTCGGTGTACACGAGTTCGCCGATGAGGCCGTCCTTGACCAGCCTCCGGGCGGTAATGGTCTCCCACCGGTAGCTGCTGGTCTCGGCCATCATATACTTGAGGCCGGTACGCTCCTTGACTTCTTTCATACGCGCGGCGTCTTCCAGCCTACAGCAGGTGGGCACCGCGCTGATCACATGTTTGCCGTGTTCCATGCAGTCGATCACGTGCCGGGCATGGTTCGGCGCTTCCGTGAAGACCGCGACAGCGTCGATCGCCGGGTCCAGGATGAGTTTCTCGAGCGACTCATAGGCTTTCTGGCACTTGTACTTGCCCTGGAGCTGCGACAGGCGGTCCGGTCTGAGGTCGCTGACGGCTTCCACGATGCAATTGGGGTGTTCGTGCCAGTGAAACGACTGGCCAAACCCGCCCCCGACGACGCCGATGCGTATCTTCTTGTCCGAGCGTTGTTCCCAGGCCGGGGGAGCCGCGAAAGGCTCCTCAAGCGCTTCCACGGCCGCCGACATGGCCAGCGAAGCCGTAGCGCCAGCGAGAAACCCGCGCCGGGAAATGAAAAAGGGGCGGGATGGGCGGTTTGTGTCGATGTGATCGTGCATCAGAGAACCCCCTGGGCGCGCGAAGCGCGTTCTGCGTTCATGCTCAAAGCGAAGATTAAACCACAGAACCGAACAGCGTGCAAGAAGGCCTTGTAGGGAATCACCGCAGAATTGCAGGGACTGGGGAGGGCGAAGACTTGGCATCTTCCCGAGTCCCTCATGTTTGAATCTTCTTGTTGAGTGGCGTTGATCCCGAGTGCGTGTATGGTGCTTTCAACGTCCCAATTGCGGCGGAAGACGCAATTCGATAGAGAGTCATTGCGCAAGATCGCGGGTTCCGCGAGAGGCGTGAGCGGTAGTCGTTCAGAAATACGTTTGCATGAACTTGTGGGAGAGGACGGCAACGGCAGGCATCGCGGGGAAGGCGTCTTTGTAGCGCACGAACTCGACATGGCCGTCGGTGTAGATGACCTCGGCGCCCATTCCGCCGTTGCTCGACTCTGACATGTCCGAACTGAAGAAGCTCCATGCGAGCACAACAGTCTCTTTCTCGGATAAAAGGTCGATAGGACGGAGCTCAAAGTTATTTCCTTCGGGGTCCGTGGCAATCAGGTTGCCGTCGCCGTCGTATACCAGCGGGTCCGTAGCGGTGGGTTCAAGCAAGGTGTTGTAGTATGCGCGGAACTCGGCTTCACTCTCGACGACATACCGCAGCTCGGTCACGATCATGTCGTCTCTGCTCACCTTGATTTCATGGCGGAAGGCTTCGATGCATTCGTCGCGGTCCGGTGTGCTGGTCAAGGTGGTTCCCGCGTTCGCGCCGTCGGCCACCTTGCCGATATGGTACTGGCGAAGGCCTTCTTTCTCAGCGGTTTGCATGGCTTTTTGTTTCGCCTTGCTGAGCACGGGGAGGTAGAGCGCCATCAGAATGCCGATGATCGCGACACAAATCATCAGTTCAAGAAGACTGAATCCCTTGCTACGCCGCATGACCCGCTCCCGTCAGCCTTAATCAGCGCACTTACACTAACAAATCGAACACTCGAAGTCATCCTTTCAAGCGGGTATCACGTGGACCCAGACCTTGCGCGTGCGGGGCCCGTCAAACTCGCAGAAGTACAGGGACTGCCATGTGCCGAATGCAAGATGTCCGCCCCGAACGGGGATCGTCTGGCTGAACCCCATCATGCTCGCCTTGACGTGGGCCGCGGCGTTGCCTTCGGCGTGAGCGTAACCGGCGTTCCACGGGACCGCGCGTTCCAAGGCGTGGATCATGTCGGCCACCACGTCGGGGTCGGCGTTTTCATTGATGGTGATGCCAGCGGTAGTGTGCGGCACAAAGACGAAACAGATGCCGTCCTGAATTCCGGTCTCCCCGATGGCCTCCTTGATCTTTTGGTCGATGTTCAAGAATTGGGTGTGGTTCACGGTGCGGACAGAGATCTCTTTCATCTTAGAACTCCATTTGTTCGAGGTTGCGCAGCCCGAGCCGCATGGGGATAAACGTGGCGGCCGCCGTCAGGACCGCCGTGAACCCCACCACGCCGGCAAATGTCCACCAGTACGGCATGGACGCGCCGGGCCCGACCAGTCGTTTCCATTGGAGCATGAAGGTCTGGCCCGCGACAACCGCGGCGATGTACCCGATGCTCAACAGGAAATTGAGCGTGCCGCCCATGCCGGAGACGATGCGGGCGGGGTTGTCCTCGTTGAAGTTGGGATACAGGCTTCCGAGGCCTACCGACATGCCCGCCAAACCCAGATTCACCAGGGCGATGCTGTAAAGCGACAGGAAAGACGCCAGCGGTTCCATGCGCAGGATGATGCACGACAGGGTGACAATCGCCATGGAAAAGGTGGCCGTGGTCGCGACGCAGAGCCAGTATTTCTGCCAGATCAACTGACGAAACGTCAGAGGAGCGAGGCCGAGCAGCCAAAACCGTTGTCCCTCGAGGCTTACCAGCGGGTACACAAACCGGCTGGTGAGCGTTGCGGTGATGAGCGAGCACGCGCCGAGGTTCAGGCTGACAATGAAGGTGCGGTAGGCTTCGGCGTCCAGCATGGCCGAACGGTTGCGGAGGTTGGCTATGTAGACGGCCATAATCCCGAAGAAGATCAGGAATTGCGACCACTGGGTAGGGTCGCGCCAGAAAAGTTTGATGTCCTTCACTATGAGAACGCGGGCAGGATTGGGCAGGGCCGCGAGGAGCTTGTCCGTCTTTCCCAGCAGGCCTTTGTCGAGGGGTTTGACCCGTTGGCGGTCGAGCCCTTTCAAGGCAGACCACCCGGGAAAGAAGACCCGGGCGGCGAGCTGCATGGCAACCCATGAGAAGAAGAGGGCGTTGGCCAAAAGCAGCATCAGGTCGAAGATGCTTTCCGTGTAGCGGCCCGCGGCGGCCGTGAGAATTCCGTGCGCGGCCCAGTGACTGGGCAGAAACGGCGACTGGGTCTTGGTGGTGGCGTCGAATACAAGGGAGAGCATGCCCTGGGACGCATCCTGGCCCGCCATGAGCTTTCCGCGAAGGTAGAAGAACACGGCCAGAACGGCGCATCCTCCAATCGCGACAAAGACCCATTTCTTGAACATGGGAAATACGCGCACCAGCAGCATGGTGGCCATCGAGCCCAGGGCCGCTGGAATAGTGACGAAAGGGACGAATACCAGCGCGGCAGCTAGGTACAACATCGGTGACGCGCCCGTGACGAGGCCATAGGCCAGGATCAGCGGGGAACCCAGATAGGCCGAGGCCCAGGAGCTGAAGGATACGCATTCGACGAAACGCGCGATGAACAGCGATTGGACAGGCAGCGGGCTCTGCATCAGGTAGGCCATGTCCCTGGTCCGGTAGAAGGTCGAAAAAGCGATGAGGACGTTGGAGAACGTCAACATAAGAAACAATGCGAGCATCAAGACGGACAGCAGGCTGCCCATCAGCAGTTTTCCCAGATTCAGGCCCGCGCCGGAGGGGTCCAACCCAAAGTTCTGGAGCCATCGGAGGCCCACGCAGAATGCAATCAATGCGCCTATCCATAGGAGAGATGCCGCAACCGAGACCACTCCGACCTTCAACCTGGATTGGTGGCGTACGGACGCGATGGTATGTGCGGCCACGCGCAGTTTGACCCAGATGGCGGCCCCGAACGGCGTCATGAGACCGCCTCGCCGTTCGTGAGTTCGAGGAATACGTCTTCGAGCGAACCCGGATTGCGGCTCAAGGCCTTGATCTCGCTCAGCGAGCCCGTGTGGAGGAGCCTTCCATTGTGGATGATGCCGATGCGGTCCGCGGTCTCCTCGATCACACTGAGCGAGTGGGTGGACATGAAGATGGTCACGCCGTCGCGGGTTTTCTCGCGCAGGAAGTTCTTGACGAAACGGATATTCTTGGGGTCCAGCCCCACCCAGGGCTCGTCCACGACCACGACCTTCGGGTCGTGCAGGAAACAAGAGGCGAACGAAAGCTTCTGCCGCATGCCGTGGCTGTAGTCCTCGATGAGTTGATCCCCTACATCGCGGATTTCGAACAAATCGAGGAGTTCGCCGGTGCGGATGGACGCGATTTCCTCGGGCACCTGGTAGAGGCCTGCCACAAAACGCATGAACTCGCGGCCGGTAAGTTTCTCGTACAGGAAGGGCATGTCGGGGATGTACCCCAGCAATTGCTTTGCCGCGACGTGTTCCCTCTGGATGTCGTGGCCGCCGATAACGGCTTCGCCGGAGGTAGGTTTGAGCAGGCCCGTAAGGAGTTTGATGGTCGTGGTTTTTCCGGCGCCGTTGGGACCAAGAAAGCAGAAGAACTCCCCTGCTTCTATCCTCAGGTTCAGACGGTCCACCGCCGTCTTTGTGCCGAAGCGTTTCGACAAGTCCTTCGTTTCAATCATCTCGTTGCGTAATCCCTGGAGAACTGTTTCTTCAACATATGGCGAGCACGGTCTAATCCACTTCCGTGACCTCGATCCGCAGTTTTCCGAGGAACGGAAGCAGGCGCGGCCATCGTTCGATATCCCCGGTCAGCAGTTTCACGTGGGTAGCATCCGCCACCGTCTGCCCAAGGGTTGGGTCCATCCAGAGCCATTCGCCTACGAATACCTCGGGCCATGCATGATAATAGAACCCGTCAAGTTCCTCGCTCCAGACCACTCCAAGGGCGATGCGCGTCGGGATGTCCACCGACCGGGCCAATGCAGCAAAAAGCACGGTATGTTCGTTGCAATCGCCTACGCGCGACTTGAGGACCTCGAGGGCCGAAGGAATGCTGAGCACGCCTTCTTTTGCTACGTTCCTGTAAACCCAATCGTGAATCTTGACGGACTTTTCCCACGGGTTGGTGCTGTTCTCGATGATATCAGCGGCGGTCTGCCGAATATCGGGGTGGTCGGACTGTATGAACGGGTGCGGTGCGAGATACTCTGCCATATTCTCAGGCGCGCGTGAGGCGTCTTTGGCGGTGTCTGGCGTAAGAGGTTCTATAACCACCTTGCCGTGCTCAAGGACGCACTGGTTGGCGTCTTCGGGAAGCGAGGCCGTGTCCGCAAGGCCGGATACCGATATTGCCATGCGCTTCGCGCCTCGCGATGGGCGCATGCCGGAAGGGCGGATGGCTACCGATACGACAATATCCTGCGGGGTTTCGCGGGACAGGGACGCCATGGCCTCCTGTGACGTGGTCCGCTGGAGCGTCAGGCCAAACGGCGTCTCGGCGCGCACCGTTTCCCCCTGTTCGTCGACCCATGCTTTGGTGACGACGTCTTGCACGGTCACGGCAACGACGCGGGTTTTCCGGGCCGCTTCTCCTTCTCCCAGGGTTTCGAAGCCGAGACATTTGACTCGTGCCGTACCCATGGTCAACGTCATGGGATCGAACGCCTCGATGACGACTTCCTCGCCCGGCGCGAGGTCGCTCAGTTGAAGGGTCGCCGTCCCCGTGATGCCGCCGATAACCAGTTCGCGGTCCATCGGTATGGAGATGGGATACACCTCGCCGGCCGTGTGCAGCCGCGCATCGAGGGCCCCGTTCTCGATGACGCCTTCGAAACGCGCCCCATAATCCTGGGAGTGGACGGCGAAGTCGAAGTTGCCCCGATCGCCTGTGCGCGCAATCCATGCAGCGCCAGTCATGTACAAACGCATTGGCTGCCCGAGGAACTGCATTTTCAGGGTGGCGTTCAATAGGATGCGGGTCCCCGGCAGCCCCTCCATCGTTTCAGGGGCCGTCTGGGTATTGATGAAACCGATCGGCTGGTCCTGGGGCGAGATAATCTGCATCCAGGTGTCAGTTGGGTTCTGTTTGTAACTTGCCGAGAGGGAAGGCCCGAGGAACAGCGGCATCAGCTCCCGGTAGGCGAGCAAGCCCATCATGACGAGCCAGAAAAGAACTACGGCTGCTCCGGTTAGTTTCTTGCGATGGTGCCGCAGCACTTCTTGAATTTCTTGCCGCTACCGCAAGGACAGGGATCGTTGGGCTTGATGTCCGGGCCGGTTCTGCGGATGGGTTGCTGCTTCACGCGCGGGCGGGGCTGGTCACCCGGGTCACGTTGTTCGGCGTCGGGCTGGCCGGCCAAGGCGAAACGGCTGGTGTCAAAGCTGGCGAAACTGCGGTCCTGCTGCTTGTCAGCCTGAACATACGAGTAATGAGAGAGTTTTGCAAACGGGTCTTCACTTTGCGTAAGCGTTCCGCGCTGGGCCTGCAACCGGCGGCGCTGGCGCACCTCGGGGTCGGAGAGACGAAACAGGGTCTGGGAGACGTCCTCCTCGATCGACGCCATCATGGATTGAAAGAGTTCGTACCCTTCGGTCTTGTACTCGACCAGAGGATCCTTCTGTCCATAGGCCCGCAAACGCACCGAGTCGCGCAAATAGTCCATCGAATAGAGATGGTCGATCCACTTGTCGTCCACGGCCCGCAAGAGGGCCATCATCTCGAGGTCGTGGGTCCGTTTTCGGGCGATCCGGGCGAAGTCCACCTGCGATTCGTCCCCTCCTATCTCGGTGCGGAAACTCTGGCGGATCTCTTCCTCGAGGGACTTTTCGCGCCGTTCGTATTCGTGAAGGACCTGTCCGACCAAATCGTCAAACAGGGGTTGCGGTTCGGGGTCATGAGAGGCCGCTGCCTTCGGCTCGAAACCGAAGATTGCCCGGAATCCGGTAGCCAGTCCCTCGAGGTCCCATTCGTCTGGAAGCACCGTCTCGGGAGCGAACTCGTCCACCAGGCGCCCTATGATGTTCTCGAACATCTCGTGAAGCTGTTCGGTGACATCGCGGTCCTCGAGGACATTGCGGCGCATGTCGTAGATGATCATGCGCTGCTTATTCATGACGTCGTCATATTCCTTGAGGTGCTTGCGGATTTCGAAGTTGTATTCCTCGACCTGCCGCTGCGCCCGCTCGATCGAGCGCGAGACCATTTTCTGGCTCAGGGGTTCGTCGTCCATCTGCTGGCTTCCGAACCAGTCCAGCAAGCGCTTGACCTTATCGCCTCCAAACAGGCGCGCCACCTCGTCCTCGAGGCTGAGAAAGAAGCGCGTGTTTCCGGGGTCGCCCTGGCGGCCGCAGCGGCCGCGGAGCTGGTTGTCGATACGGCGTGATTCATGGCGCTCGGTTCCGACAATGGCGAGGCCGCCCAACTCGCGCACGCCGTCGCCCAGTTTGATGTCGGTTCCGCGGCCGGCCATGTTAGTGGCTATCGTGATTGCGCCGCGTTTGCCGGCGTTGCTGATGATGCTGGCTTCCCGTTCATGGTACTTGGCGTTCAAGACCTGGAAGTCCTTCACGCCCAATTCCCCGAGCAATCCGGCCACCTTTTCGGATTTCTCGATGGAGACCGTGCCGACGAGGACCGGACGCCCGGTCTGGTGGATATCGGCGATCTCATTCACTACGTGGCGAAACTTGCCTTCTTCCGTCGCGAACACAAGGTCGGAATGGTCGTCACGGATCAACGGCAGATTGGTGGGAATCTGTACGACTTCGAGTTCGTAGATCTGGGCAAACTCGGGCGCTTCGGTCGCGGCTGTGCCGGTCATGCCGGCGAGTTTCGCGTACAGCTTGAAGTAATTCTGGTACGTGATGGTGGCGACCGTCTGTGACTCGAATTGCACGGCTACCCGTTCTTTGGCTTCGAGTGCCTGGTGCAGACCGTCGGAATACCGCCGGCCTTCCATCATGCGGCCGGTAAACTCGTCCACGATGAGGACCTCGCCGTTGTACACGACGTATTCGTCGTCTCGCTTGTAGAAATTGTGCGCTCGCAGCGCCTGCTCGACCATATGCACCAGCCCGAGATCCTCGGTGAAAAGGTTTTCAACCCCCAGAAGGGTCTCCAGGGTATTCATGCCTTCTTCAGTAATGAGGACGTGATGCCCTTTCTCTTCTGTTTCGTAGTGCGTGTCTTTTCGCAAGCGCCGCACCACATCATCCACCTTGTAATACAGGTCCGTGCTTTTCTCCGGTCTGCCGGAAATGATGAGGGGGGTGCGCGCCTCGTCGATGAGAATCGAGTCAATCTCGTCGACGATGGCGTAGTTGAGCTGGCGCTGTACCCTCATTTCAGGACGAATGGCCATGTTGTCGCGGAGGTAATCGAAGCCGAATTCGTTGTTGGTGCCGTAGGTGAGGTCCGCGCGGTACCCGACCTGGCGTTCGGCGGTGCCCATGTCGTGCTGGATGAGCCCTGTCGTGAGGCCCATGAACTGGTAGATGGGCCCCATCCATTCCGAATCGCGCCGCGCCAGGAAGTCATTCACCGTGACAATGTGCACGCCGTTTCCGGTCAGGGCGTTGAGATAAACAGGCATGGTGGCTACCAGGGTTTTCCCTTCGCCCGTGACCATTTCGGCGATCCAGCCATTGTGCAGCACGATGCCGCCAAGTATCTGGACGTCGAAGGGGCGCATGCCCACAACGCGTTTCCCGGCTTCGCACACGGCCGCGAACGCCTCGGGGAGGATATCCTCCAGACTCGCCCCTTGCGCCAGACGCTCCTTGAAATCGGCGGTTCGTGCGCGCAGACGGTCGTTGGTCAACGAAACCATATGGGCTTCGTGTTGGCGCACCTGGTCCAGCAACGGGGCAACCTTTTTGAGTTGGCGCTCGCTGCTTGTCCCGAAAATTGAACGCAACACCGAGTTCAGCATGCTGAATTGGCCTCCAATCGGCCTCGAGTGTTAGTATTTCGCCTTGTAACCCGCATCTTCGCAAACATAAGACGGATCATACCAGAGGTTTGGCGGCGTCACAACAAAGGAGCGCGGCTCGGGGACGTGATAGCAGTATCAGTATATTTGGTCACGCTGTGCCTTTCGGCGGGGGTGGTGGGCGCATTCGCACACAATCTGTTGGCAGGCGTGGGCTTCGCGCCGACGTTCGAAGTCGGTTCCCGCCTGCTCCTGGGGGTGGCTGCGGGCTATGTTGCCGTACAACTCCTCTTTGCGGCGCTGGTGAAAGCGCTTAAACCGACCCGTTCAAGGAAGTTCCTTTTTGTCGAAAGCGCTTCGCATGCGGCAGCGGTCGTCTTGATTCCTTTCCTCATGCACATCCAGGTTGCCTGGCCTGACCCCGTTTTGCTGAAGGCGGAACCGCTTGTCTATCTGGCGGCGTATCTGGCGCTGCACGGCGCTCTCAAGCTTTTTTCATTTTACACGGCGTTGTATAGCGAGCCATCCGGGCGCCTGCATGTTCTCGCCTGGATAGGCGCCGCATGCCTTGCCGGGGCGGTCTCGTGGCTGGGGCTCCAGCAATGGCGTTCGGGGATAGAGAAAGCGCGGCCGGAAGCTACCTCGATGCCTTCGATCTACCGCATTGGCGACACCTATTCGGAAGCGCGGCCGGTGCACGAGGGGGCAATGGCGCGTTATGATCTTCCCTTCTACGATAACCGCGGCATCACACTGCGCTGGGCCAATCCGCCCGATGTCCCCGTAGAGGATGCCGTTGCCCAGGCGCACGTGACGGTCGTGCTCCATGGAAAGGAAACGGAAAGATACCGGGCAACCGTGAATCTCGAGGGGGATGGATGGGCAAGCGCGCGCGTGCTGGCGGAGGACATTCCCGCGGACGCAACACGCTGTACGGTTTTCTGGACCCAGCAACCTGCCCCCAGTTGGTTGCGCCTGCTCGGTTTCACACCCGTCGTGAGGTCCAACCGGCAGTTGCTGCTCTCCGGCCCGCTGCTTCACCAGCGCCGGACAGAGCAAACGTCTCCAAACTTCATCATTATCGGCATCGACGGGCTGAACCCGTGTCACATGTCCGCATGGAAATATGAACGCCGGACGACGCCGATGCTCGACCGTTTCGCCCACAACGTTGTCGCGTTTCCTTACGGATACTCTCCAGCGCCGGAACCGCGCGCCGCCTACATGTCGGTGCTGACCGGCGTCAACCCGTTGTGCCATGGCCATTTCGGCGATAGGGACGGGCCGATGCCCGAAGGATGTAAAACGCTGAGCGACATGCTCCGCAGGGACCATTACGCCACCGCCGCGTTTACGGAAGGCGAATATCGCCAGGACCTGGATTTCGGCAGCGGGTTCGAGAACGGGTTCGAATGGTTTGATGCCGGGTATGCCGCCGAAGGCGAAGCGGCCGGCAGCGAACGCACCGTTGAGAAGGCGCTCGATTGGATGGAGAACCACCGTGATGTGAAGTTCATGGTGTTCGTGCGAATCTCTGAGTTGGAGGATATGAAAGTGAGGGCGCGTTACGGCACCCGGTTCCTCGACAAGCCGGACGCTCCCAAGGATGTGAATCTCTACGACACGATGCTGGAATACGTGGATACCGCCGCCGGCCAGGTGCTCCAGTACATACGGGACTCAGAACTCATCGAGAACACGTGCGTCATTGTCTTTGCGCCGTATGCCATGCGGTTCGGGAAGGACGGCAAACGGCTCGCTTTCGATTTGTCGGAGGAGTCGCTGCGTGTTCCCATCCTATGCCACAAGCCCGGGGTCCCGCGGGAAATGCGCACGTACGCGGTCGCTCTCGAGGACGTAGTGCCTGCTCTGACGCGCGTGGCTGGCATACCGCTGGATAGAACCGTTGACGGGCGGAGTTTTCTGCTGGGGCCGGTCGGCAAAGACCCCGTATCCATGGCGGCTGACCCGTTTCAGGTCTCCGTGCGGTCCGGCAACTACCGGTATATCTGGGAACCCGGGACGCGGGCGTTTGGCGACGTGCCCATGCCGGGTGGAGGCAATTCAAGGCTGTTCCGCGTCGGAACGTCTACCCAGGCCGTGTCGATTACCGGTGAACAGGAAAAACTGGCGGACGATTTCCAGCGGAGCCTGGCTGAGTACGTTCATTCGAGTTACATGTGGCGCGGGATAAGTGCCGTGGCTCCAAAGCAAGATGCGCTGTCCGCGCCAGCCAAAGAAAAAGAATAGGGGTGCCAGCATGGGCGAGGATATTTCGAGAAGAACAGCGATCAAATGCGCGGCGGCAATAACGGGAACCCTCGTTCTCGGTTCGGCGGCGCGGGGCCAGGATACCGCAGCGCCTCCGGCGGACGACCTTGCCCGGATACAGGCGCTGCTGGAAGGGAATCAGGCGGTCAAATGGGTCTTTGCGGGCGACAGCATCACGCACGGGGCCCGGCACACCAGCGGCTGGCGGGATTATCCGCAACTGTTCGAAGAACGCCTCCGCTATGAGATGGGCAAGGAGCGCAACCTCGTGATTCGCACCGCTACCAGCGGGTGGACCATCGAACGGCTGTCAGAGGATCTCGAGTGGCGGGTGCTGCAGTTCGCCCCCCAGGTAGCCTCGTTTCATTTTGGGATGAACGACTGCAAGAAGGGAACAGAGGCTCTCCCCCGCTTCCGCGAACTGTATTCGGATATTGTGCGGCGCGTGCGCGAAGGGTGTGGAGCCGCCATTCTGATTCATACGCCCAATCCTGTCTTGCCTGATTCCGAAAAAGACCGCGGGCCGTATATCGACGCGTATGTCGGGGCCATTCGCGAGGTCGCGGCCCAAACCAGCGCAATCCTCATCGACCACTACGCGGCATACGCTGAATATGAACAGAATAGCGATATCTATTACCTCATGAACGACCCGCTGCATCCAAACGAGTACGGCCACCGGTTCAAAGCAACCCTGCTCTTCAAGGCCCTGGGGATCTATGACCCGGAAAGCGCGGTGTGCCGGTTGTTCATTCCCCGCTGAGGTTCCGGAGGGGTCTGCTGGCGGCCGGTTCGGAGAGTCTAGTATCCCAGCAAGGAACCTGCCTCATTAATGGCGGAAACGCTGTGCCAGAGGTAGGCAAAAATGAGGTAGCAGAGTATCATGAGGATCGCCGTGAGGGTTGTCACGACCAGGGTGAATGCGCTCTTTTCCAAGCGCGACATTTTCGGCGACAGCCATGCGAGAGGAATCGCAAGCGCGCCGAGAATGAAGAGTCCAAGCATCCATACCCAAATCGGTTCGTAGTACCAGGTGGCGCTTGTCTTGAGCTTCCTGCCGCAGCGGCGGCAGAACACGTCCGTCTCCCCCACTTCGAGCTTGCAGACGGGGCACACCGATGGCGCGCTGGAAGGAATTGCCGCTCTGTCGGGTTCCGTTTTCACGGACGGTCCTCTGCGGGTTGATGATTAGCCGCGGCATTCTAGAACGCCGGTGCATATGAATCAAAGAGCGCGGTCAGGAATCGCTGGAAGGCCAGGGATATTCGCCGGGGATCACGAGCAGATGCGGACCGCCCCCGGTAAACGGTGTTTCCAGACGAAAGCCCCGGCCGGCATGCTCGTGCACCGACAGCTCCGGCGGCGCGTCGAGCGGCACAATATCGACCGGTTGGGCCCCTTCGACGAGTACCGCTACGGTGCCTTCCTCCACCATGCTCTTCAAGCGGACGCCTTTTCGCCCGAATATGTTTATCCGCGGAACCGCGATGATGCCCCCGGAGAAAACGGGCAGTTCGGGTCTGTAGGGTATGTTTCTCTCTCCGAAAACAAGGGAGGTGGAAAGGCACAAGGGCGTCCCATCGAGGTATTGGATGTCTGGCGATACAAGCAAGGATTCGCCGGGCGCCCGGGCGCCAGCCTGTCCGGCCGCCTGTCGAATCTGGGCGTGAAACTCCTTCAGCATGCCGCCAGCGATTCGCCACTGCATGATCGCATGCGCCTGCATGACCATGAAAAAGGCACACAGGAGGGAGGTGCCGGAAATCGTGATGCGCCTCCACTTGGGGTGGTCCATGATTCGGTGGAACAGAGACGTCAGGCCCACGGCGAACAGCGCGTTGGCGAGGAGTAACTGGCCGCCGCCAATAAGATGGACCGGATCGATCTCGCGGCCTCCCCCAAACACCCTGACCGCCAATATCGAAAGCATCGCGAACAAAAGCACCGGCCGCCGCGCTTTCCTGTATAGGAGGACCAGTACCGTGACAACCGTCGCGGCTGCCACCCACCCCAGCCACGGGCTTTCGTGAAGACACTTGACCGTGGCGGGCAGGAATCCGATGGGATAGAAGATGAAATAGAGCGGTCCAAACATCGCCGCCGCGCTGCCGCCGTGCGCAAACAGGGTCTCGCGGTGCAACCAGGCGGCCGCCAGGACGACCGGCGCCATCGGCAAGACCCGGAGAAGGCGTTTGGGTGCGCGGTCCGATGAAAGGAGCGACTCGAATAGGGCAAAAACGATGACGAGCCCGATGTTCTCGGGGCCGGCAATCGCGGCGAGACCGAACAACGGAACCGTCAATACAAGCCAGAGCGCATTTCCCGAGCGCGCCAGAAGGCAATACGCATCCAAGGCCAGGAGTGCAAGAAAGCATGGCAAAAGGTCTACCATACCGCACAGGTTCGTTACGGATTCAGTATGCACGGGATTGGCCATGAACAGCACCGCCGCGAGCGTGCCAAGCCACCACGGGCCGTTGTATGCCAGTTTCATCAGATAAAAGATCGCGATCATGCAGCCGTATAAAAGGAGGATATTGCCGGCGTGATACACCCAGAACGTGTCCCCTAGCGCGTTTTGCAGCCCCGCCCAGACCGGAGCAAGCCCCGCAGGCAAGTCTTGCTCGACGTAATCGCGCCCCATAGGGTAGATGTTGAGGGTCCAACTGAACACCAACAACACATAGAAGGCCATTGAGACCCAGTCAAACAATTGGGGATACCGAACGCGCAGGTGCGCCTTCGCGGATTCGGTATGCTGACCAGGAGCCTTCATAGCGGCAAAGTCTACTGGCCAAACGGCGGCGAGGTCAACTGACCGGCGAAAGACTTCTCCGTGCGCTCGTCTCCCTCTCCGCCTGGACCCCGGAGGCGGTGTTTACGAGGAACAAAGCGGATGAAGCTGTGTGTTACACGGATGTATGGAAAAGCTAGTACTCACAGAGGAGCGCCGGAGGACGGAGCACGCGGGGCATCCCATACCGTGCGTCAGACGGACGGCCATTATCGGCGTGGGCGCAGTTGGCTCCACGACCGCTTACGCAATGCTTCAGGCGGGGACGGCCGATGAGCTGATACTCTATGACTACGACCCTCATCGCGCCGAAGGCGAATACATGGACCTCCAACACTGTCTACCCTTCACTCATCATTCGGCCATGTCGGTGCGCAATGTGGATGAGATCGAGGATTGCGGTCTCGTGATCGTGACGGCCGGCGCAGGACAGAAGCCCGGTGAATCGCGTTTAGACCTGGTAAAGCGAAACGCTGACATATTTGCGACGTTCTTTCCCTTGCTGTCCGAGAACAACCCCGACGCCATTTTCTTGATTATTACGAATCCCGTGGATGTCATGACGCGCGTCGCGTTGACACTTAGCGGCTTGCCCGCGCAACAGGTCATCGGCTCGGGAACGGTGCTCGATACCGCGCGTTTCCGCACCCTCATCAGCTTGCACTGCCGCATTCTTCCCCGTCACGTGCACGCCGTGGTCATCGGCGAGCATGGCGACAGCGAGGTCATGGTGTGGAGCCGCGCGAGCATCGGCACCTACCGTGTCAGCGAGTACTGCAACTACGTGGGAATCCCTCTGACCGCCGAAGACATCGAGCGCATCAACAGCGACGTTCGCACTGCGGCCTACAAAATCATCGAGCGCAAAGGCGCCACCCATTTCGCTATTGGAGTCGCCACCAACATGATCGCGCAGGCGTTGTCCACGAACGAGAGCTCGATGTACACGGTGAGCCGCCGGTGCGAAGGCATATTCGGCTTGCAGGACGTCTGCCTGTCGGTGCCTACGCTCATGGACCAGCGTGGCGCGCACACCCACATGGAGATAGGCTTGTCGCCTGCCGAACATAAAGCGCTTCTGCGCAGCGGCGATGTACTGAACGAGGTCTACGAAGGCCTCGGTCTCTGATAGCGGCTCTCTCCGCCAGACACGGCCCGCTTGGCGCAGTCCCTCGTACTCCAAGGCGCTTTTCCTCTTGCCCATGGTCTCGTGATACCATGCGGCGATTTTGAATTGTTGCGTGGGAGGACTGCCGGTGTTTGGTGTTTCCGCATGTCTTGTGAGCGGGGTGCTTGCGATGGTATCTGGTGCTGCAACGGATGATTTCGGTGAGGCCAAGTGGCTGCGGGATCCTATATTCGAGAATATCGGCGTTATCGATGTGTTTCACAAGGAGAACGCTCCCAAACCCGAGCTATCGGGCCCGCGCAACGTCCATACGCTCATGCGCAAGGAAATCGCGCTTTCCGGCGCGCCGTCCGCGGCGACACTGGTTATCACGGGGGACGACTACTATAAGTTTTACATCAACGGAGCGTTTCTGGTGCAGGGGCCCGAACCCGGCTATCCGTTCGCCTATCCCTATTACAAGCTCGATGTGACTGCGGCGCTTCAGGCCGGCGATAACACACTCGCCGCACACGTCTACTACCAGGGACTCCTGAATCGAGTCTGGAACAGCGCCGACAATCGCGCGGGTTTCATGATGACGCTGAACGTCATATATTCCGATGGTTCGAGCCAGACATTTGCCACGGACGAGTCGTGGAAACTCTACACGCTGACCGCTTTCCCCACAGGCCGCACCATTGGCTACGAAACGCAGTTCGCCGAGGATATCGACATGCGCGCGATCCCCGTGGGCTGGCGCGAGACCGGATTCGACGATACGGGATGGCAGGCGCCCCTGTGCGGGAGGCAGGACCACGTGTTCGTCAAACAGATGACCCCGCCCCTCGAACATTGGCGCGCCAACCCCGTTGTTGTCGAGAAGAAAGCCGAAGGCCACTATTTCTACGATTTTGGACAGGAGATTGTCGGTCATACGCGCATCCGGATTCGGGGCCCTGAGGGGCACAAGCTCGAGGTGCGTCATGGCGAGGAACTGTCGGAGCCTCTCACCGTACGCTATGACATGCGCGCCAAATGCCTCTACCAGGAGTTCCCGATCCTCTCGGGGCGCGAGGAGACCATCGAGTTTTTTGACTACCGGGCGTTTCGTTACATGGAAATCCTCAACGCGCCAACGGAACCGGAAGTCTGGGTAGATGTGCGGCACCACCCGTTCGACCCCGAGGCCGCCACGTTCAATGCTTCCGACGGCCTGCTCATGCAAATCTGGCAGCTCTGCAAGAACGGGGTCCAGTGTGGTGCACAGGGCAGCTTCCTCGATTGCCCGTCCCGCGAAAAAGGCCAGTACCTTGGCGATGCCCTTATCACGGGCCATTCCCACGTGGTGCTTACGGGCGACGGGTCGCTTCTGGCGAAGGCCATCCAGGATTTTGCCTTGTCCCGGCGGGTTTGTCCCGGATTGATGGCCGTAGCCCCGGGAAGTTTCATGCAAGAGATTGCCGAGTACTCCCTGCAATGGCCCTTGGTGGTCCGCAACTATTACGACTACACCGGCGACGGTGTATTTGTTCAGCACATGCTCGACGAGGTGCTTCCGGGGCTATTTGCCTATTTCGGGGGATTCGAGTCTGAAAGCGGTCTCCTGACAGGCATGACCGAGAAATGGGTGCTGGTCGACTGGCCCGACAATCTCCGCGACGGGTACGACTATGACTACGCGAAACACCGGGAGAATGCGGTTCTGAACGCGTTTTACTATGCTTCGCTGCAGGCGGCTGCCACTTTGTGCCGTGACCTCGGCCGGGACCCGGAACCGTATGAGGGCAAAGCGGAAATGGTGCGCGCGGCTTTCGTCCGACGTCTTCTTGACGCAGATACCCGTTTGTTTGTCGACGCCCCGGGGTCCAAACATAGTTCGTTGCATGCAAATGCGTTGCCCCTTGCGTTCGGACTTGTCCCCGAGGACTCCGTTCCCGCTATCGTGAACCTGATCCGCCGGAAACGCCTGAGTTGCGGCGTGTACATAGCGCCGTTCGTTATCGAGGCGTGTTTCCGCGCCGGCGAGCCGGAGCTGGCCTACGACCTCATCACGTCGAAAGACGAACACTCCTGGCACGAAATGCTCCGCAACGGCGCAACCACCTGCATGGAAGCCTGGGGACCCGAGCAGAAGTGGAATACGAGCTGGTGCCATCCATGGAGCAGCGGTCCGGTCTATCTGATTGCCGAACGCGTGGTCGGATTGCGTCCGGCTGAACCCGGATGGCGGCGCATCGCCTTCGAGCCGCGTATCCCCGCCGCACTGGACCGAGTCGAGTTTCATGTCTCCGTCCCTCAAGGCACGATCGACGTGAAATTCAGCCGGGACACGGGATTCGCCCTTACGGCGCCACCCGGAGTTCCTGTCCGTAGTGATGTGCCGGACGGGACCCGCGTGGTCATCATGCATACGCCTCAACAACTCTCCGGGCGCCAACGCGAAATCCTTCAGGCGCAAGGCTGGCAGGACCGTGTCGGTGAAAATGCAGGGCTTTGGGTCTCGGTGGATGACCAGACCCTGCGCATTGTGCGCGGCAAGAACATCATCTGGGAAAGCCCCTGTGCGACCGCCGAAAAAGGAACGGGGTCGGAGATGGACAGTCTCAAGACCCCTCTCGGATGGCACGAAGTGTCCGCGAAAACCGGCAAAGGCGCTCCCTGGGGCCAGGTCTTCCGAAGCGGTGCCCCAACCGCCGAAGTGTGGCAGGACGGGCAAGATACCACCGAAGACCTTGTGCTCACGCGAATCTTGTTTCTTGACGGCCTTGAACCGGGGCTCAACAGAGGCGGCAACGTCGACTCCCGGGGTCGCTATATCTACATCCACGGAACCAACAACGAAGCCGCCCTCGGCACCCCGTCATCCCACGGCTGTGTCCGCGTCCGGAACGACGACGTCATCGCTCTCTACGAACTGGTCACCGAAGGCACAAAGGTGCTCATCACTCAAAATTAACAGAACAGCCAATAGGGGAAAAAGGCCGTGCATGCGGCACGGTCACGGCGCGGGCGCATCCTGGGGTTCTGGGGGAACGGGGAGCGCCGACTCGTCGTTGGGGACTTCCTCAGGTACGGGCATTACCTTGAAAATACGGGTCTGGCCGGCTTCGATGGGTACGGTCATGAGGCGCTTTTCGGACCATCCCACGGCGGGATCGAGGAGGTCCTGCACTTTGTAGACGCCGCCAAGGTCGATAATCCGTTCTCCGCTTGCGCCAGCATGAACAGCCAGCGAGTTGCGGCCGAAATAGTAAAAATCCTCGGACGCGGGCGGGGCGCTTCGCACGTACTGAAAAACCTCGAGGGTGCGAAAGATCTCCCGGAGCAGCCCCACTGGCATCACGGGTTCAGCGCAATAGACCGACGTCCAGCTCTTCTCATCGGCCTCGTCGCCAAGGAAGGCAATGGCGACACTGGCCTTGTCGCTGCCGGTGCGTCTCGCGATCACGTTCACGTCGTCATCTTCGATGTAGAACGATGGCGACCAGGCAACCCCGTCGCCGAATTGGGTTCCTGTCGGAATCCAGGCGCCGCCCAGGGTGACAACCGACCCGGAAGGCACAGGCTTGTCGAGAGGTTTCACAGTCATTTGAACGGTAGCGGCGATGTTGGCGGCGGCATTGGCTTCGCCGTTGCAGTATCCCGGCGCATAGACCCATATTGCGGTCGCGCCTGTGTCGCGCAGGAGGGCGTGCAGCGCTTCGCGGTTCTCTTGGGGCAGATGAAACGTGTTCAGGAACAGGTAACACGGAGTAACGGGCACGGTTCCCGCCAGCAGGTCGCCGAGCAAGCATATCTGCGTGGGGACGCCCATGCGCAGTACGTTGGACGGCAGGGTCTGCAGAAGGTCTGCGTTCAAGGCCGTGTCGCAGACTTGATTGAACCTGCTGGTCTCCGCAAGCACGATGGTCATCAGCAGGTTCTCGTTGCGTCCGAACGGCGTCATGCCATCGGCCGGTTTGGCTTCAGTGATAGGGCTGTACAAGGTCTTGAGGCTTTTCAAGGTGTGCCACGAGTTTTCGGCGGGGGATTCCTGCGTGTCGACGGGAATGCGCCACAAAAGGCCCATTCCCTGGGTCACGGCGACCGCGAATACGTGGTCGAGCCTCTGGCGCAATTGTTTTGCGGCGGCCTCGTCGGATTCCGCCTGGGCGCTCGCGTTCGCAAGCGTGTCGTCCAAGAGAAACCACGACTTGCCATGGCGCAGAGCGCTGTGTACGGCCCCCAGGATTCCTCCGCTCTTGTCAATGCCGTAATCGCCAAGCCCGGGAGGCGACACAAACCCGTCTATTTCACTGTCAAGCAATAGGTTCAAGGCTGCGTGACCCGCGCAGTTGGTAGTTGGACCGAACGCGAAACCATACGGAGCAAGAACGCGGGTGTCGTGGCCTCCTGTTGCCTTGATCTGAGAGGCCAGCAGGGCCAGGGTATCCGCGATGTTTTCGGATACGTACCGCAGATAATCGATGTTGCGCCGTTCTCCCGGGAATCTGTGGAATACCGTATGAGCATCGCCGCCACGTATCTCTTTGGGCACGGGGGCGGTCTCGAAGGCGATATCTTTCTCGTTCCAGGCAGCGCGAAAGGCCTCGACCGTCTCATAACGAACCGTCAGCCACTCGCGAAAGCCTGTTACATTGGCCTCCGACCTGTCGTAACCCTCCGGCTGAATCCAGAACCCGTTTTGCAGGCATCGCAACACGTAGCCCGTGACATTCGGGCCTCCGGGAGCATCTTCCATGGCCTTGACAAGAGATGCCAGGTTGCCGAGCGCGGCTTCGCGCCATTTCTTGGATGCCACGGATACAAATGGCTGCTTTTCCTCGCCGATGGTCATGACCGCGTCTGGGTTGGCTTCCAGCCATGCGGTGGGCGGGTCGAGCGCTACAGAGAGGATGATCTCGGCGTCGGGGCATGCCTCCGCGATGGCGCCAACCGCCGCCAGCGCGGTATCCGCCGCCATCCCGTGTTCCGGCCATGGCAACGGCGCCTCGACGGCGAACCGGAACAGTCGCACGGCCGCGCCGTCGTCCCTGGGCATCTCGGCCGCGGCTTGCCGCACCTTGGCTTTCAGTATTTCCGGCTCGGCTTGCCCAAGGTAGACATAGATGGGCGGTTCCGGCCAGTGGACAGGTTCGGGTATCTCCACCAGCGCCTCTTCTGCCTGGGGAGCCTGGGCATCGCCCTCGACAAAACGGTCCAGCTGCGGGGATCTGCCCAGGAGACCCCCCACCCAGAATCCCAGCGCTCCGGATGCGCCGATACACAGCAGAGCCAGCAATACATAAACGTACGCCGGACGCTGTCTAGTGCTTTCGTTTTCCGACATACTCTGCAAGTGCTTTCAATACCATGGCTTCGGAACCCAAGGCATCCAATGCCGCCTTGGCGTCTTTGACCAGTTCGGTGACTTTTCTTTGCGCCCCATCTTTCCCCAGGTGCGTTGTGAACGTGCTGCGGCCTGCATCTTCGGGAGCGTGACCGGCATCAAGGAGATCGTCGGTAATCTGGAACGCGAGCCCGAGGCTCTCAGCGTAGCGTTCGAGGGCATGGACCTTGGCCTCCTCGACCCCCAGAATCCTTGCGGGGATACGTACAGCCGCCAGAAACAGCGCAGCCGCCTTGTGCGCGTAAATATCCGTCAGCTGCTCCAGGGACGCTCGTTTCCCGCCCAATGCAAGGTCCGCGTGTTGTCCTCGCACGATCCCCTCGTGACCGATCGCCTTCGACAACTCCGCAATCGCCGGAGCGACAGGCCGGTCACGCTGTTCCGCGTTCATGGCAACGAGGCGGTAAGCTACGGAAATGAGGTCCATGGCGGCGAGAATAGCCGTGGATTCGCCATAGACAACGTGAGTGCAGGGTTGCCCGCGGCGCGTTTGCGCATTGTCCATCGACGGCAAATCGTCAAGGATGAGTGATGCGGCATGCACCAGTTCCACAGCGCACGCCGCATCGGAAACCGCGGTTCGCGCGTATCCGTTCACCTCCGCCACGATAAGCGACATTACTGGCCGCAACCGTTTGCCGCCGCCCAGGACACCGTACCGCATGGCGGCAAAGACTGCCTGCGGCTCATGGTCTTCCGGGGGCAGGATACGCTCCAGTTCCTGGTCGACGAATATCTTGCGCTCCTGGATGTAGGTGGCAAGGTCAAATCCGGCCATGCGCTTTTCCTATCTCGGGTTCGTCCGTGTATACGCAGCAGCGTGCATCATCAAGAGGTTCGAGACGCATCCATCCGCCGTAATCGCACAGTTCGCCGGTGTCGTCCGCGTCGAAAATGCGTTTGGCGCGGAACTCGACAGGCCCCTGGGGAGCGGTCACGACTTCTTCCGTGCGGCGCGCTGTAGCCAGTCGTGCGATAACTTGGCCCCCAGCAAAGACTTCGACTTCCGCCTCGCCCAACGAAGAATAGCAATTGACGAGGGTAATCCGCAACTGACCCCCTTTCCAGTCCATCGTGGCCGACTTCGACATGGGACGGACCGCTTCGCCCCGCACTTCCCGCTCCGCATACCAACCATTTTCCGGCAGCTCGACGCCGCGGAAAAACAGCGTGTTGCGTTTGACTTGTTCCCAGAAGCGGGCGCTCGCGCCATACTGCTTTCTCGCTCGCCAGGCCTCAGGCAGATACGCCAGACTCGAGCCCCACGACTTGGCGTGCGCCCATAGTTTCCAGTGATCGCCGTCCAAGAAGCCGCGGCCCACGGATTTCGCTTCGCCCAACAACATCCTGGGGATGACCCGGTGCATTTGTGTGGCCGGGAAGTTTCGCATCACTACCCGCATGCGGTTGCGCGTGTTCAGGTAGTATTTCTGTCGAAGCCGTTTGCCTGTGCCCATGGTGGCGCTGAATTTATGCCGAACGACCGCCTCGGGACAGTTCCAGATTTCGAATCCCGCATTCCAGATACGGAGGCACAGATCGAGATCATCGAGATAGATCTGGAAATCCGGCAGAAGTCCCGCCCGGCGCAGCGTTGCGCAGCGAAGGAACATCGCGCCGCCGCAAACGCCGAGGACTTTCCGGGGCACGTTCCACTTGGGTCCGTCGAGACGCCCTACGCCTATATCCCACGACGAGCCGATGATCGAGCATTCGATACCGAGCGAATTAAGCAGATGCGGAGCGCTGAACAACACCATTTTCGGCGCGAGGGCGCCGCACTCCGGCTTCGCTTCCGCGGCACTCACGAGCTTCTCGATGGCATCCGGTGCGGTGGATGTATCGTTGTTCAAGAGGAAGACGTAGTCGGCCCCCGCATCGAGAGCGCGCTCGATGCCCCGGTTGTTGCCCTCCGACCACCCGATGTTCTCCGGAAGCGGCAACACCTCGATGCGCGGATCGTCGTACCCGCCCTTAACAAATGCGATTGAATCGTCGCTGCTGTTGTTATCGACCAGCACGAACCGGCAATTCCGGTACGTGCCGGCAAGCAGCGAATCAAAACAGTCCGCGAGATGTTCGCGGCCGTTCCAGTTAATGACAAGCACGTATACAAGCGGTTTCGGCATGATGAGAGGCAGTATAGCAGGGAGCGCCTCATTGGTGAACTTGAGCCCGTGGTTCGTCGAATGGATAACGAACGGGCAATCAGCGTAGACTCCGGGTGGCCGTAGCAGTAGTTAAGAGGGTAGGAGGCCAAATCGTGTTCCACGCGCCCAATCATCGGCGGACACCAATCCGCGGGCCGCGTTTGCCGCTCTTGGCGGACATGGGCCAGACGCCTTCGCCGCAAGAGCATCTGAAGTCCGTACAGCCGGAGCGCCGTGCGCAACGCAGCACCTTCCGTGTTGCCCAGCCAAGTGCCCGTGATGTTCGAGGTTGTCAAGTCAGTGGGGACATCCATCATGGTGAACCACATCCCAGGGGGCGGCAACGTGCTGTACCTCGACGGGCATGTCGAGTTTCGTCTGTATCCGGGCCCGTTCCCCTTAAGCCCGGTGTTTTTGCAGACATTGTGCGGCCTGAACAGGTGACAGCAGCCTCCTTGTGGAGGCGGGAGTCAAGTGTACCGTTACGCTTTGCGCTGGATATTGAATAACCTCCGAGTTTAGACTGTAAAAACTGTAGTTGTAACGCAGACGGTAGGAGGCCGCGCAATGTCCCATCCATCCGCTCCCCAAAATACCCCCATGCACCGTTCACGATTTGCCCGTTTACCGCTAACTGCCGACGTAGGCCAGACGCCGCCACCGCCGTCGACTCCAACGCCTCCGTCTCCCCCGCCGCCTCAATACTACCGGCCTATGCAGCCGCAGCGCCGGTCGGATTCCAACACCTGTCTTATTGTCGGCGTGATTCTGGGCGCAGTGGCCGTTTTCATGATCTTTGTGATGGGCATTCTTGCGGCAATTCTGCTCCCTGCTCTGGCGCGCGCCCGTGAAGCGGCCCGGAGAGCTTCCTGCCAGAACAATCTCAAACAGATGGGCATCGTCTTCAAGATGTATTCGAACGAGGATCCCGGGCAGTATTGGCCCCCGCTCAGCAACGTGGATGGCACGTTCATGTTCGAGCCGGACCCCGTGTGTCCCGATTACCTGACCGACCTCCAAATTCTCTCATGCCCGAGCGATGCGGACGTTGCCATGCCCGGTGTTATCGACGACCACAGTTATTACTATCTCGGGTACGCGTTGAATTCCGAAGATGAGTTCCTGGCGTTTCTCGAGAGTTACCCGGCGTTCATCGCCGGCGGAGCGGATTTCAACCAGGACCTCCCCGCGCCGTCCGGACGCGGCTCTTTCGGGGGCGACATGTTTCTGCGGCTCCGTGAGGGTGTCTGCGAGGAGGCGGGCGTACAGCCCGGCGGCGTGCCTGTGATGTTTGACGCCGCCACCACCACGGCCGGCCCACTCACTATGTTCAATCATATCCCGGGAGGCTCGAACGTGCTCTATATGGACGGCCGTGTCGAGTTCGTGAAATATCCGGGCAAGTTTCCTCTGACTCCGAGGATTCTGGAGGCCTTGGGCCGGTTGGACCAATGACGGCCACCATCTGGATTTGTCCGCGCCCTTCCGCTACACTGCGGCGTCATGAAGATAGCAATACTTGGAGCCGTATGTTTTGACGAGATCTTCACGCTCGAGGGCGAGCGCCGCGAGAGCTTCGGCGGCATTACCTACAATGCCGCCGCGTTTGCCAGCATTCTCGAGGCCGGGGACGCGGTATTCCCGTTTACCAAGATCGGCGAGGACCAGTTCGAGGCCGCCCTGGCGGAGTTCAAGAAGCTCCCATCTATCGACACGAGCGGTATTGTGCCTTGCCAGGGAAATGTAACGCACGTCACGTTGACCTGGCGGACCGTATCGTGGCGGGACGAGGCCGTCCGGCACCGCATGCCGCCGTATGCCGCTGATGAACTTGACAGGGTGCTGGATGCCGACGCGGTTCATTTCAACTTCATCAACGGCAGCGAACTCGACCTCGACGCGTTCAAGGCGTTTCGGACGAAATATGCAGGGCTTGTCTCGCTCGATGTCCACAATCTGATCAGCCGCTTTGACGCCGAGGGCAAGCGCGAGATCGTGGGTTTCCCGCAATGGCGCGACTGGGCGCCGTACATCGACGTGCTCCAGTGCAACGAGTTCGAAATCAACACCATGTTCGACCGCGACCTCAAGACCCGCCGGGAGTTCGCGGAAGCCGCCCGCGAGGTCTGCCAGGCGGGACCGCGCGTTGCCACGGTTACATTGGGGCCCGAGGGCGCGCTTACCGTGCATCGCAAGGACGGCTCGTTCTATCTCGTGGATATCGACGCCCTTCCCCCCATCAAGGCTGTGGATACAACCGGTTGCGGCGACAGCTTTTCAGCCGGGTTTCTCGTGGGGATGTTAAGCTCGGACGAGCCGGCGACGGCCCTGGCCAGCGGCTCGGTTGTGGCAGGGCTCAATGCGCGGTACCGCGGCATCGGACAACTGGCGGAGGCCAAAGACTATCTTCGCCACCCGCGAAGCCATTTCAAGGTGTTCGAAGGCAAGCCCGGCGACTGGCCCGGCGAGCCATTCTGACCCGGCCTACTGCTTCGTTTCCTTCTCTTTCTCCCTCTTCTGGCGCTGAATCTCGGCCAGATGCACGGGTTCCTTGCGGACCTTGCTCTCAAGGGCCCGGCGCCGCTCATCGAGCATGCGTGTCGCGATCTTGCGGATTTGCGACTGGAACCACATGTCCGTGGACGACCCCTCCCGGTAATCGGCCGGCCCAATCATGTCCACGCGATCCGTTTCCTGGAGCATGAGTGCCTGTTCGTAATGCCGCTGGGACCGGGGCTTATAAACCGCAAACGCAAGACCGCCATGCTTCCTCACCACCGAGAACGAGGGAATATCACTTGGACCGTCCGCGACATAGATCATATTCTTGAAAGGCACCCGGCGTTCCTCCTCGGGGATCGTGTCGTTCACGTTGATGCTTGGTTCTTTGTTGACACCCTTGTTTATCTCAAACAACGCCCGGGTCTTGGTCGTGTTGTCGAGAAGGGTGGCGATCTGGGTGATCTCGCCCGCCGCGGGCGTGCCGGAGAGGTCAGTGTCGGGCTCGGCAGACGCTTCGATGAATTCCGATGCCCATACACCGTCGAGTTTCTCGGCGATTTCCGAGCCGCGGATAACCTCAGCAAGTCCCGTACTCACCACATAATGCTCGAGCCGCAAATCGCCTTCTACGAATTGCGGTTCCTTTACGATCGCTTTCAGACGATCAAGAAAGAACGGCAACCCCCTGTAAAATGTGATGCTCTTGCCGAGTCCCCGCAGTTTCGCGTTCGTGAGCCCCTTAAACCGCCCCGCACGCACGTAGGAGAGAATGTGGCCCAGATAACACGTGTCCCGCTGCACGTGAATGCCCGCGCGTTTATAGAACGCAGGCAGCTTGCCGACCTGGTCCCAGAAAGTGGTCTCGTCCACGTCGTACGCCTCGAACAACGGCTTCTGCATGTACTGCGGCGACAGCGTACGGTCAAAATCCCAGATTACCGCGATTACGTTCTGCAGAAACAATCCCTTATCAGACACGGACAGCCTCCCCTCTTTCTCAGGGTCCTCACAAAACCATAGCAAGTCATCCGTACGGGTACAAGGACATTTACCCGGGCGTATGGTTAAGAGGCCCGCCGACACACGTGACCGCCCGCCTCGGGATTCCGGGACGGGCGGTCACTATCTCTTCGCGGCAGGCCTACAGGTCTTGCGGCTTGACGATAGCGCCCTTCGCGGCTTTCAAGACTTCGAGGGCGGCCTTTTGCTTCGCGTAAATGTCGAAGATGGTCTGGCCTACGCCTTCTTCCTTTTTCCAGGCCTGTATCTGCATGTCGATACGGGAGATGATGTTGTCGACATACAACGAGAACTGCATGGTATAGAGTTGCTCGCTGTATTTCTTGTTGATCTTCTGACTGAAAAGTCTCTCAAGATCAGCGTACTTCGGAATCATGCCGATGGGCGTTTCGAGCGCCTCGACATCCCCATGCGCGTACAGGTCCAGCCATCCCAGCCACACATGCACGTCCTTCTTCGCGCCCAACAACCCCTTGCCGCCGCCTTCGCGGTCCTCGTGGGTGAGGAAGTAGTTCAAACCCGCTATCACGGGTCTCTTCCTGAGACGAGGGTTGTTGAAGAACTTGAACTGCGCATCGAGGTAATCGCCCAGGCCTCCCGCGATGAAGGGCGCGTTGGCCCAGGGCTGACGTCGTACGCCCGTGGCCCCGATCTCCGTGGCCGTCGCCTTGGACACGATGGACGCGCCGATAACGACTCCCTCATCCATGGTCTTTGCGACCCAGATCGGCGGCATGGTGTCGGAATCCCGGCCCGAGTACGTCACCACCTCAATCAACACGCCTGACGGGTCGGCAT
>Ga0209201_1000417_pt1 | contig 61289 bp, 47 predicted proteins | sample AD_UKC055_MetaG_FD_184411 | JGI IMG/M metagenome (GOLD analysis project Ga0209201, IMG submission 184411) | Active sludge microbial communities of municipal wastewater-treating anaerobic digesters from USA - AD_UKC055_MetaG (SPAdes) (version 2) | ecosystem: Engineered > Bioreactor > Anaerobic >...
CCTCTTTCTTTGATGGCTCTGGCTTCGCTGTAAACTAAAACCTTAGCTTTGGCAGCACTGACAATTTTCTTCAAATAGAGCTTTCCCTGATGATTATCCTTGCTTTCGGTAAATCCCGCTAAGGATATGAACTCAGAGGCAAATTCTTTTAACGAATTAGGCCTTTCTACCACAAAATACTTATATTCTTCTCGCTCCAGCAAGTGAATATTATCCTTGGTAGCTATTTCACGATCCATTACTATGGCTGGAGGGGTAAAACGATCTATTGAATCTTCGCTATCTTTAAGTTCGGTTAATACTTCCAGCAGGGTATGAGGTTCAGATTGATTACCACTGTAGATTTTACTAACCATCGGAAACCCATCCTGATCCACTACTAATGCTAATTCTAATAAAGGACAATCATCTCGTTTTTCCTTACTCTTTCCCCGCTTACATAGTTTACTGATGAGCCATTTTCACTTTTTTTGTGCGAAACTTGGGTTAGTAGAAATTCTATTCCATTTTAGCGACATACAATTAATGGTATCGTAATAACTTCCAAGGAAAAGCTCACTTATAAATCTGGACATATTATGATACAGATAACAGCTTATTCAAGATTGAGTTATTCATATATTCTGTCTGTAATTTAGAGGCAAAGATCCGCTGTATTTTTTCTGGTTCACACTGTTTTTTTCTTAATCTCATAATAAACATAAAATCCATAAAACGATGAGGACATTGTTCTTTCGTAATAAAAAAAACCGTCAGCGGGGGGTTGCTGACGGTTTGTGAGCTTTTGGACTTTGTTTCACATAAACAAGGAGGAGTTTATGATGAAGTTTTGTATAAAAATCTAATCAAGTGCCTTTAAAAAAGAAGGTACATCAGTTCTTAAAGGAGGGACTCTTCCAGTTTCATTTGTTACTTGTTTTGGTTCTTCTTTTGTGGCAGGTTTATTTATGTTTAGTCGAGCAAAGATATCTTTAATTTCTTCGTCGGATTCTTTTACAATTTTTACATTTTCTTCGGTTGTTTCCTCAATATTTGGTAATCCTGGAAAGTCAATCAAATGTGTTTTGCCTTCCTTATCTAAACCTGTAGCAATGATAGTAACCCGTATTTTACCAGCCATACTATCATCCAAAATGATGCCCATAATAATATTGGCAGCTTTACCAGTTTCACTAACTATAACATTAGAGACCTCGTCGAATTCACTCATCAAAATATCGTGTCCGGCAGTAATGTTTAGAAGTAAAGATTGACATCCCTGCAAGCTGATGTGAGTAAGAAGGGGATTATCAATAGCTGCTCTGGCTGCATTGATAGCTCTATCATCACCTTCGGCTAATCCGCTTCCTATTAGAGCATAACCCATATTTTGCATTATAGATTTAACATCAGCAAAATCTACATTGATTAAACCGGTTACATTAATTATATCGCTAACTGCTTTAGCTGCTTCATAGAGAACATTATCGGCCTGGTGAAAGGCGTCCTCTAAAGCTAAAGTAGAGTATATTTCACAAAGCTTAGAATTGGGAATCACAAGCAATGTATCCACAAATTCACAGAGGTGCTTAATGCCATACATTGCATTTTCAGCTCTTTTTTTGCCTTCGAAAGGAAAAGGAGAAGTAACAATTCCAAAAGTTAAAATTCCCATTTCACGGGCAATTTTGGCTATAATAGGGGCAGCTCCAGTTCCTGTTCCACCTCCCATGCCGGCAGTTAAAAAAACCATATCTGCGCCGTCCAGATGACTTTTGATATCGTCTTTTGATTCTTCTGCGCTTCTGGCACCAATTTCAGGATTAGCACCAGTTCCTAATCCCCGAGTTAGTTTTTTTCCCAATTGCAGTTTCATATTGGCTTTGCTTTTAGCAAGATCGCGGCTATCTGTATTGGCAGCGATAAATTCTACGCCATAGAGATTATTCTCAATCATAGTATTGAGGGCGTTTCCACCAGCTCCCCCTACACCAATAATTTTAATGTTGGTTCCAATCTGGCTGGGTTTTTCGTCAAATTCAATCATTATTCCCCCTTTTAGGTAAAGTCCCTTAGTATTTTTTTAATTTTATCGACGATTTTAGTGCTTTTTATGTTAGGTAAAGCAAAGCCCTTGGTAACCGGTTCAGTATTTTTACCTGAAGCATAGTATAAAATTCCTATAACAGTTGCAAAGGCAGGATCTTCCAAACGGCTGATCATTCCGTTTAAACGAGAGAGGTCTGGAGTAGCAGTTTTTACATTTAGGTTAAAAGATTCTGAAAGAACAATATCCAGATTTTTCATTTTAGCGGTTCCTCCGCAAAGAATAATTCCTGAAGTGACGAGCTCTGGTGTATAATAATCCTTAGCTTTTGTGTAACATAAAGATAGCATTTCTTCCACTCTATGTTGAATCACATTGCTGACCAGATATCTTGTTTTTCGACTGGAGGCACGTCCGCTAATACCTTCAACATCAATTTCTTCTGTTTGGTCCACACTATTGGCTAAGGCATTTCCATATTCAATCTTGATATATTCGGCATTACCTAAAGTGGTTTTAAGACCAATAGCCAGGTCTTCAGTAATGTTTTTTCCTGCCATAGGGATAACTAATATTTTTTCCAAGGTGCCGCGATTAAAAATGGACAAATCACATGTTCCGCCTCCAATATCAAGAACTAAAGCTCCCAGGCGACGCTCATCTTCACTTAAAATTGATTCAGCTACGGCAATATGATTTAAAACAAAATTTTCCGGATCTATATCATAACCTGCCAGTTGAATACACTTATTTAGATTTCGCAATGGAGTAAGTTCAGCAAGAATAGTATATACTCTAGCAATTAGATGGAAACCATTCATATTTACAGGATTATGAATATCATCCTGATTATCGATTATAAAATGATGCGGAATACCATGCAAAATACGACAACGTTCCAAACCTTTTTGAATTTTAACACTATTCTTAGCATCGTTTATAACCTGTTCTGTATGTTCCTGTGTAATTTCACCAGGTTCATTAGGAATTTCGGAGGGGATAGAAATGCGTCCATCACCGATTTGAGTTCTAATATGATCACCGGTAATATTGCAATAGATATTGGTAGCAGCTATTTTAGCATCATTCTCAGCTGTGGAGATTGCTTTTGCTACACAACCGGAAAGAGCTTGAATATCTTTTACAATGCCACATTCGATACCTTCGGATGGGCTTTCTCCGATGCCTAAAATCTCTAAGCGTCCTTCTCCAATTTCTTTAGCAATAATGCAACGAACATTGGAAGAACCAATATCTAAAGCTGTGATGATGGATTGTTTCATTTATTACCTGCCTTAACAACAACTTGATTTTTGAAGCGCAAGTCAACTACGCTGTTTCTATTTATATTTCCGTTTTCCTGAACGAATCGATAACGGGAAATTTGCGTTGCAAAATCTTCCTCTGATGGAATTATCCGAGTTCCAGTTTTAGCATCGATTATGTTAATAGTGTTGTCTATTAAATAATATTCTGAAATCTGAGGCAAAAAGTCTGGTGCTTCTTTCACTACTCTCTGATGAAGCTGTAAAACCTTTTGTAATCCAGAGTATTTTAATTTTATTCCCGGTTTGATCTGATTGTTACTTAAGTAAGTACTATAAATTGGTATATCTTCTTTATAAACTGGCGTATAAATGATTAAAACTACACCTTCGGAATCTACAGGATATAGATCTCCTTCTATTGTTTTAAGATAAATTGCTGCCTTGCGTTCAGTAATATCAAGTTTAATAGTATCGGGTAAACGCTTATGTAATTTAACATTCTTAACCCTCGATAGAGTATTTAACTTTGCCTTTATCTCAGAAGAAGGAACTGTAAATAAATTCATTCCTATATAGGGACTGGTAATTTTATAAAATAAAGTATCGGGAATAACTTTATTGCCGCTTATTTGCATCTTTTGGAACTTAAAAAGGTCTATGTTAGTAAGCCCAAACCAGATACCCGATCCAATAATTGCTACACCTATTAGTGCAAAGAAAAAGAACAGATAATATCTGCTATTACCGCGTCGCTTACGAGTACCTTTGTTTAGTTCCATAACTTTATGCCTCAAAGTCCTTTATCTGTTTAACTGAGATTTTAGTAAAATCAATCTCAGCTTTACAAGTTACTACTTTTTTATATGTTATGCTTTGTGTCAACATAATTCTTTTAACTTTCCTAAAATTTCTTCTCCATACTTCCAAATGTTACCTGCTCCCATTGTGATTAGGATATCTCCCTCTTTAAGCAGGGGAAGAGTTCGGCTTACTATTTCCGAATTAGATTCAACTAAATGAACTTGATGATGACCACTTTGAATGGCTGCATCAGCAATTAATTTGGATGTTATATCTGGAATAGGTTGTTCCCGGGCAGGATAAATTGGGGCCAAAATGAGGCAATCACAAGAAAAGAATGATTTACCGAATTCTTCGTAAAAATCTCTTGTCCGAGAATATAAATGAGGTTGAAATAGTACTACAATCCTTCTTTTAACACTATCTTTAAAACCTTCCAGAGTAGCTTTTATTTCTGTTGGATGGTGAGCATAATCGTCATAAACTGTTATTCCTGCGGCTTCTCCTTTCATATCAAACCGTCTATAAACACCGTTGAATTCTTGCAGGCCTAACTGAATAGCAGTAAAAGGGATATCCAATTCCAAGCCAATAGAAGCTGCCAGTAGAGAATTTTGGATGTTATACTTGCCGGTAACATTCAAATTTATGCGCCCCAGTTTATACTCCTTATAGGATAGATCATAGGAAGATTTGAAGCCTTGCATTTCGATATCTCTGGCTTGTACATCTGCTTGTCTTGAAAACCCGTAAGTAACTATCCTTTTATTAATAAAGGGCAGAATTGATTGTACTCCTGGATCATCCAAACAGGCAATAACGCTTCCGAAGAAGGGTACTTTATTAGCATATTCAATGAAAGAACTTTTAATGTGATCCAAATCTTGATAACAATCAAGATGATCTACATCTACATTGGTTATACCTGCAATACAAGGAGTTAAAGCTAGGAATGAGTGATCATACTCGTCTGCTTCTACAACTATATACTTTCCGCTTCCCATCACATTGGAGCTACCAAAGTTTTTTACTTTCCCTCCCACAATGATAGTTGGTTCTAAACCAGCGCTTTCTAAAACTGAACCAGCCATAGAAGTAGAAGTTGTTTTTCCATGCGTTCCAGAAATACCGATGGAAAAGCTCATTCTGGTGATTTCAGCTAACATTTCAGCGCGGCGGATAACAGGAATTTTCTTTTCTTTAGCTGCCAATATTTCAGGATTATCATCTGTTACAGCACTGGATTTTACTACAACATCTGCATCTCCAAGGTTTTCTGGTCTATGTCCTTCTTCAACTTTGATTCCTAACGCTTCCAAGTGTGCTGTAATTTCTGATTTTTTTAGGTCTGAACCAGTAATTACCAAACCCTGATTATGTAAAAATTCTGCAATTCCGCTCATTCCGATTCCGCCGATTCCGACGAAATGTATTTTTTTTGTTCTTCCGAGCATTATTCCCCCTTGTTTTGCAGATAGTTAATTATATAATGAACGATCTTTTCAGCTGCCTGATTTTTGGGAAGCGAGAACAGATTATCTTGATAATATGCCAGGTTTTCGCTCATCTTTTTAAGACTCTCAACCAGAGTTAAGAGTGATAGGTCTTTCTGTTCTAAAAGCATAGCAACTCCCTTTTCTTGCTGAGCCAGAGCATTATAGTATTGATGATTTTCTGCCGCGGTTGGAAGTGGAATAAGAATAGCAGGAATACAGTTTTCTTCCAGTTCGGCGATAGTCATCGCGCCTGCACGCGTTATTGCTAATTTGCATTTAGAAAGCATCTTGGGAAGTTCGGGCGAAAAGGCAAACATATAAACACCTTCGGTATTTTTATGTTTGGTTGCGAAACGCTCGTAACTAGTTTTACCCGTTTGCCAGATTATTTGATATCCCATAGATAATATAACCGGTATGGCAGAACTGACAACAGTATTAATTGCAATTGAACCTTGGCTGCCTCCACTAACTATAATAGTAGGTTTATTGTTATCCAGGCCCAGAGAGCTTAGTTCAAAAGTTTTCTGGGTACTGCTGATTTTGCTTTGTCTAAGAGGAATTCCATAGTTTACGGTTTTAGCTTTAACTAAGTATTTCTTGCTATTTTCAAACGAGATGAAGATAGTATTTATCTTTTTTGCCATCTTCCGAGTTACCAAACCAGGGTAACTATTGCTTTCATGGAAGAACAAAGGGACCTTTAATAAAGAAGCAGCTATAGCTGTAGGTCCGGCAACGAAACCACCTGTGCAAATTACTGCTTGAGGTTTTTCTTTTTTTAAGATGCTGATTGCAGCAATGATACTGCTGGCTAAAAAGAAAGGGAACACCAAATTTTCCAATTTAAAGGAGCGATATAATTTTTGTACTTTTATATAGCGAATGGGATAACCGGCTGATTTACAAAGAGATTCCTCAATACTATTGCGATTGCCAATAAATAGAATATCGTGGTTATATTTCTGTAGTTCATCTGCCAAAGCTAAAGCTGGAGTGATGTGTCCACCCGTTCCACCTGCACCAAAAATAAACTTCATACATATCTCCGTTGGGCACTAATATTTAACAACATTCCCAAGGCGATGGAATCAATCAATAGAGCTGAACCACCATAACTGATAAATGGTAAGGTATTTCCTGTAGGAGGTAAAAGAGACATAGCTACACCTGTATTAACTAAAACATTACAGAATATATTCATTGCTAAACCCACTCCCAGAAATTCTAAAAATCGATTTTCTTGAGAATGTGCCATCCAAAAACAGCGGAAAAAGAGAAAACAATGTAAGCCAAAAACAATAAGAGCACCAACAAATCCCCATTCTTCACCAATTACCGTATATACATAATCTGTTCTGGCTTCAGGAAGATAATAATGTTTTGCTCTTCCTCTGGCCATACCTGTTCCTATAATTGCTCCACTGGAAAGAGCTGTTAAACTTTCCTTCACCTGATAATCATTATCTTCAATTTTGATTTCACCTGCGGGTTTTAAGAACAGACAGAACTTTTTGTATGTTGTTAAGCGTCCTTTTCTATAATCTGCTCCATTAGCTAAAACGAGGCATCCTGCAATTATGCCAATTATCGCTATTGTGATAAGAACTCTTTTTTTAGCTCCAGCATAGATAAGCATACCATAGAGTGTTAATCCACCTATAATTAAAGTACTTAAATGCCGTTCCATAATAATTAACAGGAAAGTAACCCCTGTAACCACTACTAAGGCAAAGAAATTACCTAAAAAACTACCAGTTGTAGAGCTTACCAGTTCTTCATTCTTTTTATCTAAGATATGAGCAAAATAGAAAATTAGAGCCAGACGCGCCAAAACGCTTGGTTGGAAATTTATAAAACCTAAGTTTATTTGACGAGTAGCTCCTTTAACAGTATTTCCTTTCACCAAAACTATAATCAGTAGAAGAATGGTTAAGTACACAATATAGGGAGAAAGCACTCTAAGTTTTTCCAAATTTAGAGTATATAAAATAACAATAGCGAAAATGGCAGAGATTATCATAAAGAAAAGCTGTCTATAGAAATAGCGCATAGAACTCTGAACAGATGAAATATCCAACATAACCACTAGCCCGATAACGCACAATAAGCAATAAGTAATTAAAATTACTTTATCGAAGCTAACGATATAGCTTTGGATTTTACTTCTTTTCATTTTCCTTGATAATCCTATTTACAACAAGCTTGAAGAATTCTCCTCGCTCTTCATAATTTTTAAATTTATCAAAACTGGCACAGGCAGGAGAAAGAACGATTATATCACCTGGAAGGGAATCATTATATGCTTTAGTTACACAATCCTCAAAATCAGATATGCATTCAAGAGGGATTATTCCGTTCCAGGTTTGATACATTTTCTCTGATGTATCACCTGTCAGATATGCCTTTTTTACTATTTTTTGCATATCGGAAGTTAAAGTACTATAGCTTTCACCTTTGTCGGAGCCCCCCATAATAATTCTGATGGGTTTATCAAAACTATGCAAGGCACTGCGAACCGAATCGGTATTAGTAGCTTTGGAATCATTATAGAAGGAAATGCCATTTACGCTACCCACAAATTCCAAACGATGAGGCAGAGGCTTAAAACCTGTAATTGCTTCAGCAATTTTTGCTGGTTCTGGATATAATGCATAAACTGCAAGCATAGCAGCCATTGCATTAGCATAATTATGAGGTCCTCTAATTTCCAGATTGGAAAGTGGAACTTTTGTAGTAGGCCCCAATTGTATATAGTTATCTACTGGATAAGCATAAGCTGTTTCTATCTGATGTGAGGAAAAATATAACTTGCTAGCTTTTATATTCTTAGTATATAGCATAATTTCAGGAGAATCCATAAATAGCACAGCTGTATCTGTTGCTGTTTGATTCTTGAAGATGTTCACCTTACTAAGGGCATAATCCTCGAAGGTATTGTAGCGATTGATATGGTCGGGAGTAATATTTAACAGTACAGCTACATTCGGCTTGAAAGTATCTATCAGATCTAATTGAAAACTGCTGATTTCCAAAACGATATAATCTAACCCTGGTTTTTCGATGGAGTAACCACAAAAAGGGTCTCCAATGTTACCTGCAAGAATAGATTTTTTCCCCAAGCTCTTTAGGATATGATAAATTAAGCTAACGGTTGTGCTTTTCCCGTTTGAGCCAGTTACCGCAATGATTTTAGAATCATTGGCTTTTATTTGGTAACCCAGTTCGATTTCACTGATAAGTTCAATCTTTCTTTCTCTTGCTTTTTGCAAAATAGAAGTATTAAGAGGTATACCGGGACTTACTATCAAGCAGTTACAATCAAGCAGTCTGTCTGTATGGCCTCCAAATTCACAGGGAAAGTCCTTTTTCAGGTTTTCTGCGTTTGGGATTTTCGTCTCAGGACGCAACTCACTTAAAAAAGGAATAACACCTAATTCTTTCAATTTATAAGCAGCGGCAATTCCACTGCGAGCCAAACCTAAGATACCGTATTTTTTGTTTTTCTCAATCATCTCATTTACTCTCTTTAACGAAGTTTTATTGTAGATAAACCCATAGCTACAAGCATAGCTGCCACAATATAAAAACGCATAACTATTTTGGATTCGTGAATACCTCTAAGTTCATAATGATGGTGTAAGGGTGCACAAAGAAAAACTCGGTGACCTTGTCCATATTTATGTTTTGTATATTTGAACCAGGAACGCTGTATAATAACGCTGCAGGTCTCTACTACAAAGATTAGGCCGATGATAATAAAGAAGATTTCCTCTTTCAATAAAATAGAGATAACAGCTCCAATTCCACCTAAGGTTAAAGAGCCAGTATCGCCCATAAATACTTGTGCAGGGTAACTATTGAACCATAAAAATCCAATTAAAGTTCCCATTATTGCACTGATAAAAACTGTTAGTTCACCTGCATTAGAAAGAAACTCCAGATTTAGATAATCGGCAACAATATAATTACCTTTCAGATAACTCATCACTCCTAAACCCAGAAAAGAAAAAGCTAAAGTTCCAGCAGCAAGACCATCTAATCCATCAGTTAAATTTACGGCGTTGGAGGTTCCAGTGATAAATACAACAGCAAAAGGAATAAATATCCAACCTAATGGGATTATCAAATTCTTAAAAAAGGGGATCTGTAAAGCTGTTATATTATCGGTAACGGAACTGCTGTAATATATTGCCAAAGTAATAATTAAACCAACGGAAATTTGACCTAACAGCTTGTATCGGGGAATCAATCCTTTTTTAGCTTTCACAAAATTCTTTAAATAATCATCCAAAAACCCCAAAATACCTAGCCAGACAGTTGCCAAATACATCATTAAAATAGCTGGATTGGTTAGTACATTCCATAACAAAGAAGAAATGAGCAGTGAAAATAAGATAATGATTCCTCCCATAGTTGGAGTTCCTTGTTTTAAGCGATGTTTTTCAGGGAGGTCTTCATCAATTGTTTCTACGGCAGACCTTTTACGCAGCATTTTAATAAAAGTTGGGCCCACCAAAAGCGATATTATCAAAGAAGTAATAAAAGCTCCAATAGAACGGAAGGTTACATAGCGAAACACATTAAAAACGATGCTATATTTAGCAAGAGGGTAAAGAAGATGATAAAACATTAGTTCTCTCCTTTAAGGATTGGGATTATGCGCTCCAGTTGAATTGAATGTGAGCCCTTAACTAGAATTATTGCATTGTTGGGAAAGGTTCGTAAATTTCCCGAAGCAATTAATTCTTCCACATTATTATAATGCAGGATAGCATTTTCTCTATCAGGATGAAACAATCGCGAAAAGGAACCAACAGTGATCAGTTTTTCGTAGCGCATTTCAGAAAGCATAGCAGCAATCATTTTATGATACATAACAGAGCTATTTCCAAGTTCCAGCATATCACCTAAAACAGCATAATGAGGTTGTTCTGAAGATAGTGTTTGCCAATATTCTAATGCTTTTTGCATAGAATAAGGATTAGCATTATAGCAATCCAGAATCAGTATCCCTGTTCCTCTTTTTACCACTTGATTTCTTAATTCCAGATAGATGGGAGAATTTAAAGCTGATTGTATATCTTTTTTGCTGATTCCCAATTTCAAGCATAACACAATAGCAAAGGCAGCATTTAAAGCAAAGTAAGGTGCTCCATAAGGAATAATCCATAAATCCTCATTCAAATAAAAGGACTGGCTACTATCCAAAATCTGATGTTGCGTAATCCTGTAATCACAATTTTCATTAAAGCCAATACTTAATCCCTGCTTGGCAAAATATTGAAAACGAGAATCATCTCCAGGATATAAGCGTAAAGCAAGAGGTCTATTAAATAGAGCGATCTTTTCTTGAAAAACTCCATCTTCATCCTTAAAATACTCTAAATGAGAAGGACCGATATTCAAAATAATACCAATTTCAGGATCGACAACATCTGCCAAAGAAGCAATTTCGCCAAAGTGATTGGTTCCAAGTTCAAAAAGGGCATAACGATCTTCAGGTTTTATCCTCAAAATAGTTTTACAGAGGCCTATCATATTGTTCTCATTAGCCAGGGTTTTCAAAGTAGGAGCGGAACTTTCCAAAATTTGAGCCATCAGTTCTTTGGAGGTAGTTTTACCCGTACTTCCGGTTAGAGCAATTTTGTGAGGAGCAAATAGAGCTAAATATTTACGGCAGATAGAACCCATTGCTTCCAAACTATTATTCACCTGAAAATATTGAAATTCTGCGATAGGAGATTTCTCTGACCAAGATTTTTCACCAATAGCGCAATTTTCTTTAGGGGCAAGTACTTCTTTTAGATAGTTATGGCCATCGAATTTCTCTCCCTGAATGGCTACAAATATGCTTTCAGGCTTTAGAATGCGAGAATCTGTATATAGATATTTATAGTATACTGGCTCTTTATAACCAGAAGGTTCGGGATTCCAATTTGAAATAAATAGTAGTTTCATTAGGGTTTGATCAACAGGTAGAATAAACTCTGCGTCGTCTTTAATTTTTGTATCCCTTTTTGCCAGTGCTTCCAAAGTCGTTTCGAGATCATCAAAATGATAGTGAACCCCCTCAATTTCTTGGTAGTTCTCACTCCCTTTCCCACAAATAAGAACAATATCATCTTTTTGTGCAAACCGAATAATGGATTCTATTGCCTGTTTTCTATCTCTGATAATCCACCAGGGTAAAAATATATCGCTTGAGGATACAATATCCCTGATAATTGCCTCAGGGTTTTCGCTGCGTGGATTATCATCACTGATAATAACAACATCACTATGATTGAGAGCTGCTTTCAACATTAGGGGTCTTTTTCCTTTATCTCTATCTCCTCCGGCACCAAATAAACAGAGCATTCTTTTATGAGGTAAGTCCTCTCCTGCTTCTAAAACATTTTCAATAGCCTGAGGCGTATGAGCATAATCGATAAAAATGCCGATACCATAATTGTTTTCCACTTTTTCCATTCTGCCTCGGACGGGAGGAATATCTTTTATGGATTTGTGAATTTCTTCAGGTTTGAACCCCATTGCATATAAAGTGAGAGCTGTTAACCCCAAATTTTGAATATTAAAATTACCAATCAAGCGGCTGATAATATAAATCTCATCTTTATCGGATTGCAACCGAAAGCTGCTGTTATTTATATCAGTTTGTACATCAGCAAAACGAAAATCAGCATCTTCACTTCCAAGAGAAAGTACTTTAGCGTGTTTTTCAACAAGCATTTCCTTTATCCTTATACCAAAAGGATCGCCGGTATTGACGATGGAAACGCTACCATCTTTTGCGCCTTGTTCAAAAAAGCTCATTTTCGTTTGACCATAGTTTTCTATAGTAAGATGAAAATCAAGATGATCTCGACCCAGATTACTGAACAAACAATAATCGAATTTAACTCCATAAACTCTATTTAGAGATAGTGAATGGGAAGAAACCTCCATAACTACATAATTTACCCTTTCATCTATCATCTGAGCGAATATTTCATTTAGTTCAATAATATCGGGAGTGGTTCTCTCAGAAGGGAAAGTTCTACCTTCAATATAGTAACCCAAAGTTCCAATCCAACCACAACGAAACCCCAAATCTCTGATAGCTTCATAGATCATTATTGAGGTAGTAGTTTTTCCATTAGTGCCCGTTATCCCAATCAAAGTAAATGGAATTTTTTCTGGAAGCAACACAATTCGAGCAATAATAGCTGCCGCTTTACGACTGTCTTTCACTTTTAGATAAGGGAAAGTGATGTTATCAAATTCCTGTCCTACAATTAATGCTGCACCTTTATTAAGAGCGGAAGGAATAAAATTATGGCCATCATAATTTGTGCCTTTAATACAGACAAAAATATCACCTGGTTGCAATTTTCTGGTATCGGTTTGTACTTTTCCCTGCCAGTTTTGCAGTTGTTCCAAATTAGCTGTTTCTATCAATAGAGAATTCTGCTTTAAGGCATTTATTATTTTATTAATCATAACGATGCCTCCAGATGGCATTTACTGCCTTCCAATATTCTACTCCCTGGAAGAATAGATTGAGAGCGGACAATTCCTGAACCACGAATATTGATTGCCAAACCGTGAGCTGATGCTTGTTTTAGAGCTTCTCTTAAACTAAGTCCTATTAAATTTGGCATAATTCCTGCTTCGCGGACAGGGGCTTTTTTATCTGCACTGGGGCCTATCTTTAAGGTTATTGGATAATGTGGATCTACTGTAACTCCTTCTTTTGGATATTGATCAATAACTACAGAGGCAGAATCTGGCCCCTCGACTTTATATTGAAATCCATAATAGTTCAAAGTCCTTTCTGCCTGGAAAAGATGCATTCCAATAAGTTTAGGCATAGTTAATGAGGTTTGCATCAAACGTTCATTATAAGGCAAAATCTGGCAATCGGGCATAAATAGAATGTTCTCCACTATTTTTTTGAAAGTGGGAGCGCTACTTGTGCTGCCAAAATGAAATCCAGGAGCCGGTTCATCATAAAAAACCACTATTACCATTTGGGGATCTTCAATGGGGAACATTCCCACAAATACAGAACTATATTTACCTTCACTGTATCCTTTGGTTCCTGTAATATTTTTTTGAGCAGTTCCAGTTTTTCCGCCAACCTGGATATAATCCATTTTTATATGTTTAGCTGTTCCATTATCTACCACACCTTGAAGATATGACTTTATAGTATCAGTAGCTGCCGGAGTAGATACATTGCGTAAAACCGTGGGTTCAAATTGTTCAACTATTTTTCCTTCTTCATCGCGGATGGTATCCACAATAATAGGTTTCATCAATTTCCCTCCATTAGCAATGGCACAATAGGCAGTGGCAAGTTGTAAGGCAGTTGTAGATATACCTTGGCCAAAAGAAACTGAATGTAATGTATAGCCATCCCAGTTTTGCAGTTTGGCAAACATTCCACTGGATTCTCCTGTCATATTTAAAGCGGTTTTTTGGCCAAAACCCAAAGCTATAAATTTCTCATATAACCGCGTGGGGCCAATTCGTTCCGCTATTTTAGCAATACCTACATTACTGGATTTAACTATTATTTCGCGAGGAGTAAGATTTCCATATTGATGTGTATCCGAAATAACTCTTCGTCCGGTTTGGTATCTACCGCATTGAAATGTCTCCGTTGGCTTTACCAGTTTATATTCAATAGCGGGCAACATAGTTAAAGGCTTCATTGTAGAACCAGGTTCAAACATAAAACTAACAGGAATATTGGTTTTTACTCTCACCAAGTTCGGATCTTCAATTCTATCATCTCTGGATACTCCAGCCATTGCTATAATTTTACCGGTATTCGGGTCCATAACAATAGCGCCAGCATTTTTTGCGCTGTATTGTTCCATTCCCTCAAATAGAGCATTTTCTACAATTTCTTGAATTTTAGAATCAATTGTAAGATAAACATTGTAACCGTTTTGAGGTTTTTTGGAATGCAGATTAGGATAGGGGACAGGTCGATGATTGGCATCCAATACTATTTCTTTCCAGCCATAATTTCCAGATAAGTATTTATCGTAAGTGGATTCTATCCCGCAAACTCCAGAGAGTTGATAGAGAGATTTACTATGAGTTGCAGGATCGTAGCCATCAGATACCTCGCGCACTGAACCCATTACTCTTGCAGCCAATATATCTTTGGAGTATATTCTTCTCATTGAAGCGAAGCTATGAATCAAACCGATCATTTCTTTAGATTTAAAATCCCGAATTAATTTGTCCAGTTCTACTTCGCTAATCTTGTTGGAAATTTGAACAGAAGTGTTTTTATTGCCAATAGTTAGGCGTTTTAACACTTCATCTTTATTTAAAGAAGTATGAGCAGCAATCAATTCTGCATATTTCGCGAACGCATCTTCTAATGTTAAGTTATTATCTTTTGCCCACATTGCCACGGAAGATCTATCTATATCTATTTGATAGTAGCTTATTGAGCTAACTAAAAGATTGCCCTGGGAATCAAGAATTGAACCCCTACGAGGAATTAAAATTTCTTTTTTAGGTGTATATCGCATTCTTCTTACTCCAGCTAAATGGAAGGGATCTAAAATCTGAATGCAGAATAGATACGCTACCCAAAAAATTGAAGCAAGACCAAAAATAACAACTAAAAAGTAAAAGCGAGATTTCATCTCAATCCAACAAAACCTGTATGTTTTTAGCTTCAGCTTTAGTAGTTAATAGATCTATAATACAATAGGTCTTCTTATCTTGTTTAGCTGAAGGCTCGTGTACATATATAATTTTACCTGCTTGTTGATCAGGAATAAAATTGCTCAATTCTACTCTTACTAAAGAAGCAATATGTCTTCCACTACGTAAATCATCAAGTTCTACTAATAATTCAGTATTGATGTTTTTTTCCGCATAATAGGTCTTTTCCAGCTCAGAAATTTGTCTGGTATATTGCACGATTCGGTTATTATTGTAAAAGCTTAGAAAAAACACAACTCCCAATAGGGACACAAGTATCAGGATTTTGCCACGCATTTTTCCTCCTGTGTTTTCTGCCGGTTTGATTTGCGGTAGGTTTTTTCCTCTTTGTTTTCCTCTTTAACTTTTTCTGCAGCACGCAATTTAGCGCTGCGCGAACGAGGATTTGCCAAAATTTCTTCTTCTGATGCGGTTATGGGTTTGGAAGTTAAAATAACTAACTGTTTATGATGGTTACAGTTACAAGCTAAGGAACGGGGAGGGCATATACATTCTTGTTCTGCTCTCTTAAATTCTTGTTTAACGATTCGATCTTCTAAAGAATGATAACTAAGAACCACTATCCTACCTTTCGGATTTAATAAATTTATAGCATCCTTCAAAGTAGAAGCAAGAACTTCCAATTCCTTATTTACATAAATCCTTAATGCTTGAAATATACGCACTTTAGTTTTAAGCGAGGCCTTAGTTCCTTTTCCAACAACGCTTTCAATTATTCTGGTTAATTCGCCTGTTGTATTCACAGGTTTTGGGCTCCGTTCTATGGCTTTAGCGATCCGAAAGGCATTTAGCTCTTCTCCATAATCTCTAAATATCCTAGCTAATTCTTTGGCGTCTAATTCATTAACTGCATCATAAGCACTATATTCTTGGCTGCTATCCATTCGCATATCCAAAGGAGCATCTTTCTCAAAACTAAAACCCCGGTTTTCATTATTGAGCTGGTGAGAAGAAACACCCAAATCAAAAAGTATGCCATCAATACCTTTCACTTTACGATAGGCAAGCTCAGTACGAAGCTGTTGGAAATTAGCTTTTATCAATTCTACATTTTCATAGTTACTTAGTTTTTTACTTGCTTCTTCAATTGCTTCCATATCCTGATCGAAACAATATAATCTTATGGACGGTTCAGATTTTAACATTGCTAAGCTGTGTCCTCCACCTCCAGTTGTTGCATCAACATATATTTTCCCAGCTCTCAAATTTAAATACGAGATGCACTTTTCTGCCATTACTGGAGTGTGAAATATCATAGCTGATAATCCTCTGAAGTAAATTCTTTGCGGTGTTGATTAAGTTTGCTGGCACGAACTTCATTATAAACCTTGGGATTCCAAAGTGAAATATAATGCCCCTCGCCTTTAATAATAACACTATCTGTAATATTTACTTCATTCAGCAACCTTTCCAGAATACGAATTCTTCCCGGACCCTCTAATTCCTGTTCTGTCATAGCAAAATCGATTAATTGAGTGCGAAGTTTATTGCTATGCTCGTCACCAATTCTTAAACGTTCCAGGGTTTCATTCCAGTTATCCAAAGGATAGATAGCTATTGTATCATTGGGCCCCAGAGTAACAATAACTTTCTTTTCCGATTCCTCAGAAAACTTCTTTTTGAATGCTGCGGGAATTATTACCCTTTGCTTGTTCACTGAATTTTCGAAAATACCAAGAAATTCACCAGACATACTCGAAATCCTTTTTTTAGAGTTTCCCTTTATAAAGCTCTTTTTCTTTAAAGTCCGTGCTTTTTTGACTCATTTTTTAGAACCGCCTTGAGATATTTTGAGTTTTTATGACTTTCTATGGTTCTTATATGAGATCTCGTTTTTATTGTCAAGTGCAAAATGCGTTTTTTTATAAATAGATAGAGTATTTTTTTCAACATCAGGGTTCAAGGTGGAAAGTTTATCATTTTATACTACTTATAGTTATGGCTATATACTCTTAAGCTCATTTATCAAGTTTAGGGGCTTAACTATTTGGCAGGCAATAAGTTGTTATTTTCTTAAAATATTTTTTCTTTAAAGTAAGCTGTAACTATGCAATTTTCCGCATTGTTACAAGCTTACAGCTATATTTTGGGCGGGAAAATATTTTTTTGGCGCTTCTTCAAAATAATCCGATTTTGCAGATATTCTGGGTAAGCTTATCTCTATTTTTAGAAAGCTATGCCCATTTTCATGAAGGAAATTGGACGATTGGTTTTTAATAAACAGCATAAAAGTGATACTGTTATTTCCTTTGAATTTTGTAGGTTCTATGTATAGCAGCGGATTATTGTAAATGGATCTTACTATATTCGATAGCATTATGGAAATTATGGCAGGTTTTGAGCCCAGATTCATAACACTAAGAATGCAAAGCTGTATCTATTAACAGGCCGAGGGAAAATCAATCTTGAGGTTGCAAAACTTCAAATTTGGGCTATAATATATATAACTAATATTGCTTAGGAGATAAGATGATTAAACTTTCAGAATTGCCTGTAAGTTATGGAAAAGTTCATTTACCAGCCAAAGTAGCACTGGTAGTAACGCAAAAGCCGACGAGTGGTTATAATCTAATAACGATTGAGTGGTTTATGCGCACTTCTCTTCAGCCTCCGATGTTTGCAATATCAATTGGCGAAAGCCGATATTCTCATGAATGTCTTCAGGCAAATCGATATTTTAATTTGGTCTTTCCATCGCTTAAAATGAAGCAGCTTTTATCTTTGTGTGGCTCGAATTCAGGGAGAGATATGGATAAATTTACGGTTGCCAAAGTGGAGTATATTCAGGGTAAATTGAATAAATTACCAGTTTTGAAAGATGCCGTTGCATGTTTTGAATGTGAGGTTGTATCTGAAATTCGCAGCGGAGATCATACTATCTTTATTGGTCAAGTTCATTATAGTTGGCAAAATGAGGAAGAGGAATTATTCTATTATCAGGAGAAACTCTGATACAGAAAAAGGTTTACCATTGATAGTTTAGCTGAAGGATAGGTGTTCTTTCCTTAAGAGAAAAAGAGATATTACCTCGCTTAGCTTCTGCACTCCAACGCATAACATCAATAGCACTTGTCAGATGATTTAGTAGTAAAATGCCTCCTGTTACCATAGCATAATCTCTGTAATCGTTACTGCGATTGCGTATTTTATTATACTGATTACGATTTTCCGAACTATCCCAATACCAGTATTGATCATCTGTATAACAATTTTCTGCAATATACTGTTGTTGCATAGCGGGGTCGTAAGGATATAATTCCAGAGCAGTTTGGCGAATCCAGTTATTATAGCCTCCGGCATCAAAACCGCTACTTTCATAACGGGCTAAGTGCTTAAAATATGTATCACTGTAATTTCCGGGAGCAAGATGAGCATATTTTATGGCATACTCATAAGATTCCTGCTTTAATATGTCGCTTTCACTATTGAAATAAAAAAGTGAGCCAATAATTAAGGCCTCTGTAGTAAGCATTACATAGCCGTATTCCTTTCCGGAATTTATTTGAGACAAGCCAGGAACCGCCAAAGATTTTAAAACCATCAAACTACGGTTTTCTGCAAATAACATTGCAGCAAAAAGAATGATCAGCAGAAAAATATATATACGTTTCAAAATGTTACTCCTAAAAGTCTATTTGATAATGCAGCATAGCGCCTTCGTTTGATAAAGGAGATAGATATACATTACCCATTTCCTTTTTAGATAGAATGGAGCTATCAATAACACTGAGGCAGCGATTAAGAAGTAATAATCCTAGACAGAGCTGATTGTTCATTTTCGCTTTCTGATGTCTTTTGCGGATAGCTTTGTATTGATTCCATTTATCTTCGCTTTGCCAATTCCATTCTTCATCACCTTGATAAGTATTAGCAGCGATATAATCAGTGTAAGATTGAGGATCATAATTGTATATCAGATAATAGTTTCTTGCCATCATATCTTGGATATTATTGTAATAAGAACTACTGGGATAATTTTGAACTGCCTGATAGTGCTGTTTTGGCATTCCATAAGGAACTCCTGCATAAAGTTCCGCAAATTTCATATAGTTCTCTTTTTGCAAATCAATTTCTTTGTCTGTAGCGTAAAATGCATATAGATTTACAAGATCCGCTCCTAACAAAGTTGCTCCTCTTGTGTTATGTCCCAAAAGTAATTCTCCGCTTCCCGGTAATATTAAAGAAGAAACAGGATATACTATTTTGGGTAAAGCCAATAGCGGAATAGAAGCTGATAATACGATTAAAACAATCAGCCAGAATTTATATTTTAAAACATCCACTTAAAACCTACCATAGGGGTTACATTTCCTGAAGGCATTGCTGCATAGAAATTAAAGGAAGGAGCTGCCTGAGAAATATAATAACGGTTAAAATTTCTGGTTACGCGGACAGCATCAAGCCCTGATACAAGGTGGTTAAAAGCTAAACCAAAAGTAAAAAGATGGGCGATACCATAATCATCTTTAGCATCATTGCGCATTTTAATATAAGTTTGCCTCATTCGGCTCATCTCATGTGAATTAATAGAAATGGCTATATCTGTATTTTGTCCACAAATGGGATAATTGCCTGTCCAGTGAGTGTGAGGGCTATCGTTGGGGCCATCAAATTGCCAACGTGGAGTAACAAAATTTCCTGATTCGTCAGCTGCAAAACGGTAATACCAATCCATCCATCCGAAAACATAATGTGGATATTTTCCGATGTCTTCATAGAAATGCTGAGAATTATTCTCATCCAGGCGGAAATAGGTATCTTCATATATATCAACGGTATTAATATCTTTCAAGATATCCTGAATCTGATTTTGCCTTCCCCTTTCATAACGATATCCTGATATTGGAGTTCCATCAGGAGTAAGGTAAGTAACAAGTTCTCCATTGGCATATTTTTCATATTTATCGGTTTTATCGTTACCCTGTTTATTGTAATATACAATCCCACCAATAAAACCAAGTTCTAATATCGGGAAAATATAAGTTGTAATAGCTGTTCGATTGGCATAAAATTGACCTGTACCTGGAATCAACATAGACATTGCCATTGCTAAATGAGCGCTTTTTTGATTGTAGTTAACTTTTATTAAATCGTTTGTAATAACTGTATCTCGGGATGCATCTATATTTTCTTCTTCTGTTTGATACAGCCACTGGTCAATGTCTGTCTCCTGTTTATTTTGCCCAAATAGACAAAAGCTAAAGATAAGGAGAAGCGATAGTAAAGCTGTTTTTTTCATTGTGAACTCCTTAATAGATCATTTTTCTATGGCAAACTTAAGTTGCTTTGTTGTACAACCGTTTTCTAAAATCATAATATATACTCCGGAACTAAGACCCTTAGTGCTCAGCTCAAAATCTCTGGGGTTGTTCAGAGTTTCAGGAATTACTAAATTGCGAATTAAAGTTCCGCTGATGTCATAAAGCCACAGTTTTGTTTGGCCATAATAGTTCTGAAGATTTATCTTGAAATAGTTTTTGCGAACAGGATTGGGATATATATAGGCATACTTTTCAGTGGAACTAGTGCTCTCATCCTTAAAATCAAAAATGGCACAGCCGCTAGCCCCATTTCTGAAACCAGCAAAAAGAATAGGATTGGTTGATATACCATTTTTTGTGTGAATATATAGCTTACCGGAATTATCTGTATAATACCAACATAATGATTGTTGCTGTTGATTGTAAAAAAGATAATCTGATTTGTGTTCCCGATTTACCGACAAACTCATATCTGGAACTATTTTCCCGTATTTATCTACAGCTAAATAACCACTACCTCGTAAAGGATAGAATAGGGTCTCATCCACATTAAGTTGTAAAGCCATAGGGCTTTCCCAACTGGAAACTGTATCATAAGATACAATAGGGAAGTTGGTTAGTTTGGTTCCATCAGCTTTTAGAGCATAAAATTGGTTACCGATACCAAAGAATAAAACTGGCGATATATCACCTAAAGAAGTACAAGCTAATTGGCCAGGTGTATTATTACTGTGATTTTGAAAGATTAATTCCAGTCGGTTTTGATATAGACGATATAGATTCCCACTATTAGACATAACAAAAATCATAGTGATTGTTCTATCGGGATTGGTATAAATTAGTGGTTCAATATTGCCAAAGGATTCTGGAAGAGAAAACTCACTTATTAAGCTTAAGTCTACTGTGGAAAAAATCTTAAAATAGTTTTCGCCTAAAGCTATTATTTTATCATCATACCCTGCCAGGCATTTTATTCCTCGAATAGAAACATAATACGGTTCAACGAAGTTATTCAAAGCATATATGCCTTCATCGGTACCTACTATAAGCGAATTATCCATAGATAAAGGAGTAGTAGTAGGAGGATTAGGGAAAGTGATTGTTTTTACAATAAGATCATCATTAGCCCAATCGATAGAATAAAGTTGATTATTCTCTATGCCTACTAATTCCCAAAAGCCGTCCTGATTGATATCCATTCTTTGTAAGGGATAATCAGTAGAAGAAAATGAGATAGTATAATCTCCCATAAGATCTTGCCAGATACCGTTGTTATTACTTAGCAAATTTACATTTCCTGTTTTTAACACGGGAATGTTCCATTCGCTAAATCCAGAATTTATTACAGGACCTGTTATCGTGGTAGCAGAATCATAATCCAGAATTTGAGTGCTATCAAATAAACCACTTTCTACCCGAAAACTCATCTTACGAGATGGATTGCTTATCTGTTTTAAATGATAAAAACCAGGCATATTAAAACTATCCACCAAAGGTGGTTTTGTGTTGGGAGTAAGTTCTGGTTTCCAAAGTTCCTGGCTCCAGTTGACAAATAAACCACCAGAATCAAGTATTGGTTTATGTGTATGGAAGTAATCGTAAGGTGTGCCTGTCCAATACATAGAATACTCACTACCTAGGTCTGTAAGTCCATCAGCTTCAATAATTGAAACCGCTTTTCGGTAAAAATTAGTATTCACTGTATTGGCATCAAAATTACTGGTCCAATTACCAAAGCTATCAGTTTGGCCTTCATCATATAGAATAGCTTCGTTTATATGCCAAACCAAGATTCCGCCACCTATTGCTGATCCGTTAGTTTTTATAAATGAAGGTAGAAGATAATCATATTCATAAGTGGGAGGTGGAGGAGTTATATCTTCAAGGGGAGTTGGGTATAAAACAACTCTTCCATCCAATGCTCCGTAAACTGCTGTACCTCCATCACCGTCAGGATCTACATTGCGGTTTTCTACTAAAATATATTCTTTGGCATTTAGTGGAATTTTGTAAGTGTGAGGAACAGGATCAGTTGTATTTTGCATAGCACTGATTGCATTCAAGGATAGTTCTGATGAAACAGGAAAATCGGGAAATTCTTTTAATAACCCCCGCTCGAGATAATTATCCCGAAACATTAAATTGCGAGAAAAAGCCCCCGGTAATGTTGGTAAGGCACCTTCCACATAAACAATGTCCCCATTTTCTAATTCATCAACTAATATCCCGGAACCCCCACTATCCATAATATCAAACACGCCTACCATAGGAGAAGAATTGTATACATTGTATAAATCTACCATTCCTAAGGAGTGCCCAAATTCGTGTGCTATAACAGAATTTAAAGCTCCATAGCCATTATGAATATTTTGTCCATTACTCTGGCTGATATAAAAATCCTGAGAGATAGTTTCGGGAACATTACAAGAATGTGATATAAGGACTGTACCATTATCAACAACTGCTTCTTTGCCATCGCCAACTCTGATATAAAAAGAAGGAAGATCGGAAGGAGTGTTTGCAGAAATATCATGTTGCCAATCAGATCCAGAATGAATAATCATATAATGGCTATAACTGGCAAAATCAATTTCCTCATCTAAACTATCTGCTAATTCAAAAGCAGTCTTGAAATATTCTTCCATTCTGCTAACAAATAGTTCTGAACTTGCTCCCGGAGGATTATAATATCCCATACTTTTAGGTAATGTATAAGCAACTTTATCTTTAGGATATACATCATATTGGAGTTCATAAGAACCTGCTGAAACAGCTAAATAATAATATTTTAGGGCATCCAGATTGGCTTCATAATATTGTCTGTTATGAGGAGGAGCTCCAATTGAATAAATATATTCAGGATCGGGTTCAAGCTGGAATTTGCCGTTGCCAGTGGTATTGAAATCATCCGGTTCTTCTAAAGTAAAATCAACCAAAATTACCAACAAACGGTTATAATTGGCAGAATCCTTTCTTATTGCATCTTGTTTGGAATTAGATTGAATTAATTGATCCAAATAAGGATGTTTTAGTAGTTTACTATATTCGCCAGTTTTACTTAAAAACATCTTTTGGGCAGGTAATATAGATATTACCAATAGGGATAGTAGCAGTAATGATAGCTTTTTCATATTATTAATTTTGATCCTGTGTTCGAGGTTACTTTATATATAACCAATACTACTCTAATATTGAATTATCAAAAAAATTGTCAATAACATTATATCAACAGATAAAGGTGTTCGACGAGGACTTCCATTCTTAAGAGACTTAGCAGCCCTCATCAAACAACTACCTATATATTTTTTTTTGCATTATTTTATTAGGAGTTAAAATTCAAACCCTAAAGAGAATATTTTATTGTAATCAGTCAGTCCACCTGCAGGAACCATAGCAAAATCGAAACCAAGCTTATAACGCTTACTGAATTTATATTCAACACCTACTCCAAAACTGGCTCCTTCAACTTCTCCCTCTTTATCAGAATAATAACCACCTCGTAAAGAGATCAGATTTAGATAAGTATACTCTGCACCTACTCCATATATTGTCTCGTCAAAATACTTCCATCCGGTTATCAATCTTTGATACAAAGGGTCCTCATTTGCCAGAATTTTACTCATCTCTGCAGTTGTAATTAAACGCCCCATAGGATTATCAAAAACAGTATAACCAAGACCGGCTCTAAAAGTCATCGGGCAAGGATCTGCTTGTTCTTCATCACTGTATGTGATATCCGGGCCTATATTTTGTAAAACGATGGAAGCATTCAAATTATCTACTACAACATCTTTGAACAATGCACCTGCATCAAAAGCAAAACTGAAAGCAGAACCTTCAGATTCAGTAAATCCAGCACTTGGGCCAAGGTAGGAATATAAAAGCTTGAAATTGCCTCCTACCCCTATTTTATCTGGTACTACTTCATATCCATAACCTAAAGCTCCAGACACTTCATAGGTATGAAAATCACCAAGATCAACATTACTGGAACTGGTTTGTGTCTGTGTTCCAGCATCAAGCCAGATTATATGCGCATTAATATTGCCTATACCATAAAAATAGTGATTAAAACCTAAATACTCATAGAAGATATCTTCTATTCCAGAACCTTGTAACCACGGTATATGAGTTGCAGCAATTTGAGTATCTTTGTTAAATGCAGTAGCTCCAGGATTCCACCACATTGAATATGCATCATCTGCAATTGCAGAATAGGCACGTCCCATACCATTGGCACGAGCACCAGGTTCAAAAGTTAAGAATAACATTGCTGCCTGAGATATTCCAGACAGGGTAAAAGGTAGAACAAGCATCAGCATTAAGCTGAATACCAATATGTGGTGCTTTAACATTATACCTCCATAGGCTTTATAAAACTTATTTCAGGCTACAAAAATATCGCCTGAAGAAAATTCCTTTTTTTATATATAATCTAATCTGCAGAATGTAAATATCATCTTAGATTATGCCTCAGTTCCATCAACTACATATAGGGGCTTACCCTGTTATCAATTAAATAGTAATAACTCCTAAAAAGCTTTGGTGCCGAAGGCCGGAATCGAACCGGCATGAGCTAATGCTCGGTGGATTTTGAGTCCACTGCGTCTACCAATTTCACCACTTCGGCATATTATTCTATCCAAAAAATCAATATACACTTTAATGTCAAGCAAAAAGGTGTTTTTATTATCCCCACTTGAATTGCTGTAGTTAATATATTATAATCTATCTCCTATAAAAAAGCAAATATATAAGGCAGCTGCATAATTTGAAATCTTGGTTTAACTCTCATTTATAGAATATAGCGATAACAATATATTCGGCTATAAGGGGAACGACGAGAACATCGTGTCTCCTAAAAATAGTTCACGCAAGTATGAATTATAGAAACAAGGATTTTAGAATTTAGGGGATTTAGATGTGTAGTGGAGGACGCTGTTCCTCCGTAAGATATATCCTCTCATAGATTACACAGATTTATTGTTTTAAAACAAGGATTCTAGAAGAATATTTAGCTACTGAAGCTACCGAAGTCACCGAAAATAGTTCACGCAAGTATGAATTATAGAAACAAGGATTTAAGAATTTTAGAATTTAGGGGATTTAGATGTGTAGTGGAGGACGCTGTTCCCCTGCAAGAAATATCCTCTCATAGATTACACAGATTATGCATATATGCACAACTTCAAGTTCGAGGGCATCGCGATCTTGAATATTACAACCTTTTAAGTAGAATTTTTGTTCATTTCTTTCTCAATAATTTTAGTCCACCATATTGAAGATGGCTCAAACAAACAACCCATCCCTCTCTCCTCCTCCTCTCCTCATCAACCCATAGTTAAGGATGAGTGAAGATGGGGTGGATGATGTGTTGTATCTGGGTTACCAGCAAGAAAAGTAAGGGTTAGAGCAAGCCAACTATTTATATGTTGTTAATCTTCCAGTTGTTAGCAAATCTCAATGGCTTCGCATTATCGATCTTAATATGCTTTTTATCGTGATGATAAATCCACTATATATTGGAGGTGGTATTATTTCAAAAGTTGGCGTAAAATAAATTGGGAAAACCAATTGGATATGTGCAATAATGTTATCTATTGTATGGATTCAAGGTAATCTCTAACTGACAAGGAAAATTGCTTTGACATTTTATCCTCTCTTTATTATAAGGCATTTATGTTAACTAACAAGTGAGCTTAGTAAAGCTAAACTGCTTCTACTAAGGAGAATACAATGCTAGCTAAACTCTATAGGAATACTTACCGTTGCTTAGTTAAGTTCGAGATTGAATTTGATTCCCTAAAATTATAATTGGCAGGTAAGCATCGTATCCTGCGATTAGGATTTAATAATGGGGAAATTCAACTATTGCTTACGGAACTTTGTGATGTTTGTAGAATTAAGATATTTTAAATTATCGGAATTGATTGCCCAGGGTTCCAAAGATGAGTAAACAGGAAAATGTTGACCGTAGTAATTAGTACTTTGACCCTGAATATGAATAAACCACAATTGAATATATCAAAAATATACGGTGTACATAATAGTGATGAAGAATGATGTTAAGATCTAAATATGTTGAGATTATTCGTATAAGGAAGAGGAACAAGATATGCTAATATTCAAGGTATTACATAGTAGGAAAGAACTGCCTGAAAACCTTACTCAAAAGGATATAGTAGATTTCCTTTACACACATTTGGAACGATTCAGAGATACATCTTCTGCAATTTCTAAAGCCATCGATTATGCTTTTTCCAATGAACCGGGAAAAGGTGGTTTTGTTATTTTGGCTAATACAGGTGATAAGCTCTGCGGAGTGCTAGTTATGATTAAAACCGGAATGGAAGAGTTTATTCCAGAGAATATTCTTGTTTATTTGGCTGTGCATTCAGCAATAAGAAATAGAGGGATAGGCAGTGAATTATTAGAGAAAGCATTGGAAATTGTAAAAGGTGATATAGCCCTCCATGTAGAATATGACAATCCGGCTAGGCATCTTTATGAAAGATATGGTTTTACTTCCAAGTATGCTGAAATGCGTTGGCAGAAACAATATTAGGGAACACGGATTAGAGCAAAATCAATAAAACTATAACTACAGTATTAATTTATTACCAATTGTAATTACCGTCTATTACTCTAAATATAAAGTTATAAATCTAAACTGATCTTCCGCTTAGAAAAGAACAGACAGGAAGTATAAAGATACTATTGCTCTCTTTATCGCGTTGCTATAGAATAAAGAATCGATTGAGAGAAAAAACAAGACAATAGATCTAATTGTTTAATGCAGGATAGTTATCTTCTTCGTCCAAACTTTCCCTGATGCATCCATGCGTAGGATATAATTTCCATTGGCTAACTGGCTACCTTGATCGTCTTTGGCATCCCAAAGTAGATGAAAATTTCCACTATCTTTAGTCTCGTTTAAAATTGTTCTCACTTTTTGTCCTTTCAGGTTATAAACTTGAATCAAGGTAGGAGATTTTGAGGGAATTCCATAGAAAATTCTTGCTTCGTAATCAATAGGATTCGGTGCTATGGAATGAAATCCTTCTTTTACTGGAATGGAAGGAGTTTGATTGCCTATATTTTGAATATCTGCGATAGCTGGACCGTAGAATGAATTTGTACCATTGAAATCCACAACCTCCAGCCAATAATAGTATATGCCTGTAGCAAAAACCTGGTCAGTACATTGGTATGTTCTAATTTGGGATGTATTCGTAGCTGGTGTGAAATAGCCCAGGCTAGTTGCAGTATCCAGATTTGACTGATTGGATCTTAAGATATTAAAGCCCATCACATTTGTTTCCGATTGGGTTGTCCAACTCAATTTGACAGTAGAGCTACTAGTTTGCGTAGCTATAAATGAACTTAGAGTTACCGGGAGAGTATCATCCATTCCTCTTCCGATATAGTAAAATACATCATCTTTGGCATTGAGAAAGCTAAGAGCGATAAAAGAGATCTTCCTGGGGTGAGCAGGATTCCAAATTGTTACTAATGGCTCATCACTGTTGGATGAATACACTTTTGGAAAGTTATGCACATTCCAATTAAAGTGATTATCTTCATCCTCATTCCAATTGAAGGTTATCTTTTTGGTGCCGTTGAAATTACCTTTCAATATCCATTTACGGTTAACAAATGCGTTATTATTTTGAAAGGGAAGCGATTCCGCCATAAAATTGTACATCAAAGTGCCATTTTTGTCGATGGAAACCTTTTGTACATCTGGACTGTAATAGCCATCTACTCCTTGGGGCAGAATATTATAACTAAGGTCTCCGTTAAGAAGTTCCATAGTAGAAACTACTGTAATAGGGTTGGTCAAAGTAACACCTGCGAGATTATCAAATATAATATCGTTTACAGTATAGGGATTTGGTGCAGGATTAAAATCTCCGGTTTGTTGATGAACAGTGCCATTAAAAATATAATTGCCATTGCTGTTATAATTTCTTGTGCCTACTTGCAAACTTCCGGTTTTTCCTGTAGAAGAAAAGCCATCGGGGTTAGCGGTGGCTATTGAAGAACTATCTTCCATAGAAAAAGTTCCTGAACCCCACTATGCTTCTTCAATAACAGACATACCAAAATAGAGAGTGGTTCCGCTATGAACCAAAGAAGTATATACAAGTTTGATATTCTTACTTAAGCTTATGCCGGTAGGATTATTAAAATCTATACCTAAAACCTGTTCCGGTATTTTTGATCCGGTAATTTGAGGTTCTGAACCATTGAATATAAGGTAAGGACGATTATAGATGATTGTTCCGCTACAAGTTAAGGAACCATCCATACCTTGTGGATTAGAAGTAGCTATAGTGCTTCCGTAATTAGCGGTAAAAGAACAATTCCCTGTTATTGAACCTTGGCTACCGAAGATGATTATCCCATTGGAATTTGCTGTAACCTGGCAATTTTGGCTTTCATAAGAATTAGATATAAGACCATTGTTTTCAAGGGTTCCGCCATCCATAACAGTGATTGATGAATTGGTATTACCGTTTTTTATTTTACCATTATTAATCAGTTTTGAAGCACTGTATATTTGAATTGTTCCAATCTCGCAATTAGCATCTTTATTGATTGTCACTGCAATTCCAGAATATAATTGTAAAGTTCCAGTTATAACTAGACCACCCTCAATAATTATAGAAGTATGTATAGCTATGTTCTGAGTGTTTATATAGATGGTATTGGCAAAAGGAGAAGATGGCAACTGAGTAGCATTTTCCCATCCTGAACCATTATAATATTCCCATAAACTAAGGTCTTCAAAATTACCACCCCATTTTGTGCGATAATCTCCTTTGTTGTAACTAAATAAGTTAATTGTAGCCAAGGTAAAGATAGCCATAACTACCAACCATTTAATCCTAGTTCTTTTTGCTGTTTCATAATCACTGTATTTCATAAGATAACCCCATTAAAAATAAAGATTTAAAATAATAACATCATATTTTGAAGGTGAATAAAGAATCACAATTTTTAACTACCGATAAATGTCAATCATATTTATTTGAGTGAAACTAATCCTTTGTAAAAAATCTTTGTTGCGAAAATACTAATAGCCTAAAATAAAAAAAGTATTGACGATATTGTGGACTTTTAAAAAAAAGGATTATATGGAGTATTATGCGATAAATGCGAAGAATTATTGTTGCCATAGACGGTCCTGCTGCTTCTGGGAAAAGCACAACAGCCAAGTTTCTTGCTGAAAAATTAGGATACATATATATTGACACAGGTGCTATGTATCGTGCTTGTGCTTTACAGGCAAAACTTGAAGGATTTGCTATTGATGATCTTTCCTCAATTATTCCGATGTTGGAACGGATAGATATAAAAATATCATATTCAGAAAGTGGAAATATCATATGGCTTAATGGAAGAGATGTAAGCCAGCAAATTCGTACTCCAGAGATTTCTGCTGCAGCTTCTAAAATATCTGCAATACCGAGTGTTCGTTATAAAATGGTGGAATTGCAGCGTAAACTTGGAAAAGATGGAGGCGTAGTTTTAGAGGGTCGAGATATAGGCACTTTTGTATTTCCAGAGGCGGAAGCTAAGTTTTTTATGGTAGCAGATTTGGAAGTGCGTGCAAGGCGTAGATATCAAGAGTTGAAAGCAAAAGGTATAGAAAGCAGGTATGAGGATGTTTTGCAAGAGCTAAAAGCTCGAGATGAAGCAGATGCAAGTAGATCTCTTGCACCGTTAAAACCAGCTTCGGATGCCATATTAGTTGATACAAGTAATTTGTCTATCGAAGAGCAGGTTAATAAACTCTATGAAATAACATTAAGAAAAATAGCCGAACTGGGTGAAAGCAATAGTCCAAATAATAGTGTTCCTGATGGAATTGAGGTTTATTTGGCGCATAGCTCAGGATATTGTTTTGGTGTGAAACGGGCTATACAGATGGCAAGAGAAGCCAAAGTTTGTGATAAACCTGTATATACTTTAGGTGAGATTATTCACAATCCTGGTATTGTTCAGGAACTGGAAGAAAAGGGAATTCATGTTGCCAATAATGTTTCCGATCTTAAAGACAGTACAGTAATTATACGCTCGCATGGAATAACGAGGGAAGAATATGAAACACTACAGAAAAATAATAATGAGATTATTGATGCCACTTGCCCGTATGTAAAACGGACTCATACAATACTCCAAAAAATGACCGCAGAGGGTTATCCAGTTGTTATATTTGGTGATAAACATCATCCGGAAGTTATTGGGTTGCGTTCTTTTGGAAATGACAAGACAATTGTGGTAGCTGAAGATGAACCGCTACCTAAAATTAACGAAAATAGTTTAGTATTAATAGCCCAAACCACACAAAAGATTGAAAAGCTTAATGAATTGGTATGTAAATTGCTCCCTAATGTATTCGAATTGCGAGTGTTTAATACTATTTGCTTAACTACTACTCTAAGGCAAAAAGCGACAATAGAAATGGCAAAGAAAAGTGATGTTGTGATAGTTATTGGAGGATATAAAAGTTCAAATACTTCTGCTTTGGCAAAGTTGAGTTCCCAATACTGTCCTACTTTTCATATAGAGAATGAAATGCAGTTAGCTGGAGTAGATCTATCAAAGTATAAAAGAATCGGATTAACTGCCGGAGCTTCCACTCCGGAAGAGATGATCATAAAAGTTTATAATGTAATATTACAAAAAAGCGGGCACTTCAGTACTGTGAAGAGTATTGAAGAAATCCCATTGTTTAAGGAGGAATCATGTTAACACATGATCATAACACAGTCGAAACTGAAGTTAAAGAAACGGAAGAAAAAAACCCTATATTGGAAACCGTTTTGAACGAAAGTGAAGACAAGATGTCAATACCAACAGTTGAGGACGAAAAAGAAGAACCCTCAATTGCAATACCCGAAGAAACTATAAGTGAAGAACCCGAGACAGATGCCTCGGAACAGGTTCAAAGTGAAGAAATTGCTGAAACTCTTAAACTTGATACAAAGCGGAAAGAGCTAACGCAAGAGGAGAAAGAACATCAGGAAATGCTTTCAATGTATGAAGAATCATTTTCCAGCTTTAAAAAGGGTGAGATTATTGAAGGCACAGTTGTGGATATTTCCGATAAAGAAGTGCGAGTTGATATCGGATTTAAATCTGAGGGTGTGATTCCAATATCCGAATTTGCCTACAGTGGAATACCAGATACAAATTCAGTAATTAAAGTGTATATCAGTGAAATTGAAAATGGCGAAGGGAAAGTTTTGCTATCCAAGAAAAAAGCAGATTACCTTATCAATATTGAAAGCATTAAAAGAGCTTTCACCGAGAAAACTTCTTTAACCGGAATAATCCGTCGTCGTGTTAAAGGTGGAATGATTGTAGATGTTCATGGTATTGAAGGTTTTCTACCCGGTTCACAGATGTCTTTAAAACCAATTCCCAATCTTGATCAATTTATTGGGAAAGAACTTGTTTTTAAAGTAGTTAATATTGATGAGGATCATCATAATATAATTCTTTCTCGTAGACAGGTTTTAGAAGAAGAAGCAGAAATTAAAAGGCAAGAATTGTTGAAGAAGATTGAGATTGATTCTGAACTGGATGGAGAAGTGAAGAATATTACCCAATATGGAGCTTTTATAGATTTGGGTGGTATAGATGGTTTATTACATCTTACCGATATGAGCTGGGGGAAAATAAATCATCCTTCCGAAATGCTCCAGATTGGCGATAAAGTGAAAGTTAAAGTGATCAATTTTGATGCTGAAACCAATAGAATATCCCTTGGCTTGAAACAATTAGTACCTCATCCTTGGGAAAATATTGAAATTAAATATCCTGAAGGAAGCAGAGTTACAGGTAAAGTTGTGAATGTAAAATCATTCGGTGCTTTTGTAGAGCTTGAACCCGGAGTGGAAGGTTTGGTTCATATCTCAGAAATGAGCTGGACAAAAAAGATTACCGATGCTCGTAAGTTTGTGAAAGTAGGGGATACTATTAATGCCATAGTGCTTGATCTCGATAAAGAAAATAAACGGATTTCTTTAGGAATGAAACAGATGGATCCCAATCCCTGGCTTACAATTGAAGATCGCTATCCGATTGGAACCGTGCTCAACCGCAAAATTAAAAGTTTAACTGCTTTTGGAGCTTTTGTAGAAATAGAAGAAGGTATAGATGGCTTGATTCATATTTCTGATATGAGCTGGACAAAGCGTATTTACCATCCTCGGGAAGTGTATAAAAGAAATCAAGAAGTTGAAGCAGTTGTTCTTTCAATAGATAGAGCCCAACATAGAATTGCTTTAGGCGTTAAACAAATGGTTCCTGATCCTTGGGAGACATTGGATCAAATTCTTCCTGTTAATACTGAGGTTAAAGGTAAAGTAAGTAAACTAATTCCGAAAGGTCTCTTAGTTGATATTCCTATTGGCAACGATGTAGTGGAAGGGTTTATTCCTATTTCACATTTGGCAATTCCCAAGCTTGAACATAGCGAAGACGCTTTTTATGTAGGAGAAGAATTACCATTAAAAGTTATCGAACTGGATATGGAAAACCGGCGTTTAATTCTCTCTGTTAAGGCATTTTTCTTCTCACGCGATCCTAAATTGCAGGATGAATACATTGTTCTGCACGAACAGTATATGCGGGATAAAGTAGCCCGACAATTGAAAAAGAAACAAGAAAAAGAAATGCGCGAGAAAAAATTAGCTGCTAAAAAGGATCAAGAAGAGGCAGAAAAAGCTGAAGAAACCGTTGAGAAATCTCCAGAGCCTGTAGCTGAAGAAGTTTCAGTAGCTATTGAACCTGAAACAGAAAAAACAGAAATACAGCAAGAGCCTACAACGGAAGAAGCTCCTATAGAAACAGAAAAAGCTGAAATACAGCAAGAGCCTACAACGGAAGAAGCTCCTATAGAAACAGAAAAAGCTGAAGAAATTCCCGTGGAAATAGAGAAAGCAGAAGAAGCAATAGAAGCGGTACAGAAAGAAGAAGTTATCTTTGAACCGGAAGAAAAAAATGTTTCTGAAGAGCAGATCAACGAAGAAACTATTACAGAAGAAACCGCTATAGATTCATCTGTATCTGAAGAACAAAAGGTACCTGAAAAAGCAGATGACGCTTCTTCAAAACCGGAAGAAACATCCGCACCAGAAGAAGAATCAGATAAAGAAAAATAAACTGAACGGGTAAAAAACTCCTTTTCTCCGTTTAGAACAGGGAGAATAGTTGAAAAGAATAACGGTTTTATTAACCGTGTTGCTTCTGCTATCGATAAACCTGAAGGCGGAATTAGTAACCGCCGGTAATGGGAAAAACGAAGTAACCTTGTTAGAGGATAATGAAACCGAAACTATTCTTCAGTACAGAATTGCAGAATTTGAAAAGACCAAGATTTCTCTTGAGGGAGAAGATTGGTATCATATTAAGCTGCCCAAAGAAGGAATAACTCAAGATAAAGGTTTTCCGGAACTCCCTGTTCTAAATCGGAGTATTATCATTCCTGATCAGGCATTGATGGCTATTAGGGTATTTGAGGTTGAATTCACAGATTATCAGCTTAGAATATTGCCTTCGAAAGGAGTGATTACTCGGGATATAAATCCAGACGAAGTACCTTACCCTTTCAACGATATATATAAAAATAATTGCTTTTATCCGAAGGATATAGCAACTTTATCTGAACCCTATATTTTAAGGGATTTCCGAGGGATTACGATTTTAGCTAATCCCTTTGCTTACAATTCGGTTAGCGGTATTTTACGAGTTTACACTTCGTTTAAAGTGCGGGTATATGTACAGGGAACTGATAGTATTAATATTATCAGTCGTTCCAGAGCTTCTATTTCTCGCAGTTTTTACCATATTTACGAAAATCAATTTTTGAATTGGAGCAGGGAACGCTATATATCGGTAGATGATAATTTCGGGAAGATCCTGGTTATTTGTAATGCAAACTACCTAAATCAAATAGCTCCTTATGTTGCTTGGAAAAGGCAAAAAGGGATAGATACGGAACTAATTGAGTTCGGCTCTATAGGTACAACTGCCGATCAACTAAAGACATATATCCAGAGCCGCTATAACATCGATAATGATATAACTTATGTACAATTGGTAGGCGATGTACCATATATACCTACATTATTTTATGCAGGAGGAGGTAGTGATCCCAGTTTTTCTTTAGTAGCTGGTAGCGATAATTATCCTGATATCTTTATTGGAAGATTTTCTGCAGAAACAGCAGCAGAATTAACAGCGCAAGTTAATAAATCTATTCAATATGAAAGAGATTTGAACACTACGGCAACCTGGCTTTCAGAAGCAATTGGAATCGCTTCAGCAGAAGGAGGAGGTTCCTTAGGTGATAATGGCGAAAGTGATATAACCCATATGAATCTAATTCGGACAGACCTGTTAAATTATGGATATAGTAGTGTTGACCAGATTTATGATCCGGGAGCACCTGCTTCTATTGTTTCTTCAAGTGTAAATTCTGGGCGTGGTTTTATTAACTATGTAGGGCATGGTTCAAATACTTCCTGGAGTACTACTGGTTTTAATAATTCCAATGTATTAGCATTAACTAACGGAAATAAAACTCCCTTCATTATGGATGTGGCTTGCGTGAATGGAAATTTTGTTTCTATCACCTGTTTTGCAGAGGCTTGGATGCGCAATGAAAATGGGGGAGCTGTTGGAATTTATGCCAGCTCAATAAATCAATCTTGGAATTCTCCTATGTGTGCCCAGGATGAAGTTACAGACCTCTTAACAAGTGAAGCGCATACAACTTTAGGAGGTTTATACTACAACGGTTCCTGTAAAATGATGGATGCTTATAGAAGCGATGGAGTTAATATGTTCAGAACCTGGAATATTTTCGGCGATGCGTCTCTACAAGTTAGATCCAAAACTCCCTTAGCAATGTTTGTTAGCTACCCTATGTCTATAACTTCTGGAACTAATAGTATTACTGTCTCAACAGGTGTATCAAACGCTCTTGTATCAATAACTAATTTTGAAACAATCTATGGCATTGCTACAACTAACAGCAATGGAATAGCAGTGGTTGATTTAGATAATTCTCCTGTAGGAGAATTTACATATACAATAACGGTAACAGCCTTCAATAGAGTTACATATATAGGTTCCTTACAGCAGATATATAATCCCATTCCTATACAACCTCGTTTTGTAGCTGAATGGGAACCTGCACAAGGAGCAATTATTCGTTATCCTATTGGTTTACCTTACTCTTTTATCGCAGATATATCTAATAATGGCTTGTTGTATATAATAGTATCTAATTCATTACAACAATCCTGTAATTCTGTTCTCACTTCCAATGGGGTGAATATGGCTAATGTGCGTTATATAAACACCAGCAGTGATTCATACTGGATAAGGGATTATGGCCCCTGGACAATTATGGATTCCAGTAACAATTTACAGCTGGTAGATTTTACCTACAATCGTCCACGTCCCAACGATGATATTGTGCCTTCCGCGATAGCCAATTATTTAGGAGTAAATTTATATCAGATGAATCTAACTCATACTGGGGGAAACATTATAACTGACGGTCAAGGTAAAGCGATGAGCACGAATTTGGTTCTAACAGAAAATCCTTCATTATCTCAGAGCTCTATCAATCAGATGATGAATTCTTATCTTGGGATTACAGAATACCAGCTGTTTGAAGATCCAACTAATACATATATAGATCATATTGATTGTTGGGCAAAACTCCTTGATGTAGATAAGGTTTTAATTATTAGGGTTCCAACAAACCATCCTCAATACAATGCTATCGAAACAATTGTAACTCAATGGCAAAGTACACTATCCAGTTATGGCACTCCTTATAGAATATATAGAATTGATACTCCCAATAATGAGCCATATATCAATTCTTACATTTTAAATAAGCAAATCTATGTGCCTTTAATGGGAACAGCAAATGATTCAGCAGCATTATTAACTTATCAATATGCTATGCCTGGATACACTATAACAGGTTATACATATAGTTCTTTTGAATCTACAGATGCTTTACACTGTCGAGTTAACACTATTTTTGATAAACAGATGCTCTCTGTAAAATTAACTCCTCCAATTCCATCTCCTCTTTTACAAGAACTTCCTGTTAATATAAAGATCCACCATAGTTACTCTCTAAACCTAAACGCAACTTATGTTTTCTGGAAAATAGGGCAAAACGGAACCTGGAGTAGCAGCAACCTGATATATCAGAATAACGATAATTGGATTTGCAATCTTGATGCTCCGCTGATTGGTGATACACTATTTTACTGGATTTCAGCAACGGATATCAGTAATCGCAATGTTTCTGCTCCTCTTTGTGGAGCTCAAGATCCATTTATGATAGTGGGAATGTATGTTCCTCATTTAAATTCACCTCAAGCGCAAATGCAGATTCAAGGATCATCTATTAGAATTTATTGGAATGCTGTTAATAATGCCAATAATTATCTAATTTATGCTTGTGATACTCCAGATGGGACATACAATCTTGTTGGTTCAACTTCTGAGACCTTTTTTATCACACTGGCAAGTGAGAATAAACAGTTTTATAAAGTAGTAGCTCAACGAACTGTAAATCCCCGGTGAAAGCTATAAGAAGGTTTCAAGGGTCTGTAGAATTAGCTCAGCTACATCTTTACCAAAAAGATCAGGATGCTCTGAGGGAGGTGTAAACTTGTTGATTTCATTAGGGAAGTCTTTAGAAGCAACTGGTAAAAGCAAATTCCAACCGCTTTGAACCGTTTCCAACCATTCTGTTTCAGGACGAAGAGTTACACAAGGCTTTTTCAAGATATATGCTTCTTTTTGAATTCCCCCAGAATCAGTAAAAATCATATCGGCATTCTTCATCAACAACAAAAAATCCAGATAAGCTTGGGGTTCTATATAGTGAATATGATGATAATGATTATCCTTTATTTTTTTCAGAATATTGCGAGTGCGAGGATGAACTGGAAAAATAATTTTTCTTTGCAAGGTATTGAGTCCTGATAGAATATGTAATAAGTTATCAGGATTATCTACATTGTAAGGACGATGCAAAGTTAACAGACAGTAGTTTTCATCTTCCAATTGCAAAGCAGATAAAACTTTGGATTCCTTTTCTGCTTTCTTTATCCCAAATATAAGTGAATCTACCATTATATCACCAACCTGAAAAGTCTTATTTAGCAGACCTTCTTTGTGTGCATTTTGCATTGCAGTTTCCGTGGGTGCAAATAAGATATCACTTAGATGATCCGCAACAATTCTATTTACTTCTTCTGGCATACTTTTATTAAAACTTCGTAAACAAGCCTCTATATGAGCAATTTTTATATTTAGTTTTGCTGCTGCTAAAGCTCCTGCAAGGGTTGTATTTGTATCTCCATAAATAATGACCAAATCTGGTTTCTCATTTTCTAAAATTCGCTCTATGGCGGTTAAAATAGCTGCGGTTTGAGTTGCCTGACTTCCGGATCCAACATTTAAATTGTAATCCGGAGCTGGAATTTCCATATCACGGAAAAAAACCTCATTCATTTGAAGGTCGTAATGCTGGCCACTATGAATAATAATTTCTTGATGGCGCTGTCTAATTTTTCGGGATAGTGGAGCGAGTTTTATAAATTGAGGTCTGGCTCCTACAATTTGGGCAATTTTCATCATTAAAGTCCTTATATCCTCTTAATTATATTATATTCTTTCAATTTAGAATGTTATATTCATTGGTTTGCTGTCTGTACGCAAATGAAAAAGCATAATTGGTTACTATGTAAGTGATTGTCTTCCCGCATAGAATACGGAATCCACTTTGATAAATAATTTAATTGTATGGCTGTTTGTCTGTGCAGCATTAACAGGTTGCTTTTCATTCTTAATCCTCTTACAGAGTCATAAATATCAATACGATTCAGCTGTCAAGAACTAAGGACTGATTAGCTTAATGAACTACTATGTAAAAACAAAAAGCTACAGAAAAAAATTTGCTAATGAGCAAGATTAGGTTAAATTATCCATACAGTGTCTTATCAAAGAGATGAAAATGAAGGAGTGAAAATGAAGAAATACTTATTAATCGGTTTAGTTATGCTCTGCTTTTTTAGTATGGAAGCGATAACTAAGGAAACAGAGCAAAAAGAAATCAACAGAGATACAGGTATGGGCTTCCAATTTGGAACTTTATCAGGAAATGGCTTTGCGTATAGGAACTATTGGGAAAAATGTGGTTTACAAATTGTTTTGGGGGGTATGACTACTGGCTCGAAAGATATTGATTACGAGTTATATGGTTATTATGGTGGTGCTTCTGAAATAACAAAAACAGAAAATGGACGAAAAACCACTATCAGTACATCTATGAATTATTTACATACTCTTGCTAATAACAATATAGGTAGATTTTATGCATTCGGGGGTGGCTCTTTAATATACTCTCGGATTAGGCAATTTGAAGTTGATTATCGGCGAAGTTCCAATAATTATTATGTGCGGATATTAGACCATCCTGAAAGGAAAAAATGGGATAATAAATATGCTTACTATTTTGGGTTTGGTTTAGGTTTTGATTTTGATATCGGGCAAAACTTCCACTGGGTTTTAGAATTACCTATTACAATTGATGAGGATAGTGAAATTGTAATGTACATCCCTCAAACAGGGTTATACTACTTTTTCAAATAAATTAAATTAAAGCCCGGTTTATAATACCGGGCTTTAGTGTTTATAATATTAGGATTGTTGGGAAAGCATAGGATTGCTCTTTCTTTCCAATTTTTTCTGTGCTATTTTCCAATAATTTTTATCAGAACCCGTTTATCTCGCATACCGTCAAATTCACCGTAGAAAATCTGTTCCCAGTGCCCAAAATCGAGTTCACCGTTGGAAACGGCAACCACAACTTCCCTCCCCATAATCTGTCTTTTCAAATGTGCATCAGCATTATCTTCAAAACCGTTATGGTGATATTGGGAATGAGGTTTTTCGGGGGCTAATTTCTCCAGCCATATCTCAAAATCTGAGTGCAGACCTTGTTCATCATCATTGATGAATACAGAGGAAGTAATATGCATAGAATTAACCAGGCATAAACCCTCTTTTATCCCACTTTCGTGTAGAACACTTCTTACCTCTGGGGTTATATTTATATAATCCCTGCGTTTATCAGTTAGAATATGCAGTTCTTTACGATAACTCTTCATAGACAAAGAGGTAGTGAATCCAAATAGGCAGACATTTGAGTAGGGCTATCAAAAATCAAATCAGCTCCTGCTTCTTGAAGGTCTTTTTTATTCCCATAACCCCAGGAAGCGCCTATAGCAATCATACCTGCATTTTTAGCTGTTTTAATATCAACTACGCTATCGCCGACTATAGCACAGTATTTTGGCTTTACTTTCATTCTTTCCGCTAATTCTAAAGCTACTGTGGGGTCTGGTTTTCTGGGCTTATCAGGTTCTTCACCGCTATAAACGCCAAACGGATTTTTAGTATGACGGATCATCGCACCCCTGAAGAAATGGCGAATCATCTTTTTTGTAAAATAGTGGGGTTTATTGGATAAAATAGCCAGTTTGATTTTACGAGCAACGGCAAGTTGAATCAGATATAATACTCCAGAAAATATATTGGTATGAAGATACCATTCAATATCGTAATTATCCCAATACTTTTTGGCAAGGGCATCAATATTTTCAGGGGTCCTTTTATCTTCAGGCAGAACTTTTCTTGCCAACTCCATCTGGCCATCTCCGATAAAACTCTTATAGGCCTCTACCGGATGTTCCGGGTAGCCAAGTTCTTTCAAAGAAGCATTCATTGCATTGGCAATATCTACTATGCTATCGATTAAAGTGCCATCAAGATCAAAGATAATGGCTTTAATTTGAGGTTTGTCACTCATTATACACTTCCTTTTTTATTTAGTTTGAAGATATAGGTTAACACTTAATATCCTCTGCATTAGCAATTAAGATGTGAGGGAACGGAATTTCGATATTTTCTTGTTTAAACCTTTCTTTAATAGCGATCATTAAAGATGTTTTTAAATCAAAGAGATCTTCTCTCTTAGACCAGACTCCGAAAAGTATATTAATTCCGGAATCAGCGAATTTATCAACCAAAAACAAAGGTGCTGGATCCGTTAATGCCTGAGGCTCATTTTTTACAATATCTAAGAGTACATCCCTAACTTTTTGCAGATCATCACTATAACTAACCGTTATATTAACATCTGCCCGCCTGATAGGATATCGTGTTATGTTGATGACTTCAGTTTTTATCATCGTTTCATTTGGAACTCGAATAAAACGGTTATCTGATGTTTTCAGCTTTATTGATAAAAGATCTATGGATTCAATTGTTCCAATATTGGAACTAACTTGGACTACATCTCCCACCTTAAATGGCTTTTCCGAAATTAAAAATATACCACTGATTATATTGGAAAAACTAGTTTGCGATGCAAAACCAATAGCTACTCCAAAAATACCAGCTGCCCCTAAAATAGCTGAAAGATGGAAACCAAATTCGTTTAACAGCGTTACCAGTAAAATCAGAACAGCTATATAATATACGGTACGAATAACTAATTGTTCGCTTTGAGGTGAAAGACGGTCTTTCACAATCTTTTTGGTAATAGCCCTAATTAATCTAACTATAGGTATTCCAATTACCAATATTAGAACAACTCTGATAGCTAAACTAATCTTTTCCGGTGTTATAAAATCGGTTATAAGTTTTGCTACGCTTACAACAACTGGCATTTTGGGACCTCACTTATTTTTTGGGTGCATTCTCATATAATATAATCTTTTTTAGTAATATGTCCAATAATATTTTAACTGGTGGACACATAAACCATATTGATTCATTGGTGTCTCTGCTTCTGTAAAGTGTAAGAATATTTCTACTTAATACAGTAAAATGTGGGGTTTACACTCTAAACTTCAATTTTTTTCACAGCTAATACAGCCAACTATGCAATAAAGCAAATAGCGTTCCGGAGAATCAAAATATTTAGTCAAATTGAACTTTAGGAGCTTTCTGAGCGCTATCTTCTGCTTGGAAGAATTGAAATGGTTTTACTTTTATTATGCTGGCAATGATATTATTTGGGAAAGTTACAATTAACTGATTGAATTTCTTTGCTGAATCGTTATAACGCATTCTTTCTGTTCTAATCCGATTTTCAATACCTTCCAGCTGAGCTTGAAAAGTTAAGAAGTTTTGATTTGCTTTAAGCTCTGGATAGCGTTCTACAACTACCATTAAACGAGAAAGAGCATCACTAAGACCTGCTTGACTTTGTTGAAATGCTTGAAATGCCTGAGGATCTGTTAAGGATTCAGAAGTAAGATTTATATTCCCACCAGCTCTTGAACGAGCTTCCGTAACTTGAGTTAAGGTTGACTTTTCAAAATTAGCTGCGCCCTGAACTGTTTCCACTAAATTAGGAATAAGATCATAGCGAGTTTGATAAACATTTTGTACCTGAGCCCAGGCAGTTTCTACATTCACTTTTTCTTTTTGAATTGTATTGTAACGCCCGATAAACCATCCTGCAAGTATTATAATCAGCAGAATGACAACGAGTAAGATAATGTGTCCTTTTTTCATTATGTCTCCAAATATTGTTTTGACTCATTTCCTGAAAGCAGCATTTATTGTCCAGATTTTTTTTAACTTCCGCAATTAAAATGTCCATTAAGTATTATAAATATGCCATAATCGATCTATTTAGAAAGGAAAAAATGAGAACAACATCCTAATATTTCATCCCAATCTAGTTCATATCATGAGAAGGTAACAAAACTTGGATTCGTTATTCCCCAATATTGAGGTATAGTAAAACAAGCTTAATAGAATGTAAAGAAAAATTAACGCTCACCTTATAAAATCTTAACATTAAAAGAGTATAAGTAATATAGAGGCGAAAGCCAAAAAGTGGTAAGGAGATAAAATGAAACAGCTGAGTTTGATGCAAAAGCTTGTTTGTATGGGATTGCTTATAATCCCATTCGGATTAAATGGATTAGAAACCAAATTGAGCGGAGAATTTTGGGGACGCTGGCTTTCCGAAATAGCCAAACGGAAAGACAGTAATGGCAATTATGAGGATAAATTAGTTAACAATTATTTTTCACTGGAAAGGGGATATCTAGGCTTGGAAACCAAATTTATTGATCAAGTAAAAGGGCGTTTTACAGTTGATGTTTTTACAACTGATAAGACCTATGAATATCAAACCTATTCTTTAGAGGACAGTACTCTGATATCTTCCTCAAAATCTGGAAGTATTGATGGTGTAGGACTAAAAATAAAATATGCCTATGTTGATTTTGGTGGTTTGATTCCAATTAAAGATCTTTCATTAACTGCGGGAATGCAAAAAGTGTATTTTGGTAGTATTTATGACTGGAACTACACTTTAGTAAGCAAAGCCCCTTCCGATGAACATAAAGTAGTCAATTCTGCGGACTTGGGAATTACTGTAAATGGTTATCTTCCTTCTGGTTATGGAGAATATGCTTTTGGTATTTATAACGGCGAAGGATACAAAAAAGTAGGTACCAATCTAAAAGACAATACTGATTTTGCCTATTTAGGTAATTTGCGTATTACCCCCATAACTGGTTTAACAGTTGGTGGTTCCTATATGTATAACACAGTAGGAAGGGACAAGGATTTGAATGGAGAAGTCACAAATCCATCTTATGAAAAGCAACAGCTAATGGATATATATACCTGTTTGGCATATGGCCCCGTAAATCTGATCAGTGAATGTATCATAAAAAAGGTTGATTATCCTAATCTTTCTGATAGCAATAATACTAAAGAATATACAGCCAGAGGAATATCAATATTCCCTATACTAAATTTGAAGGATTTTGTGAAATACGATCTTCAGCTGGTTGGTGGATATGATATATGGGATGAATCGGATAGAATTGAAACTGACAAAGCAAGAAATAAAGTAATCGCTTCTACAATTGGTGTTAATTATAATTTTATGCCAGATGAAACATATACGCCTGTTATGCAATTACAATTAAATTATATTGATAAAAACTACGATGAAGATAAATCTCACAGCGACTATGCAAATGGTAGAAGGGATTCTTCACAAATCATTTTACAACTAAAATGGAAATTTGCCAACATTTTATAAGCATAAAGGAGCTAAAAAATGAAGTCAATAATCAAGTCTGTCGCTCCAATGTTAATGATGTTACTTGCATTTAGTTTAAATGCAGAAACGAAAAATCAAATAACTTGCACAGGTTCAACTACGGTTTTGCCAATTGCTCAAGCAACTGCAGAGGTCTTTATGAATAATCACGCAGAAATCAATATTTCAGTTAGAGGAGGTGGCTCTGGAGTAGGAATTGCTTCTTTGCAAAATAAAACTACCGATATATGCAATTCCAGTAGGCCACTAAAATCCAAGGAAATATCAACCGCTAAAGCAAAAGGGATAAACCCAATTCCTTATGCTATCGCCAACGACGCTATTACCATTGTTGTGCACAATAGTAATTTGTTGAACAACCTATCAATTAAGCAAATAAAAGATATATATACAGGTAACATTATAAATTGGAAGGAGTTAGGAGGAGCAAATGTACCCATAGTAGTTATTTCTCGCGATGTTGCTTCTGGGACTTATGAAGTATTTAACGACAAAGTATTAGCAGGAGCAAAAGTAATTGGTAGTGCACAATTACTGGCTTCCAATAATGCAGTTATCAGTGCAGTAAGTAACACCCCTGGAGCTATTGGATATGTGGGTCTGGGCTATTTAAATGATAATGCTAAACTACTTAGTGTAAATAAAGTTACACCTTCAGAACTTACTGTTAAAAATAACAGTTATCCTCTTTCCCGAAAACTGTATATGTACACTAATGGCAAAGCAAAAGGCATTGTTGCTAACTATATCGGTTTTATTCAAAGTGATCGTGGACAAAAGATTGTTGTAGAACAAGGTTTTATAAATATCAAGTAAAGTGAAAGAAAGAACTGTGGGTAGAGGATAACCCTCTGCCCTTCATTAATATTCTGATGAGGTCTATGATGAATAAAAAATATAGTGAAAAAGCATTTCAAGTTCTTACTTACAGTACATCTTTATTTACTATTATAGCTCTCTTGGCTATAATATACAGCTTGTTTAAAGAAGGCTTACCACTTTTTAACAAGGTTCCTATTTTTGATTTTCTGTTCGGTTGCAATTGGTATCCAACAAATGTTGAGCCTGAATTTGGTGCCTGGACACTAATCGTTGGTTCTTTATCGGTAACGATTGGTGCTTTACTTATAGGAATACCTTTAGGTTTAGGGAGTGCAATATTTATATCTGAAGTAGCGGGAAACTGTTTGAAGGAAATAGTCAAACCCATAATAGAATTATTGGCAGGGATCCCTTCTGTGGTATACGGACTTTTTGGAATGTCCTTTCTAGCTCCGCAAATTAGAAATTGGTTAAATTTGGATACGGGTTTAAATATATTTTCTGCTTCTGTAATTTTAGGAATTATGATTGTTCCTATAGTAGCCAGTATGAGTGAAGATGCTCTTTCAAGTGTACCCAAATCTTTGCGGGAAGCGGCTTTGGCATTGGGATCTACAAAAATGGAGTGTATTTTTCTTGTTATTATTCCAGCTGCTAAAAGAGGTATATTGGGAAGTATTATGCTTGGTGTGGGTAGAGCCATTGGAGAAACAATGGTCGTTTTAATGGTTGCTGGAGGTAGCGCTCAAATTCCTCAAGGGGTCTTTTCTTCTGTGCGCCCGTTAACTTCTACAATTGCTGCTGAAATGGGAGAGACCGTTATCGGAAGCTTACATTATCAATCGCTTTATGCATTAGCAATTCTGTTATTTCTAATAACTTTCTTTTCCAATTTGATAACAGAATTCTTCATTCTAAAAAGGGAGCGGAAATGATCAGAAGGAAAATTGTTAATAACATAGGACTCAGCTTACTAACACTTCTGCTATGCCTAACAATATTGGTATTACTCATATTTCTAGTCCGAATTTTCTATTTAGGTGGGAAGGTTTTAAGCTGGGAATTCTTATTCACTGCACCAAGAAACGCAATGCAAGAAGGGGGCATTTTCCCTGCCTTAATAGGAACTTTCTGGCTTACTGTATGCTCTATGATGATAGTTATTCCCTTAGGGGTACTAACTGCGATTTTTTTAACCAACTATGGTAAACCGAAATGTTTGGTGAATATTGTGCAAACTGCTATAAATACTCTGGCTGGAACACCTTCTATCATTTATGGCTTATTTGGAATGGCTATCTTTGTGAATCTTTTACGGTTTAATGTCTCATTGATTTCAGGGGCGTTTACTTTAGCCATATTAGCCTTACCTCTTTTTATAACTTCCTGCACAGAGGCAATTAAAAGCGTTCCTATAGATTTTTATGAAGCATCTCTTGCTTTGGGTGCTACCAAAAAACAAACTATAATGAGAATAGTATTACCAACTGCATTACCCAATATTTTAACCGGTATAATAATTTGCATTGGAAGAGTTGCTGGAGAAACTGCTCCTATTATGTTCACGGCAGCTACTTTTTATACACGGCGGTTACCCAAAAGTTTAAGCGATGAAGTTATGGCTTTACCTTACCATATATATGCTTTAATGACCGAAGGAACTCATCCAGAATATCAGAAATCTATTGCTTATGGCACCGCTGTTGTTTTATTAATTATGGTTTTAGGTGTAAGCGCTACAGCTATATTAATTCGTTCTTACTTTAGGAGAAAAAGAAAATGGTAAATGAAATTTTAACTACAGAAAATCTGGACTTGTGGTTTGGTCAGAATTATGTGTTGAAAAATGTGAATCTTCAGGTATTGGATAAAAGAGTTACAGCAATTATCGGACCCTCTGGATGCGGAAAATCAACTTTACTACGCTGTTTTAACCGGATGAATGATCTGATTCCTGAAATCCGGATAAAAGGGAAAGTAAAACTATTCAATGAAGATTTATACGCGCCGAAAACAGATGTGACACAAATCCGCTTTAGAGTAGGAATGGTTTTTCAAAAGCCTAATCCCTTCCCTAAAAGCATATATAAAAATGTGGCTTACGGCTTACAAATACAAGGTAAATACACAAAAAACGAAATTAACGATAGAGTAGAAACTGCCTTAAAAGCAGCTTGGCTTTGGGAAGAAGTAAAAGACCGTTTACACAGTCCGGCCTTAGCATTATCTGGAGGTCAACAACAAAGATTATGTCTCGCCAGAGCTTTAGCTAATAAACCAGAAGTGATTTTACTTGACGAACCGACCTCTGCTTTAGACCCTCAATCTACTGCAAAAATTGAAGAGTTATGTTTGGAACTGAAAAACAATGTATGTATTCTAATCGTTACTCACAATATCGCACAAGCAGGTAGAATTTCAGATTATACTGCCTTTATGTATTTGGGAGAACTGATTGAATACGGAGCTACAGAAAAAGTTTTTACTGTTCCGAAGGACAAAAGAACCGAATCCTATTTGACTGGTGTTTTCGGATAAAGTACTAAGGAGGATAAATGCTTTCTGATAGAATACAAGAACTAAAAAAAATGCTGATGAAAGAAGCGGGCTTAGTAGAAAAAATGGTAGCTTTATCTATGGATGGCCTATTTTATAATAATACCGGTTTTCTGGCTGAAGTAAATAACTTCGAAAACCAGGTAAACCAAATCGAAATTGAGCTGGATGATAAATGTTTCACTTTGATTGCTTTATATCAACCCGAAGCCAAAGACCTCAGGAAAATTCTAATGATCTATCGCATTACTAACGACTTGGAACGACTTGGCGATCTAGCAGTTAATATTGCCGAAAGTGCTGCTGAACTTTATAGCAGTCCTGTTTTAAAACTTGTTCCAGAGCTTTTTACTATGAAAGAAGCTGCCTTAATAATGTTAAGAGATGCCATAATTGCATTTACAGCAGAGGATTATATCCTTTCTCGCCAGGTCTGTGATGCTGATAATGAAGTTGATAACTATAATAGATACATATATAAGAAAATAGCATCACTTATAAGAGAAAATCCTTCACAAACAAAGCTCTATTTACATATATTACGAATTGCTAAAAATCTGGAAAGAATTGGCGACCTCTCTACCAATATTGCCGAAGATACCATTTTTCTGGTGCAGGGAAAAGTAATTAAACATAACATTGAAACTAAAGAAGAATCAATATAATACTATAGATTATGGCTAAAATAACTACTGATGTCTATATCCATGTTTGTATATATCCTATCCACCTTATTAGGAAACCTCAAGGATGCTTCATATATTGTTAGGAGATCCTCTAACACTTCCCAAACGATCCCTTAATGAGATTATGGATATGTTACTGAGATTTTTTGGGATTATTATTGAATAATACTAGGAAAATCAGTTGTTATTGTAGATGTTTTTTTAATCTACGGAGGGCTTTTTTCTTGTGCTGTTTAACTCTTTCTACGCTGATACTCATTAATTCGGCAATTTCTTTCAGTGTTTTATTTTCCTGGAAAGAAAGTGTCAGTATGTTTATTTCAATTGAAGGCATATCGGAGGGGAAATTAAAACTGAACTGAGGGTATTCTGTATTTTCTTTTCTAACATTCAGGTTATAATTGCTATAATCAGGATTTTGATCTATGTTATTATCGGTAGGGATATTTTCGTGTAATTCCTCTTCCAAGTGTCTGGTATCTTTTTTTAGAGCTTCGCAAATCTGTTTTTTGATCCAGTAACTGGCATAAGTAGTAAATTTTACATTTTTTCCAGGATCATAGTGTTGAGACGCTTTCAGTAAACCAATTAATGATTCTTGTTTCAAATCCTCCCAATCCAGCCCTTTATTTCGATATATTCTGGCAACACTATAGGCAAAATTGCTATATTGCGTAATTAGCTTATCTGTCTGTGAATAATTCATAACATAAAGTGTAAGAGATTATTCCAGAGGAAGATAGATGCTGAAAGTGGTGCCTTTTCCGAGTTCACTTTGCACAGTTATCCTGCCTTTATGTAATTGAATGATGTGTTTTACAATTGCCAAACCGAGTCCAGTTCCACTCTTGGTTTTATTCCGGGAGGGATCTGCTACATAAAAGCGTTCAAAAATACGAGGTAGATGGATATTATCAATTCCTTTACCAGTATCGGAGACCTCTATAAATGCTTCCTTCTGTATTAATTTACTCTTGATGGTTATGCCTCCTTTGGTTGTATAACGCAGTGAATTCTGGACAAGATTGATAAAAACTTGTTCCAGTTTAAAGGGGTCACAAACTAAACGCTGTAGATTATCATCCAGTTCAAGTTTTAAATATAGCCCTTTCTCTTCGATAATCGGGGATAAAATCAGCGAAATATTATTCAGGAAGGTGATTAAGTTGATTTCTTGAAGTTCTATTGAACCGCTTCGTTCCAGACGGATTAGCTGTTCTAAATCACTTATTAAATGAATTAACCGCTTAGTATGATTTTGAATGATGTGCAAATATCTTCTGTTTGTTACATTAATGCTATCTTCCATTGCTTCAGCAAAACCACTGATCGCAGTTAAGGGAGTGCGTAATTCATGCGCCAAATTAACGATGAAATCCTTTTTCATCTGTTCCACCTGACGGATTTCATCAATATTCTGCAAAATGAAAACCCGTCGTTTGGCAACATCATTATGGGTGCTGGAAAATAGATAATAATGCCCTTCTATTTCTGCTTCCTTTAAAAGTTTATCTTTACTGTTTTCGCTATTTTTGATAAAGGATAATAACACTGGATCGCGAATAACTTCCCAATAGTAAATTTGCTGCTTTGGATTAATTTCACCAAAGAGCTGCTGAAAGGATTGATTAATCCATTCCAGTTTGCCTTCCAGGTTTTGAGACCATAAAATATCGTCTATGGAGCTTAGAACTAAGCGCAGTTCTTCACGGTGCACAGCCAAATGGTGAATGGTTTTATCCAGCTTTTCCAGCATCCTGTTCAGATCTTCTTGCAAAGTACTGAATTCTTTTGTATTTAGTTCAGGAATGCGTATGGTATGATTTCCTCTGACTATTTGTGCAGTTGTTTGTAAGATAAGTGAGAATTGTTTTTGTAAAAAAATATGGAGAATCCAAACAAAAAGTGCAGCTATAATAATTGTTATAATTAATATCAGTACAATTGGAACTCTGGTCAAAATCAAAATAAACCCTAGAAATATAAGAAAGGCAAAAGCAAAAATCAGCAAAGAAGTGATACTAGTCTTTTTCAATGTCATCTTCTATCTCGCTAAGAAATTGATAACCCACTCCTCTGATATTTTTAATCAGATAAGCATAATTACCCAATTTTTCTCTTAAATTGCGGATATGCACATCTATCGTGCGCTCAATAACTATCTTATCATTGCCCCAAAGATAATCCAAAATCTGACTGCGATTATAAACCCAACCTGGTCTTTTAGTTAAAAGTTGCAATATTTTAAATTCCGTTAAAGTGAGATCAAGGCGCTTTCCTTGTACCCACACTTCGTAACGGTTAAAATCAATTATGAAGTTTTCAGTTATGGAAAGAACATTTTTGTCGCTTTCCCAATCGCTGCGTCTTAAGATGGCTTTTATCCTGGCAATAAGTTCTCTTGTTTCAAAGGGCTTAGTGATATAATCATCAGCACCATATTCCAAACCCTTGATCTTGTCTTCAAGGTCTGTTCTTGCCGTGAGCATTAAAATCGGTATTTTCTGAGTTGCTTTGTCATTCTTCAATTGGCGACAAACTTCCATCCCATCAATATCGGGAAGCATCAAATCCAGAATAAGAAGATCTGGATGTTCAATTTTTAGCAAATTCAACATTGGTAGGGCTGTTTCAAAACCCTTTGCTGTAAAACCTGCGGAATTCAGTTGCATTCTGATAAGTTCCAGAATGTCTCTTTCATCCTCTACGATAAATATTTTTTTATCTTGTGCATCCATAAAAAACCTATAAATAATTTAACTAATTTTGAGCAAGAAAAAAGGACTAATAATTGGTTAAATTTTCTTAACAAATCGTTCAGATGGTTCTATTCCTGAACGGAATCTCAAAATTTTATGAGACGAAATGTATGTATTTGATACTTGCCAAATATGCATAAACAATTATCTTATTCAATATAGTAAATAATATAGAAAAAGGAGATTATAATAATGTCCAAATATTTGATTGTCGGTGGTGTTGCAGGTGGAGCAACAACTGCAGCTCGTTTAAGACGCTTGGATGAAAAAGCGGAAATAATTATGTTTGAGCGCTATAGCTATATATCCTATGCTAATTGTGGTTTACCATACTATATTGGAGGCGTAATCAAAGAAAGGGATCGGCTGTTTGTTCAGACGCCGGAAAGCTTTAAAGCTCGGTTAAATGTAGATGTTCGCATCAATCAAGAAGTTATTGCTATCAATAGAAAGGAAAAAACGGTTACGGTAAAAAGAGCAGATGGTAGCCAATATCACGAAAATTATGATAAACTGGTTCTTTCACCTGGCGCAGAACCTTTAATTCCTCCTCTACCTGGAATATCCGATAGTGCTATTTTTACTCTGCGAAATGTTTCCGATACTGATAAAATTAAGGAGTATATTGAAAACCATAAAGCTCAGCATTGCGTTATTATTGGCGCAGGATTCATCGGATTGGAAATGGCGGAAAATTTGCATAATTTGGGGATGAAAGTTACTTTGGTAGAAATGGCGGAACAGGTTATGACCCCTTTGGATTATGAAATGGCGGCTATTGTCCATCAACACTTAAAAACGAAAGAAGTGGAGTTTTATCTTAAAGATGGTGTCTCATCTTTTAGTAGAAATGAAAGTGGCTTGCAAGTCCATTTACAGAGTGGGAGAACAATAAATGCAGATATGGTATTATTATCCATTGGAGTTCGTCCTGATAGTAAACTGGCAGAAGCAGCTGGTTTGGAATTGGGAATAAACAAAGGAATAAGAGTAAATTCTTATCTGCAAACCAGCGATCCTGATATTTATGCTTTGGGAGATGCAATTGCGTATCCCAATCCGATTACCAAAATGGAAAGCTCAACTTATCTCGCGGGACCTGCAAATAAACAGGCACGCATCGTGGCTGATAATATCGTTAAAGGTAACATCCGAAAATATAAAGGCAGTATTGGAACTGCCATTGCCAAAGTTTTTGATATTACTGTCGGTTCAACCGGAGTATCGGAAAAAGTTCTGAAAGATGCAGGAATAGATTATATTTCTTCCATCATACATACTTCTTCTCATGCAGGTTACTATCCTGATGCTCTGCCCATAACTATAAAAATCGTTTTTAATCCTAAAGATGGGAAACTGCTGGGTGCACAAATTGTTGGTTTTGACGGCGTAGATAAAAGGACAGATATGCTGGCTCATATATTGAAACATAACGAGACCATCTATGAAATTCAAGAAATTGAACATAGTTATGCTCCTCCATTTTCCAGCGCTAAAGATGCAGTAAATATTGCCGGAATGGTAGCTGATAATATTATCAACGGTTTAGTAAATATTATTCATTGGGATGATTTGAGTTCCTTGGATAAAAATGATACCTTTATCATTGATGTGCGAACTCCCGATGAAACTGCTTTGGGAACAATAGAAGGAAGTATAAACATCCCTTTGGATGATATACGGTCAAGGTTGAAGGAAATACCTGAAAATAAACAAATAGTGGTTTTCTGCGGAACCGGTCTGCGTTCATATTTTGCCGCGCGCATTTTAATGCAAAACGGCTTTAAGAATGTTTATAATCTCTCCGGAGGATATCTTACTTATGAATACGCTACTCAGAAACAAAGTAACGAGGATATCTTTGCGGATGATTATATTGGGAAAGATGATAATATCTATAAAGGCAAGGAAGAAAAAATGGAAAGAGATATAAAAACAATAACTGCGGATGCTTGCGGTTTACAATGTCCGGGACCTATTATGCGTTTAAAAAACGAAATGGATAAATTGGCGGAAGGCGATATTTTGGAAATTTCTGCCAGCGACCCGGGATTTGCCAAAGATGTTCCTGCCTGGTGTAAAATGACTGGCAACACCCTTTTGGAAGTGAAAACGGAAGGTAAAATAATAATTGCCAGAATCCAAAAAGGGGGTGGTGATAAAATATCCAAGAGCTTGGAAAGTGGAAATAATAAAACCATAATTGTCTTCAGTGATGCTTTAGATAGAGCTTTGGCTGCTTTCGTAATTGCCAATGGAGCTGCTTCAACTGGTAAACAAGTAACGATGTTCTTCACTTTCTGGGGCTTAAATGTTATTAAAAAACCAAATCCGCCTAAACAGAAAAAAGATATGATGGCAACAATGTTTAGTATTATGCTGCCGCGCTCTTCTCAAAAACTAAGTTTGTCAAAAATAAACTTTGCAGGAATGGGTCCTGTTTTAATGAGACAAAGAATGAAAACTAAAAATGTGGATTCTCTCGAATCGATGATAATGCAAGCAAAAAAATCTGGAGTAAAAATGATCGCTTGCCAAATGAGTATGGATATTATGGGGGTTGAACCAAGTGAATTGATTGAGGGAGTAGAAGTTGGGGGAGTAGCTACTTACCTTGCGGATGCAGAACAATCTAATGTGAATCTGTTTATTTGACGATTATGATACTTTTCTCTCGGTCTCTTGAAGTCAACGAAAAAGGTGTAAAAAACTGATATAGTAACCTTTACACCTTCATTATGATAGAAGAAGACAAAATCAATACAAAAAAGCCCGTAACGACTTACCGATACGGGCTTTATCTATTTTAGAGAGATTAGGGGGTTTACACAATACCCTGATCACACATAGCATTGGCTACTTTCAGGAATCCAGCAATATTGGCACCCTTAACATAATTTACATAGCCATCGGCTTCTTTACCATTTTCCACACAAGCTTTATGGATATTTTGCATAATTCCATGAAGTTTTTCATCAACTTCTGCTCTGCTCCAGCTAAGGCGAATAGAATTTTGGCTCATTTCTAATCCGCTTGTGGCTACACCACCTGCATTAGCAGCTTTCCCAGGAGCATAAAGAATTTTGGAATTCAAGAAAATTTCCATTGCTTCAGGAGTACAAGGCATATTAGCTGCTTCTGTAACACAGAAAACACCATTATTAATCAGTGATCTTGCATCGTCTCCATTAAGTTCGTTTTGTGTAGCACAAGGAATAGCAACATCAACTTTCACTTCCCAGGGGCGCTTTCCAGGGAAGAATTTTGCGTTAGGATATTTATCTGCATAATCTTTTACACGGTCATTATTAGAAGCACGCAATTCAACCATATAATCAATTTTTTCACCACTGATTCCATCTTCATCTAAAATATAACCATCGGGACCAGAGATAGTTACAACTTTTCCACCAAGGTGATTAACTTTTTGTACGGCACCCCAAGCAACATTTCCAAAACCGGAAATGGCTACTCTCTTACCTTTAATTGTTTCCCCTTTGGTCTTCAGCATCTCTTCCGTGAAATAAACCACACCAAAACCTGTGGCTTCAGGACGGACTAAACTTCCACCCCAATTAAGACCTTTGCCAGTAAAAACACCAGTAAATTCATTTTGTAACTTTTTATACATTCCAAAAAGGTAACCAATTTCACGAGCTCCTACACCAATATCACCAGCTGGGACATCAGTGTTGGGTCCAATATAACGGAACAGTTCTGTCATAAAAGATTGACAGAAACGCATTATTTCGGCATCGCTTTTTCCTCTGGCGTCGAAATCACTTCCACCTTTACCTCCTCCCATAGGAAGAGTGGTTAAGCTGTTTTTGAAAATCTGCTCAAAACCCAAGAACTTAAGAATGGAAAGATTTACACTTGGATGAAAACGCAATCCACCTTTATAGGGTCCAATTGCACTGTTAAATTGTACGCGGTAACCGCGATTTACTTGAACTTCACCCTTATCATCCATCCAAGGGACACGGAAAATGATGACCCGTTCGGGCTCTACAATACGTTCAAGGATATTGGCTTTCACGAAACGAGGGTTGTTTACATAAACATCCCAAACTGTTTCCACAACTTCTTTAACTGCCTGTAAGAATTCAGGCTCGCCAGGATTCTTGGCTGCGACTTTGGCCATAAAATCATTGATGGTCATTAGTTCCTCCATAACTGATTTTTATTTTATATACCTTTAAATATAGCTATCATTTTATGTCAAGTGAGAAAAAAAGATTATAAGATAGGGCAGCAATAATACAGGATTGCGATCCTGTAAAATTCTGAATAAATAATTAGCTAAAAAAGCGGAAAACAATTTTCGACGAACGCTATCGTTAAGTAAATAAAAGGAGTACATCACTCTTAATTGCCATAATAATGCAACCTGAAACAAGATGAAGCAATTATGAGTAATTCTCTCTATAGGAATTATCGGAATGTTTAAATGGTATATTCACAGTAATCACTTCAGAATTTAGATCCTATCTGAGGCAAATAAAGCTCGTCTTTATCATAATTATATATCCCGATATCTCTAAAACTGTCCACCTATCTTTCCAATAGCAGTTTAGCTACTTTAGGAGCTCTTAAGCGATGTGCCACAGGAAATCCTGATCCCAGCAATGGTCTTACATAATACCTAAAATCATCAGTAATGCCATTTCCTTCAGTATTAATGAAGTTATTGGGCATAATTCTTGTTTTTCCAGCAATCTCACTTAGATTTTCCAGCTGATAATTTACAGAGTAAAAACCGGTTCTCTGAATTGAAATTGAACCATCCATATTATACCAGATAGCATAATGAGCTGCACGTTCACCCACTTCGCGTGCTTCATGCTGATCAACATCGCTTACGCAACCTATGAAAGAACGTTGTAAATAACCAAAAGTATCACTCCGCACCCGTTTAATTTTCAATTTTGTGCGAACCAAATCACTAAGTAAATCTCCTAATGCTCCTGTTCCTGAAAGTTGAATATTACCATGAGCATCCTTTTCTTGATTGTTAGAAAGCTTGGTTACAATAGGAATCCCTTTATCATCTACAATACCTTCAGAAACAGCTATCACACATCTGCCGTATAGATCATAAACTCTTTTAACATCACTTAGAAATGTATCCCGATGGAAAGGACGTTCGGGTAAATAAATAAGATGAGGTCCATCATCAGGATATTTTTGTGCCATCGCAGAGGAAGCAGTTAAAAAACCAGCATGCCGCCCCATAACCACACCAATATATACTCCGGGCAAAGCGCGATTATCTAAATTGGCACCAGTAAAAGCTGAAGCAACAAATCTTGCCGCAGAGCCAAAACCGGGAGTATGATCATTCATAACTAAATCGTTATCGATAGTCTTAGGAATATGAATAGCCCTGAATTCATAATCCGCTTTAGTTGCTTGTTCATTTACTATACGAACTGTATCTGCAGAATCGTTGCCTCCAATATAAAAAAAGTATCTTACATCGTGTGCCTTTAAGACCTTAAAGATTTCCATACAGTACTTTTCATCAGGTTTATCACGCGTAGAGAGTAATGCAGAAGAAGGTGTATTGGCAATCTGTTCCAAATTGTGAGTTGTTTCCTGGGTTAAATCTACAAACTCTTCATTAACGATGCCCTGAACTCCATAAAGTGCTCCATAAACACGGGTAACCTGTGTAAACTTACGTGCTTCCAAAGTTACTCCTACCAGCGATTGATTAATCACAGCTGTAGGACCTCCTCCTTGGGCAATAACAACTTTTCCTTCCAGTTTCATTTTAAAATCCTCCAATTGGACTAAGTAATTATATTTACAAAACAATTAAAACAGAGAGCCAGTAATCTGTCCAGCAGAAAATACTTGCTTAAAAATGGGCATTGGGAATAATGGTTAATTGTAAAAATTAAAAACAAATGTATGAGAGGATAGATGAGTTACATAGTTTTAGCCAGAAAATATCGCCCCCAAAGCTTTAAAGAGGTCTATGCTCAAGATCATATAACGGAAATTCTCCAAAGCGCTATTTCTACAAATCGCATAGCCCATGCCTATTTATTTACCGGACCTAGAGGTGTGGGGAAGACTTCTTTGGCTCGAATTCTTGCCAAAAGTTTAAATTGCGTAAATGGACCAACTATCACTCCCTGTAATAGCTGTTCCAATTGTGCAGAAATAACAGCAGGAACTTCCCCCGATGTAATAGAAATCGACGGAGCTTCTAATACCAGTGTGGATGATATCAGAGAATTGCAACATGAACTTCTTTATCCTGCCAGTGGTTCTAAATATAAGATATATATTATTGATGAAGTGCATATGCTCTCCAAAAATGCTTTTAATGCTTTACTGAAAACCTTGGAAGAACCACCAGACAATGTTATTTTTATTTTTGCTACAACGGAGCCGCAAAAGGTTTTGCCCACTATTATCTCTCGTTGTCAGCGTTATGATTTTAAACGCATTCCCATTGATTCCATAGTTCAGCGGTTGCAGGAAATTAGTTTAATGGAAGGCATTACGATTGATACTGAATCACTATATCTTATTGCTCGCAAAGCAGATGGAGGTATGCGTGATGCGCTTTCTTTGATGGATCAAGCAATTTCCTACTGTATGAATAACATTACTATAGATAAAGTCCGCCAAATTTTTAGTGTTATTCCCAATCAAATATACCACAATTTTCTTACTCTTATCTATGAAAAAAATGCTCAAACACTGATCAATGAACTGCATCAGATTTTTGAACAGGGAATAGATCTGCAGGAGTTTATTTCCGGAATGCAGGATTTTATTCGTATCCTCCTTTTGCGGAAATTACAAGTTCAAATTAAAGATATCAATCAGGACGAACAGGTAATGTTTGATGAGCTGGCAAAGTTATTTGGTCAAAATAAACTTATGTATATCCTTTCCTATCTTATTGCCTGTAAAACAGATTTGAAAACAAGTAGCAATCCATACCTCATTTTAGAAGCTCTAATGATAAAACTATGCAAACTGGATGAGATGGAAGATATTGCCAAAATAATAGAAAAGCTCAATTACGGGTCTATTACTCAAACTCAACCTATCTCCAATATTTCTTCAGCTCAATCGCAACCTGTTCAAAGTAAAGATTCTACAAAAGAAAGTGCAGTAAAAATTCCGGATGCAATTTCCAAAGAGGAAACTACTGTAGTCAAATTGCAATTTACTCAAGATAATTTAGAACAGCTCTGGCAACGCATTTTAACTCGCGCAAAGAAGATTAGCCAAATGTGTGCTATCGCTCTGGAAAGTACAACCAGTAAAAAAGCAGAAGGTAAGAAACTCTGCCTCACTGTGGAAGGGAATACATTTTACAATTGCTTGAAAACAAATCTGGAAGCTCTGGAATCCTCAATTTCTGAGTTATTCGAAAAACCCGTTAAAATATCTCTTCATCTTCAAGAAACAGAGCCACCTACAAAAGTAAATATCCAACATACTACCCTGGAAGATATAAAACAGGAAAATCCAGAAATAGATAAATTCGTTAAGCTTACTGATTCTGTGTTAGTTAAAACTCTATGAAAAGAGTTTTTCCTTTGCTTACTTTGCTTTATTCAGCCTTTTTAATTTGGCTAAAGCGGGGTGTCCATAAGATAATCTTGGAGGATAAAAAAAAGGTTGTTCCTGAAATTTTTCAAGAAATCTCCATCATTATTCCTGCCAGAAATGAAAGAACGAATCTGCCCAATCTGCTTAATTCACTAACCCATTTGGATTATCCCGAAGGTAAATATGAAATAATCCTGATTAATGATCATAGCAATGACGGGAGTAGGGAGTTTTTAGCTACCCAAAATATAGTTCCAAACTTAAAGGTTATAGATTTTTACACTGAGACTCCTCCCTTGATTGGCAAAAAAGCTGCCTTACAACAAGGTATTGATGAATCCCGATATGATATTCTTGCTTTTACTGATGCTGATTGCCTTGTTCCTGTTTCCTGGTTAAAAGAAATCAACCGTTCTTTGGATAAAGATACAGATTATCTGCTTTCCTATTCTGTTTTGAAAAGAACGAAGGACGGAACTATCTTTCGGCTAAAAAATTTTGAGAGAAGTGTATATTATGCTTTAGCTGCAGCAGGTTTATACTATAAAGTTCCCTTCACCAGCAGCGCTTGTAATATGGTTTACCGAAAGAAAGTATTTTATGAAAGCGGTGGTTTTGAAGGTATTGGACATTTACGATCAGGGGATGATGACCTTCTACTAATGAAGATGATGCCTAAAATCAGAAAAGCTGCCTATAATCCTTCTTCAGCAATGCAGGTTGTTTCAATAGATGGCACTGATAGAAATAAACATCATCAAACTAATATTCGCAGGGCTTCCAAATTCAGATATCATCCTTGGTGGCTAAAAGGGCTCTCTGCTTTTGTTTTTATCTATTTTTGTTTATTTTATCTTGCTCTGTGGCAAGTGATGAGCAAAAAGAGCACCAAAACAATTCAGCTTTCTCTTTTTCTTAAAACAATAGCCGAGTTTGCTTTTTCACAAAGTCATTTAAGACAAATCAGTAGAAGCAAACTCGGCTTTTTGTATCCTGTCCAAATTTTGATCTTTCCCGCTCAGTTTATTTATTATGCTGTGCGGGGGACGGTAGGAAAATACACCTGGAAATAATTACATTTCTACTAACTTAGCTTGCACATATTCCAGAGCATTCAGTTCCTCAATCATCTTATCCAGGATGTCTCGATCACCTTGTACCTCTAAAACTACCAAGCCATCATTAGCACAGAATTCATTGGATACCTCATGCAATCCTAATCGAACACGAATATTGCATCCATACTTAGTTAAAATATCCTGAACCTTGGTAGCTTCTGAGCTACGCTGATCGATTTTTACAAGAATAACCTTGTAAACCATAATATCCTCCCTCTATTTTTTCTTACTGAGCTTTGCCCAGCTATCCCTTAATTCTACTATTCGGTTAAAAATCAGAGCATCTGGTTTGCTTTCATAATCAGTATTAAAATAGCCGATTCTAAGAAACTGATACCGTTCTCCTATTTGTGCCTTGTGCAAGTTCTCTTCTGCCAGACAGTTTTGTTTAACTATAAGCGAATTGGGATTCAAGTAATCTTTATAGGACTTACCTTCTTCCATATTACTCATATCGGCTAAAGTGAAAAGACGATCATATAAACGCAACTCAACAGGTATAGCAGATTCTGCACAAACCCAATGCAAAGTTCCTTTTACTTTACGCCCATCTTCTGTCCAGCCTCCGCGTGATTTTTCATCGTAAGTGCAAAGTAATTCTATAATATTTCCCTGGCTGTCTTTTATTACTTCGTTGCAAGTGATATAATAAGCGTATTTTAAGCGAACTTCTTTGCCCAAGGCAAGACGAAACCAACCTTTAGCTGGATTTTCACTAAAATCATCTTTCTCTATATATAGATTGCGAGAAAATTTAATGATTCTTGTTCCGTTAGAGGGGTCTTCCGGATTATTTTCTGCTTCAAAAGTTTCTGTTTTACCTTCTGGATAATTTGTGATGGTTAATTTTACCGGATTTACCACAACCATTCTTCTTTGAGCTTTTTTATTTAAATCCTCGCGCACACAAAACATCAGCAGCTCGTCATCCACCATAGAATTAGCTTTGGATACTCCAATCCGCTCGGAAAATTCTCTAATTGCTTCCGGAGTAAAACCTCTTCTTCGCATTCCTGCAATTGTAGGCATTCTGGGATCATCCCAACCACTGACTAAATGGTTATTTACTAAATCCAGTAATAACCGTTTACTCATAATTGTATAAGCAAGATTCAAACGGGCAAATTCTATTTGTTGCGGATGACAGGGCACAGGTAATTGATCTAAAAACCAATCGTATAGAGGCCTATGGTCTTCAAATTCCAGAGTGCAGATAGAATGGGTTATGCCTTCCAAGGCGTCCGAAATGCAATGGGTGTAATCATACATAGGATAAATCTGCCAGTCATTTCCTGTTCTATGATGATGGGTCTTTTTAATTCTGTAAATAACCGGATCGCGCATATTTAAATTTGGGGAAGCCATATCTATTTTTGCTCTTAAAGTTCTGCTCCCTTCAGGAAATTCACCTATCTTCATTCTTCTGAATAAATCAAGATTTTCTTCTATACTGCGATTCCGATAGGGACTATCTTTCCCCGGAACAGTTAAAGTGCCTCTATATTCTTTTAGATCTTCTAAAGAGAGGTCACAAACGAAGGCCTTTCCTGCGTTAATTAAGTATTCCGCAAATTCATAGAGCTTATCAAAATAGTTCGATGCATAATATAAATGCTCTCCCCAGTCAAAACCCAACCAATGAACATCTTCCATAATGGAATTTACATATTCTACATCTTCTTTCACCGGATTGCTATCATCAAAACGCAAGTTACAACATCCGTGATAGTCCTTTGCTAAACCGAAATTTAAACAGATGGATTTGGCATGCCCGATATGTAAATAACCATTGGGTTCAGGAGGAAAACGCGTTACAATACTTTTATGCTTTCCGCTTTCTAAATCCCTTTCTATTATAGAGCGGATAAAATTGGAAGTTACTGCCTTTTCTTCTTTATTTTCAGTGATATTTTCCTTTGTATCCATATTCAATCCTTTCTTTATAATCATTTTGTCATATTATGA
>Ga0209201_1000418_pt1 | contig 61241 bp, 49 predicted proteins | sample AD_UKC055_MetaG_FD_184411 | JGI IMG/M metagenome (GOLD analysis project Ga0209201, IMG submission 184411) | Active sludge microbial communities of municipal wastewater-treating anaerobic digesters from USA - AD_UKC055_MetaG (SPAdes) (version 2) | ecosystem: Engineered > Bioreactor > Anaerobic >...
ATTCTGGAAGTCACTTTGACCGAAAAACGCCCGCTGTATCAGGTGTTGACCGAATCGGCCGACCTGATGCCACCAAGGGGTGCCGCTAACCAGAAGAATCTATTCGAGATCTTTTAGGACACTAGTGTCGTGATCGTAATCGTGATCGTAATCGAGGTTCACGGTGAAGCGGTGAAGCGGTGAATCGGTGAATGGGTGGATCAGAATCGAGTGTACAGTTAATTAGATCCAGAACATAAAAATGACTTTGTGCCCTCTGTGCCTTTGTGGTGACGACGAATCGTACGATATCCGAAGTCTGATGTCCGATGTCCGCATGACGGCAACGAGCCTCGAGCCTCGATTACGATTACGATGACGATTACAATGACGATTACGATGACGATTACGAGCACGATCCAGAATCAACGGAGCAACCGTGCCGTGCTGCGGTTGAGATATAATGGGGAGCCGCCGGGGGCTCATCCAGTCGGGATGCCGGCCGGCGCCACGGATCATCACACGAGGGATCAACCATGCTGAATCAAACCGTCGGCGAGCTGCTGGAGCAGGTCCGCGCCCGCCGGCCCATGGTTCATAACATCACCAACTTCGTGGTCATGAACATCACCGCAAACGCTCTGCTCTGCGTGGGCGCCGCGCCGGTCATGGCCCACGCCCGGGAGGAGGCCGCCGACATGGCTGCCCTGGCCGACGCCCTGGTGCTCAACATCGGCACGCTGGCGCCCGACTGGGTGGAGGCCATGGTGCTGGCGGGCCTGGCGGCCGCCCGGAAGGGCATCCCCGTGGTGCTCGACCCGGTGGGCGCCGGGGCCACCGCGTACCGGACCGACACCGCTCGGCGCATTCTGGCGGAAGTGCCGGTGACCATCCTGCGCGGCAACGCTTCGGAGATCCTGGCCGTGGCCGGCGGCGTCCAGGCCACCCGCGGCGTCGACGCCGCCCACGGCGCGGAAGTCGCCCGCGACGCGGCAGGCCTCCTGGCCACGCGCCACGGCCTGGTGGCGGCGGTGACCGGCGCCATCGACTATGTGACCGACGGGCGGCGCCTGCTGGCCGTGGCCAACGGCCACCCACTCCTGGGGCGCGTCACGGGGACGGGCTGCTCGGTGTCGGCGCTCGTGGGCGCGTTCGCCGCGGCGGGGCGCGGAGACCATGTCGAGGCCACCACCGCCGCGCTGGCCGTGTTCGGCCTGTGTGCCGAGCGCGCCGCGGCCGCCGCGCCGGCTGGCCCCGCCTCGTTCCAGACGGCGTTGCTCGACGAGCTGTACCGCATCACGCCCGTCGAGGCGGCGCAGGAGGCGCGGATCCATGCGCTGTGATCCCGCCCGTCTCGCGCTTTACCTGGTCACGGACCGCCGGATGCGTCCCGATCTGCCGCTGCCGGAGCTGGTCCGCCGGGCGGTGGCCGGCGGGGTGACGTGCGTGCAGCTCCGCGAAAAGGAGATCGAAGGCGGCGAGTTCTACCGCCTGGCCCTGGCGGTGGGCGAGGCGCTGGCGGGTACCGGCGTCCCCCTCATCATCAACGACCGGGTGGATGTGGCCGCCGTTGTCCCCTGCGCCGGCGTGCACCTCGGCCAGAAGGACCTGCCGCTCGAAGCCGCCCGCCGGATCCTCGGTCCCGGCCCGGTCATCGGCATTTCGGTGAACACGCCGGCGGAAGCCGTGGCGGCCGAACGGGGCGGCGCCGACTACCTCGGCGCCGGGCCCGCCTTCCCCACCGGCACGAAGCTTGACACCGACCCGGTGCTCGGGCCGGCGGGCCTGCAGGCCGTCGCCGCCGCCGTGCGCATCCCGGTGGTGGCCATCGGCGGCATCAACGCCGGCAACGTACGCGAGCTGAGAGGGATCGGACTGGCGGGCGTGTCGGTGGTCAGCGCCATCTGCGCCGCCCCCGACCCCGCCGCTGCCGCCACCGAGCTGCGCACTATTTGTACTTCCGTTTAACTTTCGGTTTTGCGTCCGATGGCAAGAATGGCATTTCCGATGAACGCAAACGACATCATCGAACGAATCACCGGCCGCCTGTTTCGGTTGAATGAACCGCTGATGGCAAGATGCAAGAACGTGATTCGGCGACATCTTTATCAACTCCTCATCAATCAACGCGAACCGGGCTACCCACCACCCAGCTCTCCGATTCGGGCGGTCTTTCTCGTCAACTATCCGGCGATGTGGCCCTCACTACAATCGATTTTCGAACGGATGTCGGCAGATGCCTGCTTTGATCCGATCATCGTCACTCTCCCGACTCACGCGCACGGCACCGTCGAGCTCGGCTCCAACGAATCCAATTTTCAGTATTTTTCCCAATATGGCAATCAAGTCCAGCGGGGATTCGACGAGTCAACCGGGTGTTGGTTGGATCTGCGGTCGATCAAGCCCGATCTTGCTTTCGTTATCACTCCTTATGATGCCTATCCAGAATACCACAGCCGCAGCCTTTCTCATCAGACCAGATTATGCTATGTGCCTTACGGGATCATGTCCGCCAAGATCCAGGACAACCAATTCAACAGACCCTTTCATTACCGTTGCTGGCGGATCTTCTGTGAGACGCAAATTCACAAAGAGCTGTTCGCTAAATATTCGAGCGTCGATCAGCGCAAAATCGTGGTGAGCGGTTACCCAAAACTAGACTGGTACCGGAACGATCGCCGGATCGAAGGAGACCGGCTTTGGCCGGTCACGATCGGAAAGCCAATGAAACGGGTGGTCTGGGCGCCCCACTGGTCAATACCTCTAAGAGGTGCCAGAAAACACTGGCTGAATTTTTCAACTTTTCATCGGAACCATCTCTACTTTTTGGAGGCCATGAAGAACACCCAGTCCAGCATCAACTGGCTCTTCAAGCCGCACCCCGCCCTGGCGAGCCGAGTGGTCCGTTCCGGACTGATGTCCAATTTTGAATTTCAGTGTTATATGGACGAGATGCTGTCTCTGCCGAATGTCATTCAGTGCCGGGAGTCGGAATATCTGGATTATTTCGCGACCTCCGACGCATTGATCACTTGCAGCGTCAGCTTTCTCTCCGAATACCTTCCCACCGGGAAACCGATCCTTAGGCTTGACAATCCAGACAACGTCCGATTCAACGAGTTCGGCGACCGATTGATAGAACATCTCTACCGAGCACAAAGTGTTGCTGAAATCGACGCATTTCTGCAGACTGTGGTGCTGAATGGTCATGATCCCCTGCTGGAAGCCCGTCTGCAGACACTGCGGGAGGTGCTGTATTTCCCCAAACATCACATCGGCGGCTGGATCAAGGATTATCTGAAAGTCGAATTGGAAGCTGCCCAGGGTAGTATGGAGGCAGCAGCAGGAGGCAGTTTCTGCTAGAATGAGTTAATCGTACACCGAGCTGGCGGAGGACCGCCGGTCTGGGCCTTGTCAAGATGATCTGAAATTTATTGGAATCGGTACCTCATGGGCAGGATCAAACACGAACGGGTGCAGATCAATCCTAAAGACGTGAACGACTTTTTCGATCGCCGAGGTCGTTCGGTCAACCGCAACCACGAACTGACATCTATCCTCTACCAGGACAGCAATCCGGAGCTTGCCGAAAGTCGCGATCGGCACGAAAAGCAGACCATTCTGCCGTTGTTAGCGCTTGCGCCATCCGACACCGTACTTGACATCGGCTGTGGAATCGGTCGATGGGCCGATGCTGTCATCAGCCATGTTCACATGTACCATGGAATTGACTTCTCCAGCAGCCTGATCGAATATGCGTGCTCGCGACTGGGCCAAACGCCAAACGTGACATTCCAGGTTTTAGCCGCACAAGACGTCTCCCCTGAACGGATCGCCGTCAATACCCGCTTCAGCCTCATCATCATCTCGGGCTTGCTGATTTATCTCAACGATGAGGTTTGCGAGCAGACCCTAGCCAATATCACAACCTGTTGCGAAACGTCCGCGCGCATTTACATCCGCGAACCAGTCGGCCTGGAGTCGCGCCTCTCCCTAGTCAACTATTACTCCGAGGAACTGCACACACATTACAATGCGATCTATCGGACCGAAGCGGAACTCTTCGAACTGTTCAACCGGACCATTCTTGCACGTGGCTTCAAGTTAGGGGTGCGGGATTTCTTGTACCCGCCGGAAATGAACAACCGCCCGGAAACCCGTCAGATGTTTTTCATCTTCTCACGCTGATCGATCGAGGTCGCCATGAGAACAGCCTTTTTCTTCGATCTGGATGGAACGGTCACACGCCAGGAAATACTGCCCCTGCTTTCGAAGGAGATCGGCTTGTACTCGGAGATGCAGGTGTTCACCGACGCAACGATTCGCGGCATGATTCCATTCGACAGCTCCTTCAAACTGCGCTGCAAGATCCTCAACGAAATTCCCATCAGCCGGGCCAAACAGCTAATCAGCCAGGTAGCCGTCAATGAAACGGTCGTCAAATTCATCCGTCGGCACTCGGACCAGTGCTTCATCGTGACTGGCAATCTCGATGTCTGGGTATCAACGCTGCTGGATCAGATTGGTGCCTATTATTTTTGTTCATCGGCCGAGCATGACTGCGACCGTCTCATCGGCGTCCGGCATATTCTGAACAAAGGATCAGCAGTCCAGGAGGTCAAGCAGCGTGGTAATGTCGAGCGTGTCGTGGCGATTGGCGATGGGATGAACGACGTGGACATGTTCGCTCAATCTGACATCCGAATCGCCTTCGGAGGTGTTCACGAACCCGTTCAAACGCTCATCCAGATGTCAGACATTGTCGTCTACACGGAGGACGCGCTATGTCGCACGTTAAACACGCTATTATAAGTGCAGCCGGTTTGGGCTCGCGACTCGGTCTGGATATGCCCAAATGCCTGCTCCAGATCAATCACAAACCCATCATCGAATATCAGCTTGAGCTACTGCGGACGGTGGAAGACGTACGCGTCGTGGTGGGATTTTTAGAAGACCAGGTCATCGACACCATCAAGCGGTTGCGGCGAGATGTCGTGTTCATCCGCAATCCGCTCTATCGGACGACCTCCACCTCATACAGCCTTCACCTTGCAACTAAGGATTTGCAGGACTCGTTTCTGATCATAGACGGAGACCTGCTGATCAATCCGAAGTCGTTCGAAACGTTCCTCCAACGCTGCAATGGACAGGCATCCATAATCGGGATAACCCGGGCCAAGACAGAGGACGCCGTATTCGTGGAAGTCCAGAACCAGCAGATCGTGCGATTCCATCGCCGTCCCCAAACAGACTACGAGTGGTGCGGCGTCGCATTTCTGAAGGATCTGCCTATAAACAAGGATCTCATTTATATTTACGAGGAACTTGAAAAGCGGTGTCCCCTGGATTGCCACGAAATTGAATGCTACGAAATCGATACGCCGGCTGATTACCAGCAGGCAATTCAGTTTTTCGACCATTTTGACCGTCTCGACGTCAGATAGCCCGTTCGACTTCCTGACGATGCGGCATTCACCTGGTTTTAGTTTTCTATTAAAAAGCCTGGCCTCCCTCTCGGCTATCCAAGCCAGCAGTTTTCTTCTCTCCTTCATCGTGATCCTTTACACAGTAAGGATCATCGGCCCGGAAAAATTTGGCATCATCGTGCTGGCACAAGTATTCGTTCAATACCTGACGATCCTTGTTCAGTATGGTTTTACCGTCTCCTCAACCAGAGAGGTTTCATTTCATCGCGACAATATTCGAGAAATGAATCTGTTGTTCTCCGGAACCCTGATCATCAAAACCGTGCTGGCGACGGCCAGCTTGATTGTTGTTGCAGTATCCGCCTGGCTGATTCAACCGCTGCGGGCTGAGTTCAATGTGTATTTTTTCACCGCACTGACCTTGATTGGCGAGGCGTTGAGTCTGCTCTGGATGTTCCAAGGCCTCGAGAAGCCTGCCTCTCTGTTAGGAACGGTCTTCTCCTGCCGAACCGCCACTGCGGTCGCAATCGTGTTAATTGTACGGCAGCCAGAAGATTATTATTGGATCCCGTTAATTACTAGCCTCGGCAATATATTGTTGAGTGCTGTTTCACTGCGGTTAGCATTTTCCAGGATCGGCGTCCGCTTCGTTCGTGTTCCCATTGACCGTCTGCTCGTCATGGCGCGGATGAGCACCGGTTTCTTTCTCTCACGAGCCGCGGTCACCTTTTACACGACCATTAACACCGCCTGCCTCGGACTGACATTGGGCAACCGGATGGCCGGGCTTTACGCTGCGGCGGACAAAGTGATCAAGATTTTGCCGGACATGTTCTACCCGCTATACGTCGCACTTTTCGCCCATTTCAATCAGTCGTTCGATGAGACGACCAAACCGGATAAGATCCGGCTCTACCGGCTTTGCTTCGGCAGTTCACTACTGGCCGTTATGGCCATCTCAGGTGCCCTCTTCATATTAGCTGATCCGATTATCCGTATATTGTACGGTCAGGATTTTGCCCCAAGCGCCAACTTGCTTCGGCTTATGGTCCTCGCTCCGGTCATGAACCATTTGTCGTCAATGATCGGAGGCTCTGTTCTCATTCCTCAAGGCTTCCAGCGTGTTTTCAATTCCAGCATCATGATCGCCACGGCCTGCCATGGAATCCTCTTGGCCGGATTGTTCATAACCGGATCGATTTCGCTCGAAACCATCGCCCTTTCCGCCGTCATCGTCGAGACGGTGATCGCGGTCATCCGATTTCGGACAATCCTGGGCCACAGGAACATGCGGCAATGGCTGGTTGGACCGCCACAAGAAACATGATTCACATTCGCCCCGACATCTTGTTCCTTTCCGCCCTGACCACCGACAGCGGGTCGGGGGTGAGGTTCTGGAACATGGCCCGCGTCGTCGCCGACGCCGGGTGGCCGGTAACCTTCGTGGAGCGCCTGCCGGCGGGGTTGCCGGCCCGGGCGCATCCCGGCATCGCCTACGTGGGCATTCCCGAGAACCGCCGGGGCGGCGTACAACCGCATCGTTCATCAAATGCAGAGGTAAAGAACTCACCAGCGCAGGCCGATGACATCTCGCAGGTCGATGACCTCCCGCCAGCCGCGCCTTCCGCCGCGGTTTCAGGTTCAGTCGTAGAGAGGAAAGGTGGTACGGCGGCAATCGAAGTTCCCTCTGTCGGAGCGAAGGCAGCAACCCCGGCAATCGTAGGGCCGTCCGCTTTGGGCCTGGCGGCGGCGGTGCTGCGGGCGACGCGGCAGGGGCGGCGGATCGCCCGGAGCCGGCCGTGGCGGGCGGTGTACGCGCTCAAGCCCATGCCCAACGCCGTGCTGCCGGCATTGGCCGCCGCCCGCGGCGGCGCCCGGATCGTCCTGGACGTGGACGATCTCGATTTTGAATATTACCCGCCCGGCCTGCAGCGGCGACTGGTCCGGAGCTGGTTCCGGCGCTGGCCGCGCCGCTTCGACGCCGTTTCCTATCACGTGGCGCCGCTGCAGGAATACCTCCAAACGGAAGTCGGCGTGCCGCCGGAGCGACTCCGCCGCATCCCCCAGGGCGTGGACCTGGACGTCTTCGCCGCCCCCGTGGCGCCGCCGCCGCCGGAGATTGCCGCGTTCACCGGCCGCCAGGCCACGATCGTCTACATGGCCTCGCTGGGGATCACCTCTGATTTCGGGGACGTGCTCCCCGCCCTGGGGCGGATCCTGGCGCGCCACGCCGACTGGGGCCTGCTGGTGCTGGGCCACGGCGTGCGCCTGGCAGAGTTTCGGGAACAGGCCGCCGGACTGGGTGATCGCATCCGCTTCGCCGGCTACGTCGACCACGCCGCCGTTCCCGCCATCCTGGAGTCCTGCCGGGCGGGCTTCCACTACCTGCGCCCGGGCGGCGCCAACCGCTACCGCGCCGTCATGAAGATTCGCGAGTACCTGGCCGCCGGGCTGCCGGTGGTGGCCAACCCGTCCGCCGACGCCGCCGACTTCGAGGGCTTCATCGCCTTGGCCGATGACGAACCAGGCTGGGAGCGGGCGTTGGCCGCGGCGGTTGCCGGCGAGGCCGCGGCCCGCACGGCGGCCGGGAGACAGTTCGTCGCGGAAACACTGGCCTGGTCCCGCCTTGCGCCTGACATCCTCGACATCCTGGGGCTGAATACCATGGGTTGAGAGTTGAGAGTTTAAAGACGGTTTTTATCGGTGCGTTCGTCGAAAGCGCGGTACGGGTTTTCATGAAAAACGGCGGGAGGATCCCGCCGTTTTTCAGATGGCTGTCGAAAAGGCTCGGCTTCCGGGCTACAGCTCCGCCAGCATCGCTTTCAGGTATTTCCAGAAATGGGCCACCGACGGGATGCTCACCCGCTCGTCAGGGGAGTGGGCGCCCAAAATGATGGGGCCGATGGAGATCATGTCCATGCCCGGGTACTTCTCGCCGATGATGCCGCACTCGAGACCGGCATGAATCGCCTTGATCTCCGGCTTTTTGCGGAACGTCTTCTGGTGCACCTCGATGGCGGTCTTCAGGAGCGCCGACTGCAGGTTGGGCTTCCAGCCGGGATAGCCGGAGCCCTGCTCCACCGCGAAGCCGGCCATGGCGCAGTAGGCGGTCACCATCCGGCCCACGTCCTTCTTGTGGCTCTCCACCGAGGAGCGGTGGCTCATGGAAACGCGCACCTGGTCGGGCAACAGTTCCACGATGGCCAGGTTCGTGCTGGTCTGGACCAGGTTCGGGATGTCCGGCGTCATGGCGATAACACCGTGGGGGCCGGCGTACAGGAACTGCACCACCCGTTCGGCATCGGCCGCGTCGAGCATCCGCTCCACGTTCGAGGTGTGGGGCTCGAACAGGATCTGGAAATCGGGGTCGGCCGAGCCGAGTTCCGAGCGGATGTCCGCCTCCAGGGCGCGGAGCGCCTGCTCCACGGCCGCCACCTGCCCCGGTTCCAACGCCACGGTCACGAAGGTTTCGCGCGGGATGGCGTTGCGTTTGGAGCCGCCGGTCAGGGTCATGATGTCCACGGTGTACTGGCGCCGCAGCGTCCACAGGATCCGCGCCACCAGCTTGATGGCGTTGCCGCGCCCGGTGGCGATGTCCAGCCCGGAGTGGCCGCCCTTGAGCCCCGCCACCTTCAGGCGGTAGACGGCCCGGCCGGCCGGCAGCGGCACCACGCGCACGGGGCTGGTGGCCACCGTGTCCATGCCGCCGGCGCAGCCGATGTAGACGGCGCCCTCCTCCTCGCTGTCGAGGTTGAGCATGCGGTTGCCGCTGAGCATGTCGGCGCCGAGCTGGAAGGCGCCGGTGAGCCCGGTCTCCTCGTCGATGGTGAACAGGAACTCCATGGGGCCGTGGACCAGATCCTTGGCCTCCATCACCGCCAGGGCCGCCGCCACGCCGATGCCGTTGTCGGCGCCGAGGGTGGTCCCCTGGGCGCGGATGTAGTCCCCGTCCCGCACCGGATGGACCCCTTCCTTGGCGAAATCGTGGGCGGTGGTCTCGTTCTTCTCGCACACCATGTCCAGGTGTCCCTGGAGCACCACCGCCGGGCCGGTCTTGGCGGGATCGCTGGCCGGTTTGGTCACCACCACGTTCCCCGCCGCGTCCTGCCGCGCCGGCAGCCCCAGGCGCCGGGCCTGGGCCAGCACGTACTGGGCCGCCTGGGCCTCGTGCTTCGAGCAGTGGGGGATGGCGGCCAGGGCGAAGAAGTGCTTCCACAGCGCCGCCGGTTTCAGTCCGGGGATCTTGGTTTTCATTCCGTACCTCCTGATTACTAACTTATCGTTTACTCATCAGATTATTCAATCCGCCTGACGATCCGTTCCGTAGTAGCCCACCGCCGCGTAGCCCACGAAGTGGTGGAGGTTGTTGGGCGCCGTCGTGCCCAGGCCCCGGAGGTCGGCGTCGTCCAGCGACGCCTCCGAGACGCTGGTGCCGTAGTCCAGCGCCACGCCCCGCAGCCCCCGGCCCCCGAGCTCCCGCGCCACCCGGTCCGCCACCTGGAGGCCCAGCGGGATGGAGAAGCGGCCGCACCAGGTGATCCGGTAGCGGGCCACGTCCCCCGGCTCCACGCAGCGGTACAGGAAGGCCTTGAGCCGCTCCGCCTGCACCGGCCCGGTCAGGTGGTCGGCGAGGATCCGCTGGTCCTGCGCCACCGCCTGCCGGTAGCCCTCCAGGTCCGATCCGAAGGGGCAGTACGGCGACGCCCCCCAGCCGGCGTCCCCGTAGTGGACGGCGTCGGCGGAGCAGACGAAGGCGACGTCGCGCCCCGGCGTCCAGCCCCGCGCGCGGCATGACTCAACCAGCGCCCGCCCCAGCTCGCCGGCCAGCCGCTCCATCACCGGCCACTCCATGTGCGGGACGAGGATGGGCACGATCTCCACGTTCGGGTTGTTCGCCTGGAGGAACGGCACCAGGGCCTCCAGCGAGTGCTCCACCTGGTGCATGTCGTTGTCCACGACGCGGTCCTCGAGACCGATGCGGGCCAGCAGGTCCTCGCGCAGCGGCGACACCTTCACCGGCCCGTAGGCCCCGCGCCAGGTGGCGAAACGGTCGAACACCAGCCGGTCGCTCACGTCGAAGGCGCGCGCCTTGTGGAACACGCCGAAGAGCACCACCACCGGCGCCCGCACGCGCGTCAGCGCGAGCTGGTAGAGGCGGCTGGCATAGTAGTAGTCGTCGTGGGGGCAGACGGCGGCCACGAACCGCGGCTCGGCGTCGGTCCAGCCGTGCTCGGCCCGGAGCGCGGCTTCCCGCGGCGCGGCGGCCGCGGCGGCCTGGACACGGACCATGTCCATCTGTGCGGCAGTGCTGGCGAAGCCCACCGTATCCATCTGGCCGCGCGCCGTCGCGGTGGGCTTGAGCCCCACCTGGGCCAGCAGCTTTGCCCGGTCGTCGGCCGCGCCGTGGGGCGAGCGGGCGATGACAAGGCCCAGCACCGCGCAGGCCACCAGCACAAACTTCCGCACCATGGATTCCCTCCACCTGCCGGTTGAACGCGAATGATTATCTTATGCCTTTTCGCCGCCCAACTCAACCGCAACCCGTCGGAGCGGGAATCGGTGAATCGGTGAATCGGTGAATCGGGAGACGGGAGACGGGAGACGGGAAACGGGAGACGACAGACGGGAGACGTAACACGTAAAACGTAAGACGTGAGACGGGAAGCATCAGATGAACGGGAAGACCCGAACCCCGAATTCCGATGTCCGATTTCCGAAGTCCGTCGGTTGGGAACGAGCCTCTAGTCTCGAGCCTCTAGCCTCGATCACGATTCCGATTCCGATCACGATTACGATTACTCAGTTACTCCCGCTTTTCTGACAATTTTTGGCAGGATTTTCACCGCGCGATCGGCCGGGTCGCCCAACTCATCATTGACCGGCACCGTCTCCGCATTCACGACGAAAATAGCCAGGCGTAGCCCCGCGAACGCGGGGCAGCGCCTGGAAGGCCAAATAGTTGACGCGCCGCGCCCCGGGTACGGCGCGCGAAGAAAGAGTGTCGGCGGACTCCACGCTTCCCCGCGCCCCTGTTCAGGGGCGCGTCGGGTAAAAATACTCGGCTGTCCAGGCGCTGCCCGGCTGCGCCGGGCTGCGCCTGGCTATTGTCTTTGAAACTGGACGGGCTTGCCGAAGATCCAGGATCGCGGCACGGAGCTGAAGTTCACCATCATGCCCCTTTGGTTCCGGCTCCGCCGGGTTGGGATCACGATTACGATTACGATCACGATTACGAATCACGAGCACGAGTACGAGTACGAGCACGATCAGGCAGCGGGCAGGCGGGAGGTACCGCGAGCGGCAGCGAGCGGCGCCAGGGGCGGTCCGCCACGACCCCGCGAGCCCCGAACCCCGAACCGCGAACCCCGATGTCCGCAGCTTGGGAACGAGCCTCGAGTCTCGAGCCTCTAGCCTCGATTCCGATTACGATTACGATCACGATTACGAATTACGAGCACGAGCACCCAACTCCTATCTCCTATCTCCTCACTGTTCACCGTTCACCGTTCACTGTTCACCGTTCACCGTTTTACATAGACCTTGCGGGATGCCGGGATTTTAACTATACTTTGCTTTTGAATCGTTGTTGAACGGAGTTTAAACATGGAACGGAAGATTCGCGTGCTCATCGCCAAGCCGGGCCTTGACGGCCACGACCGCGGCGCCAAGGTCATCGCCCGGGCGCTGCGCGATGCCGGGATGGAGGTCATCTACACGGGGCTGCGCCAGACGCCGGAGCAGATCGTCGCCGCCGCGCTCCAGGAAGACGTGGACGTGATCGGCATCTCCATCCTCTCGGGCGCCCACATGCATCTCTTCCCCAAGATCATGGCCTTGGTGAAGGCCAACCAGATGGACGACGTGCTCGTCTTCGGCGGCGGCATCATCCCCGAGGGGGACGTGCCCCAGCTCCAGGCCATGGGCGTAGCCGCCATCTTCCCCCCCGGCACATCCACCCAGTCGGTGATCGATTTCCTGAAGGAACGCTTCCAGGCCGCCAAGGCCTGAGCACCATCCTCCAATAAATTGCGCCCCGGACAGCGGCAGCCGTCCGGGGCGCTGTGTTTATGCGGGGGCGCCCGTCCGAGCGCGGGTTCCGCCGGCGGCGCTAGCGGCCGCCCTCTGCGAGCATCCGGTGCACCTCCTGGGGGACCGGCCCCTGGGCCCAGAAGCGCAGCTCGGTGATCTCGTCGGGGGCCGAGCGGCCGTACTTGTAGAAGATGAGCAGGAACTGGCGGTCGTCGAGGCGGCGGTACTCCTTGAGCGAATCCCATTCCTTCACGAACGCCCGGTCGGCGCACTTGGCCGCACCCGTCTCGAAGACGATCTTGTCCTCGCGCAGCACCAGGGTGCCCATGCAGTTGGGCCCGTTGAGGTCCAGCTCGACTTTCAGCCGGTACGGCAGCTCCACCGGCTCGGCGGGCTGGCCGGCCGGCGCCATGGCCCGGGGACCCATCCGGCCCTGGATGTAGCCGATGGCGGCCATGTTGTCGGGGTTGTCGGTGCTGAACTTCATCACGTACTTCTGCCCCTTGCCGTGCACGGTGTCGGAGAAGAACACGTGGAACTCCCAGGTCGAGTCGAACACGATCCGCTCGATGTTGGCGTACTCCCAGATCCGGCCGCAGCCCACGTTCTTGGACTCGAAGACCACCTTGTCGTCCCGCACGATGAGGGTGCCCTGGCACTCGCCGCTGCGGTGGTTGTGCTCCACCTTGATCTGGTAGAGGGTCTCGGCCAGCGCGGGCGCCGCCAGTACGACGGCGACGAACAGGAGCAGCGCAGCCAGCCGCCAAGTCGCTATCCGATGCATGTGTACCTCCAGGTTCAGATGACGTGGTGTCAGGATAGCTCAAACCGGCCGCCGCCGCAAGCGGCCGGCGCACCGCCGGAGTGAATTCCGCCGCCGCTGGCCACCGCCGCCCGGCACGACCGGCGGCCGCATTTTTCCAATTTGCGGCTATCTTTTTAGCCGGCCACCGCGTATACATTGCTTTTACGATCCCGATCCGAATGGAGGACCCACTCATGGATGCCCTGGAATTTTTAGCCCAACATGAAGCCGACAACCTGGAGCAGCTCAAGGAACTGCTGCGGATCCCCAGCGTCAGCGCCCAGTCCGAGCACGCCGCCGACACGCGCCGCTGCGCCGGCTGGGTGGCGGACCACCTGCGCGGCATCGGCCTGGCGGCCGAGGTGTGCGAGACCGGCGGCCACCCGGCGGTGATCGCCGAGTACCAGGGGCCCGCCGGCGCGCCGACGGTGCTCGTTTACGGCCACTACGACGTCCAGCCGGTCGACCCGGTGGAGCTTTGGAAAAGCACGCCCTTCGATCCCATCGAGTCGGACGGCTACCTGCTGGCGCGCGGCGTCACCGACGACAAGGGGCAGTTCTTCGCCCACGTCAAGGGCGTCGAGGCGTGCCTCCGCACCGCCGGCGCCATCCCGTGCAGCCTGAAGTTCCTCATCGAGGGCGAGGAGGAATCCGGCTCCGCCCACCTGAACGCGTTCATCGAGGCCAACCGCGAGCGGCTGGCCGCCGACGTGGTGGTGATCTCCGACGGCTGCCAATACGGGCCGGACATGCCCGCCATCAACTTCGGCCTCCGCGGGCTGGCGTTCGTCGAGGTCCGGCTCACCGGCCCCGACCGGGACCTGCACTCGGGCTCCTACGGCGGCGCCGTGGCCAATCCCGTGAACATGCTGGCCCGGATGATCGGCCAGCTCCACTTCGCCGACGGCCGCATCCGGGTGCCCGGCTTCTACGACCAGGTGTACACGGCCACCGCGTGGGAGCGGGAGCAGTTCGCCCGGCTGCCGTTCGACGCGAAGGCGTACCGGCGCTCCACCGGCGCGCCGGCGCTCTGGGGCGAGCCGGGCTTCACGCCCCTGGAGCGCACCTGGATCCGGCCCACCCTCGACGTCAACGGCATCACCGGCGGCTACCAGGGCGAGGGGGGCAAGACCATCATCCCGGCGTGGGCCTCGGCCAAGATCACCATGCGCCTGGTGCCCGACATGACCCCCGAGGACACGGCGGCCAAGCTCGAGGCGTACCTGCGGCAGATCTGCCCGCCGTCGGTCCGGCTGGAGGTGATCCACCACGGCGGCGCCCCGGCGGTGCAGGTGCCCGTGGACGGCCCCTGGCTCGAAGCGGCCGCACGCGCGCTCGAGACGGGCTTCGGCCGGCGCCCCTTCTTCACGAAGGAGGGCGGCTCGATCCCGGTGGTGGGCACCTTCAAGTCGGTGCTGGGCATCGACACCCTGCTCATCGGCTTCGGCCAGCAGACCGACAATCCGCATTCGCCCAACGAGCGGATGCTCATCCGCGATTTCCACCGGGGCTGCCGCACGGCGGTGGCCCTGTTCCACGAACTGGCCGGCGTGCGCCGCTGACTGCCGGCGGCCGCACGCTATGGGCGGAGTCCGCGGGATTCCGCCCGCCACGCAATCTGAAGAGGAGTGACGACATGCGCCAGATTCTGACCGTGTGCCTGATTCTCGCCGGCCTGCTGCTCTCGGCGACGGCCGCGCCGCAGGGGGCCGAACCGTCCGCCCCGCCGCTGACCATCGACGAGGTGCTGAGCCCGGCGCACCGGACGGCGTTCCGGCTGCCGTCCTACTACTGGCTCCCCGGCGACGGCATCCTGTTGTTCGACCCGGCGAAGAAAGACGCCGAGCGGGTCCTGGAGCGCTACGACCCGGCCACCGGCGCGCGCACCCCGCTGCTGGCGGATCCGGCCGCGGCGCTGAAGGGGCTCAACGAGCTGCTGACCGCCGGCGGAGGGACGGCCGAGGAGCACCTGGGCGAGCCCCTGGAGCTGGACGCCGCGGGGAAGCGGGCCCTGCACCTGATCGCCGACGACGTCTTCCTGCAGGACCTGGTCAGCGGGGCTTTCCGGCGGATCACGCGCACGCCCGCCGCAGAGGCCGAGCCGCATTTCTCGCCCGACGGCCGGTGGGTGGCGTACCACCGGGAGCACAATCTGTACGTCACCCGGCTGGCTGACGGCAAGGAGCACGCCCTCACCCGCGACGGCCGCGACACCCTGCTCAACGGCACCCTGTCCTGGGTGTACTGGGAGGAGATCTTCGGCCGGGAGGACCTGGGCTACTGGTGGTCGCCCGACTCCACGGCGATGGTGTACCTCAAGTCGGACGAGTCAAAGGTGCCGGTCTCCTACTTCCCCGACTACGAGCCGGCCACGCCGGCGGTGCACCGCCAGCGCTATCCCAAGGCGGGCGAGACGAACCCGTCCGTGTCGGTCTGGCTCGCCGAGGTGCCAAGCGGCAAGGCCCGGCGCGTCGCATTCACCGATCCCGAGCTCGAGTACGTCGTGCGGGTGCACTGGCTCCCCCACGGCCGCAGCGTCGCCGTCCAGACCATGAACCGGGCCCAGAACCGCCTGAAGCTCTGGCTGGTGGACCGCCGCCGCGCGACCGCCCGCGTGATCCTCACCGAGGAGAGCCCCACGGTGGTGAGCATCCACGACGATCTGGCCTTCACCGCCGACGGCGCCCGCTTCGTCTGGGCCTCGGAGCGCGACGGCCGCAACCGGCTGTACCTCTATGAAATTAGCGGGAAACTGGTCCGTGCGCTCACCCCCGCGAACCTGCTGGTGCGCGCCTCCAGCGGCGTGGCCTGGGTGCGGGGGGGCCTCTGCGCCCTGGACGAGGCCGGCGGCTGGGTTTACTACACCGCCACCGACGGCGCGCCCATCGCCCCGGCGCTCTACCGCTCGCCCCTGGCCGGCGGGGCCGCCGAGCGGCTGACCCGGGAGCCGGGCAGCCACCGGGTGGGCTTCAGCCCGTCGCGGCAGTACTTCTTCGACGAACATTCGTCCATGCGCCGGCCGCCGGGGCTGACCCTGCACCGGGCCGACGGTGAGGCGATGCGCGTCGTGGCGGCGCCGGCCGTGGACCACGCCGCGAAGCTGGGCCTGCTCTACCCCGAGTACCTCGCCATCCCGGCCGAGGACGGCTTCGCGCTGCCCGCGCAGATCCTCAAGCCGGCGGCGCTGGAGCCGGGCCGCCGCTATCCCGTGATCCTCTACGTCTACGGCGGGCCCAACGCCCCGGTGGTGGGCGACCGCTGGGGCCGCGACCTGCTCATGAACAACCTGCTGGTGCAGCGCGGCTACATCTGGATGGCCGTGGACAACCGCAGCGCCTCCGGCCTGGGCAAGGCGCTCGAGGACACCGTCCACCACAAGCTCATGAGCGGCGGCGAGGTGGCCGACATCGTGGCCGCCGTGCGCTGGATCAAGCGCCAGCCGTGGGCGGACCCGGAGCGCGTGGGCGTGTGGGGCTGGAGCGGCGGCGGCACGTTCACCGTCCAACTCATGAGCCAGAGCCGGGAGTTCCGCGCCGGCATCGCCGTGGCGGGCGTGTACGACTTCCGCTACTACGACTCGGTCTGGGCGGAGCACCTCCTGGGACTGCCCAAGGACAATCCCGAGGGCTACAAGGCCGGCGCGCCGGCCACCTGGGCCAAGAACCTGCATGGACGGCTCTTCCTCGTCCACGGCCTGGCCGACGACAACGTCCATCCCCAGAACGCCTGGCGGCTGACCGACGAGCTCATCGCGGCGAAGATCCCGTTCGACCTGATGGTCTATCCGCGGCAGGGCCACGGCATCCGCGCCCCGGCCAGCTACCGGCACCTGATGACGGCGCTGCTGGATTTTTGGGAGAGATGGTTGAAGGGAGTGAACGGTGAACGGTGAACGGTGAAGAGTGAAGAGTGAGGAGATAGGATACAGTAGATAGGAGATTAATGTATGTTATAGTGTTAAACTTAAGACAGAACTGTGTTCTACTATTTCGTGTGGTTGATTTGCAATTTCGACAGTTTGTATTTTAGACTATGATAATTTTTACTCGATTTAAACACTATTTTTTAAAATCCGACGACACAGGAGAAATATTTGATGACTAAAATTAGTAGAATTTTTCCATATTATCTAATTTTCAGTTTTTTTATTTCTTTCAACTTCTCTCAACAGAATCCTCCCGATCCATATTCATATTATTATCCTGATTCTCTTGGTAATGGTTCATCTGATGGAATAATACATTCTCCTGGAAAGGGTTGGGCCGCTTATGTTTCTTGGCAGCCAGATATATTTAGAAATTACGATGATCTTGAATCAAAATTTGAAACTTTAATTTCTGGCGGTTGCAATATATTATATTTAAGGCCTACATGGAAAGAATTCACCAATGATTATGCCCAACTTTGCAGTTTCATGCAAAATATTCAAGATTTCAACTCTGGAAAGAATTTATGGGAAGATAAAATCAAAGTAATTATACGAGTAATGGTCACAAATACTTGCAACGAAGATAATTCTGACTACCCATACTATATTAGCCCTGATTCTTTATGGCAGCTTTGCTATAACTCGAGCCCCTGTACTTCCCATATATATTATTTTTGTGGACAAGAAAACGACTATCAGATAAGAGAGCTAAAATACACATCTAGTACTGCTAGAGTAGTCTTTCTTGATTATCTATCAAATATCTCAAATTTTCTCGAAGAAAACGGACAAAATGTAATCGCAATTGATTCTGGGTTCATGGGGGATTGGGGTGAAAACCATTTGCTGATGTATTCGTTCTATGGAAATAATGATTGGAATTCTTTTCTAAGTGCATATTCACTTTGGTTTTCAGATTTTATCAGTGCGGTAAATCAATATAACGTAATCGTATTTTCTTGTGCCAACAATCACTGGTACTTTCTGTCTCCTTCAATAGCAAATGATATGTTTTCTTTAATGAAATCAAAAGGCTTTACATTGCGCAGGGACAGCCCTCCTGAGGTTGATCCCATTGAATTCAACTCGATGTATACAAATTTCGTTCTCTCCTCAAGTCCTTCGATGATTGAATGGGATCAAAATGATGGACTATTGAATGATTTCACGTTAAGATATCCAAATTTTTCGCAATTGCAAATGGTACACCATGATATAGATGGGTGGGGTTTGGAACCAGCTATTTCTTCTCTTACAGATCCCGACTATTTATTATTTATGAATAAATTGGGATATCGTCTTAGAATCAATCATGTACGCTACGTTGTAAAACAAAATTTGTTTATCAATATAAGTAATATTGGCTATGGATTTTGCGTTAATGATATTCGCATACTCTTGAAGGTAAAACAGATCTCGACACAAAATTTCATTGTCTTAAAAACATCAACTGTAACCAATTCTACAATAAGAACATTGCGCCGCGGAGGAGTTGATTGTCTTGATGTTGGTTTTGCCTGGCCAACGCGTCCAGTTGGAACTGAACCAGATTTTTATATTTCGCTTCAGGTTAAGGACAAAAAAACTGGAACTTGGGTAGATGTTCCTTGGTCTAATAATAACAATGGTGAAACTTTACCTTCCAAAAATTTAAAGCTCATTTTGTAAGAATATTTGAAAACTAGAAAAAATGTTTATAGAGCAGCTTACCTGAATCAAGCTTTGTTCGATGCGTTTCGTGTATGTCTGCCGATTGGTGGGTAGGCAAACAATTATAATAGATTTTCCGAGACCCCATTAAAACTCGCATTACAATCATTATATTTCAAATAGAAGTGGTTTTGTGGTTAGAGAAGATTTTCTAAAATTTAAGGATTTTTCATTGCAATGACAAAAAATTCCTCTCCAAGTCCGAGTTTTTGTGCAACCGTTGGCCATAAATGTTTGGCATCTTTATCGGAGGAGAAAAAATTGTTGGTTTTTAAATACTTCACATCTAGTTTGGCTTTTTTCAACATATCGAGTAGTTCACTCTTTGAAAATTCGGTGTGATAAAAAAATTTTCCATCAATTTCTTGGTGTATATCTCGTCTTGGTAACCTTTCTGAATTAAATTGCCCCATAAATATTCGATAAAACATAACGGGATTTCTAATCATCTTAAAATGTGCCCGATTATTTGTTGTTAAGATTGCTCTGCCCCCTGGACGAAGGACACGATATATTTCCATCAACCCAGCTATAGGATCATGAAGATGCTCAAGTACGTCTGTGAAGACAACATAATCAAAAGAATCTGTTGCCAAAGGAATACGCATTGCATTCGCAAGGATGGCATCACTGTTGAATAACTTTCGAAAGGCGAGGACGTTGAAATCTTGTGTATCTAACCCGATCAATTGGCAACCATGTTCTTCAAAGAACCGGTTGACCTCTTGATGTGTTATTCCTCCACATCCAAGGCACAGGATACTTTTTCCCTCAAGAGTCATCGACCTCATTTTTTTAAATATTTTATGTAAATACTTCGCCTTTCTCGATACAAATTTCCGCTGTTCAGTTTCCATTTGCCACGTTTCTTTTTCATCGTTTTCCACATCAAGTTTGAAATCGCGATTACAACTTTCAAGAAGATTAAATCCTCCTCCGAAGTGTCTTCTTTCGGAGAGTAATCCGCGTTCACAAAGGTCGGCCAAACGAGACGCATGTGTTCTAAAGTAATTTTCCTTACATATATAAAAGTGGTTCGCTGATGCAATCCACGCTCTAAAATACCCCATAATCATGAAGATAACTATACTCGCCAGTGCTGTTGTAAAGATGAGAGATGTAAACAAATTCAGTTTGAAAAAGAGTACAAATAAAGTGGCAAGTGCCAGCGACGAGAGCAGAACGAATCGTTTCTGATTATCACGATGAGTGCGAATTTTATATTTTAAACTCTCTTCAAAAGCGTCATGTTTTAGAATTCGCCAATTGTTCAAAGTTTTAAAATTTAGCACATTATCTTTGTAATCATGATTCCATAATCGCACACAAACGTCATCTTCCAACCAAAGTACGGGTATTTCTTGAAAAATTTTATATTCCAAATGACAAACGGCACATTCCAAGTTAGATTGTTTTTTATTATTGTCGTTTTCTGCACCATCCTGTTTTACAATCATCATTCCGAGGCAAATCGGACATCTCAGCTTCAAAACAAAATCTTTCATTATGGTATTACTCCGTTTACAAATTGATAAATCAAAGTAATCATTTAGTATATCTCTCAAGCACTTAATCGATGATTTTTAGTGGTTTTGTTAAAAACTTCAACCTCTCTTAATACTACTTTCTTTACATTAACAAATCAATTTTTCTGTTGATTTGTTGGTTAGACTCACACACAGATAGAATATAGTACATCACGAACAATGCAATCTCACGATGATTCTCACATACAGATTGCGCAGTTCGTCCTGGAATGCAACTCGTTTAAACCCGATCACGCAAGTTGCATTTCCCACCCATCCTCCGTAATTCGTAATCGTAATCGTAATCGTAATCGTAATCGTAATTCGTGATCGTAATCGAGGCTCGAGGCTCGAGACTAGAGGCTCGTTGCCAAGGTGCGGACATTGGGGCTCGGGGTTCGGGGCTCGGGGTTCGGGGTTCGGGGTTCGCGGTTCGGGGTTCGCGGTTCGGGGCTGGCGATTCGCGGCTCGCGGTTCGGGTATTTCCGTTCATCTAACGTTTTCTGTTTTCCGTCTCTCGTCTTCCGTCTCCCGTCTTCCGTCTCCCGTCTCCCGTCTCCCGATTCACTGATTCACCCTTTCCCCATTCACCCTTTCCCCCATTCACCGGCCGACTGGGCGGCGGGGGGAGCGAGGCTGCCGACGGTCAGGTCCAGTGCCCCTGGCCCGGTGCGCCGGCGCGGCCTCACGCAGCCGGGAGGACCACTGCCACAGCCCGCTGATGGCGGCCGGCGGGAGGCGGTGGCCCAGCGCCCGGGCCGCGACGACGAGCTGCCCCCGGTGGTGCGACTCGTGGGACAGGGCGTATCCGCAGAAGAGGACCGCGTCGCGGGGCATGGCGCCGTAGATGAACCGGCTCTTCACGCCGGGAAACGGGCCGCCGTTTGCCAGCCCCGCGCGCAGCAGGCGTTCCACGGCATCGGCGCTCAGGGCCAGGGCCGCGAGGACATCGGCCGGCGCGGCCGCGGCGCGGTTCACTTGGCGGGGGACGGCGATCCCGGATGCCGTCGCGAGGCTGTTCAGCCAGAGGCAGCGGCAGTTGTGGAGGTGGGCGGCGATGCTCCGCACGGTGCGGCGGGGCGCGCCGGGCAATCCCAGCGGCCAGAGGTCCGCGGGGAGTTGCTCCACAAGGAACGCGGTGACCCGGCTGTTGATGCGCCACGCATTCAGGATGGATTCATGAAGCGCGTTCATGCGTTGCTTCCACCTCCAGCTACTGACGGGGTGGCGTCAGGCGCCTCCGGCATCTGCAGCCGGGCGCGCGGCGCCGCCAGCGGAATGGCTGTGATCGGCCGCGGCGTCACGGACCGGCGCGGCGCTCCAGTTGCCACAGGCCGTGTTCCACGCCGCCCTGGATGTAGATGGCGAACGTGCCGTGGCCCGGGATCGCCAGCGGCGGATGGGCGATGACGGCGCCGGCGGATGCCGCGGCGGCGACCGCCGCCTCGATGTCGTCCACGAGCCAGTAGGGCCGCACGATCGGCGTTTCCGACTCGCGCAGTGGCGCCCGGACGCCCACCAGGCCGCCGCCCGGCAGAACCGCCGTCCGCGCCTGGCCGAGCCCGGGATCGGGCTCGCCGAACCGCAGCCCGTTCGCCGCCGCGTACGCGGCGCACACCGCGTCCACCTCCGGGGTCACGATTTCCAGATAGTGGATCCGCATGGCCTGTTCTCCTCGGTGGACCTCTCGATCCGGATCCGTCCGGCCCGACGTGCAGCCCAGGACGGACACGGCGACAATCGTGGCGGCGAGCATCCAGCGCATGAATCGGCCTCCTTTAAAACACCAGACTGCGGCCTGCTCATCATCATCGGCGTCAACAGCGGCCTGACATCAGCCTGCCGCAGCGCTTCGCTGATGATCTGAGTCGTTCCATTGTAGGTTGTCTCCTCCGCCGGATCAAGTTCCGAGCGGCGGGATCCGCCCGCTGCGCCGCGCGGATGGAAGGGGGCCGCGCCCTCGCGCCGGTGAATTGCGTTTGGGATTGGGCGGGCTTTCGGATGATAATACCGTGTGCGAATTTCATGACGAGGTGCGCGATGTCTGAGCGTCTGCTGAGCCGGCGGATTCATCTGCTGGCGGGTGTCCTCGCCGCCGCCGTGGCGCTGGCGGCGGCGGCGCTCCCGATCGCGGCGCCGCCGAGCGCCCGTGCGGCCGAAACCGCGCCGGCTGTCGGCTTCCATTTTGAGGGTGCGCAATTCATGCTGGACGGGAAGCCGTTCCAGATCCGGGCGGGCGAGCTGCACTTCCAGCGCATCCCCCGGGAGTACTGGCGCGACCGGCTGCTCAAAGCCCGGGCGATGGGCCTCAACACCGTGGGCGCCTATGTCTTCTGGAACGCGCTGGAGCCGGAGCCGGGCCAGTGGGATTTTTCGGGGCGCAACGACGTCGCCGCGTTCGTCCGGGAGGCCGGCGCGGCCGGGTTGCGCGTGCTGCTCCGGCCCGGGCCGTACGCCTGCGCCGAGTGGGACTTCGGCGGCCTGCCGGCGTGGCTGCTCCGCGTCCCCGACATCCGGGTGCGCTGCTCGGCCCCGCTCTACCTCGAGGCGTGCGAGCGGTACGTCACCCGGCTGGCCGGCGAGGTGCGCGACCTGCAAGCCAGCCGCGGCGGGCCGATTCTCATGGTCCAGCTCGAGAACGAGTACGGCTCCTTCGGCAACGACGCCGCCTACCTGCCGCGCTTGCGCGACGCCTGGCGCCGCGCCGGCATCGACGTCCCGTTCTACACCGCCGACGGCCCCTGGCCCGCCATGCTGGCGGCGGGCACCGTCCCCGGCGCGGCCATCGGACTGGACCCGGCCCACACCGCCGAGCACTTCGCCGCGGCCGAGCGGCTGGGGCGCGGCGTGCCCGTCTTCTGCAGCGAGCTCTACCCCGGCTGGCTCACCCACTGGGGTGAGCCGTGGGCGCGCGCGGCCACCGAAAAGATCTCCGCCCAGCTCCAGTGGCTGCTGGAAAACGGCAAGTCGTTCAGTCTCTACATGCTCCACGGCGGCACCAACTTCGGCTTCTGGGCCGGGGCGAACTACTCGGACAAGTACGAGCCCGACGTCACGAGCTACGACTACGACGCGCCGCTGGACGAGCGGGGCCGGCCCACCCCCAAGTACCACGCTCTGCGCGAGCTGATCCGGAAGCATCTGCCACCGGACGAGACGCTCCCCGAGTTGCCGGCGCCCCTGCCGGCGATCGTGATCCCCGAGCTCCGCCTGACCGAGGAGGCGTCGCTCTGGGCCAACCTGCCGGCGGCGGCGCGCTCGCCCATGCCGGCGCCCATGGAGTTCTTCTACCAGAGCCATGGCTTCATCCTGTACCGGAGCCGGGTGCCGGCGCACGCCAGCGGCCGGCTCACCATCACGGAGCTCCACGACTACGCCAACGTCTATCTCGACGGCGCGCTGGCGGCCAGCCTGTTCCGCGGGCTGCACCAGGACACGGTCGATATCCCCGCGGCCGATCCGCCCCAGCGGCTGGACATCCTCGTGGAGGGGATGGGCCGTATCAACTACGGGCCGCGCCTCGTCGACCGGAAGGGGATCACCGATCGGGTAACCCTGGGTGGGATGACCGTCATGGACTGGGAAGTCTTCCCCCTCCCCTTCGACGCGGCGTATCTGGCGGCGCTCCGCTTCGGGCCGCCTGACCCGGCCGTCCCGCCGGCCAAATTTTTCCGCGGCGCGTTCAACCTGGACGCCGTCGGCGACACCTATCTTGACATGAGCGGCTGGTCCAAGGGCGTGGTCTGGGTCAACGGCCACAACCTGGGGCGGTACTGGAACATCGGCCCCCAGCAGCGGCTGTTCCTGCCGGCGCCGTTCCTGAAACGGGGCGCCAACGAGGTCATCGTCTTCGACCTTCACCGCCTCGCCGCCGTCCCCCTCCGCGGCGTCCCCGACCTCGGCGAATAGGCGGCCGATTCACCACCAAGGCACGAAGGGCACAAAGAGATCATCTTCATATGTCATTGATCAATTTTCAATTGTCATGGGTCATTTCGGATGGTGAATCGGGAGACGGGAGATGGGAGATGTAAGACGGGAAGCATCAGACAAACGGGAAGACCCGAACCGCGAGCCCCGAACCGCGAGCCCCGATGTCCGATATCCGAAGTCCGATGTCCGCTGTCCAGCCAGATCCCGGGTCCTGAATCCCAACACTCCGCCTTTGTGTTCTCTGTGCCTTAGTGGTGAAACATCCAAATTCACTCGCTCGATTTGCGGGCGCGGCCCATTTCCATCGCCCGGACCACGACGAAGGCGATCAGCGCGAAGATGAAGAACACGAGCAGCAGCCAGGCCACCCCCTGCATGGCGCCGATGACGGTCCGGTAGACCTCCAGCACCCAGCGGTCGGTGGTGAGCGCCAGGATCTCCTGCTCCTTGCCCATGGGCGAGATGTACTTCTCCAGATCCCAGATCCGGACGCCGCTGGAGACGCCGATCACCAGGATGGCGAAGTCCAGGTACCGTCGCCAGGCCTGGCTGATCTCGTCCGCCATGATCCGCTGGAGGATGCTGCCGATGGGCTTCTTGAACACCACCACCAGGAGCGCGGACACCACCACCGAGATCACGAACGTCACGGCGAGCAGGGTGAGAAACATGGGACACCTCCGGTTGTCTTCGTTCCGCCGGCGCCCGCACCCCGGGCATCGGTCCAGCGGTCGAATCGGATAAACTCAACTTTCATGCCAAAGCATGAATCATAACTAACAATTTCACAAGTAAGGAGATATCAAGAATACGTATTGACCGGCGGATTCAACGTCCCACCACACAAATACATTTATTGATTAGCAATATACAATTTACGTCTATATTTTCTCAACCCAATGACTCTCCTATCTCCTATCTCCTATCTACTATCTACTATCTCCTAATCCCACCAAATAACCGGCAAAATACACGCATCCAGCAATAGCCAACAATCCAACCGATCACTCTGTCTTGCCGCATGGGGGCATGATTCCGGCCCGGAGGGACGGAGGTCAATAGCCAGGGGCGCAGCCACGCGCACGCGGGGCAGCGCCTGGAAAGAAGGGCAAAATGAATGTGTCGCGCCCCGCGGCTGCGGGGCGCGGAGAACGGGTTGCTGCAAACACCGCACTTCCCCGCGCCCCGTCCCCGGGGCGCGCAATCTGCAAACACCATCGCTTGTCCAGGCGCTGCCCGGCTGCGCCGGGCTGCGCCTGGCTACTCTCGTTGAGCGCCAATTGATGCTGCAGGACAAAAAGGTCCAGATTCTAGGTTTGATTTCCGATGTCCGATGTCCCATGTTCCGTGCTCGATATCCGCATTCCGGGAACGAGCCTCCAGTCTCGAGTCTCGAGCCTCGATTACGATTACGAGCACGAGTACGATTACGAGCACGAGTACGAACAGGTGAATGGCGGCATCGGGGCATTTTCATGAAACATCGGTACCGGGCGATACGTTATATATTCCCGAAATCATCCATCGGGGGAAGACTCATGCCTATCGTCGCTCCATCAACCCGCCGCACGGCGCTGACCCTGCTGGCCGCGCTGTTCTTTTTGTCCGCCGGCTCACTCCGGGCCGAGGATCCCAAGCCCGCGCCTGACATTCCGGCGCTCGCCGCCCGGCACCAGGCGGCCATGGCCGCCGGTGACTGGGCCGCCGCCGCCAAGGCCGGCGAGGAACTCGTCATCGCCGTCGCCCCCCTGCACTACGACACCGCCTACGCCGTCGCCGCCGCCTTCTGCCAGATGGGCCAGGTCGAGCTCGCCTACCAGTGGCTTGAGGAGGCCAAAGGCGCCGGCTACTGGGACGTCTGGACAATGCGCAAGGACGAGCGCTTCGCCGCCATCCGGGACCAGGATCGGTTCAAGACCATCGTCCGCCAGATGCGCGCCCGCTCCTACATCCAGATGCTGGAGCGGCCCGAGCGCGAGTCGTTCCAGAAGCCGGACCAGGTCATGGCCGCGCTGGCGTTCAAGCCGGGTGAGCGGGTGGCCGACGTGGGCGCCGGCTCGGGCTATTTCACCACCCGCGTGGCCAAGGTTGTGGGCCCCGATACCGCCGTCTGGGCGGTGGACATCTCCGACGAGATGCTGAGCTACCTCGGCGACCGCATCAAGTGGGAGAAGATCGCCAACGTCAAGCTCCACAAGGCGCAGCCCACCGATCCGCTCCTGCCGCCCGGGGGCTTCGACACCATCTTGATGGTGGACACGCTCCACTACGTCAAGGACAAGGCGGCCTACGCCGCCAAGCTCCGCGCCGCCCTGGCGCCGGGCGGGCGCGTGGTGATCATCGACTACACGCCCAAGACCATGGAGGAGCGCCCCTGGGGGCCGCCGCCCGAGCAGCAGTTCTCCCGGCAGGAGCTGGACGCCGCGATGGCCGCCGCCGGCCTGGCGCCGGTCAGGGTGCACGAGTTCCTCACCGAGCAGTACTTCGTCGAGTACGCCGAGAAGCAGTGACGGCGGCCGAGACTCTGCGGAATCGGTCCGCCGCGCATCGGGACGCCCAGGCCGGCGGGCTCTTCACCCGGCCAATGACGGCTCATGCGGTTCCGGCGGCGCGCGTCACAACGCGGGCCGGCTCCCGGCACGATCTCCTTGACACCATCGGACCGGGCGGCCACAATGAGCCTGATGTTCGATCCCCGCGATCCGTCGATACCGGTGTCAGCCGGCTATTGTGTGGTGTGCGGCGAATGCCTGCCCGGACCGGATTCGGAGAGCTGCCCGAGCTGCGGCGCCGCCATCCGTCCCTCGCCGGGAGACGGCGCTGACCCCGCGGACGGACACCCGGCCGTCCCGCCCTCCAGTCGTTCCGCCGCTTCCACCACCGCCGAGATGGGACCCGAGGGGTTCACCCCGCGGCAGCTCCCCGAACACGTGGGGCCTTACGACATCCAGGCGGAGCTCGGCCGCGGCGGCATGGGCGTGGTGTACCGGGCGTGGCAGCCGTCGCTCAAGCGCACGGTCGCTCTAAAAGTGATGCTGGCGGGAGAGTTCGCCGGAGAGCACGCTGTCCGACGGTTTATCCGCGAGGCGGAGGCCGCCGCCCGGCTCAGACACCCGCACATCGTGTCGATCCTGGATCTGGGCGAGCAGGACGGCAAGCCGTATTTCACCATGGCCTACATCGAAGGGCAGACGCTGGAGCAGGCGATCCGCGCCCACGCCGTGAGTCTGGCCGACGGTGTGGCCATCGTGGCCAAGGTGGCCGGAGCCGTGGCCCACGCCCACGCCAACGGCGTCATCCACCGCGATCTCAAACCCGCCAACATTCTCCTCGACGGCGGCGGCGAGCCCCATGTGACCGACTTCGGCCTGGCCGCCCAGGCGCGGGAGGCCAGCTCCATCACCGGCACCGGCGCCGTCCTGGGGACACCCCTCTACATGGCGCCGGAGCAGGTCGCAGGCGCCCGCCACCTCGTGGACGAGCGCACCGATGTCTACAGCCTGGGCGCCACCCTGTACCACGTGCTCACGGGCTGCAGCCCCTTCCCCGAAGAGGCGGCCGCGCCGGTGCTGTTCTCGGTGCTCACCCGCGAGCCGAAGCCGCCGCGGGCAATCCGCCCGGACATCCCCCGCGACCTCGAGCTCATCTGCCTCACCGCCATGGCCAAGGAGCGGGATCGCCGGTACGCCTCCATGAACGATTTCCGCGACGACCTGGAGCGCTGCCAACGCGGCGAAGCCATCCGGGCCCGGCCGGCGTCGCTCTTCTACCGCCTGGGCAAGCGCCTGCGCCGCAACCGGGCCGTCACGGTCCTGTCGGTGCTGCTGGTCGCGGTGCTGACCGCCGCCGCCGGCTGGACCTGGTTCCAACAGGCCCGAACCTGGTTCGGCTGGGAGGAGGTGTTCCGCGACGAGTTTGCGCGCACCGGACTCGGTCCCGACTACCGGCCCGATGCCGGTGCGTGGTCCGTCGCCGACGGCGAACTTCGCGGGTCCGGGACGGGCTACGTCGACATCAGCCTGGTCCGCCCCTTCGCCGGCAACGTGCGGCTGGCCTTTGACGCCCGCGTCCTGCCCGGCAGCCCCAAACGCGAAATCGCCGTTTTTCTGGACGGCCCGGATGAGGACCGCTCCGGCTACTATTTCGGCTTCGGCGGCGACTACGCCACCACCGCCATCGACCGCGCCGGGCTGGAGGTGCGGCTGGCGCGTTCGCCGGCGGTGGAGGCCGGCCGGCGCTACGAAATGGTGGTCACCCGCAAGGGGAACCGGGTGGAGATCGCCGCGGACGGCGAGGTGCTCGCCGATTACCTCGACCCGTTCCCCCTCGATCCGTCGGCGATGACGCGGTTGCGGTTCGGCACCTACGACGGCGGCTTGGCCGTGGACAACCTCCGCGTCTACCAGGAGAGCGTCCCGGAGATGCTCACCGCCACCGCCGTGGGCGACCGCCTCTTCGAGCGGGGCCAGCTCGCCGCCGCCCGCCAGGAGTACGAGCACATCGCCCGCGACCATGCCGGCAAAGCCATCGCCGGCGAGGCCCTCTTCAAGGCGGGGCTCTGCCGGCTGCTCGAGGGCGACTACGCTGCGGCGCGGGTGGCCTTCGAAGGCGTCGACCGGACTCCGGCCGACGAGCTCTACCGGAACCTGGCGGTGCTGAACACCGGGGCGGCCCTCCGCCTGCAGGGCCGATACGAGGACGCGTTTCGCCACCTGACCGACCTGGAGCGACGCAGCACCGATTCCAACGAGCGGTACCGCCTGGCCGGCGAGCTGCAGGCGCTGAGCCACGCGGCCTGGACCCACGGCCAGGCGGAGATGGCGTTCCGTCATCTGCGATTCATCATCGACCGTTTCCCCGGCACTGAGATGGCGGAACGGTCCGAAATGGTGCTGGCCGCCAACGACCCGGACGAGACGACCCGCCGCCGCAGGTTGGAACGCTTTCTCGCGCGCCATCCGCGCCCGAGCAAGAACCAGAACAACGCCTTTCAGCTTCTGGCCGGCAGCTGCCTGCTGCTCGGTGATCCGGCGGGCGCCCTGGCCGCCCTTGACCGGCACATCGCCGCCTACCGCGGCATCAACACGCGGTTCGTGCTGGGTGGTCTGCTGGGGAAGGGCCTGGTGTTGGCCGCCCTCAATCGCTGGATCGAAGCCGGGGCGGTCCGGGACGAAATGCTGGCGCTGTTGCCGGGCGACCCGCTGCCCGCCCGCCAGGTCCGGGAGCTGGACGTGTTCATTGCCCGGCGGCAGGGCGAACCGGATCGGGCCGTCCGCATCCTGGAGACGGCGGCGGCCGACGGCGCCATCCACCCCGCCGAGGAGCTGACGCTGGCGCTGCTGTACCGCGAGCGGGGCGAGGCCGCGCGCGCGGACGCGCTGTGGCGCCGGGTGGCCGCCGGCCCGCCCAGCGAGGAGTCCAAGGCCGCGGCGCTCTTCCTGGGGGATCGATCGCCCGACGCCTTCCGGTCGGACGAATCGGTCCTCTATCCGTACCGCTGCCTCTACCTTTGGCAGTATCACCGGCTGCGAGGTGAACCGGACGACGCGCTGACCCTGGAGTATGCCCGCCAGTCGGCGCCCTTCATCCCGGAGGTCTGCGAGGCCATTCTGGCCCTGCGACCGCCGGGCGGGCGGTGACCCGTGGCTCCCGGCGATCCCGTCATCCGTCCGGCCAGCGACCACTCCCTGCTGGTGGTCTTCGGCGAGACGATCGCGCCGGAGCACCACCGGGCCGTGGTCCGGCTGACGACGCGCCTGTTGGAACGGCGGCCGGAGTGGCTCCGCGACGTTCACCCGGCGTACGCCACGGTGCTCGTCTGCCACGACCCGCTCCGGACCGACGCGGCGGCCGCGGCCGAGGTCGTACGCCGGTTGTGGGCCGAAGCGGCCGAGGCGCCGGATCCGCCGGAGCGGGTGGTGGAGATTCCGGTCCGCTACGGCAGCATCCACGGGCCGGACCTGGCCGACGTGGCGGCCCACTGCGGGCTGAGTGAGGCCGAGGTGATCCGGCGCCACGCGGCCGGCGAATATCGGGTCTACTTCCTGGGCTTCTCGCCCGGCTTCCCTTACCTGGGCGGACTGGACGAGGCGCTGGCGACGCCGCGGCTGGCCACCCCGCGGCGGCGGGTGCCGGCCGGCAGCGTCGCCATCGGCGGGAAGCAGACCGGCGTCTACCCCGTGGCGTCGCCGGGCGGCTGGCGGATCATCGGGCGTACGCCGCGGCGACTGTTCGATCCGGAGCGGACGCCACCCGCCGAACTGGCCATCGGTGACCGGGTCCGGTTCACGCCCGTCGACGAGGCGGCGTTCGCCGCCGCGGCGGGCGGGGAGGCGGCGCCATGAGCCGCGTGCGCGTCCTCGAAGGCGGTTTTCTCACCACCGTCCAGGACCTGGGCCGGCCGGGCTGGGCGCACCTGGGCGTGCCGGCGGCCGGCGCCGCAGACGCCGTCTCGCTGCTTCTGGGCAACCGGCTGTGCGGCAACGCCGACGGGGCGCCGGCTCTGGAGCTGACCCTGGTGGGCGGCGCGTTCGCCTTCGAGGGACCGACGCGGATCGCGCTCACGGGCGCCGATTTCACTGCGACGCTGGACGGTCGCCCGGCGCCGGCGTGGGCCACCCTGGCTGTCGCGCCGGGCCAGGTCCTGCAGCTCGGGCCCGCCCGGAGCGGCACCCGCGGCTACCTCTGCGTGCGCGGCGGATTCGCCATACCTCCCCTGCTGGGGAGCGCGGCCACCCACCTCCTGGCCGGGCTGGGCGGTCTCGCCGGCAGGCCGCTGCGCAAAGGTGATGTGCTGGACATCGAGTCGGTGCCGGTTGCGGATGACGGACCGCCGCAGCGCGTCCCGCCGGATGTCCTGGCCCGGCTCTTCCCCGCCGGGCCCCTGCGGGCGACCGCGGGCCCCCAGGCTCACTTCTTCGGGCGGGCCACGCTGGACGTGTTTTTCTCCAGCCCGTGGCGCGTGCGCGAGTCGTCCGACCGGATGGGGATCCGGCTCGCCGGCCCCGCGCTGGAGCGGCGCCGCCCCGACGAGCTCCTCACCGAGGGGGTCAGCGCCGGCGCCGTGCAGGTGCCCCGCGACGGCCAGCCCATCGTGCTCCACGTGGAGCATCCCACCACCGGCGGTTATCCGAAGATCGCCCACATCATCGCCGCCGACGGCCACCGCCTGGGCCAGCTTCGGCCGCGCGAGGAAATCCGCTTCGAGCCGGTGGCGCTGGAGCGGGCCGTGGCGCTGCTCCGGGACCGGGCGGCGCTCCTCGACACCGCGATCCGGGAGGCCGTATGACGCCGGATGCCCCGACGCCGTGGTACCGGGCCGCCACCGCCGCACAGTGGAAAACGCTGCTGGCCGCGCAGCTCGGGTGGATGCTCGACGCCATGGACGTCATGCTGTACGCCTTCGCCCTGGGAACGATCCAGAAAGAGTTTGATCTTACCGGCGCCGGCGCCGGTGCGCTGGCTTCGGTCACGCTGGTCACGTCGGCCGCCGGCGGCATCTTCTTCGGCTGGCTGGCCGACCGGATCGGCCGGACGCGGGCGCTGATCTATTCCATCCTGGTGTACTCCGTCTGCACGGCGCTCACGGCCACGTCGCGCGGCATCGCCGAGCTGGTGCTGTGGCGGTCGCTCGTGGGCATCGGGCTGGGCGGCGAGTGGTCCGCCGGCTCGGTGCTGGTGTCGGAAACGTGGCCGGCCGCCCACCGCGGCAAGGCCATCGGCCTGATGCAGAGCGGCTGGGCCGTCGGCTACATCGCCGCCGCGCTGCTGGCTGCCGCCATCCTCCCCGTCTGGGGCTGGCGGATGCTGTTTGCCGTAGGCGTGCTGCCGGCCCTGCTCACCCTCTGGATCCGGCGCCACGTGCCCGAGCCTGAGGTCTGGCGCGCCGCCGCGCCGGCCGGCGCCCGGGACCCGCGGCTCGGCGGGGCGCTGGGTGAGATGTTCCGGCCGCCCCTGCGCCGTCCTACACTGGTGGCCGTGTTCATGACCACCTGCGTGCTCTTCGCCTACTGGGGACTGTTCACCTGGCTGCCCGCCTTCCTGGCGGCGCCGGTGGACAAGGGCGGCGCGGGCCTGGGCATCGTCAAGTCGTCCGGCTGGATCGTGCCCATGCAAATCGGGGCGTTCTTCGGCTACACCCTGTTCGGCTTCCTCGCCGACCGGATCGGCCGCCGGCCGGTGTTCGTCGGCTTCCTCGTCGCCGCGGCCGCGCTGGTCCCGGTGTATGGGCAACTGGCGCGCCATGAGCTGGCGCTGCTGGCGCTGGGTCCGTTCATCGGCTTTTTCGGCCATGGCTATTTCAGCGTGTTCGGCGCCATGCTGGCGGAGCTGTTTCCCACGCGGATCCGCGGCACGGCTCAGGGCATGGTGTACAACGCCGGCCGGGCGGTGAGCGCCCTGGCCCCGTTCACCATCGGCGCCCTGGCCGACGCCCATGGCATCGGCGGCGCGCTGGCGCTCACCGCGGCGTTCTTCATGGCCGGCGCCGCGCTGATGGTGCTGCTGCCCGAGACGCGGGGGCGGGAACTCGAGGGATAGCTCTCACCGCGGAGGGCGCAGAAACTGTTGATAGTTGATTGTTGATTGTTGATTGTTGATAGTTGATGGATCTGGGATCAAGGATCCAGAACCGGGATCTCAGATCCGCAGTCCGAGTCTGTTGATGGTTGATGGTTGATCGTTCATTGTTAGGAGCGAGACCCGAGCCCCGAACCGCGAGGCTTGCTGTCCGAGATACGGGAACGAGCTTCGAGTCTCGATTACGATTACGATTACGATTACGATTACGAATTACGATTACGAATTACGATTACGAATTACGATTACGAGCACGATGAACCCTCAACTCTCAACTTTCAACCCTCAACGATCAACCGCCAACCGCCGGGAGTGAATCATGGCCGTGACGATCGATCTGAACGCGGATGTGGGCGAGCGCCCCGAGGCGCTGGCCGACGGCTCCGAGGCGGCGCTGCTCCGGCTGGTCACCTCGGCCAACATCGCCTGCGGCGGCCACGCCGGCGACGCCGCCACCATGGCCGCGACGGTGCGACTGGCGCTGCAATCGGACATTGCCATCGGCGCCCATCCCGGCTATCCGGATCCCCTGCACTTCGGCCGGTCGGTCCTGGCGATGGAGCCGGCGACGCTCCGCGACAGCCTGATCGCCCAAATCCGGGCGCTGGCCGGAATTGCGGCCGCCGCCGGCGTCCGCCTGGCGCACGTCAAACCGCACGGCGCGCTCTACAACCTGGCGGCGCGCGATGCGGCCACGGCCCGCCTCGTCGCCGAATCGGTGGCGGCGGTCGATCCGGGGCTCGTGCTGGTGGGGCTGGCCGGCTCCGCCCTGCTGACGGCCGGTGAGGCCGCGGGACTGGTGGTGGCCGGCGAGGCGTTCGTGGAACGGCGCTACGAGGCGGACGGGACGCTCCGCGACCGGCGCCACGCCGACGCGCTGATCCACGATTCGGCCGAGGCGGCGGCCCAGGCCGTTCGGATCGCCCGCGAAGGCGTCGTCATCGCCATCGACGGTACGTCCGTTCCGGTAGCCGCCCGCACGCTGTGCATCCACGGCGACTCCCCCGGCGCCGCAACAATCGCCGCCGCGGTACGACAGGCGCTCGAGGACGCCGGCGTGGTCATCGCGCCGTTGAGAGTGAACGATGAACAGTGAACAGAGATAGGAGACAGGAGACAGAAGATAGGAAATCAGACCTTCGTGCTCGTAATTCGTAATCGTAATCGTAATCGTAATCGTCATCGTACTCGTAATCGAGGCTCGAGACTCGAGGCTAGAGGCTCGTTTCCAAATCATCGGACATCGGACATTGGACTCTGGACATGGGACCCAGGTCCTGGCTTCCAGGTCCTCGTTCTCAGATCCCAGGTTCCAGGTCCCAGGTCCGCAATCCGATTCAGTTGATGGTTGATGGTTGATCGTTGATCGTTGGGAGCGAGACCCGAGCTCCGAACCGCGAGACCCGTTGTCCGCGTTACGTGAACGAGGCCCGAGCCACGAGCCTCGAGCCTCGATTACGAGTACGATGACGATTACGATTACGATTACGAATTACGAGTACGTCTAACGAGCACAACGCAACCTTTCCCCTGATCCCCTATCTCCTATCTCCTCTTTCTGTTCACTGTTCACTGTTCACTGTTCACTGTTCACTGTTCACTACTTCCCCGCCAGCTGCGGATACAGTCGCGCGGCGCAGTCGGGACAGATGCCGTGGCTGAACTCGGCCTCGGAGTGTTCGCGGATGTACTGCTCCAGCTGGTTCCAGGCGCCGCTGGAGTCGCGGATTTTCTTGCAACTGGCGCAGATGGGGATGATCCCCCGGAGGGTTCGGATCTCGGCCAGCGCCTTTTCCAGCCTGCCGATGAGCTCGGCCTTCTCCATCTCCGCCGACTTGCGGCGGGTGATATCCAACTGGGCGCCCAGGGCCCGCAGCGGCCGGCCGTCGGCGCCGCGGACGACGATGCGCCCCCAGTTGAGGATCCAGCGCCAGCTGCCATCGCGGGCGCGCAGCCGGTGCTCCGTCTCGAATACGGGAAACTCGCCGCTCTCGTGGCGGCGCGCCGCCTCCTCGACGGCCGGCCGGTCATCGGGATGGATCAACTCCTTCCACGCCGCGGCATGATCCTCGATGTCGCCGGGTGAATACCCCAGCATCCGCGCCCAGCTGTCGCTGCGCACCACCCGGCCGGTGGTGAAGTCGTGGTCCCACCAGGCCAGTCCCGCGCTCTCCACGGCCATGGCCAGCCGCTCCTGCGCGTGCAGCGCTTCCTCCAGCAGGTCGGGATCGAGACCGCCGGCGGTCGCGTCGGCGCCGAGCGCCGCGACGATGGTTTCGAGCTGATTCACCCGCGCCATCAGCCGGTCGATCTCCGCGGCCACCCGTTCCCGTGTGTCCAAAAGGGTCTGCATCCGCTGCATCTCCTCCCGCGCCGATTCAGCCCGTCACGGCACCGGATCGCGAAAGTATGACATGCCGGTCACAAAAACGTCATGTGAATGAAAGATGGAATATACTGCTACCGGCAAACCTGTTGCAAGTATTTTTTCACCGGCGGCGCCTCGGGCGGTGTCCGCGGCGTGACACGGACCGTCGTGTCGTATACAATGCCATGGACACCGCCTGGAAAGGAGCGCGCCATGAGCGACGAGACGCCGATCAAGATCAAGCAGCCGCCGGTCCTGTTCAACGGGACCCAGGAGATCATCCACCGCCTGGCGGGGCTCCTCGACGGCGTGCTCATCACCTACTGGAACAGCCCCAGCGGCTCGGTCTGCGACAACGACGTCGTCGCCGTCCACCAGATGCTGGAGCGGATCGGCCGCGTGGAGCGGCTCTATCTCTTCATCCGCTCCGAGGGGGGCGACGGCCAGGCGGCGCTGCGCATCGTCCACCTGCTGCGGCAGTACGCCCGGGACATCATCGCCCTGATCCCGCTCGAGTGCGCGTCGGCGGCCACCATGATCGCGCTGGGCGCCAACGAGCTGCACATGGGCCCCATGGCCCACCTGACCGCCATCGACACGTCGCTCACCCATCCGCTCTCGCCCGTGGACCGGGACAACGAGCGGGTCAGCGTCAGCCTCGACGAGCTCAAGCGCGTCATCGGTCTGTGGGACCGGGAGAAGCAGGCGGAGCAATCCAACCCGTACCAGGCGCTCTTCGCCCACGTCCACCCGCTGGTCATCGGCGCGGTGGACCGGGCCGACTCCCTCTCCATCATGCTCTGCAAGGAGATCCTGTCGTACCATATCGCCGACGAGGCGGTGGCCGACCGGATCGCCCAGACGCTGAACACCCGCTACCCGTCGCACTCGTACCCCATCCTCTCCAGCGAGGCCCGCCGGCTGGGCCTGCGGGTGCGCGACCTCGATCCGGCGGTGCACGACCTGCTCATCGACCTAAACCTGATCTACAACGAGATGGGGCAGCGCGCCGTCACCGACTTCAGCGAGATCCGGAGCCACAACAACGAGATTCTGAATATCATCGAGACCCGCGACGTCCAGCTCTACTTCCAGACCGACAAGGACTGGTTCTACCGCACCGAGGAACGCCGCTGGGTGCCGCTGAACGACAACAGCTGCTGGCGGCTGGTGGAGCGGATCGACGGCAAGATCCGCAAGCAGATGTTCCACCTCGCCTGACGCGGCCGTCGCGGGACGCACGCAACCATGCCCGGGCACCGCTTTCACCTCGGCCTCACCGAGCGCTGCAACGCCCGCTGCGCCCATTGCTACTGGGACGTTCTGGGTGCCCACCCCGACCCCGATCCGGACCGCATCGCCCGCATCCTGTCGGAGTTCCGGCGGCTGGCTCGCGCCCACGGCGAGCGGGGTCGCCACGTGCTGACCCTGAGCGGCGGCGAGCCCACCCTGCGCGCCGACCTCGAGGCGGTGATCCGCCTGGCCCGGCGGCGGCGGTTCCGCGTCCGCCTCGTCACCAACGCCATGGCGGTGGATGCGGCGCGGGCGCGCGCCCTTCGGCGCGCCGGCCTGCGCATGGTCCAGGTGAGCGTGGACGGAGCGGAGCAGGCAACGTTCGAGCGCGTGCGCGGCGCCGGCACCTGGGCGCCGACCCTGGCCGGCATCGAGGCGCTGCGGGACACGGGGATGTTCGTCGTGCTGAGCCTGGTGCTGCTGCCGGAGGCGAACCTCGACGAGGCGCCCCGGCTCCTGGAACTGACCCGGACGCTCGGGGTGGCCGGCGCCAAGTTCGCCCGGCCGGTGCGGGCCGGAGAGGCCGCGCGCCACGGCCTGGCCGGCGCGGCGGATTACTGGGACGCCTACCGCCGGATCCTGGCGCACGCCCGGGAAATCCGCTACCGCCGGCCGCTGCTCCTGTTCGACCCGCTGGCCCACCGCCTCGCCGCCGACCACCCGGAGTTGACCCGCGGGCTGTGGGGGCTGGACACCGCGCTCTGCCGCTGCGAGCGCACCGAGCTCGTCGAGGTCAACGGTGCCAGCGGCGACATCTATTACTGCCGCCTCCGCGAGCCGCTGGGCAACCTGGACCGCGACGATCTGGTGGGGCTCTGGCGCACCCACCCGGCGCTGGAGGCCATCCGCCGCCGCTCGCCCGCCTCGGCCTGCGCCGCCTGCCCCGCGTGGGCGGGCTGCCGCGGCGGCTGCCCCGCCGTCACCGGCGGCCGCACCTGCATGGTCGCCCGCCAGGATGCCGATTGCCCCGCCGTGGCCGCCCAGGGCGCGCCGCCCGCCGCGCTGCCCGCCGGCGCCTACCCGCACCCATCCCGGCCGTCGCTCCCCGCCGCAGCCCGCCGCGCCGGCCGCCTGCTCCGCTCCCTGGCCGCCTACACGGTGCTGCGGAACCGGGGGTAGGGGCGCCTTTCGTTATCGTTATCGTAATCGTTATCGTTATCGTAATCGTAATTCGTAATCGTAATCGTAATCGTAATCGAGGCCCGAGACTCGAGGCTCGTTCCCTCTAGCCCCTTTCGCGTCCCCTTTGCTTTGGAATCCCAAGCCGCCCTGGCAAGAGCCAGCGTTCATTCCCAGCTTCCCGACGCATGAGAACACGCATCCTGTCCGGAGGGACGGGAGGGAATAGCCAGGAGCGCAGCCCCTGGTCCGGCGGTGATGCGCCCGTTGAATGATCAAGTCACCCGGAGCTGACGGGGCGACATGGAGTCGCCTGAACACCGGCCGGACGAACGGGAGTCGATGGTGTCGTGCCTTCGATGCCACTCGGCATGATTGGACTGCCGCCCCCCTGGGGCTCGAGGAGGGAAACACACCATGCTCAAGGGCGTCCCGCCACCAGGGGCTGCGCCCCTGGCTAATCCGGTCCGGCCCTGTCGGGCCGGGTGTGTGCCGCAATGGGACCGCGTGGTGAGACTCGCTAAAAATTGGCTGGACTCGGCCTACCGGGATGCGCCGGCACCCGGCGCCCCGCCGGCGCGTGCCAGATTCAGCTCGAGAAGCTTCGCCAGGATTTCCTCATCATCGAGGTCCGGGTCCCAGCCGTAGGCAGCGAAGACAGCGGCGTCGAGTGTCCGGTGGGCCGCGTCCAACCAGGCGGGACGGGCGTTGTAAAGGTTGGTCAGGGTCCGCTTTTTTAGTTGGGTCTCGCTAGCCGAATCCTTCGGCACGAGTCTCGAGTAGCGGACTGTGCCAATGCCCGTTCCGGCGTCCACGGTGGCCCGGTCGATGTACCGGTCCCACGGACCGCCCACGGTGCCGGGGAATTCCAGCACCTCTTCCCGCGTCCACTCGGGCGGATTCAGCCACCGTTCCCGCAGCGCATCCAGCTCCCGCGCCGCCGCGGCGATGGCGGCCTCCTGGTCCGGCGTGGGTGCCGGGAATGGAAAGGTCTCGAAACAGGTGGTGGGCGTATAGCGGGGCCGCGTCTCCTGCCGCGTTCCGAGCTTCAGCGCCCAAACTTCGTGCAGCTTGGAATGTAGTACCCCCAAGAAGTAATCATCAGATCTTGAGAAGACAATCACTACATTTGCAGGAATCGCTACAATAGGTGACCAAGTGAAAATCCTGTGTTTAGCAACCATACATGTAGCAATGAATCGTGATTGGCCAATAAATGATTTACGCATCTCTAGGCGCGGTCTCTCAAATTCCCACCATTTCTTATTAGTTTGCCTGGAATTGCCAGACCGTATTTGAAAAACTCGCTGCTTTAAATCTTGAAACGGACCTTCATACAGCTGAACTTCATCAGAATCAACATTTGTAAAATCTATCGTCCACTGCCCACGAGAATTTTGATTAATGTCCTTCCCATTCAGAAATGGTCGCAAAACGTCGCTGTTAGGTTTGCCGTGAGGATTCGGAGACCACAACCAATCCCGCACCACTTCAAATGGCAGGTCAAACGGTCCCGCAGGCGTAACACCCATGAAGCTTAAATTGAGGTTCTCGATTAGAGATCGTGCTAACGTCAAATTTAAAATGGCAGAAGATAAATTGGGGTGGATCGCATTTACTGATAGACCATCCAGTTCCTTGTATCGCTCAACCCCGCTGTCGAATGCTACTAGACTCACGTGCACATTGGCTCCGTCCAGAATCCATTCCTTGTCTGAGATCGCCCAGAAAATGTCGCCGGATGCCTTGATTCGTTTCAACACATCCCGGTTCGCACCGCCGCGAATGCCCTGGGTGGCAAGTAGCCCGGCTCTTTGGCACTTGCCGGCCTCGATGTGGGCTTGAGCCTTTTCGAACCAATAGCAACACAGGTCCGCCTCGCGAGGAACGCGACCCCGCCAGACGGTAAATAGGGTGTCGACATAGTCATCGCTTAGTTCACGCCGCAGCTTTTTCCCGCCCAGAAACGGCGGGTTGCCTACGATGAAGTCCACGGCAGGCCACTGGGGCTCCCGCGGATTGTCCGGATCGGAGAGGTCCAGGATGGCGTCGCGGCACTGGAAGTTGCCCTCCAGGGAGCGCAGGATGGGGTCCGGCGGCGTGCCGAAGCCGTTGAAGCGGATCCACTGCAGCCAGCCGATCCAGACGGTCATCTGGGCCAGCTCGAAGGCGTACGGGTTGATCTCGATGCCGTAAAGTTGCCAGGGGCCCACCATGGGCAGGAAAGCGGCCAGGCCCCGTTCCCGCGCGAAGCGGATCGCGTCCTTTTCCAGGTCCTTGAGCTTGTGCAGGGTCACGTAGAGGAAGTTGCCGGAGCCGCAGGCCGGATCGAGCACCCGGACGCTCTGGAGCCGGTCCAGAAATCCGCGCACGGCCTCCCGCGCCTTGCCGCCGGAACGGGCCTTCGCTTTTCGGGCGGCGGTTGACTCGGTGCCGGCGCTCCCCGCAGCCAGCGCCGCCTCGACGGCGCCGCGGACCGCGTCCCACTCGCGGCGCAGCGGCCGCATCACCACGGCGTCCACCAGCAGCTCGATGTCCTCCCGGCCGGTGAAGTGGGCGCCGAGCTGGGCGCGCTTGGCCGGGTCGAGCCCCCGCTCGAACAGGGTGCCGAAGATGGACGGGTCCACCGAGCCCCAGTCCAGCCGGGCGGTGGCGATGATGGCGGGCAGGTCCTCCGCGGCCAGCTCCGGCACGTCGTCGTCGCCGAACAGGTTGCCGTTGAACCGGCGGATGCTCTCCACACCGAAGTCGCCGCCCGAGCCCATGGCAGCGAACAACTGGCCGACGAGGCGGCGGAACCGGGCCGGTTCGCCCGCGGCCTTGTCGGCGATGCGGGTGAAGATCATGTCAGGCAGCAGACCGATGTCCTCGGCGAACATGCAGAAGATCACCCGGTCGAGGAAGCGGGCCACCTGCGCGGGATCCACGCCGCGCCGGCGCATGGCCTGGGCGATGTCGGCAATCTGCCGGGCCGCCGCCTGGGTGATGGCCGCGCTGGTGACGCCGGGCCGGAGCTGCTCCGGATCGAAGAAGACGGCCCGCAGAATCTCCAGGCTGCGCGGCTCAGCCAGGCGGGCCAGTGGGATCTCGTGATGGACCGAGATGGTTTTTTCAAAATTCGTGTGGATGACGATCCGGTCCAGGTCGCACAAGACGAGGAGGGGCGGATTGGCCAGGGCGTCGCGATAGCGCAGGAGCTGGTCGAACGCGGCGACGAGGTCCTTGTGCCGGCCCTTGTACTCCCAGCCGAAGAAATCCTTCTTCCAGACGTCGGCGAAGCCATCACCGCCGCCGTGCTTGGCGGCGCCCTTCTCGAAGCAAAACGACTCGCCGGTGGGGTCGGCCTCGGCCGGCGTGGGATGCCCCACCAGCCGGCACAGGTCGAGGAAATGCTCCTGGGCGGCGGAGCGCTCCTTGAGTTCCACCTTCGACCACTTGGCGATGAATTCCAGCGCGTCCACGGATCCCCCCGCTGTCGGAATTGTGCTCCAGGAAATCTTCCCACATTCTTATACCACAAACCCGTTCGGATGACCGCTGAACGCATTCCAATCGATGGGTAATTCTAAAAAACCGAAGTCCGAATTCCGATGTCCGACGTCCGAAGTCCGAATCCCGCATGGCGGGAACGAGCCTCTAGCCTCGAGTCCCGAGCCTCGATTACGATTACGATCACGATTACGAATTACGATTACGAGCACGAAGTCCGATGGCCGAATCCTGCATGGCGGGAACGAGCCTCTAGCCTCGAGTCCCGAGCCTCGATTACGATTACGAGCACGATTACGAGCACGATTACGAATTACGATTACGAGCACGAAGTCCGATGGCCGTCCCCCCTTACAGCATCACCGCCAGCACCAGCAACACCGTGACCAGCATCGCCGGATTGTCGAGCCAGCCGGGGAGCGCCGCCTCGACGGCCGCTCCGGCGGCGGCCGCGACGCCGGCGGCGGGCAGCAGCGCCGGCAGAGAGAATCCATAGCCGCAATGGCCGCCGGTCAGCACGATCGACAGGACGGCCAAGGCGTTGACGGCCGCTCCGGCCAGCGATTTCTCCGTCCACGGCAGGCGCGGACCGCCCAGCCGCCGGCCCGCGATCGCGGCGGCGGCGTCCCCCGCGCTCATGGCCAGCACCGCCAGCACCAGCTCGGGGCGACGGCCGGACCCCCAGGCCCACCCCAGCGCCAGCAGCGGCACAACCGCCACCGCCAGGTAGTAGACGCCGCGGGGCAACCGGCGGGCCGCCCGGTGGCGCCGCCAGTTGGCGCCCGCGTTGCCGGCCAGAATCAGGGCGAGGGCCGGCAGGAACAGCCAGGCCCGCGTCAGCCCGTGGACCAGCGGGATCACCCAGATACCCAGCGCCACGTGGAACGTCTTGCGGGCGGCGAATGCCGACAGCCAGCCCCGCTGCACGGCCCCGCCCAGCAGGTCGTGGGTCAGCCGCATCCCCGCCAGCCAGGCGGCCACAATGACCAATTCCCACCCCAGATCGCTCATGGTTGTATTATGCCAGATCTGAGGCCCGCCGGGCCAGTTGTCCACCGGCGGAAATGCGGCGGTTCACCGCAGAAATAATTTACAAATAATGCGAAATTTCCCGTCGGATCCGTCGATAAATACATTGAACATTTGATCCAATCCCATGGAGGTGCCTATGTCCGTAGGTGGTGTCGGCGGAAAAGGTCCCATTGACCTTCCGGATTCCCAACAAACCATCGATTCCAAACAGGACATCCAGAAATCGGCCCCGCAGCAGTTCACCGACGGCATCGTCAGTGCGCAGCAGGTGTCCGGCGGAGTTCTGGACGCGGTGGGCGGTGGCCAGCAGGTCGCCCACGGTTCGGTGGAGCAGTTGCAAATGATGCTTTCGGCGGTCATTCACGGCGACACCCACAGCATCCCCAACGAGGATCAGATGCCCAACTACGACCAGGGCAGCACCAACGGCTGCGGCACCACCAGCCTGGCCATGATCCTGAGCTACCTCACCGGCCAGAGCATCACCCAGGGCGACATCGACAAGGCCATCCGGCGCATGGACGTGTTCACCTCGCCCCGCGACCTGCTGGAGTATGCCCAGGACATGGGCCTGGCTGCGGAAGGATACAACAACGGCACCTGGGAGGAGTTGAAGGGGTACATTGACCGCGGCCTGCCGTGCCAGGCGCTGATCTCCGCGGACGGTTCCTCCGATCCCACCAAACTGCATTACATCGCCGTCACCGGCTACGGCAAGGACGCGACCACCGGCGAAGAGACCGTCATCTACCATGACCCGGCGACCGGCAATGAAGAAACCATGCTGCTGTCGGAATTCAAGCAGAAGTGGAGCGCCCCCATCGGCGGATTCGAGAACTACTTCAACGTGTACGGCCCGGCCGGCACCGATCTTCCGTCCAGCCGGTTCGACGGTATCGAGGGCACCACCTGCTTCTCCGAGGGCTTCGCCAATCTGACCAACAATTTGAACCGCCTGTACGACCCCGACAGCGTCGGCAGCTGGCTCCACGGCTTCATCGGCTTTCCCGGCGGCATCGTCCAGACGGTGGGCGGCGCGGTCGGAGGCGCCGTCTCCCTGGCGGGCCAGTGGCTGAGCGACAGCGTGGAAGGCATCCCGGTGGTGGAAAACCTGGTCCAGCCTTTCGGCGACATCATCGACGGCGTCGGCGCCGGATTCAGCGACGTGGTGGGCGGCTTCGGCGAGGCGTTCGACTCCTGGGGCCAGGGCTTCGAGGACCTGTTCAGCGGCGACGTCGGCGGATTCTTCAGCGGCATCGGCGAGGGTTTCCTGGACATCGGCAGCGGCATTGTCGAGGGCGTGGGCGACTTCTTTGGCGGGGTGGCGGATGCGGTGGGCGACTTCTTCAGCGGTTGGTAAGAACCGGCCGGCACGCGGCACCGCCGTCCTGTTGCTGGCGCTGGCCCTGGGCGTGGCGACTGCCGCGCCGCGCCCCACGGCCACCGTCTCGGGACGGGTGGTGGATGGGGACGCCTGGCAGCCGCTGGCCGGCGTCACCGTCGTGTGGGACAAGCAGCGCGCCGTGACCGGCGCCGACGGCGCCTATCAGTTGCGGCTGCCGGCGGGCGTGCGCACGCTGACGTTCTCGGCGCCCGGCCGGGCGGCGGCGCGCAAACTCGTGGTGATCCGCGATCCGGGCCAGGCGGTCCGGCTGGACGCCGTTTTGCCCGCCGGAGGCGCGGCGCCGGCGGTCCGGCTGGCTTTGAACCGGGGGCTGTACCTTTCCCCCGAGGGCAAGGTCCTGCCCGCGGACGCCAAACCGGCGGGAACGATCACCCTGGCCGACGCCTTCGGCAACCAGGACCGGCCGCTCCGGCTAAACCTGCGGGGCTTCAACGCCTGGGCGCCGACCTGGGCACCCGGCGGTCAGGCGGTCTACTACGGCGTGGACGGCACGTTCCACAAACCGGCCGATCGCAAATACCTGGGTGTTTTCCGCCACGAACCGGCCACGGGCCGGACGGAGGCGGTGCTCCGCGACCACGGTATCCGGCACATTGCGCGGAGCGCCGACGGCACCAACCTGGCGGCCGCCGGCGAGAAATCCCTCTACGTGCTGGACGCGGCGGCCCGGCCCAACCCCAGCCCTCACCCGGCCTTCTCGCTGGGCAACGCGCGAGGCTGGCTCCTGTCGGTGGCGTGGGGACCAGCGGACTGGATATACTTCACGGTGGATGACCAGATCCCGCTGGATGAGCGGCGGTATGCCTCCCGGCCGCGCATCGCCCGAGTGCATCCGGACGGTTCCGGACTCGAACCGCACTGGGCGGCGGCCGACCAGTCCGCTTATCGCTACCCGCTGACGTTCGCCGACGGTACCATCCTGTACGGCCGGCATGCCTTGGACGGCACCGCCCAGGAAGTCTGGTTGCGGCCCGCGGCGGCGGAATCCGAGCGGAAGCTCGCCGATACCGCGCTGCGCCCGGTCTGGCTGGACGCGACCGCCCACCGGCTGTACTACATTTACATGCTGGACCTGCACGTCCGCGACCTGCAGACGGGCACAGACCTGGTCATCGTCCAGTCCGCGGTGCAGGCCGACTACCGCCGCGATTGACGGATCGTTTCAACGCTGGGTAGGTCTTTTGCCTGCCGGGCGCGGTTTGCGCGCGGCGGGCTTTTTTGTGGTCGGCCGGCGGACCGGCGCCGGCGCCGGAGAGTTCCCCTGGGCGGTGATCGCCTCCTGCCACACCGCCCGCTCCAGGGCGGTGATCAGCAGGGTGGTCGTCTCGCTCTGGCGGATGATCGCCTGGATGATGGCCTTCATGGGTTCCAGGCGCAATTCGGTGGCGGTGTCGAGATCGATCTTCCGCATCTCCCAGTCGGGGAATAGTCGCGGCAGGCTCCCTGCCTCCACGCGCAGGGTGAGCACATCCTGGTGGCGCTTGTCGCGCAGGATGCGGGCATAGATCTCGTCCACGGCGGCGTCGGGCCCCTCGATGACCTGGAAAAATACGCCCCCCGAGGCGACCAGCAGGCCGGTGATGCCGAGCTTTCGGTTATTGGCGGCCGACTGGGCGGCGATCCGCTCGATGTCGCGGGCGGACATGGGGGTGGCGAACCGGCTGATGTACTTGATCCGTTTCATTCTCTCGTCTCCTTCCGGGATTCAGGCGGGAGCGCCCCCGCCGCACCCCTTTGGATGCGCCCGCCTCGCGCCGGTCTCAATCCATTTGCCATCGGCATTGCAACGGCCGTCGCTTCGCGCTATCATACGCCTCCGGTTCCGGGAGGTAGAGTCGCGCACTCAGGCCCTGCGACCGGGACCGACCTCGATCGTCCGGAGGCTGCCGTGCCCATCTACGAATACCAATGCCGCCAATGCGGCGCCGTCACCGAAGTGCTGGTTCGCGTTCAGGCTGCGGAGGGCGCCGTCGCCTGCCGGTCCTGCGGCGGGACGGACACGGAGAAGATCTTCTCGGCCGCCGCCGTGCTCACCCACGCCGGCCCGCCCTGCGCCGAGAAGTGCGGCCGCATGGACACCGGCGGCCGCGACCTCCCCTGCGGCTCCCACTGCTGCCCGCATTGATTCAACTCGAGGCTAGAGGCTCGGGGTTCGGGGCTCGAGGCTCGAGACTCGGGGCTCGTTCCCGATCATCAAAAATCGAATATCGGTTTGGGACCTGGGACCTGGGTTCTGGGACCTGGATCACAGAACCCAAATCTTTGTACCGATCCACCGATCCACCGATTCACCTATTCGCCGTCTTACAGCTTCTCGATGGTTAGGTAAAAATAGCAGGCAGCCGGACGGCCCTGGTCATCCTTCGGCTTGGAAAAGCGGTACCTCGACACGGCCTGGGTGAGGCTCTTGAGGAGACACGGCGGCACGTCGCTAATCTCTTTCAGGTTTAGCATGACGGCGCATTCCACCTCGCCCTGTTCATCGATGAGGATTTCGTAGACGGGCGCGACCGCGCCCAATTCCCCCTCACATCCGGACGGGCGCTCCAGGGGCGAGCGCTCCAATAGCTCCAGGTCCGGGACGTCCTCCGGCTCCAGGATGATCCGGTCCGGCGACTCGATCATCCCCCGGCAGTGGTGTTTCCGCTCCGGCGGTTCAGCAGCGACGGCACTTCCAATAACAAACCCCGCTGCCAGGATCATCAGTACACTGCGGAGCATGATATCTCCATCTTGCCCCGGTTATCTGCAACCGACCGGGCGAGATCGCGCCGGTGGGCGTTCCGGTCCGGGATTCAAGATTCGGTTGATTGCTGGTTGTCCGTCTGGATTCCGTCAGGTGCGGTTTCCGGCGATTCACCCTCGCCGTGCTTTTTCTTCTCGAGCCGGCGCTTGCGCTTCTCTTCCTGCTTCTTCTGCCGGGCCAGATCCTTCTGGCGTTTTTCATGCTTGTAGTTGCTGCGTGCCAACACTACCTCCACGCAATGGATTGCCTTCCGATCGAATCGACTGCCCATGATCGGGCAGCCGGTTATACTCTAACATAAAATCCGCCGATCTAACCTCACCGATTCCCGGTCACCACCGGCGCACAGCTACTTCCGCTCGAACTCGAACCGGAACTTCAGGCTCTTCTTCTGGTCCTTGACCAGCAGGTCCAGCCACCAGTCGTTGCGGATCTCGTTCCAGCGGTGCAGCCGGAAAAATGGTGGATTGGCGGCGATCTCCGGAGGCGCCTCCGCCCGCTGCCGGCCCGCCAGGATGCACAGGGTGTTGGGCCCCCACACCTGGGTGGCCCCCTTCTCCTTCGACTCGTTCGGGAAGCCGGCGACGGTGTGGACGTACAGCTGGTAGGCATCGCCCGGCCGGGTGATCTCGAAGGTCATGGGAATACCCGCCCGGGCGAGGATATCGGCTGCCGCCAGCAACTGGTCCAGCGTCGCGCGGACCGCCGCCCCGCCCTCCTACTTCTCCCCGAACCACGTCTTCATCAACGCGTCCACGGTGGGGCGGCCCACGTCGACGAGGGAGCCGTGTGCCAGAATCATCTTCCCCGACCAGCGACCCACCCACGGGTCGCCCAGGTCGAGGTAGCTCGAGGGCGGGCTGAGGAGGTCCGTCGAGGTGTGCCGGGCCACGACGTAAAGCCAGCGGCGCCCCTTCTTCTTCAGCAGGGTGCCGTCCACCGGCCAGCGGGTGTCCGGGGTGACGGTCTGCTGCGTGCCCGGCCCCGGCGTCTGCTCCACGTAGTACACCTGATACTCCACGCCGGCATGGGGCACCGGGTCCCAGCGCAGGATGATCTCGTCCTGCTCCGATTCCAACCGCAGGTTCGTGGGCACGGCCGGTCCGAACTGGACGGGCTGCTCCAGGTAATCGACCACCTGGCCGCCCACCCGGGCCTCGACCCGGAGCATTGTGGAACCGGGCGCCAGGCCCTGGGGGAGGTCGATTCCGCTCAGCGGCCCGATGTCCAGGTACGCGTGGGAGGTGTAGGGCGGCCCGGCCGTTCCTCCCGGCCCCGGAACCATGCGCTTGACCGGCGCGCCCACCGCCGTCCCGTTCAGCGAGACGGCAACCTCCACCTCCGCCGGGTTCGGCGAGGCGTTGGCCAGAGTCGCCCGGAGGAACACCTTGTCCGACAGGCTCGGGTAGAGCGGTGTCGTGCGCTCGTAGACGTTCAGCAGGCTGTTCTCCACATCGGGCCAGTAGGGGCCCTGACGCCCCGCCTGGAACCTGATTCCGCCGGGCTCGCGGCCGTCCCAGACGCCCGCCAGCTTCCACGGGCTGCGCGGATTGAAGGGCGCCGGCAGCGGGTGGATGAACTGCAGGTCGTCGGAGAGCACGGTGACGGTCACCGGCGAGCCGGTCACCGGCCGGTTGGTCACCACCGAGGTGTACACCAGTTGGAGGACCGGTGAGTACCGGCAGAGCGCGATGAATTGCTCCCACGGAATCAGGACCGCTGCCAGCCGGCCCTGCTTGTACAGGTCCCAGCCGTCGGCGCGGCCGGATTTGATGACCAGAGTGCCTGCGGGGTCATGGAGGTAGAGCCCGGTCTCGTTGAATCCCACCGCCACCACGGCGTGCTGGATCCCGTAGACATCCACGAACACCGGGCGGCCCTGGCGCAGGTTTTCCACGATGAACAGGGTGGCTTCGAGCGGCTCAGTCCAGGGGGCGTGGCTCAGATCGGGGACCAGCCCCTGCCCGGCGTAGAGCGGATCGAGGCCGCCGGACCAGTAGCCGGTGAACGCCAGCAGCGCGGTCAGAAAATCGAGCTTGAACCGGCTGGCGATGTCCCAGGTCTCCAGGTGGCCGCCGTGCGCCTTCATGAGCATGCCCGTGGCGGCGGCGAAGCACCAGTTGGAATGCCCCTGGGCGTAGTACGGCACCTGGAGCGGCGGATCGCACCGGTAGTCGGCGACGAAATCGTTCAGCACCTCCTGCAGCACCGCCTGGTTCACGCCGCGGATGACCCGCCAGGCCACCAGCCCCACCACCGTGAAGGGGCTGCAGCGCGTCGTCTGCACCCGAACGGTGCCGCCCGCGGCGTCGGGTTCCGCCGGCAACTCCGTGACCTGGCCGTCGTGGTGATGGAAAACCTTGTACTCCTTCGGCAGGCGGGCCAGCGCCGGATGGCCCGACGGGCAGGGCAGGACCACGGTGGCCGGCACCGCCAGCGTCTGTCCGCCGACGTCGATGTCGGTCACGGTGAACCCGCGCTGCTGCGGCTCGTCGAGGGCCAGGTGACGGACGGTCACGGTGGTGTCGGCGGCCAGGGCGCCCGGCGGCAATTCGATGCCGCTGCCGTCGGCGAGCAGCACCGCGCCGCCGGCGTCTCGCGATACCCAGCCGGCGCGTTCGTCCACGGTGCGGAACAGGCTGAAGTCCAGGCTGGCCAGCGGATTCTTATCGGGCGGGATCGCCGGCGGATCCGCCCGCAGGTCGCGCGGCGCGGTCGCCGGGCGCGGCGCCGCCTCCAGGTTGTCGGGCGGGATGATGGGCCCGCGCCAGACGGCCACGGCGTCCAGCCAGTCGGGATCCAGCCAGAGCAGGCCCAGGATGTTGGCGGCGGAGAACACCACCAGGCCGATGACCAGGATGATGCCACAGCCCCCAAGGCTGCCTTTGCGGGCCGGGGCGTTCATGCCAGCACCCCCGTCACCGTCAGCACCAGGACGCCGAACAGCAGGAGGTTGACGGCCAGCCATCCCTGCAGGACGATCCAGGCCGGGCCGCCCCGGCCTGGCCGTCCGCCGGCGCCGGCGATTCGCCGGGCCACCCGGTGCGCGTCATAGATGCCGAACAGGTAGGGGACGATCAGCGGGCTGAACAGCAGGATGAGCAGGCCTTTCCAGGGCTGGCCGTTGTACGCCTGGCCCGCGCCGGGGATGACGATGCCCGCCGCCAGCGCCAGGCCGGTCCCGTGCGGTCGGCCCGCCGGAGGCGGTGATCCGGCGGGAGCTGCAGCAGGAGTGGACGGCCGAACGGGCACTGACGGAATCTGGACGACTGGTGGCGGCGGGGAGACGACGGGCCGCGCCGGTGCCGCCGCCGGCGGGACAGGCCGGGCCGGCGGGGGCGCCGCCGGCGACCGGGCCGGCGCAGCGCTGGCAGAAGAGGTCGCCGGCGGGTTCGGGATCGCCGGCCGGACGGCGGGCGCGGCCGGCATGGGCCGGCCGCACTGGCCGCAGAACCGGGCGTGGTCACGGACGGGTCGGCCGCAGGCGGGGCAGAACATCGCGCACCTCCGCGAGACGGAGTCTCTCCGCGCGCGCGGCCGCCCGGGGCCGTCGGTACGCGGGAAGCGGCTGGGCATCAAGGAGACGCGACGGCCCAACCGGCTGGGATGGAATAATGTAGAGGCGACGCACAGGCTGGCTGCTCACTCCGGGCGCAGTTTTCACGAGCGCGAACGGCGGCGGTTCAACGGGCGACGAGTTCCAGCGTTTTCGTTTCCCACGTGTACTGCTTGGGCTCCTTGCCGGGTATTTCGGCACGCCGCAGGAGGACCACGGGAAATTTCGAACCGGGGGGGATGTTGAGCGACGAGAATTGGGACGAGTTGCGCATGGGGATCCCGTTGATCTGCTGGATGACATCCAGGGCCCGGATGCCGGCCTTGTCCGCAGGTCCGTCGATGGCCACGCTCAAGACAAGGACATATTCCACGCGGGTCTGACCGAGGTCCTCCGCCTGCTCCGGCGTGAGATTGTCCACGTAGATCCCGTAGCTGGGCATCGTCAGCTTCCGGCCGGTGGCCGCAAGAACGGAGGCCGTGGCGTCCATGAAGTCCCGGGCCGCCTTCTCGGCATCGAAGCAGAACACATAGACCGAGCCGGCGAACAACTTGACGCACCAGTGGAGCGTGAGATTTCGGGGCAGCATTGCCTCGACGTCCGGGACGTACCACAGTTCCAGTTGGGTGACGGGTTCCAGCTTGAGCTTGTAGGTGGTCTTCCCCTCCCCGTCGCCGTTTTTCTGATACCAGATCGTCTGGAACCGGAGTTCGTCCTTCTTGGGCTTCTTCGGATCCAGCTTCACCTCGACGGCATTGGCCAGCAGCACCGCGTTGTAGTTCTCGGGGGTCAGGCAGGCCGGGTGGGAGCGCTTGAAAAGGGCCGCGGCCTGGTCCAGCGGCAACTGGGTGTTCGGCTCGTGCCAGAACCGTTGTTGGTCGCTCGGCGCGGGCCAGACCTTCTTCTTGCCCTGGATGATGGTCAGCTCCTGCTGCGCAACTGCCGGCGAACCGTCCGCCACGAGGCCGGCGAGGCCGCACCCGGCGATCAGCCCGCCGGCCGCCAGCAGCAGGCTCCGCCAACCGGCGCGGACCCGGCCCGCCCTGCCTTCAGCCTGCCGTCGCTTCATGGCGCCTCCTGCCGCGCCGATACGCCATCCGCAACCGTGCCGGCGCGTTTCTGAATTGTGCTCCCAGTCGATAGCTGCATCTTAAAACCAGTTGAGCCATTTTGCAACCGCCCGGCGCAAGCCGCCGACGCCAGTCGGGCAACACCCGCAACCGATCCAATCCCGCCGCATAAAATAAAGCCCCGCCGTTTCGGCGGGGCGTGGTTCATCGCTGACATGCGGGCGGGCGGTTATTTCTCGAACACCTTCTCCACATCCTGGTACCGGGTGTGCACGGTCTCCAGGGTGGCGTCGATGACCTTCCAGTCCTCGCCGGCCAGCGCTTGGTTCAGCTCGGCGGTGGCGGCGCCGAGGGCCGCGAAGGCCGCCTTCAACGCCTCGGTCTTGGCCTCGAACCGTTTGGGGACGGCCGCGGTCTGGAGCACCTCGCACGCTTTGGCGAGTTCGGTGCCCGAGGCGCGCAGCGCCGCCAGGTCCTTGGCCGGCCACTGGTAGTGGTACACCTGGTACAGCACCTGGTGGTAGGCATCCAGCTCCTTCATCACCGGCCGGACCATCCGCACCAGTCCCTCGTAGCGGGCGTGCAGCTCCTCGGCGGCATCCAGGGAGGGTTGGAGCTCCCCGCCGGCGACAGCCTGCTCGTACTTGGCCACCGCGGCGGCCATGGCCTGGACGCCGGCGTCCCACTTGGCCTGCTTGTCGCGCAGAATGCCGGGCAGCTTGGCTTTTTCCAATTCGGCCATGTGCTCCCTGATCTGGGGCACCAGCTCCTTCATCAGGGCCAGATCCTTGTTGGGCCAGGCGTTGTGCCACAGCGGGTAGATCACGTCGTGAAACGCGAACAGGGCGGGTACGTCGGACTTGACGTCGGACGGATCGGTGGGCGCCGCCCACACCGCCAGCATCAGCACGGCAGCCAGACTGAACAGCAGACGGAAACGCATATTCATGATGCCTCCAATGAATTGGTCTCGAACAGGGGGACGGAGCCTCCTCCGCCCGCTCATTCTAATCGCCGCCGCCCGTTTGTCAAGGACCCTCACGGCGGCGGCCGCCGTTAAGATGCCCGGCCAGCGAGGAAAGACGACGCTACTTGTGCGGTCGCTCCGCGATTTCCCGCGCGAAGTCCTTCTCGGCGGTTCGCAACACCCCCGGCGGGATCCCGGCCTTGCGGGCCAGTTCCTTGAAGTGCGCGAAATCGTCCTTGGCATCCTGCAGGCGCTGCATGTAGGAGTTGGATGCGAGGAGGCCCTGTTTGTTCCACTCAACGATGCGGGTTTCCATCTCGTCGATCTGGGCCAGGTAACCCTTGAACTTCTTGTAGTAGAACTCCTCGTTGGCCGTCCGCTCCGGTTCGGCGGCGGCGGGTGTCATGGTGGTGCCGTCGTAGACGGGTGCGGCCGCGGGATCCTTCTTGACCGATTTGAGGTGGTCGTTGGTGATGACCACCGTCGCCTTCTTATCCTTCGAAGCCTTGCTTTTACGGGCCACGTCGGCCACGCTCTGGCCGGCTGCGCCGGCCGTCAGAAAGAGGACCAGTGCGGCCAGCGTCGTCTTCCGGACACGGGATCTGTACATCGCGGCCCTCCTGTATCCGGCCATCGCCTCGACGGACCGGGCAGTCCGTCACCGCGGCAGGGCCGGCGCCTGCTTCAATCGCACCCGGATGTCGAGGCGGGCGCCCTGACGCGACACGACGCCGAACTTGCCTGAGTAGTCGGCGAACACCACCGCCGTGTCGGACCCCTTCAGCACCTTCAGGTACGGGTCGAGCTGGGCGACCAGCTTGCGGAATGCCTCCCGCGCTGTCGTTTCCGACGGATAGTCGACACGCATCCGGGTGAAGTCGCCGCCGGCGCCGTCGCCGTACCGCGCCACCGCGGCGGTGGCCGTCCGGCCCAGGCTCAGGATGTTGCCTTCGCCGAAGGTGAAGATGGGGCTCAGTCCGTACGGGCCCCGCACCAGGCGCAGTGTGTCGGGGAGCTGCCCCTGGGCCGGCAGCGCCTTCAGCAGAGGCACCGCGACGTCCCGAGGGAGCAGCCGGGCGACCGCCTGTCCGAATGCGGCCAGCACCGGCCGCAGATCACTGCCGCCGGCCAGGTTGTTGATGATCACGAGGTAGCGGTTCCGCTGGAGCATGAGCTGGTAGGCATCCACGGTGTGCCGGGCCGGGATGTCGGGATCGCGCTGCTCCCGGCCGCACTTGGCCAGATAGATCCCGACGCCTGCGGCCGGGTCGGTCATCCGGTACACTTCCACCACCAGCTCCGCCCCGCCCTTGTGGAAATGCTGCAGGGTCAGGGCCTCGAACCCGAACTCGAGGAACAGCTCGGCGCCGCCGTCGATGTAGTTGTACAACTCGCCGGGACCGTACACCTTCTGCGTCCCGGTGCGCGCCCAGTCCGGCGCCGCGCCGTTTGGGGGGATCAGGCCGGGATCGCCGACGGCGCCGGCGGCCGCAGCCGCCAGCCAGAGGGCCGCGATGAGCGCGCCGGCGGTTCGGCCGGGGCCGGGCTCCCGCCCGGTGCGTATGCGCATGGGTTCCACCTCCCGCGGGAATCGCCGCGGCTCAGAGCTTCACGTACTGGATCCGGGCCGGATCGGCCACACCCAGGCCCAGCTTCTCGCCGTAGTAAAGATACTCGGTGTACCGGGGATGCTCGTTGACCGCCACACCGGCCGCCTTGCGCTTCTCCACCAGGTGCCGGTGGCCGATCATGTCCAGGGCGAAGGGGTCGGTGGCGAAGTAGAGCGAGTGCCACGGATAGACGAACTTGGCGTTCATCATGGGCCCGTCGTCATACTGGCCGCGGATGCCGTCGATGATGGAGAGCACCATCTTGTCCCGCACCCACGGGGCGGCGCACACCTCGGTGTTCACGCGGAAGAACAGCGGCGCGTGCAGCCGGCCGGTGTTGCAGACAGCGCCGTAACCAATGTTCTTGGTGACCATCGAGACGCCGTTGCCGGTGTTCTTGAACACGGCGATGTTGATGAACTTGGTGAGCTTCTCGGTGAGCAGGCGGCCGAAGTAGCTGTACTCACCGGCGAAGACGTGCTGGTTGAGATAGAACTCGTCGTCCTTGTAGCCGCGCACCGCTTTCCCCTCGACTCCCTTGGCGAAGTAATACGCCTTGGGATCGAAGTTGGCCTCACTGACGTGGTGGCCCGCCGCGTCGCGCCACTTGGTGCCTTCCTCGTCCATGGTCTGCAGGCCCACGATACCGACACCGGGGAAGCGTTCGGGGGTGTACCGGGCCTCCGCCAACATGAGGTCGAAGCGGTCCCAGATGATGATCCGTTCCCGCGGCAGGCCGTTGGCAGTGAGCCATCCGATCACGGCGTCCACCACCTCGTGGCGGACGTTGATCAGCGGGTAGCCCACCGGATTGATCTTGATGCCGACCACGTCGTCGGGGGCGAACAGGAGCTTGAAGCTCGCCGCCATGTCCTTGCCGGTGAGCCCGGTGATGCCCCGCTGCACCATCCCGTTCACCACGGCGGCGTCAGGCTTGTCGTCCACCAGGCAGGCCGGGTCTGCCACGTGGATCACCTTGCCGGGGAAGGGCCCGGGCAGCGACCACGGCTTTTTGGGCACGGCCATGAACTCGGCGATATTCGTTTCGACCTCCGCCGGCGGCGGCGTCCCCTGGCCGAATGACGGCCGGCCCAGCACCAGCCCGCCGGCAGCCGCCGAACCGACGCCCAGCGCCTTCACGAATGCCCGCCGCGACAGGCCGCGGTCCGTCGCCCGCCCGTTGTCATGTCCGCTCATGATTGGATGTCCTCCTCGAGATGAATGCGCGTCCGGTTTGAAACCGGCTCACTCTTTGTACGCAGAAAATCGCGGCCGGGTTCGCGCTCAGCCCGGCGGCGCCGCGGCCGGCGGCTCGCCGCCCGCCGGCGCAACCAGGTCCTGCCGGCACGACGGGCAGACCACCGCGCCCGACCGGATGAGTTCGCCGCACTTGGGGCACGGCACCCGCCATTCGGTCCCGCGCACGGCCAGCCAGACGCCGCCCAGGACGACCCCCAGGAGCAACAGGGCCGCGGCCACCGGCACCAGCACGGCCGCCAGACCCACCACGCCGGAGAAACCGGCTTCACCCAGGCTGAAGAGCTTGCCCAGTCCGTCGTGGACGCTGCTGGTGATGTCGCGCACCGGACGCCGCACCCGATTGCGCAGGTAGTGCACGCCCGTGGCGGTGGCGCCGCCCAGCAAGCCCGAGGCGCCGAGCTCCACCAGGCTCTGGTCCACCGAACCCACCACGGCGGCGAACGCGATGAAGCCGGCGATGAGCTTCGGCAGATAGGCCGCCAGGTCGGAGTACTCGCCGAGGTCGGGATGGGCGTCGATCCAAATTTCGAACACGATGAGCACGCCCAGGATCACCAGGACCGTCGGGTCGGCCATCCAGCGGAAGGCGGCCGACAGTTCGAAGTATTTCGTATGGTGGAGCAGGCCCAGCAGGAAGACGGGCACGAACGCCTTGGCGCCCGCGCCGCCGGCCACTCCAAACGCGGTCAGGTATTCCAGCACATTGGTCACGGCGTCACCTCCCGGTCCACAATGCTGCCGGCATGGTTTGGCGCGGATTCATTATATAACTGGAGATGGAGCATGTGAGGAGTGAAAAGTGAACGGTGAACAGTGAACAGTGAGAATGACTAGTTGTCGTGATCGTAATCGTGATCGTGATCGAGGCTCGAGGCTCGAGACTCGAGGCTCGTTCCCGGAATGTGGACATCGGATTTCGGAATTCGGAAATCGGAATACGGGTCTCGCGGTTCGGGGTTCGCGGTTCGAGTCTTCCTGTTTATCTGATGCTTCCCGTCTTACGTCTTACGTCTTACGTCTCTCGTCTCCCGTCTCCCGTCTCTCGTCTCCCGTCTCCCGTCTCCCGTCTCTCGTCTCCCGTCTCCCCATTCACCGATTCACCCATTCACCCATTCACCTTCTCCATCATTCACCCATTCACCAGATCTTAATCCGATAACTCACCCCGGCGCTGATGGACGTCTCGCTCACGAACATGCCCTGCACGGTGAATGACCAGCCATCGCCGAGATCCACCTCCACGCCCGGCAGCACGGCGAGATTTTTTTCGCGGGTGGTCCTGCCGTCGTAGGCGACGGTGATTTCCGGATACGGCGCGTACATCCAGAGGCCGTCCAGGTTGAAATGGGAGTGGCAATAACCGAGGCCGACGAACGGGGCGAACCGCCCCACGGGCCAGGCCAGAATGCCCGACGCGCTGGCCTGCCAGTACGTGATCGTGTCATCGGTCTCCCAGCCGAGCGATTCGGCAGTGCTTCCGTCGGGCGCGTAGACCCAGTCCCCGACATCACGCGACGTATAGCGGAGGTACTTGACGGCGGCGATGAGCTCGGGACCCGCCGCATGCTTCCACAGCAGGGCCTTGCCGCCCGCGTACCAGAGGAACCGGCGCCCGACGGTCCCCTCCCAGTCGTTGGCGCCCGCCTCCTCGCTGAGCCACCGGCCGCGGCCCGTCATGCCGATGCCGGCGTTGACGTTCACGCGGTCGTGGAGTCCCAGCGCCAGGGTGACGAGGAATTGCTCATCGTCCTCGAATTTGGCATCCTTCACATCGGTGGCGGTCGAGCCGTCCCAGTAGGTCCGGACCAGCTCGTAGTGCTCGAAATCCTGGAGGAAGATGAATCCGGCCTGCAGCCCCACCCCCAGATGCCCCTTGGGCACCAGGCGGACAGGATTGCCGGTGTCCTGGGCGGCGGCGGCGGTCAGGCAGGCGGCACCGATCAGCAGCAACAGCAGGTGGTGTTTCACGGTCGTTCTCCTCTCGCAGAGCCTCAGTGGTGGGGGGGCAGGACGGTTTTCACGGCGTAGCCGTGCTTCGGCACCGTCAGCGGCTCATCCAGCAGACCGGCCTGGGCGGTGCTCTGTCCCACCCGCCACCAGTTGACGGTGCAGTCGGTGTCGTTCGGATTGCAGGCCACCACGGTGTAGAGCTTCCGGTCCGGGTGGTAGAACACGGCCGCCGCCGGCTGGACCACCGCCTGGCCCTGCCCCTGGGACGCGGCCACCGCCTTGGAGTAACCGAAGAACGTGGCGTCGGGGGCGCCGTACTGATCCAGCACCCAGAAGAAGTTGATCAGTTCCACCGGCGTCTGGCGGTCGTCCAGGAAGTTGTTGACCAGGTTGTTGCGGTCCGCCTGTGTCCCGCTGCACGTCATGGACCAGATCCATTGCCAGGGCGACAGGCCGTTCTGCGCCTTGAAGTCCGGCCGCGGGTCCTTGTAGATGGTGTCCAGTCCGAGCAGCGCGCGCATCTGGTTCACCGAGGCGACGTAGGTTTTCAGGCCCTGATTGCGCGCGTAGTCCCAGCCCTGGGAGTAGATGTCCCTGGAGTTCAGGATTTCCAGGGCCGCCTTCTGGAAGGCGCTCCCCCGCACGAAATCGAGCGTATGGGCCGACTGCGGGATCCACCCGTTGTCGCGGGCGCCGAGCGGCATGGCGTCGCCGTACATCGACTGCTGGATCACGGCTGCCTGGTGGATCTTCATGCTCCAGGCCGAGTAGTTCTCCTTCGTGGCCGTTTCCGGTGTCACGCCCCAGTACCACCAGCCCGACCAGAAGGTGGTCCCGCGCGTCCAGTAGTGGACGGAGCTGGGGCCGTCGCAGTTGGCGCTGGGCACCCAGTCGCCGCGGGACGACCAGCGGGCCTCGCCGGGGGTGTAGGTCGGCGTGGTGTACGTCTCCTCGGGCACCCGGATCTGGAGGTGGTCCGCCCAGTAGGCCTGGTAGTTGTAGAGCATGGTCGTGGCCAGGTACAGCCCGAGGTCCGCCACCGCCTGCCGGCCGGTGGCCTGGCCCCACAGGACCATGGCGGCGTACATCTGGTAGGCCTCGCCGAAGGCGTTGTCGTTCTTCCCCTCCCAGTCGGCAACCCCCTGCGTCCCGCTGGCGGACGGAACACCGTCGGTCCACGGCTGCCCCAGCCATTGGTCGAAGTAGTTGAACTTGGAGTAGGTGAAGCCGTCGACCGTCCAGAACTTCTGTGCGTCCGGGATCTGTGCGTCCGCCTGCAGCCCGGGATCAAGGGCCACGGTCATGATGAGCTGGTCGATCAGGGTGCCGAAGTGATCCTTGTGGAACATGTCGGTGTACGGGTCCTCGGCCAGCGGGGCCTGCCAGGCCGCCTGGCTGGCCGCCATGGTCAGCCAGCCGTAGTTGTAATGGTAGTCGGCGAAGTGCGTGTTCAGTTCGAAGGTGTCCTCCACCAGCCCGGTCAGGTCCGCCGGCTGGGCGATGTACGCCAGGCCGCCGCCCGGGCCGGTGCCCGTGTTGGCGCACCCGCTGGGGCAGACCAGGGCGGTGTTGCCGGGGTAGTAGAGCACGGCGCCGAGATCGGCGTCGTACATGAAGAAGACGGGGCAGTCCGGATTGGCCTGGCCCGCCTGGGGGTTGCCGCCCGAGCCCCAGCGCATGGTGGCGCTTTCGCGGGTGGCCAGGTCGAGAAAATCGTGGATCCCCTTCATGGCGAAGCCGAACATGTCCTTGCGGTCGTAGGACGGCTTCGACGTGTAGCCCCATTGCGGCCGGATGGCGCTGAAGGCGATGTCCGAGGCGGGCTTGCCCACGTCGTCGGACGGTTGCTCGCCCAGCGATTTGAGGATGGGCAGCGTGGCGGCGATTCGGCGCAGCTGCCCGCCCGACTTGTACAACCCGGCCTGGCCGCCGCCGTCAAGCTCCGTGAACATCGGCGGATACATCTGGAGTGCCGCGGTCCAGTCCCAGCAGGCCATCCAGTTGATCGCCTCCCAGATGTACTTCTTCGTGGTCGAGCCGGGGAGCGTCGCCTGCTTCCCCTCGGGGATCGGCGGCATGTAGGGCAGAATGTGGGCCAGGACATAGTTGGTTCCGAAGCTCTTGCCGTGGATGGGTTTGAGCGCGCCGTGGGCGGTCCAGAACGGGTAGAAGCCGTTGTTGGCGGCGGGCATCCGGCCCCAGAACGGGCCGTGCTCGCCTGCCGGATTCACGGGTTTGACCTCCGCCGCAGACAGGTTGCCGGCGAACACCGCCCCGTCCTGGCCGTCGTTGAAATCCGCGTAATGATGGGGCATGAGGCCGAGCACCGTGTGGCCATCCGCGGCTGCGCCCACGGGGCCGACGGCGGCTGTGGCGGCGGTGTAGGTCGTCGACAGGATGCCCCGGTCGTGGTGGACCTGGTAGGCCACCTGGGTGTCGGTGACCGCATTGAACGCGTAAGGAGCCAGCGCCACCGCCCAGGCGCCGGCATGGCTGCGCGCCTCGTCGCGGGTGGGCGCTCGGGCATCGTCGTACGGGTACTCCACCAGGGGCAGGGCGGCGATGACATAGTGCCAGGCCGTCCCCGCCGGCAGGCTGGGCGCCGGCGACAGGAACACGCCCTGGCTCTCCGAAGTGCCCACCGTCTTGATCTGCGCGGGCACGGCCGCGGTAGTGCTCTTGTCGTAGAACACCGCCATGTACCGGTAGACGGTGATCTTGGGGTTGGTGCCCAGCGCATCGGCGCCCGCCAGCAGCATCTCCCGGATCTCGAGCAGGTAGCAACCGAGGCCGGCGTTCACCGCCGCCGTGCGGTCCCCCAGGTCGATGGCGGCCAGCTGCCGCGCCGCCAGGTTGTCGCCGCGCTTGACCACGAACTGCATGCCGTTGCCCGCCGTCCAGCCGCGGTGGGCGAACCAGGCGAAGGGCGAGCCCTGGGCCATGGTGATCCGGATCGTCTCAGGGGCGGCGGCACCTCGGTCATCTCGCATCTTGGCGTACCGGCGCTCGCCGACGATCCGCCCGGCGGTGGGCGGCGGGGCCGGTCGCTCGAGGAGCATCTCGATGTCCCAATCGCCCATCCGATCGGTGACCGCGTTGTCGCTGAGCCAGGCCGGCTCGGCGTCGGTGTTCGCGGTCGCCGGGTACACCCGCAGCAGCGGATAGAACGCGCCCCGGTGCACGATGCCCCGGGTATGCCTGGAGTTGGGCCAGTGGTTGTAGGCGGGGTTTTCCCAGACGCCGAGGGTGCCGACGGGCGCGCCGAACTCGAGGCCGGGCCACTCGCCGTACGTCCGGGCCGTGGAGCGGGTGGTGTTGATGTATTTCAGACCGATAGGTCCGGCCAGCAAGGCGCCCTGGACGAGCTTGTCGGTGGCGTTGTGGGCGCCGTTGTTGTCCACCTTCTGGTAGTCGGTGACATTGTTGCCCCACAGCATCCACCCCGCCCACGAGTGCAGGCGGTCCACCCGCGTGCCGTAGGCGCCGGCCTCCTTCATGTTTTCCGTGACCGTCGCCGTATCCACGAAGAACGGTTGGGGATTGATGTTGCGGCTCTTTTCGGGCTGGGTGTGGATGTAGGCGGAACCGGCCTGCACCGGATCCGCCGCGCGGAGCTCTCCCGCGGAGAGGAGACACAGAATCCCAAGAACGGCCGCTGCTGTCGGGCCGCGCCACGCGGAACGATGGATCATGGATGACTCCCGGGCCGAGCGTTAACTGACTGAAACAGCATCTGCTCGTCATCTTGTCTCGGCCCCGGCCGGGATGTCAATCCCATTCCGTGAGGCCAGTGTGAGCGGGATCACGGATTTCGCCGAATCACCGGTGGGAGGCCGGGCCGAGGGAACTCGAGGCTCGAGTCTCGAGGCTAGAGGCTCGTTCTCATTCGTTGAGGGTTGAGGATTGCGGGTTCGTGCTCGTAATTCGTAATCGTCATTCGTAATCGTGATCGTAATCGTAATCGCGGTTCGTTCCCAACCATCAACTATCAACCATCAACCATCAACCGTCTCGGACCTCGGACAGCCTGATTCACCACCAGGCGCGAAGGCACAAAGGAGAAAGGGGAGGTTGAATAGATGAACAGGGAAGAGAGGTTTCTCATTGGTCATCTTTCACTTTTCATTTGTCATTGAGCAATTGGGATGGTGAATGGTTACGAAAATTGGGGTTCTGTGGTCCAGGGCCCAGAAGCCAGGGCCCAGGTCCGACTATTGTTGATGGTTGATAGTTGATGGTTGATCCTTGGTGGCAAGTGCCGAGCCCCGAACCCCGAACCGCGAGACCCGGTGGCTGGGAACGAGCCTCGAGTCTCGATTACGAGTACGATTACGAGTACGATTACGACACTAGTGTCCTAAATAATCTTTTAGGGATCACTGTAACACAAGCAATATCATCAAGATAAATCCTGTCTGGCGATTTATCGATTTGAATTCCAGCCGGCTCTCCGCCCATACTCT